>ERZ809407.187-NODE-187-length-67989-cov-36.240233_pt1 | contig 67989 bp, 50 predicted proteins | sample MGYA00520792_ERZ809407 | MGnify/ENA primary metagenome ERZ809407 (study PRJEB31576, sample SAMEA3212665) | Homo sapiens | biome: human-gut; feature: human gut; material: fecal | place: Sweden | collected 2012 ...
AAGAACGAATGTATGTTAAACTTTTAAACGAAACCACTTTTTAAAGTGGACTCATACTTAAATTATTTGTTTTTACCACAATGTGGTATTTTTCGATTTTCTATATCACCCTTTTGTCGTATCTTTGCTGACAGTTACCGATTGGTGAACAGTGGGGTGAACACTTGCCCCAAGCATTCACCTTTTCGGCTCAGGGGTGAACCCTAGTAAAAAGAACTTTGTATATACAGCGCATGCTAGAAATATAAGAGTCTATATTATAATGGGTTATATAGTGTTTTTAACACATTATTAACGCTAAAGGTTGGCATCAGGGTTCACCCTTCACCGACTTCATCGCCAAGTGTTCACCCACACTCTTAGTTAGAGAACGTTGGAAACAACAGATTAGTACATTAACAACAAACAATTTTAATCAAATGGAAAAAGAATCAAACAACAGCATGTATGAGGCTGCCACGATGCTCTCGTACTTTCCTTGTATCAAATCGATACCGCCCCCGACCTGCCCTTCTAAGGATGGGTAGGGTAAGTAAGTGGAGGGTACTTTCTAAAGAGTTTCCTTATGTAAAGGTTCGTTTACTATAGGAAAGATATAGTATATATATAGACTCCCAGAAAAAGCGATTTCCTACTCACCCAAGTTACCCCCCGGCCGTAAACAAGATAGTTACGACCGCTAAGTATCATGGTTACGATGGCTAAGTATCATGGTTACGGATAGTATTTAAGTCGCACACGGATCTCACGGATTTATTTTTTCGTTGCAAGCAACGGGTATTCTCATTTGGTCTTAATAGAAAAACTCCAAAGGAGTCGAAATCCGTGAGATCCGTGAGATCCGTGTGGGAAAATTCAACATTATAAGAAAATGGATTTACGAAGTTACACCAAGCAGGAGTTAGCCCTGCTCTATTTTCCGGATTCCGACCCGGACGTGGCAAGAGCCCATCTGATGAGATGGATAGTAAGATGCACCCAGCTCTATGAGCAGCTGCTGAAGAGTGGATACAACAAGAGCTGCAAGGAGTTCAATCCGCTGCAAGTATCCTATATTTTCTTCCATTTGGGAGAACCCTGATATTTATCAGTGATAATCGGTGAGTATCGGTGAGCAACAATGAGCATCGGTGAGTTGGGAAAATGAAATGTCGTATCTTTGCATTGTGATTCAGAAAGAGAAGTCTCACACGGATCTCACAGATCTCACGGATCTTCTTTCGTTGCAAGCAACGGTTCTCACTATGCCTCACAGGAAAAAAATCCGAAGGAGTCGAAATCCGTGGGATCCGAGTGAGAAAATTAAACATTAATCACTAATCACACTAATCACTAACAAAATGAAAAAAGAAACAATCCAGAAAGTCATCAACTTCGTCATCACCGTCCTCACTGCCGTTCTCAGCTCCTTCTGTGTGCAGAGCTGCAAGTGATAACGTCTAAGTCGCACACGGATCCCACAGATCTCACGGATTTTTACAGCACTAGGCGATGAATACCTTTTGCCATGTCATCAACATTAAAGCTTACCAATAAGCCAACTTTCTTATGTGCGATTTTGAGATACGTCATCAACTGCTTATAATGTACAGGATGTAATTCTTCTACAGATTTCAGTTCAATAATCACCTTGTCTTCGACAAGAAGATCCAACCGATAATCACACGGAAGCTTTACTCCGTCATAGATGACTGGAAGCGGAACTTGCTGTTCTACCTTCAAGCCCACCTTGCGAAGCTGATGAACCAAAGACTCCTCATAAACCTGCTCAAAAAGACCTGGTCCCCAATAGTTGTAAACTTCAAAGATTGCACCGCGAATCTTATAAGTCAAATCACCATATAATAACATAAGCCATGAAAAAGACTCACATCCATCTAAACGGAAAATCCGTGAGATCTGTGAGATCCGTGTGCAAAATTAAACATTTATCCTTAATAATCCAAAGAATTCCGTGAGATATGTGTGCAAAACAATGCGATTCAGAAAGAGAAGTCTCACACGGATCCCACAGATCCCACGGATCTTCTTCGCTAGCAACGGGGATTCTCATTTGGTCTCTCAATGGAAAAAACTCCGAAGGAGTAAAATCCGTGAGATCTGTGAGATCCGTGTGCAAAATTAAACATTTATCCTTAATAATCCAAAGAATCCAATGAAGAATCAAAGAAAAATCGGCCCGCCACTCAGTAAATCAATCCTCGCTGAGGAGTTTCTTGATTTCCTCATCGGTCTTGGTGAGTTTGTCTTTACAGAGTTTCACCAAGGTTTTGGCACGTTTCAACTGCTCGGAGAGCTGATCAATATCGAGTTCATCATTCTCCATTCTGTCTACGATTTCTTCAAGCTCTCTTACGGCTTGTTCGTATTTCATTTTTTCTTTTTCCATATTTTTATTTTGTTTTGGGGTAACAGAGTTAACAGTGGATATTTTAAAACTTTTGCCCTTACAGGGCGACAAGATTGCGTCCTTTATTACCCAGGGCGATGCCCTGGGCTAGGAGCTTCTGCCCTTTCAGGGCGTGTGAAGCTCAACGTTAGGGCGTCTGGAGCCAGATTGCTATACACTATTAACTATAAATTAAAAACTATTATTCAACTTTTGCCTTCACGCTGCCCTCGGCAAACCTCGTTTCAATGATGTCGCCAGACTTCAGTTGCGAGGCAGAACGGATGCTTTTGCCATCTTTCAGCGTGATGCTGTAGCCACGTTTCAGCAACAATTCGGGGTCTTGTGCATGAATGCGCTGGGAAAGAAGCTGCAGACGATGACTCTCGTTGAGCATCTTCCTTTCCAATATCGGCTGAATATTCTGAGAAAGAATCTCGAAATGGCGCTGGGCTTCCGATAGTTTCGACTGGACATTTGTGCTTAAACGGCTCATCAAGCGGTCGAGATAGGCTCCCTGCTTCGTCTTCACCAGCGAAAACTGAACAGGAATCGTGTTGCTCAATCTGTCGAGCCTCATCTTCTCCACCTGCAGACGGTGCTTCACATTCTGCACGATAGCCTCTTGCGCATTCACCACACGGGCATAAACCTCAGTAAGATGATTAACGAGGAAGGCGGCAGCGGCTGTCGGTGTCTTTACACGCTGGAAAGAAATCATATCCAGCACACTCTCGTCCCTTTCATGTCCTATTCCCGTGATGATAGGCAGCGGGAAGTTTGCCACATTCTCGGCAAGCGCCAGGGTGTCGAAACCCGAGAGATCGCTCGTAGCGCCACCGCCTCGGATGATGACTACGCAGTCAAACTGTTCCCATTCGGCATTGATACTGTCGAGGGCAGCTATCACACTCTGCTCTACCCCCTCGCCCTGCATCGTAGCCGGAAAGAGGCGGGTTTGAAACTGCAGACCATAATCGTTATCGGCAAGCTGGTTGCAGAAATCACCATAACCTGCTGCCGTAGCACTGGAAATGACGGCGATGCGCTGGCAGAACATCGGGAGCGCCAACTCCTTCTGCAGTTCGAATACGCCCTCTGCTTTCAGCGTATTGATGATTTCCAACCTCTTGCGCGCCATATCGCCCATCGTATAGTTAGGATCAATATCATCTACTATCCAGGAGAAGCCATAGTTCTCATGAAACTGCGCGTGTACCTTAAGCAGCACTTTCATTCCGGCATGAATGCGCTGTCCGGTGATGCGCTCGAAATTCGGTTTGATGAACATCCATCGGTTTCGCCAGCAGGAGGCATGCGCCTTGGCAATGGGCGTATTAGACCGCTCATCCTTCTCGATGAGTTCCAGATAGCAGTGCCCGCCGTAGCCCTCGCGAGCCTCGGAGAGTTCCGCTTCCACCCAATAGCTGTCGGGCAAGGACATCGAAATGACGTCGCGGACCATGGAGTTTAATTCATAGAGAGAAAATCTTTGCTTCATACTCTTATATTTTTGGCACTGATTTTTTTAGGCACGGGATTTTTTAGGCACGTTTTTTTAGGCACGGATTACACGGATTTTTTATCAGAGAACAAGGGCGCGAGCCTCCGTGTAATCCGTGTAATCCGTGCCTTATTCTTTTTTCTCCGTGCCTTATTTTTTCTCCGTGCCTACTTGATCGCTTTTCCCGTCTGATAAGCCTTCCAGAAATCAGGCACACCATATCCGAATACATTATCGGGATGATGCTGATTATTACCAGCCAATCTCACGAGTTTCATAATCTGCTTAGCCGTCTTCTGAGGCAAAGCCTGCCAGAGACACGCTACCATTCCGGCGATGAGCGGAGAAGAGAAAGACGTTCCGTTATCATTGATGATATTTCCACGGCCCGTAATCACACAGGTAGGACTTCCGTAAGCCATCACATCAGGCTTGATTCTGCCGTCAGCAGTAGGTCCCACGGCACTGAAAGCCGCATTCTCGCCCATTTCGTTTACGCTGCCCACGGTAAGGATATTGCGTGCATCGGCAGGGAAATTGATTTTCTTCCAACTTCCCATTCCGTCGTTTCCTGCAGAATTGACACAGATGATTCCCTTGTCAGCACACATCGAAGCGGTGCGGGAGATGAGGGTAGAATTGCCGTCCTGCTCATAATAATGATGGTTGGTAGACACATCATCGAAGCCATGATAGCCTAACGAAGAGTTGATGACATCCACGCCGCAACTGTCAGCATATTCAGCCGCAAAAGCCCAGTAATCCTCTTCTGCCAGACTCTCTGTGCGCTCATCTTCACAGCGCACCAGTAGATATTGAGCCTCTGGCGCCACTCCCACGAATCTTTCGGGTTCGTTGGCAGCCATCGTAGAAAGCACCATCGTTCCATGCTCCATCTCGGCAAAAACATTCTTGGATTGAGGAACCACAAAGTCCCTAATGCCCGCCAATCTGATATTATGCAGCGCCGGAATCTTATCCACATTCATGAATCCGCCGTCGAAGACAGCAATCATCATTCCTTTGCCCAAATGTCCGGTTCCATGCAGCCGCTTGCCGTTGAGCGACTGAATCTGCGCATCGGTAGCACCATATTCGCCTACTCCACCAGTCCAATCGTTCAATCCCCTGCGAACGCTACTTCTGACGCGCTGACTGACAGAATCGGGAGCAGAGAAGACCTTCATCTTCCGGGTGATGAAATCGAGATCATCCAGTTTCCGTAGTTCCTTCTCCTTATGAATGCGGACCAGCAGGGTATTGTTCCACTTGCTCTTGCCCACAATCTCGATGCCAGCCTCGCTTACAGCCTGCTCATAAGCAGGAGCCACAGGCAAATCGGTAACATCGATGGGCAGATTCTGTCTCTTTCTGCGCTCTATGGAACGGGGAGAGAGAAAATCTGCAGGGCGACTTACCGAGAAGGGAGTGTGACTGAGGTCTTTGTCTCTGAGATAAAGACGATACATCATACACTTGCCTCCCGGATACGACACCATATCGGTTTCGGTGATGCGGGGCAACCGCATCAGTTGCTCAAAATTGCTAACCCTGTCTTCGCGAGCAAACAAAGAAAGAGCGGTCATTAAAAATGCATAAAGCATCAAATATTTTTTCATCATTATATCGGTAGTCCGGTTTGTTATTGTTGTTGCTGCAATATTTTTGTATTGCATTTATTAATCAGTTGAATTGTTTATTCTGAAGTGCAAAAGTACAGAAATTGTACGAAAACGCCAAAGGAAAAGGGAAGTTTTTATCATGAAATGCAAGTTTTTCTCATATATATAATAAGGTATCAGATATTTTTTGTACTTTTGCAGACAAGTAGCCGCTGCAATTGCATTCTGAAAGAAGCAGGGCGAGCGGCTATGAGGAAAAAACAGATATAAATGGAAAATAAACAAGCGACATTAGAATTAGGTACGAAGCCGGTGGGCAAGCTGCTCGTTCAGTACGCCCTGCCAGCGATGATTGCGATGACCGCCGCCTCGCTCTACAATATTGTTGACCGTGTATTCATCGGTCAAGGTGTGGGAGCCATGGCCATCTCAGGTCTCGCCATCACCTTCCCCTTCATGAACCTCACCGCCGCTTTCGGAGCCGGTGTGGGCGTAGGAGCATCTACGGCCATCAGCGTGAAGCTGGGACAAAAGGATTATGCCACGGCGCAGAACATTCTGGGTAACACGATTTCTCTGAATCTCATCATCGGTATCGGACTGAGCATCATCTGTCTGCTCTTCCTCGACCCTATCCTGAGATTCTTCGGAGCCAGCGACCAGACGCTCGTCTATGCCCATGAGTATATGGTCATCATCCTGCTGGGCAATGTGGTGAGCCACATGTATTTCGGCATGAATGCCCTGCTCCGAGCAGCGAGCAAACCCAAGCAGGCGATGTACGCCACCATCTTCACGGTGGTGATGAACGTGATACTGGATGCCCTCTTCATCCTCGTCTTCAAATGGGGAATACAGGGTGCCGCCATCGCCACCATCCTATCGCAGCTGATGGCGCTGATGTGGCAGTTCAAGCTCTTCAGCAACAAGAACGAGCTGCTCCACTTCAAGAAAGGCATCTACAAACTGAAGAGAAAGCTCGTAGATAACATCCTCGCCATCGGCATTTCGCCTTTTCTGATGAACGTGTGCGCCTGCATCATCGTCATCTTCATCAACAACCAGCTGGTGCGTTTCGGAGGCGACCTCTCCGTGGGTGCCTACGGAATAGCCAATGGTATTGCGATGGTGTTCGTGATGTTCGTGTTCGGCGTAAACCAGGGAATGCAGCCTATTGCCGGATACAACTATGGTGCCCAGAAACTGGATAGACTGATGCGCGTGCTGAACCTGAGCATCATCGCCGCCACCGCCATCATGGTGACGGGCTGGCTGATAGCGATGTTCCTGCCTTACTACTGCGCGAGAATGTTTACTACCGATAAGCAGCTGATAGACCTGGGCATTAAGGCAATCAGAGTAGTGATGTTCTGCTTCCCGGTCATCGGGTTCCAGATGGTTATCACCAACTTCTTCCAGTGCATCGGAAAGGTGAAGATCAGTATCTTCCTCTCCTTGTCGAGACAGTTGCTTATCCTCCTGCCGCTCCTGGCTTTTCTGCCGATGATATGGGACATTGATGGAGTATGGTACAGTATGCCTATCTCCGACTTCGCTGCCGCAGTCATCGCCGGAGTCGTAATGATGTGGTACATGAACAAGCTGAAAAGACAACACCAAGAACAGCTAAAAGTTAATAGTTAATAGCAGCTTTGCCGTTTAGCAAGATTGCCCTATAAACTATAAATTATAAAATATAAATTATGAATAAGATTATCATAAACGTGGGTCGCCAGATAGGTAGCGGCGGCCATATCATCGCCGAGAAGCTGGCGGAGGATTTCGGTTGCAAATGTTACGACCGTGAGCTGCTGAATCTTGCCGCCAAGGAGAGTGGATTCTCTGAGAAATTCTTCGAGCAGAACGATGAGCAGAAGGGATTCTTCAAGTCTCTCTTCCATACCCATCTGCCTTTCCTGAGCGACAACAACTTCTATCACAACGACTTCTCGCAGGAAGGCTTGTACAAGTTCCAGAGCGACGCCATCAGAAAGGCTGCCGATGAGGGCAACTGCGTGTTTGTGGGCAGAACCGCCGACTATGTGCTGCGCGACTACAAGAATGTAATCAACATCTTCATCACCGCCAACATCGACGACCGCATCAAGGCAGTGTGCAAGCGAAAGGACATCGACAGAGCCTCCGCCCGCAAGTTCATCGAAAGCCACGAGGAGCAGCGCGCCTCTTACTACGATTACTATACAGGCAAAAAGTGGGGACACAGCGAGAGCTACGACCTCTGCATCAACAGCAGCCATCTGGGAATCGAAGAAACAGAGAAGTTTATCGCAGAATTTATCAGAAAGAAGTTCGGACTTAGTGATTAATTATTAGTGATTAGGGATTAATTTTAGGGACATAAAATATAAAACATCATATAAATGAAGAAGATTATGCTTTTGGGCTCAGGCGAACTGGGCAAAGAATTTACCATCGCCGCAAAGCGAGCAGGACAGTACGTCATCGCTTGCGACAAGTATGACAATGCACCAGCCATGCAGGTAGCCGACGAGCGGGAAGTATTCTCGATGCTCGATGGCGACGCATTGACCGCAGTGGTAGAGAAACATCACCCAGACATCATCGTGCCTGAGATTGAAGCTATCCGCACCGAGCGACTCTTCGACTTCGAGAAGGAGGGCATCCAGGTTGTGCCTTCTGCACGTGCCGTAAACTACACCATGAACCGCCGTGCCATCCGCGACCTTGCCGCCAAGGAACTGGGTCTGCGAACCGCCAAGTATTTCTATGCCAAGACCTTCGAGGAGTTTAAGAACGCTGCCGATGAAATCGGTTTCCCATGCGTAGTGAAACCTCTGATGAGTTCAAGCGGCCATGGTCAGAGCTATGTTCACAACGATGATGAACTGAAGGAGGCTTACAAGGAGGCAATGGAAGAAGGTCGTGGCGACGTGAAGGAAGTAATCATCGAGGAATTTATCGACTTCGATTCTGAGTTCACCCTGCTCACCGTCACCCAGAAAGACGGTCCTACCCTCTTCTGTCCACCTATCGGCCACGTACAGAAGGGCGGCGACTACCGCGAGAGTTGGCAGCCATTCCAGATTCCAGAGGAGGCTTTGAAGAAGGCTGAGCACATTGCAGGTGAAGTAACCAAGGCATTGACAGGTGCCGGTCTCTGGGGCGTAGAGTTCTTCCTGAGCAAGCAGGGCGAAGTCATCTTCTCTGAGTTGAGTCCTCGTCCACACGATACAGGTATGGTAACCCTCGGTCACACCACCAACCTGAGCGAGTTTGAGCTCCACTTCCGTGCCGTGATGGGCTTGCCTATCGCCGGAATCCATCTGGAGCACATCGGCTGTTCTGCCGTCATCCTCTCGCCAGAGGAAAGCACCGAGCCATTAAACTACAATATGCTCGATGCCCTGAAGGAAGACCACACCCGCATCCGTATCTTCGGCAAGCCAGAGGCTCACGTAGGTCGCCGCATGGGCGTTGTTCTCTGCTACGGCGAAAAGGGCGATGACCTCAATCAGCTCCGCGACAAGGCAAAGCGTCTGGCAAAGACTGTATTGGGAACTGACCCATACATGAAGAAATAGACATGAAAGAATTAGGAAGAATTATCACATTACCCAAGATATTCGACCCTAGAGGCAACCTGACAGTGGCAGAGGGAGAAACGCATATTCCCTTTGCCATTGCCCGTACCTACTGGACCTATGATGTTCCGGGCGGAGAAAGTCGCGGTGGCCATGCTCACAAGGAATGCCAGGAGTTCATCATAGCAGCCAGCGGTTCCTTTTCGGTAACACTGGATAATGGAGAACAGAAGAAGACCTATCATCTTAACCACCCTTGGGAGGGATTGTTCGTAGATGTCAATATCTGGCGAACACTGGATGATTTCTCTTCCGGCTCATTGTGTCTGGTTCTGGCTTCCCACAAGTTTGAGGAAGAAGACTACATACGCGAATATGACGAATATCTCAGATATGCAAGACATCATGTTTGAAATCATCAAATACACCCCCGAATATCGCCAGCAATGGGATGAGTATGTGGCAAAAGCCCGAAACGCTACGTTTCTCTTTTACCGCAACTATATGGATTACCATTCCGATAGGTTCAAGGACTATTCTCTCCTGTTCTTCAAGAAGGGAAAGCTCCATTCCATCCTGCCAGCCCATCAGGTAGGCAAGACCCTCTGCTCGCATTTCGGACTCACCTATGGCGGACTGATCATGAACATTCACGTCACGATTTCAGATGTCTGCCAACTCTTTGAGGAACTGAATGTCTATCTGCGTCTTCAGGGTTTCGAGAAGGTACAGTATCGTCCTATACCCTGGATCTATCATCTCCATCCTTCAGAAGAAGATCTCTATGCCATCTTCTGGAAATGCAAGGCTCATCTTTCGCTCCGCAATATCGGCACAACCATCTTCATGCAGCAGAATTTGCGCTGGCGCAAAGACCACCTGCGCCGTCTGAAGAAGGCTCATCAGAATGGAGTGACCGTAGTGAGAGATGCAAGCCTGTCGGAATTCTGGGAGGTATTGAATGAGAACCTGGAAAAGCGATTTGGTGCCAAACCGGTACACACGCTTCAGGAAATGGAACTTCTGAAAAGTCGATTCCCCGAGAATATCATCCAATACAATGCTTATCGCAACGGGCATATTATAGGAGGACTCACCTTTTATATTACCCAGCAAGTGGTACACGGACAATACAGTTCTACCAACGATGAGGGAAAGGAATTCGGAGCCATGGAGGCTATCTACGAACAGATTATGTATCATGATTACCCCGATTATCCCTATCTGGACTTCGGCAGTTCTACGGAACAGCAGGGAGCCTGGATCAACGAAGGCCTCATCGCCCACAAGGAAGGTTACGGAGGAAGAGGCGTGGTTTATGACACCTATGAATGGACAGTATAAAGAGAAATCCCGAAGTTCACACGATAGTGAGCTTCGGGATTTCTGCCTTTTACAAGAGTATAACTGTCACACCACGAGCAGCTTGCGCACCCATAACCAGTGCCTGCTCGATATCGGCAGTCTTGGAAGGACCACTGATGAAAGTACCGAAATTGTACTTCGGATCCATCTCAATACGGGCATAAGCCTCATGCATATTGTTCACAATCTTCTCTTTTTCGAGGAATATCACAAGGTATTCCGAGATGAAAAGCACCGCTTTCTCCTTCATGGTCTGAGGAATCCAGACGCAGCCATTCTCGGCAACACCCACTTCACCACGAACAATACCCACATCAGTACCATTCAGGTCATTAGCCTCAGCCACCGTATCAGGATTCTTCTGGGCAATCGTGATTTCTGGCAGATGAGAGGCAAAGACCTTGGCTTCCGGATAAGCCTTCTTCACCAGCTCATCCAGACACTCACCCTCCTTCGCCTCTATCACATGGCCACCTACCGATTCCGTCATCTCAATAAACTGTTTCAGCGTATCCTCATACTGGATACCCTTCACATCTACGGCAGGCATATCGAATTGAACATGCGTATTCTTACGCAACTTGTTCAGGAAATCTTCTTTCTTCATTTTACTTTTCCCTCCTTCCATAATTGATGAAAACTCTTCTTGGCAAACTCAGGCATGGCGTGACCGATGCCCCAGGCATTCCAATTGCTGAAGTGCGTGCAGCATTCAGGAATCAGATTGGCGAGTGGCGCAAACTTCAGGGCTGTGGTGTAGAGCGCAGGACGGTCGAAGAGATACTTCATACCATTCGACATCGCCTTCTTCACAGGATTTGCCTTGCCCAACTTCTCCAGACTCTGGCGCCATACGTAAATCTGCGAACCTGGTCCTACCTTGGAAGGACAGACATTGTCGCAAGACAGGCACAAGGTGCAGGCAGAAACATTGTCGCTGTACTTCTGAGGATTCTTCAGCATACCCAGGTTCACACCAATAGGACCCGGTATAAAATAGGTGTAACTGTAACCGCCTGAACGACGATAAACCGGACAGGTATTCATGCAGGCACCACAGCGCATACACTTCAACGTCTGCCAGTGGTCCTTATCAGCAAGAATATCGCTTCTGCCGTTATCCACCAATACTACATGCATCTCGGCACCCGGACGAGCCTGGCGGAAATGAGAAGTGAAGGCGGTGGTAGGCTGACCGGTTCCGCAGCGGCAAAGCAGGCGCTGGAACACAGCCAATGACTTATAATCAGGAACCAGTTTCTCAATACCCATCGCTACGATATGGAGCTTAGGCATGGAAGTAGTCATATCCGCATTACCCTCGTTGGTGCAAACCACGCAATCGCCGGTAGCAGCCACACCGAAGTTGCAGCCGGTCATACCTGCTCCAGCTTCCATAAACTGGTCGCGGAGATGATGACGGGCACAGCGGGTCAGGTAAGTAGGATCGTAGTTGCCGATTTCCTTGGAGATACCCTTCTCCTCGAACATCTTACCTACCTCCTCACGCTTCAGGTGGATGGCAGGCATCACGATATGGCTAGGCTTCTGATGCAAGAGCTGGATGATGCGCTCACCCAGGTCGGTCTCTACCACGTCAATGCCGTGCTGCTCCAGATAAGGATTCATTTCGCACTCCTCGGTGAGCATCGACTTCGACTTCACCATCTTCTTCACGTTATGGTCTTTCAGGATACCGAGCACAATCTCATTGAATTCCTGTGCATCCTTTGCCCAGTGAACCTTCACCCCACGGCTCTCCAGATTCTTGGAAAACATATCGAGGTAATCGGCAAGATGGGTAATGGTATGCATCTTGATTTCAGACGCATGCTCGCGCAAGTCTTCCCACTCAGGAAGTTCCTGCGCCATCTTATCTCTCTTCTGACGAACAGACCAGAAGGTAGCGTCGTGCCAGGTGGTCTTCTCTACGTTCTGCGTAAACTTCGCAGCTCTTTTGGAATGTTCTGTACTCATAGTCCTGCAGCTAATATTTGAACAACATGAATAAACTTGATCGGCATCTTCTCTTTCTTGGCGATTCCCGCCATGTGCATCAGGCAGGAAGAATCCGGACCCGTTACATACTCGGCACCTGTAGCCATGTGGCGCTTGATCTTATCTTCGCCCATACGGGTAGAAACGGCAGGTTCCTCAATAGAGAACATACCGCCGAATCCGCAACACTCATCCTTGCGCTCCGGTTCGTGGATGGTAATGCCTTCCACCATATTTAATAAGTCAATGATTTTGTTGAACGGCTTGATGTGGCGCTCAGAAGGAGATGACAATCCCAGTTCGCGCACACCGTGACAACTGTTGTGTACACTCACCACATGCGGGAACTTGCCCGGCACATGATCCACCTTCAGCACATCGTGAAGGAACTCCACAACATCCATGATTTTCTTTGAGGAAATACACTCGTGCTTACCCTCAAAGATTTTAGGATAATACACCTTTACGTAAGCAGCACATGAGGCAGAGGGAGCTACGATATAATCGTAATCCTTGAACAGCTCATCAAATGTCTCTATGACCTTCTCCGACTTGTACTGAAAACCGGCATTAGCCATTGGCTGGCCGCAGCAAGTCTGTTTTTCGGGATAACCCACGTCTAGTCCATAATGCTTAAGCAACTTGTATGTAGCCACACCCGCTTCAGGGTAAAGGGCATCCACATAACAAGGGACGAATAATCCGACTTTCATTGTTGTTATATTTATCTTGTTTTCTATTTGTTTATTCTTTTTCTACATGACTAAAAGCCGCTGCAAAAGTAACAAAAAAATAGTAAAAATAAAAGATTTTATGGAAGAAATTATGAGAATTGATGTTATTTAACTGTAAAGAATTGCAGAAAATTTGGAATAATCAAATAAATAGCGTAACTTTGCATCTAGAAATAGAGTGTCTACCATTTGTGAACTAAGCCAAATGCAGTTTAGTTGCTAAAAACATAAATAACAAGACATATAAAGAACAAACTTATAGTTATATTTAATGATGAAGAAACAGCTTAAGAAAGTCCTCGTTCTGGGTTCCGGTGCTTTGAAGATCGGCCAGGCAGGTGAGTTTGACTATTCCGGTTCGCAGGCTCTCAAGGCTTTGCGCGAGGAGGGTATTAGTTCCGTCCTCATTAATCCAAACGTTGCTACAATTCAGACAAGTGAAGGTATTGCTGACAAGGTTTATTTCTTGCCGGTGACACCTTTTTTTGTAACTGAAATTATCAAGAAGGAGCGCCCAGACGGCATCATGCTGGCTTGGGGTGGACAGACGGGTTTGAACGTTGGTACAGAACTTTACCTCAACGGTGTGCTCAAGGAGTACGGTGTGGATGTGTTGGGTACTTCGGTAGAGGCTATCATGAACACGGAAGACCGCGACCTCTTCGTAAAGGAGCTCAACAAGGTTGACCTCAAGGTTCCTGTAAGCCACGCTTGCGAGAACATGGAGGAGGCTGTGGCTGCGGCACGCAACATCGGCTACCCTATCATGATCCGTTCTGCCTACGCGCTGGGTGGTCTCGGTTCAGGTGTCTGCAAGACCGAAGAGGAGTTCAAGGAGATTGCTGAATCTGCCTTCACTTTCGCACCTCAGGTACTCGTTGAAGAGAGCCTGAAGGGATGGAAGGAGATTGAGTTTGAGTGCATCCGTGATGCGAACGACCGTTGCTTCACCGTTGCCTCTATGGAAAACTTCGACCCACTCGGAATCCATACAGGTGAGTCTATCGTTGTGGCTCCAACCTGTTCTCTTACCGACGAGCAGGTGAAGATGTTGCAGGACATCGCCGTGAAGTGCGTCCGTCACCTCAACATCGTGGGTGAATGCAACATCCAGTATGCTTTCAATGCTGAGACCAACGACTACCGTATCATCGAGATCAACGCTCGCTTGAGCCGTTCTTCTGCCCTCGCTTCTAAGGCTACAGGTTATCCTTTGGCTTTCGTTGCAGCCAAGATTGCCCTCGGTTACACTCTCGACCAGATTGGCGAGATGGGTACTCCTAACTCAGCTTATGTAGCTCCATCACTCGACTATATGATCTGTAAGATTCCTCGTTGGGACCTTACCAAGTTTGTCGGTGTAAGCCGCAAGATTGGTTCTTCCATGAAGTCTGTAGGCGAAATCATGTCTATCGGCCGTTCTTTCGAGGAGATGCTCCAGAAGGGTCTCCGTATGATTGGTCAGGGAATGCACGGTTTCGTAGGCAACGACCACACCAAGTTTGATAACCTGGATGAGGAACTTTCCAACCCTACCGACCTCCGTATCTTCGCCATCGCCCAGGCTCTGGAGGAAGGTTACACCATCGAGCGCATCGAGGAGTTGACCAAGATTGATCCTTGGTTCATCGAGCGCATGAAGAATATCGTAGATTACAAGCACAAGCTTTCTGAATATAATACTCTGGAGGAGATTCCTGCCGAGGTATTGCGCGAGGCTAAGGTATTGGGCTTCTCTGACTTCCAGATTGGCCGCTTCGTATTGAAGACCAAGGATACCAATATGGAGAAGGAGGTGCTCGCAGTTCGTGCTCTGCGTAAGAAGCTGAACATTCTGCCTGCCGTAAAGCGCATCCCTACCGTGGCTAGCGAGCATCCTGACCTCACCAACTATCTCTACATGACTTACGCTGTAGAGGGTTACGACATCAACTACTACAAGAACGAGAAGTCTGTCATCGTTCTCGGTTCGGGTGCTTACCGCATCGGTTCTTCTGTAGAGTTCGACTGGTGTTCAGTAAACGCCATCAACACAGCACGCAAGTTGGGGTACAAGTCAATCATGATCAACTACAACCCAGAGACCGTATCTACCGACTACGATATGTGCGACCGTCTCTACTTCGATGAGCTTTCATTCGAGCGTGTACTCGATGTCATCGACCTGGAGTCACCACGTGGCGTGATAGTTTCTGTAGGTGGTCAGATTCCAAACAACCTGGCTATGAAGCTTCATCGCCAGTCTGTGCCAATTCTGGGTACATCTCCTGTCAACATTGACCGTGCCGAGAACCGTGGTAAGTTCTCTGCCATGCTTGATAAGTTGGGTATCGACCAGCCTAAGTGGAGCGCCCTCACATCAATGGAGGATGTTCAGAAGTTCATCGACGAGGTAGGCTATCCTGTTCTCGTTCGTCCATCTTACGTTCTTTCCGGTGCAGCCATGAACGTTTGCCACGATGATGAGGAGTTGCGTCGCTTCCTGGAGGCAGCTTCTGAGGTTTCTAAGGAATACCCAGTAGTTATCTCCCAGTTCATGACAGAGACCAACGAGATTGAGTTCGACGGTGTGGCTCAGAATGGTGAGATTGTAGAGTATGGTATTTCAGAGCACGTAGAGTATGCAGGTGTTCACTCTGGTGACGCTACCATGACCTTCCCTGCTCAGCAGATTTCCTTCGCTACAGCCCGTCAGATCAAGAAGATTTCACGTGCCATCGCCAAGGAGCTCAACATCTCGGGTCCTTTCAATATCCAGTACCTGGCTAAGGGTCGCGATGTGAAGGTGATCGAGTGTAACCTCCGTGCATCCCGCTCATTCCCATTCGTGAGCAAGGTATTGAAGCGTAACTTCATCGAGACAGCTACCCGCATCATGCTCGACGCTCCATATCAGAAACCGGATAAGTCTGCTTTCGATATCGACCGCATGGGTGTGAAGGCTTCACAGTTCTCATTTGCCCGTTTGCAGAACGCTGACCCTGTTTTGGGTGTGGATATGAGTTCTACCGGTGAGGTAGGTTGTATGGGTGATACTTTCGAGGAGGCATTGCTCAACTCATTGATTGCCACTGGCTACAAGATTCCTTCTAAGGATAAGGGCATCATGCTTTCAAGCGGTGGTGCCAAGGAGAAGGCTTCTCTGCTCGACGCAGCACAGGCGCTGGTGAAGAATGGTTACACCATCTATGCTACAGCCGGCACAGCGAAGTTCCTGAACGAGAACAACGTAAAGGCTACAGCCGTAGGATGGCCTGATGAGGACCACAAGGATCTTCCTAACGTGATGCAGATGATTGCCGACCACAAGTTCGACCTCATCGTCAACATCCCTAAGAATTACACCAAGCGTGAGTTGACCAATGGTTACAGAATCCGCCGTGGCGCCATCGACCACAACATTCCTCTGATCACCAATGCCCGTCTGGCTTCCGCCTTCATCGAGGCATTCTGCACATTGAGCCAGGATCAGCTTCAGATCAAGAGCTGGCAGGAGTACGAGTAATCTCACGCGGGAATAATTTTTATCTCACGCAGATTGCGCAGATTACGCAGATATATATAAAATACGCCCTGTAAGGCAAGGCACAAGTTCTAGATTGTGCCCAAGCCTTACAGGGCTTTTTTATTCCCGGCAATGAGAAAAAGGAGCTGAAATGATGGCTATCTCATTATTTTATTGTACCTTTGCAAACAGAAATAAGAATAAAACATGATAGTTTGTATAGCAGAGAAACCGAGTGTGGCTAAGGATATCGCCCGAATCATCGGGGCTACCACGGCACGCGACGGTTATATGGAAGGTAATGGTTACCAAGTAACATGGACCTTCGGCCACCTTTGTGAGCTGAAGGAACCGGATGATTATACTCCGATGTGGAAACATTGGAGCCTTGCGGCGTTGCCGATGATTCCACAGCGTTTCGGTATCAAGCTCATCAACGATGAAGGCATCAAGAAGCAGTTTGCTACCATCGAGAAACTGATGCAGGCTGCCGACAGCATCATCAACTGCGGTGACGCCGGACAGGAAGGAGAGCTTATCCAGAGATGGGTGATGCAGAAGGCACAGGCGAAATGCCCCGTCAAGAGATTGTGGATTTCTTCCATGACCGATGAAGCCATCAAGCAGGGCTTCCAGGAACTGAAAGACCAGACCGAATACCAGTCACTCTATCTTGCCGGACTTTCCCGTGCCATCGGCGACTGGATTCTTGGTATGAACGCCACCCGACTTTATACATTGAAATATGGTCAGAACCGACAGGTGCTCAGCATCGGCCGGGTGCAGACCCCTACCCTTGCCCTCATCGTGAACCGACAGAAGGAAATCGACAACTTCGTTTCCGAACCTTACTGGGTACTCGCCACCATCTACCGCGACACCCAGTTTACCGCTACCAGCGGCAAGTTTACCAGCAAGGAGGAAGGCGAGAAGGCTTTCAGCACCATCGCCGGCAAGCCCTTCACGGTTACCGATGTAAGCAAGAAGAAGGGAAACGAGGCGCCGCCTCATCTCTACGACCTCACCTCGCTACAGGTGGATTGCAACAAGAAGTTTGCTTACTCTGCCGATATTACGCTGAAACTCATCCAGAGTCTCTACGAGAAGAAGTACACCACTTATCCTCGTGTAGATACTCAGTTCCTGACCGACGATATCTATCCGAAATGTCCGCAGATTCTGAACGGAGTGAGTCAGGCAAAGATCATGAGTCAGCAGAAATACCTCCCGCTCATCCAGCAGCTCGCAACAATCAGCAAGAAATTGCCGAAGAGCAAGAAGGTTTTCGATAATAGCAAGGTAACCGACCACCACGCCATCATCCCAACCGGTGTTCCACCAACCGGACTCACCGATATGGAGGCAAACGTGTATGATCTCATCGCCAAACGCTTTATCAGCGTGTTCTATCCGGACTGTAAATTCTCCACCACCACCGTTTTGGGCGAAGTCATCAACGAAGACGGACCGAAACCGGAAAAGATAGAGTTCAAGGTGAGCGGTAAGGAGATTCTCGAACCAGGCTGGCGAGTAGTCTATGCCAAGGATGTAAAGAATGCAGATGACGATGATGCTTCAGATAACACCAACGGAAATGCAGACTCAGGAAACGGCGCCAAGAAGGAAGTGGTAGAAGAAAGAACCCTCCCATCCTTCACAAAAGGCGAATCGGGAGAACATCAGCCTACCCTGACGGAGAAATGGACCACGCCACCTAAGTATTATACCGAGGCAACCCTGCTCCGTGCGATGGAGACAGCCGGTAAATTCGTAGAAGACGAAGAACTTCGTGCTGCATTGAAGGAGAACGGAATCGGCCGACCATCCTCCCGTGCCGGCATTATCGAGACCCTCTTCAAGCGCCACTACATCCGTCGCCAGCGCAAGAATCTGATGGCAACCCCGACAGGCATCGAACTCATTGACACCATCCATGAGGAACTGCTGAAGAGTTGCGAACTGACCGGTATCTGGGAGAAGAAGCTCCGCGACATCGAGCACAAGACCTACGATCCTGCCGACTTCATCAACGGACTGAAAGAACAGATCAACAAGATAGTCATCGATGTGTTGTCAGACAACAGCAACCGGAGAGTGACCATCATGACAGAGGAAGACCTCAAGAAGAAACCGGCTGCCAAGAAAACTCAAGCCAAGAAAGCTCAAGCCAAGAAAGCCGATAAGGCTGCAGCACAGAATACTGATTCTCAGAATGCTCCTGCTCAGCCGGCTCCAGCTGCCGACCCAATGGTTGGCAAACCATGTCCGCTCTGCGGCAAGGGCGTCATCATCAAGGGCAAGACCGCCTATGGCTGCAGCAACTGGAAGGCAGGCTGCCAATATCGTCAGCCATTCTCGCAGATGTAAATCAATATGAAACAAATAAGACTTTATCAAATCATAACAGCAATCAGCTGCTTCTTTCTGATAAGTTGCGGCATTGACCAGAACCTGAAGAAAGCAGACAAGCATCTATCTTTAGGCGAATACTACGATGCGGCAACCCAATATAAAAAGGTGTACACCAAGACACCTACCAAAGAGCGGGCTGCCCGAGGCAAGGTGGCTCTGAAGATGGCACGCTGCTATGATAAAATCAACAGTACGCCGAAGGCATTGGCTGCCTACAGCAATGCCATCCGATACAAGCAGGCAGACCTCAACGACCGCCTGGCTTACGCCCGGCTTCTCCTGAAGAACGGAAGTTACAGACAGGCTGCCAAGGAATTCGAATTCCTGCTCGATTCCATGCCCGACAACATGCTGGTAAAGAACGGACTCGAATCGGCACGAAAAGCCCCAGTCTGGAAGAAGGAAGGAAGCCGGTACAAGGTAAAGCGGATGGATGTTTTCAACTCCCGAAGAGACGACTATTCGCCGATGTTCCTCAGCGATGACTACAGCCAGCTCTATTTCACCTCAACCCGCAACGAAGCCCAGGGCAGCGACCTGAACGGAGTGACGGGAACGAAATCTGCCGACATCTTCTTCTCTGAAAAGAACGACAAAGGCAAATGGAGCAAGCCGGAAGCCATCGGAACCGGTCTCAATACCGACTACGAAGAGGGCGCATGCTGCTTTACCCCAGACGGCAAGCAGATGTACCTCACCCAGTGTACCACCGATCCCACTTCGCCCCGCTTAGCCCAGATAGTAACCTCCAACCGCTCAGATGCAGCCTGGAGCAAGCCTACGAATCTGGAAATCAGCAAAGATACGCTCAGTTGTTTTGCCCATCCAGCCATCTCTCCTGATGGCGAATGGCTCTATTTCGTATCAGATATGCCGGGCGGAAAGGGCGGTCTCGACATCTGGCGAGTGCGCATCACTCCTGCCGGACTGGGCGGTGTAGAGAACCTGGGCGAACCTATCAACACCCCAGGCGATGAGATGTTCCCTACCTTCCGTCCTAACGGCGACTTCTACTTCAGCAGCAACGGTCATGTAGGAATGGGCGGACTCGACATCTATATCGCCAAAGTGAATTCCATCACCCGGAAATATGAACTCACCCACCCCGGTTATCCGCTGAATACAGAAGCCGATGACTTCGGAATGACTTTCGAGGGTCTCCACAACCAGGGTTTCTTCTGCTCCAACAGAAAAGACGGAAGAGGCTACGATCATATCTACTCCTTCGAGAATCCGGAGATTGTTACCACGATGAAGGGATGGGTTTACGAGAAAGACGGTTATGAACTGCCTGCCGCCGAGGTGAGAATCGTAGGCAACGACGGAACGAACAGGAAACTATCCGTCAAGGGCGACGGTTCGTTTGTCCTCCCTATCAATCCGCATGTCGACTACCTGGTGATGGCATCCTGCAAAGGCTACCTCAACCACAAGGAAGAACTTCGGGTTGATTCGGCTAAAGAGAGTAAGGAATACGTGCTCCAGTTCCCGCTGGCTTCCATCACAGCCCCTGTACTCATCGACAACATCTTCTACGATTTCGACAAGGCAACCCTTACCGAAGCCAGTACAACAGCCCTCGACCAGCTGGTAACGCTGCTGAAAGAGAACCCGCACGTTACCATCGAACTCAGCGCCCATTGCGACTACAAGGGAAACAGCGAATATAACAAGCATCTGTCTCAGCGCCGCGCCCAATCGGTAGTAGACTATCTGATAAAACACGGCATAGAGAAAGAGCGCCTCACCCCTGTGGGCTACGGCAAGGAGAAGCCGAAGAATGTGCGCAAGAAACTTACCGAGAAGTATCCTTGGCTCAAGGAAGGCGATGTGCTCAGCGAAGAGTTTATCCTGAAGCAGAGCAAGGAGCATCAGGAAATCTGCAACCAGCTGAACCGCCGAACCGAGTTCAAAGTGCTACGCACTACCTATAAATTGTTTTAGAAACCGATATCATAAGCATAGGTGCTCTACTGAAAAAGTAGCAGCACCTATTTGTTTTTCTATATTCAGCAATATTAAATCTTCGTTCAGCGACGCTGAATGTACGTTCAGCGACGTTGAATGTACGTTCAGCGACGTTGAATGTCCGTTCGGCGTCGATGAACGGAGATTTCAAGAGCATAAAGATGAGATTTATAGTAATAAAAAACTCTTTCTATTAGCACTAAAAACTATTCTGCTAATAGAAAGAGTTGATCATTCATACAATTGATATCAGGGAAGAAGCCTACTGACGTGCATCAGCCAGTTCATTATATCCCCAAACCATGATGAGGACGATGAAGCCAGCCAGCACCATCAGGAGATTCTGAGAGTGGGCGATGGAATCTGCCACATGCGTAAGCGCACGCGAACCAGAGAGGAGGAAATCTATCTTCATAGAGAAAAGCCACCCCTGAATCTGCTCCCATCCCTGACAGACCACCGCTATGATGATGCCTGCTGCCACACAGGCTGCCGTCCATAAATGTTCCAGACGCTGGCGCTTAACCAGCGACATCGCAGTATCAGTTTCGGGTAAAGCCGGCAATGCCTGCATCACCCTGTCGGAGAATCCCTCATCAGGAATCTCTGACATCTGGCAATCGGAAAAGAACATCTGCAAGAGTTCTTCATCCTGAGGGTTCAACGGTTCCCCTTTCATGCTCTTCAACTTCTTATCATTTATCTTATCGGTCATAACCATTCTGTTTTAAGTAACTTGCAAGTTTCTGTTTTCCTCGAGAGAGATGCGACTTGATGGTACCTTGCGCCAATCCCGTCACCTCTGCAATCTTATCTATAGAGAGTCCATCCATCAGCTGCAGCGTGATGCATGTACGTTCATTTTCATTCAATATCTGTAATGCCTTGAGCAAATCCATCTTTAATCCGGCATGGGCGCCCTGTGCATTCTTACTGGAAACGGCAGGCGTATCTATGTCCTGCGTTTCCTTATGGCTGCGGGTATAATCATACCATACATTATAGGCGATGCGGTAGAGCCAGGTGGAGAAAGAGGCTGTACCCCTGAACCCGGACAGATGGGTATAAGCCTTGACAAAGGTATCCTGAGCCAAGTCGTCACTCAGCTGCGCATCCCCCAGCGTCTGCCGCAGGAAGAACCCACGAATGGGTGACTGATACTTCCTGACCAGCAGGTCGAACGACTTGCGGTCATGAAGCATCACCACCTTCGTGACGAGAGAGATATCGGATAATTTTTCCACCTTATATATATTAACTAATAATTGTTGTTCTTTTCCTTGTGACTTCCCCTCCTATTGAGAAGCCATGATATGTTGAATGTCGGCTGCTAGACCGGAGTACCATTATATCCCGTGCCCTGATCGCCGTGACGGTTCTTCCACCAGTCCTTGATGGCAGGAAGCGAGCCGATAACGGTCTGACCGATGCCATAGAAGAAGACCAGGGCTCCGATGCCAGCCAGGAAATCAGCATCCCACCAGGCAAACATGGCGCACAAGCCGGCTCCCAGGAAGGCATTTCTCAATCCACGCTTTACCAGATACTCATCGCTCTGCTTGTCTATCGGACGGTCGCTTTCCGGAACATTGATGCCCTTCTCCATCGCCATCTCTGCCAGTTTCATCCGATCATTGTGTCTTCGCATCAGATAACGGACGATGAGAAAGACGATAATCAAAGGGGCAAAGACGAACAACAAGCCGAAAATGATGCAGAAGACGATGATTAAAGCCAGCGCTCCGCCACCAAATACCGAACCGATGAAATCGAAAGGATCATCATAGTTCTCTAAACTGTATTTAGAATGAACAGACCTATTATCATTCTCATCATAATCATCATAGTTAGCCGAATCTGTACTGGTTGTATCAGAATAAGCCTCCAACGCCTCGTCGTCTTTATCCTTCGAAGCAGATGACTGTGCGGCAGATGCAGGAGCAGCCTTTGAATCTACCTGTTGGGTAGTTGGATGATAACGATGTTTTGGAGCAGAAGACGCCAAAGACACTTGGGTGGCTCCGATGCTCATAACGAGCGCTAATGCCAATATTGCTTTCTTCATATCATTATTTTTTATTGTTTTACCTTGTTATTTGAAAAATTTCTGCTTCTTAGACGCATCTCTTCGCGATTTAGTTGCAAAGAAACGAAAAATTTCTTATTTTTGCAAACAAATTAAAGAAAAAGAAACATAATGAAGACATTACCTGAAGATTTCAGAACATATACGCAGGCACTGATGGGCGAAAAGCTGTATCAGCGTCTGGAGCATGCTATCCTTGAAGAAGAGGCACCAACCAGTATCCGCATCAATCCTTTTAAATGCAAGGATGCTGATGGCGAACCGATTCCCTGGTGTCCGGAAACCGGACGTTATCTCTCTACGCGTCCCGGATTCACCTTCGATCCGCTGCTGCATGCCGGCTTATATTATGTACAGGAAGCCTCATCCATGTTTGTTGATATGGCTATCCGACAGTACGTAAAAGAACCGGTGATGATGCTGGATCTCTGTGCTGCCCCTGGCGGAAAGTCGACTGCCGTAAGGGCTGCCTTGCCGGAAGGGAGTCTGCTCTTCAGCAACGAACCGATGCGCACCCGCTCGCAGATTCTTGCCGAGAACGTACAGAAGTTCGGTCATCCGGATATGATTGTTACCAACAACTATCCCCGCGATTACAAGAAATCGAAATTGCAGTTTGATGTGATTCTTACCGATGTTCCCTGCTCCGGCGAAGGAATGTTCCGCAAAGATGAAGGGGCTATCGGCGAATGGAGTACCCAGAATGTGAACAACTGCTGGCAGCTGCAGCGCGAAATCGTATCGGATATCTGGAACTGTCTGAAGCCAGGCGGTATCCTGATTTACTCTACCTGCACCTTCAATGCGCACGAAGATGAGGAGAACGTGGAGTGGATATGCGAAGAACTTGGCGCTGAAGTGATGGCACTGGAGGGTGTAGACGATGCATGGAACATCACCCGCAACCTCACGGGCACCGACTTCCCTGTTTACCGGTTCATTCCTGGCGTTTCGCGAGGCGAAGGTCTGTTTATGGCGATTCTGAAGAAAGAGGGCGAATGGGAAGCAGGTTCTTCAGCCAAGGAGAACAGGAAGGATAAGAAGAAAGACAAGAAGGTGGCTAAAGGAAAGGGACCGGAGATTCCGGACGGCTGGCTGAAGGCTGATACGGAATGGATGCCTGCAGAGAGCAACGAGACGGTTTACGCCATTCCGGGCAGATGGAAAGACATCTACGACCAGGCTGAAAAGAACCTGAAGGTGCTGCATGCAGGTGTGAAACTGGGAACAGACAAGGGAAAGGGTCTCATTCCCGACCAGGCTCTCGCTCTCTCTACGATGCTCAACAAAGATCACTTCCCACAGGTGGAGTTATCCTACGATGATGCCATCCGTTACCTTCGCAAGGAGGCTGTGAATCTGCCTGCCGATACGCCTAAGGGTTATGTTCTGATAACCTACAGACAGGTTCCGATAGGATGGGAAAAGAACATCGGCAACCGTGCCAACAACCTCTATCCGCAGGAGTGGAAAATCAAGAGCAGCCATGGGACGGGAGAGCTGTTTATAGTTAATAGTTTACTGAACTTTCGCATATCAGGAAGTTAAAGGAGTTAAGGAAGTTAAGGAGTTAAGACGTATGTCTTGCTGCTTAAAAACTACGCCAAAAAGACTGTTGTCTTAACTCCTCAGCGACCGTAGGGAGCGTTAACTCCTTTAACTCCTTTAACTTCTGAGCTTGCGAAACTTGAATAGTTTATAGTTAACAGTTTACAGCAAGAATGAATAATTCAACATTTAACACTTAACATTAAAATAAAAAAAATGCTCAGCATCATCGCCTGTATATCAAAAGTGCATAGAGCTATCGGGTACAAGAACCGGTTGCTCTACGCCATCCCATCAGACATGACTCGATTTCGTATGCTCACAACCGGACATACGATCATCATGGGCAGGAAGACATTTGAGTCGCTGCCGAACGGAGCCTTGCCCAACCGCCGTAATATTGTTATCTCGAAGACAAGAGAGCAGATAACAGGGTGCGAAGTATACACCTCTCTGGAAGAAGCGCTGGCAGCAAGGAAAGAAGAGGTTGGAAGCAAAGAAGCATCAGATGAATGTTTCATCATCGGAGGAGCCAGCTTATATGCACAGGCTTTGCCTTTTGCAGACAAGCTTTATCTCACAATCGTAGAAAAGGAACCTGAACATGCCGATACCTTCTTTCCGGAAATCAATCCGGCAGAATGGGAAGTGACAGAAAAAGAAATGAGGAATGAAAACGGCTTACCGTTCACATTCCTCACCCTTTATAGAAAGCAGTAATCCCGCAGGGAGCTACTGCTTTTTTTTCTTTTTATATCTTATTTCTCTGCTGCAGCCTCCTCATCAGTTTCCTCTTCATCATCGTTGAAACTCTTGAGATCCTGCATAGAAAGCTGGCGGTTGATAGATGCATTGAAAGAGATGATGGTCTCGCTGCGAGACAATCCCAGTGGCTGCAACTTATCATGGATGATTTCCAGGAGATGGTGGTTGTTCAGCGCATAAATCTTGATAAACATATCAAAACCACCTGTAGTATAGTGACACTCCACAACCTCAGGAATCTTCTTCAACTCCTCTACAACCTGGTCAAACTTCTCAGGCTCCTTCAGATAGAGTCCCATATAAGCACAAGTTTCGTAACCTATCTTTTCTGGGTCAATGATGAATTGTGAACCCTTGATGATACCAAGATTTGTAAGTTTAGCAACACGCTGATGAATGGCAGCACCGCTCACGTTGCAAGCGCGTGCCACTTCCAAAAATGGAATACGGGCATCCTGAGAAATCAGCTTCAGAATCTGCCTATCTAATGAATCTAAAATTTGTTTTGACATAATACTAATAATTTGCTTGCAAAGATAATACAAAAAATTAATAAAAGCAATTTTTTAAGAGAAAAACATGATAAATTAATATTATTTTCCTTTTTCTGTGGCAGAATAACTGATTTTTAGTGCTTTTGCCTGGCGCAAAGCCTGCTTTACGTCGGTTATCACACCCATCTTGGTTTCCTGATCTGCTTTGATTGATACGGTCATCAGCTTCTGGTCTTCCGGTGACATACGCTTCTTTTCTGCCGAAATGTAATCCATCACTTCGGGAGCCGAAGCAAACTTATCATTCAACTGAATCTGGGTACCGGTACCATACTTTGCCTGCATCTCTTTGGTTGGCTTACCTATATAAATATGGCTCACCGCCGATTTCTTGGTCAGGCGGGTGAGTTCCTTACCTTGTGGCAAACGGCAGTCTACCTTCAAGGTAACCTGGCGCATGTGGGTAACAATCATAAAGAAGAACAGTACGGAGAAAATGAGGTCTGGCAGAGAAGATGTATTCAACCCTGGCACTTCATGCGATTTCTTATGAAAATTCATCATTGTTTACCTCCTTCCTGCTGTTCAGTAGCTGTTTCTGTCGAATTTTCTTCCCCTTGCTTTTCTTCTGCATTGCCATCAACACGCTGGTCGGCATGAGTCATTGCGTTGGCATACGACTCTGTGATGCGCTGCGGACAGATGTTGCGCACCTGTTCTTTCTGGTCATTGTTCAAGAGGGCATAATCCCTGTGATATTTCTTCTGAGCTGTTTCGTTGCGTAGCTGGCTATATGCTTCCATCAGCTGATTCTGCATCTGGAAATAGAGATTATAGTCGGCATCGCGGTCACTCTCGATAGAGATGAGATGTTTCTTGCCCAGGCGGTGTACAAAGCGGATGGTTTCTTCCTTGAGCTGGCTCACCTGCATCGGCTTACCGTTGACCAAAAGCGTATCGCCAGCCGTCAGGCGCAGCTCCATGAGGTTAGCCTTGTCTACCACCGACTGCTGCTGTTCCTTCTTCTGCGGTTCTGGTGAAGGGAGTTGGCGCAACAGTCCCTTATCCACATCCATTGATGTGGTGACAAGGAAGAATATCAACAGCATGAACGAGATGTCGGCTGTAGATGTGGTATTCAGTCCCGGGGTTTTGTGTTGCTTCCTTCTAATCAGCATATTTAATCCTTATTTATAGAATAGAGAGCCCAAAGCACTCTCTTTAGTTTTTCTTCCGAATATAACGTGTGGCACCGAAACAGACGGCACCGATTCCTGCCACCAGCATCAGGAGCGATGTGATGACAAACATATCTGAAAGCTTGAGCCAGAGCCAGTCGGCATAATTCTCGCCATTGATGAGCATCGGAGCAGAACCGCCCCAAAAGAAGGTAAGCAGCAAAACTGCCAAAGTTCCGATCCATGTGATGCGGAAGATGCAACGCACGGGAATGCCATTCACTACAGCCTCCGACTTGCTGCTGCGATAATCTCTGATCATCGAAAAGACTGCCAGACCTGTACCTCCTATCAGGAAGAGCCACATCAGCAGGATGAGCACATCGGTAAAGAGAGGCGCATTAAAGTCGGGGTTCTCTTCGAAAGGCAAATCGTAGCCTACCAAAAAGAACAGACCGAAAACCAGCACCGCCAGTCCTATCATGATATAGAACACCTGCTGCGATATCTTTTCGGCCGACTTCGTCTTCTGCTTTGAAAATTGAAATTTAACCATTTCTCTCTTCGTTTATTTATTCTTGGCAATAATATCCATTAAAGTAACCGCCGACTCCTCCATCTGGCTTGTCAGGTGCTCCACCTTAGAAAGGATGTAGTTATAGAAAACCTGAAGGATGAGGGCTACGATGATACCGAAGATGGTAGTGATGAGCGCCACTTTCATACCCGAAGCAACGATAGTAGGACTGATATCGCCCGCCTGCTGAATCTGGTCGAACGACATGACCATACCGATCACGGTTCCGAGGAATCCGAGCGATGGCGCCATAGCGATAAAGAGTTTGATCCAGGAGCAGCCCTTCTCCAGGTTAGCCGCCTGAACGGTACCATATCCGCTTACCGAGCGCTCGATGTCATCAAGACTCTCGCTGATATGCATCAAACCCTGGTAGCAGATAGAAGCCACCGGTCCGCGGGTATTCCGGCAGAGCGTCTTAGCCCCTTCTACATCTCCCGCCGACACCTTCTGGTCGATATCCTGCATCAACTTCTTGGCGTTGATTTCAGAAAGACTCAGATAGATGATGCGCTCGATACAGAAAGCCATACCCACGATGAGGGCGATGGCAACGAGAGACATAAATCCCGCATTACCCTCTATAAACTTTGTCTTAAGAGCTTGATGAAATCCCATGTTCTCTTCTTGAGCCATCATAGGCAGAGAACACATCCATGTGAAAACCAATATTGCAAAACGTGCAATAGCTGTATTTTTCTTCATATACCTTATTATATATATAAAAGCGGAAAGAGGGGGATTCGAACCCCCGAACCGGTTTTGCCGGTTACACGCTTTCCAGGCGTGCCTCTTCAGCCACTCGAGCACCTTTCCATATTCCGAAGAACTCTTCTTAATCGCCGCAACATGCTGCCGCAACAATTTCGAAGTGCAAAATTATTGCTTTTCCTCCGAAATACCATAACTTTCATTGTTTTTTTATGTTTATTTAAGGAGTTTTGAACGCTTGCGTCCTATACTTGCGATACGGAAAGCGGAAAAACCCGCTCTGCATTGAGATTGGTCTGTCGGGCAAACTCCTCTTCGCTTATGCCATAAGCCTTGGCGAGCGTCTTCATCACTTCTACTACGAAAGCACTCTCGTTACGCTTGCCGCGATAAGGAACAGGCGCCATATACGGACTGTCGGTCTCCAGAACGATGCGATCCAGAGGAACTACAGCAGGCAGGTCTTCTCTGAGATGGCTGCTCTTGAAAGTAGATACGCCACCGACGCCCAAAACAAACTTATCGAAGGAGAGCAGTTCTTCGGCTTCCTTCTGATTGCCCGTAAAGCAATGGAAGACGCCACCCGGCAGTTCTTTCTCATACTTTCTGAGCAGATGCACCATCGCGTTCTGCGCCTTGCGGCAATGAATCATCAGCGGGAGCTGGGTTTCTACCGACCATTTTACCTGTTCCTCGAAAGCCTCGAGCTGCTCGTTTTCGAACTCACGGCTCCAGTAATAATCAAGTCCTACCTCTCCGATAGCAATCAAGTCAGAAAACTGAGGAGAACCACCCTCCTGACAGGCATTACCGGTCATGCGATGCTCCTCCAGAATCTTCCGGAGTTCAGCCAGCTGTTCCTTCCAGTCAGCCTTCACCTCTTCAGGATGCAGACCAATCATCGGATAAGCATAGCCCGGATATTCCTTAGCCAATGCCAGTACCGCGTGTGTGGTCTTCACATCGATGGCAGGCAAGAACACCTTGCCTACCCCCGCCTCCTTGGCACGGGCGAAAGCCTCCGCCCTATCCTCATCAAACTCCTCCGCATCGAAATGCGTATGTGTATCTATTACTTTGAACATTGCCCTATCAACTGTCAACTATAAACTATTAACTATCAACTAATACTGTCGCTTCATCATTTTCTGAGCATACTTTGCCAATTCCTCCTTACGCTCAGCAGGCACATTCACGGCATCCAGATACTTCTTGCTCTGCTCGAAATAATAAGCAATCTTATCCTGCGCCATTTTGTCGATACCTATCTCGTTGTATAGACGGGTAACGGCAGCCACCTTCTCCTTGCGGTCGAACTCCTTGGCATCCACCCATTTCTGGAGTTCTGCACGCTGAGCGTCGTTGGCATGGTTGAAGGCATTGATGAGCATGTAAGTCTTCTTGTTGGATGTGATATCGCCACCAATCTCCTTACCGAACACCTTGGTATCGCCGTAAACATCGAGGTAATCATCCTGCAACTGGAACGCCAATCCTATCTGCTCGCCAAACTTATACAGGTTCTCTGCATCCTCATCAGAAGCATCGGCAAGGATAGCACCCATCTTCAGGGCACAAGCCAGGAGAACGCTGGTCTTGAGGCGGATCATCTCGATATATTCCTCCTCCTTCACATCGTTACGGTTTTCAAACTCCATATCAAACTGCTGACCTTCACCAATTTCCAGGGCAGTGGTCGTAAAGAGTTTCAACACCTTGGCAAGATACTTTTCATCACATTGAGCCATACGCTCATAAGCCAGAACGAGCATGCTGTCGCCCGAAAGGATTGCCGTATTGGCATCCCATTTCTTATGAACCGTTTCATGACCGCGACGCAAATCAGCATTGTCCATCAGGTCATCATGCAGCAAAGTATAGTTATGATAAGTTTCCAGGGCAACGGCATTCATCAGAATCTTCTCAGGATTGTCCTTGAAAAGATTGTAGCCTAGAAGCATGAGCGTAGGACGAATACGCTTGCCACCCATAGAAAGTACGTATCTGATAGGCTCATAAAGAGACTTTGGCTTTCTTTCGTAAGGCAAATTAGCCAGAAACTCATTTACCATGCTTAAAATTTCATCTGCTGTCTTCATAATAATGTATAATTTATAATGTATAATTTACAATGAACAATTTATAATTTATAGCTGGAACACTACCGGGATGGCAATCATCGTGCGACAGACCTTGCCTTTATCGATGCCCGGTTTCCACTTCGGCATCATCTTCATCACCCTCAAAGCCTCGTTGTCGAGCAATGGATCTACCGAAGTGCTTACCTTGATATTGGCAACACTTCCATCCTTGTTTACGATAAAGGATACCACTACGGTTCCCTGAATCCTACTCTTCTGGGCAGCTACAGGGTACTTCAGGTTCTTGGTAAGCCACTGCATGAAGGCAGACCAGCCACCAGGAAACTGCGGTATCTTCTGCACGACGGTCAGTTTGATAGGAGCCTCAGCTCCCGGATTCTCAATGGGAGTTTCAGGAACCGCTTCCTTCACCTCTGCTCCATCCACTACACCCGAGCCGTCGCCGATAACCAGTTCGCTGGTTGTAGAACTGATTTTCTGCGGTGCCTTCTGAGTCTGTTGCTCGGCAGCCTTCACTTCCTGAGTAATTGACTTAGAAGCAGGAGCCGAAACAGCCTCTGCACTCACCATATCTTTCAGGTCGGGACGAGCCGACATTTCCAGATCCTGTGAAAGATCTTCCATCGATTCCGACAAGTCATCATCTCCCTGCGGACCTCTCTGATATTGGAGTCCTACGAAGATGAAAGTAAAAGCCAGCAGCAACCCTAGCAGGAAAAATGTAACCCGCTTATCTTCCAGTTGTGCGCTATTTGATTTCTTAATTTCCACAATAAAAACCGTTTAAAATCGTTATTTCCTACGAAAACATTGCAAAATTACTTCTTATTATTGAAAAAAGCAGTATCTTTGCCAAAGAATTAGAAAATTTAAATGAAAAAATATGTAATTTCCGCAATATTGACGCTTTTTGCGACAATTATTGATGCTCAAGAGAGCCAAACGGGGTATAATTTCCTTCGCTTGCCGGTGAGTGCTCATGCAGCTGCTCTGGGTGGCGACAACATCACCTTGATAGAAGATGATGAGGCACTCATATTCCATAATCCGGCTCTCCTGTCATCAGTAAACGACAAGACGGTCAATCTCAATTATATGAACTATATGTCGGGGGTGAACACTGCCTCGGCTAGTTTCAACCGTATCGTCAACGACAAGGCTTCGTGGGCTGTTTCGGCTCAGCTTGTTGACTACGGCAAGATGAAAGAGACGGATGAGAACAACATCCAGATGGGTGAGTTCTCTGCAAAGGATATTGCCGTTGCGGGTTACTTCTCTTATATGCTCGGTGAGAAATTCGCGGGTGGTATTGCCGCCAAATTCATCACTTCGTATATTGGCGATTACAATTCTATCGCTGTGGGAGTGGATCTGGGTATCAACTATTACGACCCGGAAACGGAATGGTCGGTTTCATGCGTGGCAAAGAATCTGGGTGGACAGCTGAAAGCTTACGACAATGAATATGAGAAGATGCCGATCGACCTGCAGTTGGGTGTGACGAAACGCTTCGCCAACGCACCGTTCAGGGTATCAGCCACACTGGTCAACCTGAACCATTGGGACAGCAGTCTTCGTAATCATGCCGTAGTAGGTGCCGACATTCTACTTTCAGAAAGCCTGTGGATAGGTGCCGGCTACAACTTTCGGAGAGCCAACGAGATGAAAATCAGCACCTCAGAAGATGAGGAAAGCAGTCATGGAGCCGGTTTCTCTGTGGGTGGCGGTATCAACCTGGAGCGCTTCCATCTGAACGTTGCCTACGGCAAATATCACGTCAGTAGCAGCAGCCTCATGCTGAACGTAAGTTACAGATTATAAATTGTACATTATAAATTATACATTAAAGTTAGTTCGAAATTATGAAGAAAATAACAATAGCAATAGACGGATACTCTTCTTGCGGTAAGAGTACGATGGCAAAGGATCTTGCCAAGGAAATAGGTTATGTTTATGTAGATACGGGCGCCATGTACCGCTCGGTAACCCTCTATGCGCTGCGTCATCAGCTCTTCGAAGCAGATGGAGCCGTAAAGACTGAAGAACTGCAGAAGGAGATGAAGAACATCAGCATCTCATTCAAGTTTAATGAAACAACCGGTCGCCCAGACTGCTATCTGAACGGCGAACTGGTAGAAAAGGAAATCCGTTCGTTAGAGGTTTCCAACCACGTTAGTCCGATTGCCGCCGTTCCTTTCGTCAGAGAGGCGCTGGTAGAGCAGCAGCAGAAGATGGGCGAAGACAAGGGTATCGTGATGGATGGCCGCGATATAGGTACCACCGTGTTCCCAAATGCCGAACTGAAGATTTTCGTTACAGCCAGCTCACAGGTGAGAGCACAGCGCCGTTTCGATGAACTGAAGGAGAAAGGAATTCCAGCCGACTTCGATGCGATTCTGAAGAATGTAGAGGAGCGCGACTATATCGATACCCACCGCGAGACGTCCCCACTCAGAAAGGCTGATGATGCCATCACGCTCGACAACAGCAACATGACCATTCCTGAACAAAAGGCATGGCTGATGGAACAATATCAAAAAGCAATAGCAGAATAAGCTACAGAAAAGAGACTGCCGGGTTATTAATGCAAAAATACGTTAAACATACTACTTTTGCCGATAAATTTATTTTATTCGATGAAAAAGATTTGGAAAAAAAACTTCAATTAAGTATCTTTGCAACCATATTAACAAGGTAGTAATGATATAGATTATAAATTTTGAGTTAATTACTGTTTTTTGAAGGTGATAGGTCTTCGGGAGAAGATTTATCACCTGTTTTATTTTCAGACAGTTTATAAAAGATGCCCCCTTGCTACCGCAAAACGCGGTAACAAGTGGGTTAACAAACTAACAATCAACGCATTAACTCTTACTACAAAAGAGCAGAACTTTCCTTGATAATCTTATCCTTGCACTCTTCCATCAGCCACTTCGGCGTACTGGTAGCACCACAGATACCTACCGTTTCCACATCCTTGAACCAGTTCATATCTATTTCGTCGGCACTTTCTATCTGGTAGCTATTGGCATTCACGCTCTTGCATTCCTTGAAAAGCACCTTACCGTTCGAACTCTTTCTGCCACTCACAAAGAGGATGACATCATGCTTGCTGGCAAAGGCAGCGATGTTAGGCATGCGGTTAGCCACCTGACGGCAGATGGTATCGAAACTCTTGAAGACAGCGCCCTCAACAATATGCTCCTGGCAGTATTCGATGATGCGGTGGAACTCATCGAGGCTCTTGGTAGTCTGGGAGTAAAGATAGATATCTTTAGAGAAATCCAGCTGACCGGTTTCCTTCAGCTGCTTCACATCCTCAAACTTCTCTACCACGATGGCATGACTCTCCGTCTGCCCCACCAGTCCGAGCACCTCAGCATGGCCATTCTTGCCGAAAATCACGATCTGTGCCTCCGGATTGTTGACATACTGCTTCTTGATGCGGCGCTGCAACTGGAGCACCACAGGACAGGTAGCATCGATGATTTCAATGTTGTTTCGCTCGGCAAGGGCATAAGTTTCAGGCGGTTCACCATGAGCACGGAGCAAGACCTTTACGCCCTGCAGTTCCTCCATCTGCTCATGGTCTATCGTGATGAGTCCCGCTTCATGCAGGCGCTCCACCTCCATACCGTTATGCACAATATCGCCCAGGCAGTAAAGTTTACCGCCCTTAGCCAACTCCTCTTCAGCTTTCTTGATGGCAGTGGTTACGCCAAAGCAGAACCCACTGCCGTTATCTATTTCTATCTGCACGATATTCGTTTTTAATTCATTGTACATTAATCTTCACCACCACCTTAGCATGTTCAGGGTCATTCGTAATCATGAGGATACGAGGGTGTCTGACACGCGATTTCTTCAAGTCGGCAGCCACAGCCGTCACCTTCATCTTAACGGTCTCTCCTGGCTGAATCTTACTCTTCTTCAGGTTCACCTGCAAGCCCATCGTAAACATCTGCATGCTGCGGATATCCAGTTCCGACTTACCCTTATTGGTAATCAGAATCTCACCCTTCAGCTTCTTCTTTCCATTGAAACTACCCAGATTGAGATCGGTGGCAGACATCTCTATCTTCGGAGCCAGTGCCTTCTTGGCTGGAGTCATGTTCTCAAAACCAGGAAGAAGAACGGCTGATACCACGATTTCCTTCTCAGGCGCAATCTTATCGCCAGGACGCTCACCGAGATAAACCGATGTCTGGTTCAAGCCCAGGTCGCGCAGTTTCTTGGAATCCAGCACGAAACTGATTTCGGCAGAATGATGCGGAGCTACCTTGGAAGGCGATACGAAAGCATGAAGATAGGATGGCAAATGCATCACTACCGGCTCCAGTAATTCGTCGGTAGGATTGAAGATATGGATGCGCTGAACCGGACGGTCGCCACGGTTCACGTCATCAAACTCCACCTCCTGGGCATCACTCTTGATGACACCCAGCATCTCATCGTAAGAACCAGCGAAATCTACTACGCTGCCCACTACCTTTCCCCTCATAGAGAGGATGAACGGCTCTTCATCCGCATTGGTATAGAGGCAAACCTGCTTGGTGAAAGTACCCATCTGCTTGGCATCGTATACCGCCTTGATGACGAAACTTTCGCCGGCAGCAATGCTCGTCTTCGGATAATCTACCTCCGTACAACCGCAGCTTTTCAATACATTGTTGATAACCAACGGCTTGTGCCCGTCATTCTTCAGCATGAATTCGGCAGTTACAGGCTTGCGGAACACAACCTGTCCGCAGTCTACCACCTCGTGCTGGGTTGTAATCTTCTGTGCTGATGCAGGCAGCGCCAACAGCGCTGAGAGCATCCATATATTCATCCGTTTCATACTATTCTATTTTAAATTATCAATCTATAAACTATTAATTGTTAACTCTCAACTCATACGCCTCTGTGCGGCCACCAAACTCCGGACTGTAAGTACACTCAGCGGTGCAAGTTCCGCTTTGATAGTCGCCCTTTCTATCCACGTAATACTCCATTTCAACGATGTGCATACCTTTAGATAAACGATCGAAATAGAAATTTGTTGCATGATCTCTTGGAGAAACATAGCAGCCTATGCCCCACTGATAACCACTCTTCTGGTTGACCGGTTCCAGACATGCCGCACGCTTATCCGTAATCTGCACAAAGTCGTAGTCGCGGTCGGCGGTGATGAGGAGCGTTACCTTCACCTTCTCGCCTACCTTCGCCTGTGCCTTGCCCTTACCCTCAGATTCGGCTGGAACGATGACACGGCGAATCTTGATGCCCGACTCCATGGAACCGATTTCGCTGATAGGCTGCTTAAACTCTGCATAGACGGCTCCCCAGCTGGTATAATCGCTCTTTTTGTCGATGCTCAGCCTAGATGCCTTGCCCGGTCTTTCGGTCTTCACATAGCCCAAAGTAGTGGAATCCTGCGGCATCGGCAGCAGCTTTCCGTCCAGTTTCAGCACGGCATTCTCAGCCTTCCTGCTCCAGTTGCTCGCATTGCCCTTCATAAAAGCATAGACAGCATCTATGGTGTTCACCGGTGTATCCCAAACCTGGGTGCGTTTCGACATCAGGAGCCAACGCTGCAGTTCCTCGATGGTCTGCTTGTCGTTCGGTTTCAGCATCTGCAGCGCCTCTATCACGGATACCTGGGTTGGTATCTTATAGTTTCTCCAGCTGTAGAGTGCCTTGCGGGTATCGTAGTAGCGGCCCATCTCTTCGCGGTAAACGGCATATTCGTTCACGCTCTGCAGATATTCGCCTGCCTTCTCGCGGTAAGCAGCATTCTGCTGGCTGTTTCTGGCGAGTACCACGGCAGCACGCGCCTTGCCATAGATAGTGAAATCGCCGGTCATCTTCGACATCTTTTCCAGCAGATATGCCTTATCAGCTTCCAGATTCTGCTTCATCTTTCTGCCATCCATCGAAAGGATGTAGAGATAATGCAGCGCCTGTTCGCTAGGACTCACCTTCTGCTTTTTCTCCTCCTGTTTCTTCATCTCTCTTACTTCCTGTGCTGTCTGCCAGGAGAGATAATCGATGGCGGAAGTCAGCATCCGGGCGGTGGATTTCTGAACACCGGCAACGGCATTCAGACGAACCATCATTTCGGCTACCGACGTTGTCATATATCTGCTGCCCTTCATGCCTTTCCACCAGGAGAAGGAACCGTTAGGGTTCTGCAACTTCTTCAGCTTCTCCACCTGATTCTGCAAGCGGATGCTCTCCTGAGAGAGATTCTTCTGAGAATGATTATCCAAAGAGAGAGTCTTCTGGACATGGGTGGTGATGGTATTGGCGTAGATGGCAGACATCAGCGAGATGGCGTTCTCCTCATCCGGATTACTGATAGCTGGCAGCGCCTTCACCATCAGCCAACTAGGATTGTTGGTGTATTCGATGGTTACCTTGGCATCTTCAGTGCCCTTCGCCTGCTTGCCCTCCTTGTTCAGGAAGAGTTTGCTCAGGTCGAAGTTCTGCTCACCCTTCTGATGCAGGGTGATAGGCAGGGTGTTCACCACGAGTTCACGGTTGCTCAAAACCGGCAGATAGTGCTGTTCACCATCGCTATAGCCATTACCGGCAGCCACCACCTTATTAATATATACGCCTTCTTTCAGTCCCTGGACATCAAAGGAGATGGTAGCAGAACCCTCGGCAACAATGCTGTAGTTCTGCGTCTTCTGCCAAACCACCTTGTTGGTCTCCGGGTTGAGAATCTGCATACGGGCGTTGCCGCTCACCTTCTTGTCGGAAGTATTGAAGAGTTTCACCACGATGGTGCTCTTATCGCCCTCACGCAGGAAGCGAGGCATGTTAGGCTGCACCATCACGGTCTTCTGAGCCACAGCCTCATCCACCAGCAAACCGTTGCGCATCTCCTTGTCATGAGCCAATCCCATGAACTTCCAGGTAGTCACGCTCTCCGGCAGGGTAAATCTGATGGCTACGTTGCCATTGTTGTCGCTCTCCAAGGCAGGATAGAAGAAGGCGGTCTCGTTCAGGTTCTCGCGCACCTGCACCTTGTCGAGGAACTGGCCTGCATCTGAACCTGTACCTCCGGCAAACTGCGGCATCTCCTCTACTACATCAAAAACCTTGTTGGCAGATGGAACAGCCGCTGCAACACGAACCATCTTAGAACCGCGAATCCTTATGACTTTCGCTTCTTCTCGAACCACCTCGTCTTTTTGTATACGAACAGACTCAACGGTTCCGCCAGAAGAACGTTCCAACTTGCTCAGTTCCACCGCTTGCATATAAGCATAATAGCTAAAGAATTTGCCATCAAACTTATCTACATCCAGTCCCCTCTCGTCATAATACTTGGTAGGATAAACGCCATTCAAGTAAAATGAACGGAAAGTGAGGTTGTGCTTCCAGTAGCAGTTTGGCAAACTCTGATAGAAGCCCAGGTAGAGATTCCAGGAATGCGGGGCTATCTGGTCGAGCGACTTGTCATAGAGCACGCTCATCAGCTGCGCCTTGGCTGGCTTGCCGTCAGGGGTGGTAATCTTCAGCGTCCACTCCTCCTTCTGTCCAGGGGTCAGACGGTTGCGGAAGGTCTTCCAGGCAATGTTCAGTTTCTTCTCAGGCAAAGGACGGGCGATGCTCATCATTCGGGTATAGCACTTGCCTTGCTTCACGAAACTATAGTTCAGTACGATGCCCGACGCATATTCCTCCTTGTAGGTGAAAGGCAGAGTCACGATGCTGTCGCCCAACTCCCAGGCGCCCTTCTCCAGCAGTTTGTTGCCGGCGATGATGGAATATACGATGTGTGCTCCGTTCTCCGAAGAGCCCACCTGAATATAGACAGGCTTGCCATCACGAGGGAAGGTCTTCGCCGTCTGATAATACCATTCGGTGGTTGGCTCCACCGGATGGGTATCCTTCATGCTGAAAAGGGTGAACTTCTGCTGCAGGGTATCCTGTCCGCAGATTGCCTCCAACTGATGAACGCCAGATTTCCAAACGAGGGAAGAAGAGGCAGAGGAAGAAGCATATTCCTTGATAGAAACCGGTGCATTCGCCTCGGCATCCTTCCATTCGCCCTTATCAATTCGATATTTCAACCTACTAGAAATCGGCATACCACTGGCATTGCGGTAAGCGAAGGTCACCGTCTTCAGACTGTCTGTTTCGATACGCTTAGGAAGATTCACCGTGAGGATGGTTGGCTTGGTGCCCAGAGGCAGACTCATCACACCCTCGTGGCTCTCACCGCTGATGTCGGTAACGATAGCTGAGACCTCGAAGTTGAAGAAACGAGCGATGCGCATGAAGTCGCTCATATCAGCCTCGTCTTTTCCTGACAAGGAAGCCTCTAGCGGAATCTCTACGTCGAAGGTTCCGTCCTCACGAGTCACGCAACTGTCAGTCTTCACCAACTGTCCGGCAGAGCCTGCGCCCCACCACCAGAGCTGGTTTCTGCGAGTCACCTGATACGCTACCTTGGCACCCTGTACAGGTATACCGGCATAGGTCTTGGCTGAAGCTTTCACCACTACGATATCGCCCCAGTTATATTTCTCGTTCACCTTCGGGAAGGTAATCTCGAAGGTAGGACGCTTATACTCCTCAACTCTGAAATATTCGCTTGCTGTACCATTCACGGAGATGGAATACTGTCCTGTCTTTCCCTCCTTCGGGAGTTCGAAATCTACCGAAGCCGTACCATATTCATCGGTCGTAACCTTCTGTTCTGCCACCTGCTTCCAGTTGGCATCACTCAGGACAAACTTCAGTTCCATACTCTTTCCTGGCACGCTGGCATCCAACCCCTTCTTGACAGTATAGGAAATGGCTGTGGCATGTACCTTCTGCCCCGGGCGATAGATGGCACGATCGGTATAAACCTGATATTTAGTCTCATTATCCTTCTTCTCATAATAGCGGGTACTGCTAAGATAGATGTCCCTGGCTGGCGTAAACTTGTCATTGTTGGTAGAAATCAACACCATTCCATCCACATTTTTGAAGTAAGCCTCGCCATTCTCATCGGTCGTCAATCGGGCATGAACCAGTCGCTTGTCCTTCTTCGTCTTGAAATCATACCGCTGGTCGTAGAGTTCTATCTTCGCCCCGGCGATAGGCTGTCCGTCTGTAGCATTCACCACTACATAGCGATGCTTATCATCCGGCAACTGCTGGATCATCACCGCCAGATTGCTGACATAGAAGAGTTCTCGCTGCGGAGCGATGCCGGTATTATCCGAAGTCACCTCCATCAGATAGGCACCCAGCGGCAGATTGCCACCGATTTCGATGGAATCCTTCACCTCTTCGTAATCCGGACGACCATAGTAGTTGCGGCTGAAATCCTTCTGATGCAGCTTCGTAGTCTTCTTCAGGAGCATCTTATAGGTAGCCTCATCCTGGGCATTATATTCATTATCCGCCGTGATATTGAGGCGGGAGATGCTGATTTTCAGATTCTGAAGATTGCGCACATTCAGATGCACCCACTTCTTTTCTGTAGGGCGCAGCACCAAAGGCATATCCTCCACAGAGAACATCGGTTCGGTGAGTCTTTTCTGTGCATTTCTAAGCACATTCATTCTCGACCATCCACCCCAGTGGCTCAAAGCATAGTTGATATAGTTGAGTTTATCCTGTGCTTTGGCATCTGTAGAACGCTCCATGAAACGGAAATGTTCCACAGCAAGTTCACCAGCCTCCGGAATATCCTGATATACATGGATGAGCGAGTCGATGGTTCTGAGATACTTCGATTTCTTCACCTCTCTTACATCATCCTGACGGTATTTCTCAATAAGTTTGTAGGCACAGAGACAAGCCGCACCCCGATTTCCCACCTTATTATAATAGGTGTACAGCTGCAGATACGCCTCCTTGCTGTCTGCCTCGAATCCGATGAGATGCAGCAAATCATTCTTGAAGGAACTTCCGTCCACCCCTTTTAGAGTCAGCGGCACATACTCAGTAGAAGCATGCTTGGCAAGAAGCTCTGGGTGCGCCATCGCTTTTTTGAAGAACTCCTGGCTCTTCTTCAGGTTTACCTTTCGCTGACTTTGATAATAAGAAGCATCCTCCCTTTGTTCCAAAGAAGCCTCATCCACTTCTATTCCATACGGATTATCATGATATACCTTGCCGAGCACAGCATATCTCACCGCTTTCAGCATCGGGTCATTTGTCTTCAAAGCTTCAGCCTCCATCCGCTTCACATTCGGCGTCAGTGAGTCTGCAGAAATCTCTTTCCAGAGCATCACCTGCCTCATCTCAGCCGCCAGCAGCTGCCCGTAATCTTTGGCAGCCGAAGCCTTGGCGATGATTTTCTTCATCACCGCGATTTCGCTCTTAGGCTGGTCCTTCTGAGCATTGATTTCAGCTTGCTTCCACAAGTTGTCGTATGTCTGAGCCGCTACCTGCATCGTAGCAAAGAGGGCTATCAGAAGTGATAAAATGTTTCTTTTCATAAGCCAACTGTATAAAATGTTTATAGAATGATGATAATCATCAAACTTTTCATTGCAAAAATACAAAAAAAAACTGTTTTCTAACCCCGAAAGTGAAACTTTTTACTATCTTTGCACCAAAATCGTATATTTTACCAAGAAATAACATTAAAAAAACAATGGCAGAAAAAAAGTATGGTCATTTTGATGACGCCAATCGCGAATACGTGATTACTGACCCAAAGACCCCATGGCCTTGGATCAACTATTTGGGTAACGAGGATTTCTTCTCGCTCATCTCAAACACAGCAGGTGGTTATTCCTTCTACAAGGATGCCAAGTTCCGTCGCATCACCCGTTATCGCTACAATGGTGTGCCAATGGATAATGGCGGTCGCTATTTCTATATCAAAGATGGCGATACCGTATGGAACCCGGGATGGAAACCTTGCAAGACACCGCTCGACAGCTACGAATGCCGCCACGGCATGAACTATACCTGCATCACGGGCAGCAAGAACGGCGTGGAGGCGAGTGTGCTCTTCTTCGTACCGCTCCATACATGGGCTGAGGTGCAGAAGATGACGCTGAAGAACCAGACTGAGGAGGAGAAGACCCTCAAGGTGTTCTCCTTTGCAGAGTGGTGCCTCTGGAATGCTGCTACCGACATGGAGAACTTCCAGCGCAACTTCTCAACGGGCGAGGTGGAGGTAGAGGGTTCTACTATCTATCACAAGACCGAATACCGCGAGCGCCGCAACCACTATGCTTTCTATACAGTGAATACCGAGATTCAGGGCTACGATACCGACCGCGAGAGCTTCATCGGACTCTACAACGAGTTTGCCGAGCCTGAGGCTGTGATGGAAGGCAAGCCACGCAACAGCTTTGCCCACGGCTGGAGCCCTATCGCATCTCATTATATCGAGGTTACCCTGCAGCCAGGCGAGAGCCGCGACCTCATCTTCCTGCTGGGCTATGTGGAGAACGAACAGGACAAGAAGTTCAGCGCCAAGAAGGTAATCAACAAGGAGAAGGCTCATCAGCTTATCGCCAAGTTTGATACCACAGAAAAGGTGGATGCTGCCTTCGCAGAACTCAACCAGTACTGGGATAACCTGCTGAACATCTTCACCGTGAAGAGCGGCAACGACAAGTTAGACCGCATGGTGAACATCTGGAACCAGTATCAGTGCATGATCACCTTCTGTATGTCGCGTTCGGCAAGTTTCTTCGAGAGCGGCATCGGTCGAGGCATGGGCTTCCGCGATTCCAACCAGGACCTCGTAGGTTTCGTTCATCAGATACCTACCCGTGCCCGCCAGCGCATCATCGATATCGCCAGCACCCAGTTCCCTGACGGCGGCTGCTACCACCAGTATCAGCCACTCACCAAACGCGGCAACAACGATATCGGTGGCGGTTTCAACGACGACCCTTGCTGGCTCATCTTCGGTACCGTAGCCTATATCAAGGAGACGGGCGACTTCTCTATCCTCGCTGAGCAGGTGCCTTTCGACAACCAGCCAGGCACAGAAGTAAGCCTCTTCGAGCACCTCAAGATTTCGATGAACCATGTTATCAACAACCTGGGTCCGCACAAGTTGCCACTCATCGGAAGAGCCGACTGGAACGACTGTCTGAACCTGAACTGCTTCTCCTGGGACCCTAACGAGAGTTTCCAGACCACCGAAAACAAGGGCGAAGGAAGCAAGGCAGAGAGTCTGATGATAGCCGGTCTGTTCGTTGTTACCGGCAAGGATTATGTGGCTCTGTGCAAGCAGCTTGCCAAGGAAGCTATGGAAAGCAAGGAGGGCGAAATAGCCGGTCTTGCAGAGGAAGATTATTTGACAGAAGCTGAGCGCATGCAGCAGGCTGTAGATGAGATGAACGAGGCTGTGAAGCAGCATGGATGGGACGGTGAATGGTTCCTCCGCGCTTACGATTTCTTCGGCAACAAGATTGGTAGTGATGAGAACGAGGAAGGCAAAATCTTCATTGAGAGCCAGGGCTGGTGTACGATGGCTGGTATCGGTCTGGAAGAAGGACTCTGCGATAAAGCACTGGACAGCAGCAAGAAACGATTGGAATGCGAGCACGGACTGGTGCTGAACAATCCAGCTTACACCACCTATCATGTAGAAATGGGTGAGATTTCTTCTTATCCTGAAGGCTACAAGGAGAACGCCGGTATCTTCTGCCACAACAATCCTTGGGTCATCATCGGAGAGACTGTAGCCGGTCGAGGCAACGATGCCTGGAGCCATTATACCAAGATTCTGCCTAGCTATGTAGAGGAAAAATATCAGACACTTCACAAGGTAGAGCCTTACGTAAACTGCCAGATGGTAGCCGGTAAGGATGCAGCCAAACCGGGCGAAGGAAAGAACTCCTGGCTCACCGGTACAGCGGCATGGATGTGGTATACTGTATCTGAATTCATCCTCGGCATCAAGCCAGATTATGAAGGTTTGCTCATCGATCCTTGTCTCCCAAGTACCGCTAAGGAGTATGAGGTAACCCGCAAGTTCCGTGGTGGCGAATACCATATCACAGTAAAGAATCCTAGCGGAAACCAGAAGGGTGTGAAGCAGATTACAGTGGATGGCACTCCTATCTCAGGCACCATCATTCCTTGCTCTCAAGGCAAGCATGAAGTAGTGGTTGAGATGTAAATCAGCCAGCTCTCATCAAGTTACGGTTTGAAAGTTCAATGTAACGAAACACCTTTTCATACCCATACGTCGTGTTTCACGACGTATGGGTATCACAATAAACACTTGACGCCCTATTTTAGGGCGTCAAGTATCTTATCTATCTGATAATCTAACACTTAACTTTTAATACAAGCACATATTCAACAGTATCAAGAGTAAGATTCTAAGTCTCTATCATTGACTCAGTTCCTCAGTTCCTCAGTTTTTTCTAGGGGGTATATAGCCCTTATCGTTCAAAGTTGTTTTAAATTATTATATATTATATATATAATAAACTTCTAAATAAAGGAAAAAGTGAAGGGTCAGAGAAAAACTGAGGAACTGAGTCATTGCTGTAAAAACATCACAACCCTCATAAACACCTGATTTACTGCTTAACTCTATACTTTAAGAGAACAAAGCTATGAGATGCTACCCGTAAAACTATGAGTTGTCACCCGCAAAACTATGAGTAAGGAAGTTTAACTACTTTCAATCTGAAAGCACAGTTCAAACATTTCCTTATCACACCCCCAAATTTGGCAGTATCAGAGAAAAGTTGTATCTTTGCACGGAATTCCATCCATTCCATCCATTCCTTCCAACTCCTTCCATACCGCTCCTTCCATGCCATCCCCACAACTCCTTCCGCCCAGCTTCAGCACGCGTCTCTCCATCCGAAGTATTAAAAGGAAAAAGATAAAAAAGGTATGGCTTTTCGAGTTATTTTTTGTACTTTTGCAGCCGATAACGCATTTTGCGAACAAAACAGGATTCTTTAAAGAAAAGAAAGGAAATAACAATGAAGAAAATATTATACTTTGTGGCAGCCCTGGCTGCTGCATCCTTTATCACTACGATGGGTACCAGCTGCAAGTTTGCACCCGACCAGCATGACGGCGACACGGTAGCTGCCAGCGAGTTTTACCCGATAGATACCTCTGCGGCTCATGCCAAGAAGATGGCGAAGATTGCAGCCATCAAGAACGGAAAAGACAGTGTAGGTATCTATTATGTGGGCAGCAACTCTACCAAAGACCTCATCGAGCTCGTATCCTATCCTTCACGCCGCGACACGATGATGTACAGCAAGACCCGACACATAAAGGTGAAGGGCAATGCCGACATCAACCACGTGGTTCGTGTAGACTTCTATCTGCATAACGGCAAAGATTCGCTGGTGAAATATGTTGAGGAGGTGGTGCTTTAGCCAATAACCAAAAAAATCAGCACAAAAAGGCTAGCATGCAAAAACGCACGCTAGCCTTTTTCGTATTTTATCTAACCTGAATTTCAAATCACTTAATAGCCTATAAACTATCAACTAATCATAGAACCCCGGCTGCTTATACTCAATGCCCAGTTCATCATCTACTGTTGCGATGACACCCTGAATCTGACCCATGGCAAACATACGGCCAAGGAGAGTGTAACCGGCATTGTGACCATGATTGCTCTCATCGAATACGCCACCTGGCTCATCGGTGAAGGTCATGCCATGGTCTACTCGCATAGGCAATCTGCGGCCCGAATTGCACTTGCCTTCCTGCTCAGCCTTCTCGAAGATGCGGCAAAGTTCTATCAGATGGCCGCGACCACCCAAGTGAGAAGCCTCTGTAAAGTTGCCGTTAGAGAAGATGTAGCAAGAGCGCAGATGAACAAAGTGAGTGCGGTCGGCAAACTGCTTAGCCATCGCCACACAATCGTTGTGCTCGCCGGCAGAGAATGAACCTGCACAGAAAGTCAAACCATTGTGCTTGTTTGGCACTGCATCCAACATCCACTGGATATCCTCGGCACGACCGATGATTCTTGGCAAACCGAATACAGGATAAGGAGGATCGTCTGGGTGAACACACATGTTGATATCGTACTCATCGCAGATAGGCATGATAGCCTCCAGCCAATACTTCATGTTCTCCTGCAACTTCTTCTTGTCGATGCCATCATAAAGCTTCAAGAGGTCGCGGAACTTCTGGACAGGAGCAGAATCGCCCTCGCTGAAGTTACCCGATACGAAACCCTGGGTCTTGATGATGATATTCTCTACCAAGGCATGATCCTGCTCTGGTGTAGAAGTCTTCTTGATTTCATCAGCCTCAGCCACGAGGTCTCTGCCCCACTTGTGCACCTTAGAGAACTCAGCCCAGTCCTCACGGGCACCTTCACGCTGGAGGATATAGATGTCGAAGTAGGCAAACTCGCCCCAGTTCATATAGAGGTTGTTGGCTCCGTTAGGATTGTCGTGAGACAAATCGGTACGTGCCCAGTCTAAAACAGGCATGAAGTTGTAGCAGATGCACTTGATGCCTTCCTTGCCCAGGTTACGGAGACTTTCCTTGTAAACCTCAATCTGATGGTCACGGTCAGGACCGCCATATTTCAGGGTTTCAACCACAGGCAAAGACTCTACCACGCTCCATTTCATACCATAAGACTCGATGTACTCCTTGAGTTCATGAATCTTCTCGCGTGTCCAAACCTCACCCAGAGGAACATCGTGCAATGCAGTAACAATGCCCTCAACACCAATCTGCTTCAACTGTGCAAGTGTAATCTTATCTTTCTTGCCAAACCAGCGCCATGTTCTTTCCATATATATTATATAATGTATAAGTTTAAAAATGAATTATCTTGCAGAAACATATTTATGCAATGTCTGTCTTACGGCACCCTTACCGGCGAAGAGTTCCTTCACCATGCCCTCAATCTGCTCGCCGAAGCCAGCCTCGTAGAGATCGAGTCCGAACACATCCTTGCGGGAATAGAGGTTCTTGAGGCAAGAGTAGTCCTGATCTGCCTTGCCTACCTCCAGAGAAGCTACGATAGCCTGAAGCTCAGCCAGCAATGGGTCGGAAGATGGCTCGAATGGCTTCAGGTTATCATCCAATGCCTTGAGATAACGGGCATAACCTGCCAATACCAGAGGTATCAACACGAGATTGCTCTTGTCGAGACCGCGGTCGATATACTTCTTGATGGTCTCACCGAAACGGATAGAGAGCTTCTGACTGGTATCGGTAGCGATGCGCTGAGGAGCATCTGGCATGAACGGGTTAGGCAGACGCTTGTTGATAACGGTGCCGATAAACTCGTATGGGTTCAATACACCTGGATCTGTAACCACTGGCATCGCCTCGATATAACCTATCTTCTGGATGAAGGCACGAAGATCCTCATCGGCCATCTCGGCAGAAATCAAGGTATAGTCGAGCATGCAGCCATAGATAGACATCGCTGTATGGAGAGGGTTCAGACAGGTGGTTACCTTCATGGTCTCAACCTCATCCACGGTCTTGCGAGTGGTATAGAGCGCACCGCCCAACTCCAATGGCGGACGACCGTTGGTATAAGTATCCTCGCAAACAAGATACTGCACTTCCTCGGCATTTACGAAAGGAGCGGTGAAAGTATATTTCTCGGTGATAATCGTATTGTTATCCTCGAAACCATCCTCAGCGAGCATCGCCTGTACCTTCTCGTGTGGACGAGGAGTAATCTTATCAATCATAGACCAAGGATAGGTCATCTTGCTGCTGTCATTGATATAATCTACGAAACCAGCCTCTACGATACCATCCTGTGCCCAACGCTCAGCATAAGCCTTTACGCCAGCCTTAACATGGTCGCCATTGTGAGAACAGTTGTCGGTAGACTGAAGAGTAAGTGGCAACTTGCCTGCCTTATAACGCTCATAGAGAAGAGCGGTAAGCTTACCCATAGCAAATACTGCATCGAGACCACGTGCCAGATCGGCATCATTGAAAGAATATCCCTTCTCGGTGATGGTGAAAGTTACCATCTGCAGACTTGGTGCCTGGAAAATCTGGACCAGACGCGCCCAGTCCTCACCAAACTGTTTATCCGCCTTGAGGCTTTCTGTGATAGAAGCGATGACCTTCTTCTCGATGGTTCCGTTGCTCTGGAGGCTTACGAGAAGAGAGAGATTATTGTAAGGGCGATAAGCCTTGTCGATAATTTCGTAGTCGAAGCTTTCAGCAACAATAACACCACGATCGTACTTGCCGGTGTTAAGTGCATCGTTAAGAATAGCAGCAGGGAACGCACGGAAGATGTTACCTGCACCAAAGTGAACCCAAGTAGGCTCGTCGTGAGTCTTCTTAGCTACGGCTGCGATGTCATACTTAGGAAGCTCATAACCCTTAGCTTCCCATTCTGCAGCATTAAAGCTGTCTGAAAGAATTTCGTTCAGTTTCATGATTAATAATTATTGATGTTGTTTTATGTAAATTTTTACCTTTTTATAAGCAATACAATGATTTCTTTTCTGTTGAGTCGGGGCAAAATTACGAATTTAATCTGAAAAAACGCTCCTTTTTAGAGATTATTTCAAAATATTGAACAATAAGAAACTTAAATTGAACAATTAGAAATGTTACGGTAACTAAAAAAATACTTTTCGCCCCGTTTCCCTTTTTACCGGTAGTAGACTATTTGTATACACTTTACAGATTATCCAGTTCCTTGATCTGCTTTTTCGGTGTCACTCCAAGTCCCTTCAGGCTCTCTACCCTTCTCATCACATTGCCGGTGCCGTCATAGAGTTGCTTCTTTGCCTTATCAAAAGTACCAGAAAGGCGGGTTATCAGATCACCCACACTCATAAAGGTATCTTCGAAGCCTGCTACCTTATCATACAAGTCAGCAGCCGTCTTCACGATTTTCTCCACATTCTTGTTCTGCCGGTCGTACTGCCAGAGATTATAGGCAAGCTGCAAAGCCATGAGCAGATTGCTTGGTGAGATGATGATAATCTTCTTCTGATAAGCATAACGGCTGAGATCAGGCTGCTGCTTCATCGCTGCGATATAGCTGGTTTCGTTAGGGATGAACATCAGTACGAAGCCGATGGCATCATCCACCAGTTTGGAATAGTCTTTGGCTGCCAGTTCATCGATGTGCTTTCGTACGCTCAGCGCATGCGCCTTCATCAGGCGTTCCTGTTCAGCCTCATCTTCAGCTGCCAGAGCATCGGAATAGGCGGTAAGCGAAACCTTGGAATCGATGACCACACTTCTGCCTTCCGGGAATCGGACGATGACATCCGGACGATAGTTCTTTCCCTCTTCATCTTTCGTATTCTCCTGAATGAAGAATTCCTCATTTTTACGAAGTCCGCTGTTCTCCAGGATGGTTTCCAGCACCATCTCGCCCCAGTCGCCCTGCATCTTGCTGTCGCCCTTCAATGCCTTGGTCAGGTTGGCAGCATCGGAGCCAATCTTCTCGGTCTGCTCCTTCAGGTTCAGAACAGCCTGCTGCTGTTCCTGCTGGAAGAGTTTCATCGTTGCCTCGAAGGTGTTCTGCAGTTCCTTCTTGTTCACCTCGTTCTGGGTTTTGCTCTCCTCTACCGATTTCTTGAAATCAGCAAACTGTTCCTTGATAGGTTTCAGGAGTTCATCCATCTGCAGACGGTTGTTTTCCTGCAGAGCCGACTGCTTGGCAGCCAACTGCTCAGCTGCCACCTTCTGCTGTTCTATCGTCATTCGCTGCATTTCCTGCTTCAGACTCTCGAGTTTCTGTGCCCACTGCTGGTCGCTTTCCGCCCTGAGTTTCGCCGCATACAGCCGTTCGTTCTCCATTTGAGATTTCATTGATTGAACCTCAGAAGCATGATGCAGTTTTATCTGTTCAATGTTAGCCGCCAGCACCTGAGCCTTCGCTACGAGCTGGGTTTTCTCCTCTCCCGCACTTTTTGCTTCCATCAGTTTCCCCACGAAGAATCCGATGGCAAGCCCTATGATGATTCCAATTACTATTTCCATTTATCCTTGTTTTGAATGATTCTGTAAATCTGCAAAAATTATGATTTGCAAAAGTAATCATTTCAAGACATACCACCAAACATCATGGGGGATTCTTGTAGATATTTAACTCTTCTGCATTTTACTATGCAAACAAAAAGAGCGCACCACTCTTGGCACGCTCTTTTCTTTAAATCATCTTTTAAATATACATTATCGGTTGGCAGTAGGCCACTGATAAGTATCAGTGCAATGGATATCGGCACTCTGGTCGGCAATCATCAATTTGAAGTCGCCTTCCTCCAATCTCCATTTGCCATTCCAACCAACGAAGGCCAAATCGTCTGCCTTTAATTCAAATATCATGGTCTTGGTCTCACCAGGCTGAAGTTCCACCTTGTCGAAGGCACGGAGACGACGGCCATCAGGCACCATACTAGCGATGAGATCGCTACTGAACAGGAGGACACTCTCCTTGCCTGCCACCTTTCCCGTATTCTTCACATCCACGCTCACCTTGATGATGTCGCCGTGGCGGAAATCCGACTGAGAAACCTTCAGGTTGCTATATTTGTAAGTGGTATAACTCAAACCATATCCGAAGCCCCACTGCTGGGTAATCTTCGCATTGTAGTCGTAAGCACCTTCCATCGTACCCACCTCCTCACTCTTCTTGAAGTCATAGTTGGCGAGCGAATTGATTTCCTTAGGATAGGTGTAAGGCATCTTGCCACTGAAGTTTGACTTGCCCGATACCAGGTTTGCCAAGGCATCGCCGCCCATGTTGCCAGGGATAAGGATGTCGATGATGCCCTGTGCCAATGGTTCGATGTCAGCGATGAGACGAGGACGACCTTCATTCAGCACCAAGATGACAGGCTTGCCTGTCTGAGCCAAAGCCTTGACCAGATTGCGCTGGTTCTCTGAGAGCCAAAGGTCGGTCAGGTTGCCCGGAGTCTCTGTATAGGAGTTCTCGCCAATGCAAGCCACGATGACGTCGGCATCCTTCGCTGCAGCTACTGCCCCCTGAATCTGAGGTTCGTTCTCCTCCCAGTATTTTCCCTTCTCATTATAGGTAACACCCTGGTTCAAGATAACATTCTCCTTGCCATACTCATTACAGAATGCCTCATAGATGGTATTGTACTTGCCGGCAAACTCATCGGCACGATGTCCCTGCCAGGTATAGCTCCATCCACCATCCAGGCAGCGCATCTGATTGGCATTAGGACCTGTAAGGAGAATCTTCTTGCCATGCTGCAAAGGAAGGATATTACCCTCGTTCTTCAGGAGCACCATACTCTCGGTAGCTCCCTCCAAGGCGAGCTTGGCAAACTCCTCACCACCAAACTTAGGATAATTCTTCAGTTTCTGGGTTGGGTTCTTGAAAAGGTCGAGACGGTACTTCATGCGAAGCACACGGCGACAGGCATCGTCGATGCGACTCATCGGAATCTTGCCTTCCTTCACCAGTTCTACAAGATAACCACAAGCATCGCAAGAATAAGGTTCCATAATCATATCGATACCGGCATTGATGGCGATGCGGAGCGCATCCTTCTTGTCCTTTGCCACCATCTCACGAGTATAGAGATTGTTGATGTCTGCCCAGTCGGTGATGAGCACACCATCCCATCCTGTCTCTTCCTTCAGCCATCCTGTCAGGATGTCCTTGTTGGCATGCATCGGCATACCATTGACGGAAGCGGAATTCACCATCACGGTTAAGGCTCCAGCCTGCAGACCCGCCAGGAAAGGAGCGAAGTGCTTCTCTCGCAAGTCGGCTGGAGAGATATAGGCTGGCGTACGGTCTTTACCGGTCCAAGGCACACCATAGCCCATGAAGTGCTTCATTGAAGTGGCAATGTGATACTGGTCGATGTTGTTTGGGTCCTCGCCCTGGAAACCATAGACCATCGCCTTGCCCATCTCAGAACTGAGGTAGCAATCCTCGCCAAAGTTCTCCCAGATGCGAGGCCAACGGGCATCACGACCGAGGTCAACGGTAGGACTGTAAGTCCAAGGCACGCTCACGGCACGAGTCTCATAAGCGGTAGCCTCAGCCGAACGGCGAGCTATCTCACGATTGAAGGTGGCAGCCACATTGATGTTCTGCGGGAAGAGGGTTCCGCCCTGTGTATAAGTAGAACCGTGGTTCTGGTCGAGACCGAAGACACAAGGGATGCCGATGCGCTTCATCGAGATCTTCTGAATCTGAGAGATGTACTTCTCCCACTGCTTGGCGGTTGGTGCGCAGGTATTTGGAGCGTTGAGGATAGAGCCAATCTTATAGCGGGAAAGGATAGAATCGGTCTTGTGCTCGTCGATATAGAACACACCATTCTTGTCGTTGGCACCAAAGAGGTCGGTCACCAATTCCATCATCTGACCTATCTTTTCCTCCAAGGTGAGTTTCTTCAGGGTTTGTTCTACCTGAGTCTCAATCTTAGGGTCGCTCTTGATAACTGGAACATTGGCACTGGCTGTATAAGCCAATGCCAATAATGAAATAGATAATAAAATTTTCTTCATAAACAGTAAAGGTTTGACGCTTTATGATAAAAGCGGAAATCTTTCTAATATATTATTCAATAGTTACTTTATCTACATAATAGCCATGTCCCACACAGATGAAGCCATTCTCTGCAGCCATCTTGTCGAGTGCATCCTGGGTCAACTCAAACTTCACGACATTGCCCTCACCAAACTCGTATTTAGAAGTCAAGTCGGTCCACCAAGTGGTGGCAAGCTTGATCTGATGGTATTCATCGTCATCCTTCATCGAGCAGTAAACTCGGAGGGTCTGCCCCTCCTTCCACTTAGCTACCTGGTCCTTGGTGATGAGGTTGAAGCTCTTGTTAGGGTCACCATCTCCCAAGTCCCAAGATACATAGTGATGACCTTCCCAGAGCACATTCTCCATAGAAGGCTTAGGCTCGGAGGTTACCTTGATGGTGCCGCCAGGGAACTCCACTCCATCGCCATCCACGAGCGTGATGGCATAGTCGCCATTCTCCAAATCGGCAGGAGCGGTGAGCTTCATGGCTGTGCCCTCTTCCAAGATTTCGAAGGCTACATCCTTGCCACCTACCATTACTTTAGCAACTGTACCGAGATTATTGCACTTATGGATAGTGGTCTCTGCACCCGGAGCTACCCAAAGCTCGCTGGCATTGGTACCCAAGGCTGGATCATCGGCAGCAGGAGTCACGGTAACTTTCAAGGTGCGGGATGTGCTCTTGCCCTTGGTGGTGGTTGCCACAATCTTCAAAGTATGATTGCCCACTGGCAAAGTCTGGTCGATGGTTGTACCCTCAGCAATCTGAGTATCATCCAAGAGCCATGTCACAGTGGTGTAGTGAACAGGAGTGACTTTAATTTCCAAGTTCAATTTGGTCTTGCGATCCAACGTCTGGTCAGCCAAGTCGGTGTTCAAGATACGAGGATCGTCATCTTCTGATACGGTGAAGAAAGGATCGTCGTCAGAGGAACAAGAAGACAGTGTAGCAGTGCCTGCGAGTGCGAAGCTAATGGCGAAAAGCATCATCCATGACTTCAACACCTTACCCATATATTGATTCATTATCTTTTTCATCTTAATAATATTTATTCATAAAGGCGTCAGCCCCTAATTATTAATTCTTAATTATTAATTCTTAATTACTTAATGTAGCCCTTGCCGTAAGGAGGATTGAAGTCGCCCTGTACGTTGACATCCGACTTATCCCACCACAACTTCTTGTGCCAGTCATCAGTACCACCCATGCGCTCGATGGCAGCCTTATAGTTCACACTGTTGTACTGACCTTCCAACTCAGGATAGCGCAAGCGAGTAGGCATTGACATATTAGGGTCGTCATATACGAAACCATCACCAGGGAATGTCGCCAAACGACTGCGATCCAACAAGGCAGGATAGTCGGAGCGACGCATGTTCGCCCAAGCCTCAGATGGGTTCATCATGTGGAGAATCCAAGCCTGTGTGTTGATGGTTTGCTTTGGATTTTCGCCCAACTGATTGTTGGCGATAAACGCATTGATTTCATCCTCAGAAATCTTATTGGATGTAAGATAATAATTGTTGAGCATCTCCATGGAAGCACGCACACCAGCCTCGTAATGGCTCTCGGCATCACCGCTTACGTTCCATCCCTTGGTCTTAGCCTCAGCCAAAAGGAAATCCACCTCGGCAGAAGTGATGAGGATACCAGGGCATGAAGGCATCTCGAAATCGATGTTCAAGCAAGGACGCATCAAGCGGGCACGATAGTCGGAGTTGTCATAACTGTTGGCATCCTGCTCAGCAAGTTTTGCCAAGGTAGGGAACTCAGCAGCATCAGCTACATTCATCCAGTTCTCATACCACGCCGAACCTGTATTACATGGTTCCTCACCGATATTGTTGCGCTGGAAATAAGCCAACACCTCATCGGTAAGGTCGATGTTCTGCTCCTTGTCAGGCTTCACCTGGCTACGCTTGATATTGTAGTAGTGACGACAGATGCGATAGAGACGAGGGTCGCCTGTATTCTGCAACTGATAGAACAATGTCGAGCTGACGAAAGTTGGCGACGATGGATCCTGACCATAGAGAATCTCGCCCAAGGCATTGGTACGGAAGTCGTAGTCGTTGGCACCATCATAATAGGTATAAGGTGAATCAGCATACTTGATATAAGCATCGTCAGCAGCTGATGCAATATAGCCATCGGCATGGTTCATCGCCTTCTCAAACTCTTCCTGGCCCTTGCTTGGATTTACATCAGAGATACGCATCGCATAACGCATACGCAGAGAGTTGGCATATTTTTTCCATTTAGCCACATCACCACTCATGCTGGTAACATCGCCAGAGATATGGTCGGTACCAGTACCCAACTGTTGCTCGCAAGCATCCAACTCGGTGAAGAACCAACCATACAAGTCCTCTACGGTATCATACTTAGGATTGGAAATACCTGAGATGTAACCCAAACCTGCCTCTGAAGCAGGAATGTCACCATAAGTATCTGCCAATACAGAAAGTAGATAGACACGATGGATGCGGAGGGCAGCATTCAGGTTAGCCTTGTCCTCAGATTTGTGGATGGCATCTACGAGATTCTTGATAGCCACCTCATAATAACGGTCCCAGATACGACGGGCGACGTCATCCTCATGATGTACGGCACCTGCGTAATTGGTCACATTCCAACCACCAGCAAAATGCTGAGTGAAACCAGTGATATAGTTACGATAGGTATCCATCAAACTAAAGTCACCATAAGTCTGCAACAAAGATGTTGTCAACTGCGCATTAGGGTCCAGCTGGTTCACCTTGGTCTTATCGGTGTTGGTGCGCTCCATCATATCGTCTGAGCAAGAAGTCATCACACCGCCAGTAGCCATCAACAGCATAGCCATGGCGAAACCGCCTTTGCCTATATATTTCTTGATTATATTGTTCATTTTTTCTTGTCTTTTAAAATAAAGTTAGAACTTCACATTCACGTTGATACCATAGCTCTTGCGAGATGGCAAAGAACCATACTCCAAACCGAGTCCAGAAGTATTATAACTTGAGTCTGGGTCGATGTTAGGAATGTTCTTCCAAACAATGAATGGGTTACGTGCCACGAAGGAAACATTCAAGCCCTTGACCCACTTGCCCAACAAACTCTCAGGGAAAGTATAACCGAAGGTAATCTCACGACACTTCACGTAAGAGTTGTCATATACAAAGGCACTCTGCACATTGTTGGCAATAGCCTTCCAATAAGTCTCTGGGTTGACTGCGATATCGTTTGGACGATAAGTTCCATCACCATTGTCGATGACACCTGGAGCCACAAAGCCCTTGGCATTGCCAGCAGCACGCCACTGCTCATCTGTCATACCAGCAGCCTCACGAGCTTCCTCAGAAGCATACCACTCATCACGACCAGCCAAGGTCTGCTTTGCCTTACCAGTCTTATAAGCAGAGTTCATAGACATAGAATAGATGTCGGCACCCACCTTCACATCGAAGGATGCAGAGAGTCGGAAGTTCTTGTAAGAGAATGTGGTATAGAAACCACCTGTCCAATCCCAAGAAGAGTTACCGATGGTCTTCACTGTTTGGTCAACCTCTGGCAAACCGCTTGTTGGATTGATAATCACCTGTCCATCAGCAGTGCGCTTGAAGTCCTTACCACGGATAGCACCATAATTCTCTCCTACCTCGGCACCTACAGATACGCCGCACCAGGTAGCTTTAGCCAACTCGAAATAGTCCATGCCATCTACAAGCGACTTCACCTTGTTGGTATTCTTGGAGAAGTTGACACCCATGTCCCAACCGAAGTCCTTGATCTGGAGCAGACGACCATTGAGGGCAATCTCGATACCCTTATTCTGAATCTCACCGGCATTTACCAAGCGGTAAGAGTAGCCAGAAGTAGTGGTAGAGGCAAGGCTCAAGATCTGGTCCTTGGAGTTCTGATTATAATAGGTGGCATCCAAGCCCAAGCGACCATTAAAGAACTTCATCTCCAAACCCAACTCATAAGAGCCTGTCATGGTTGGCTTCAAGTCCTTGTTTGGCTGGGTAGCATTGCTAATCATACCGATGGTATAGCCAGCATAGCTGTACTTGCCTGTGGAGTAGTTGAGTGCAAGCTGATAAGGGTCGGTATCGCTACCTACCTTAGCCCAAGATGCACGTACCTTACCATAGTTGATAATCTTCTTGTTCTTGATGAACTCAGAGAATACCAAGCTACCTGATACAGATGGGTAAACGTATGTATTATTGCTGGTAGGGAGCGTAGATGACTTATCGCCACGGATGGTTCCCTCCAGATAGTAAGTATGCTTGTAGCCGATGCTTGCGCTGGCATAGAGAGAGCTAATCTGCTTCTTGTACATGCTCTCACGAGTGTTCTGCTCCTGATAGTTCATGATGTTCTTGATGCCATTCATCTGCTGGTTGAGACCGGTGTTGGTGATGGTCTTGTTGTTCACCTTGAAGATGTTACCACCAGCTGTGGCATTGACATCGAAGTCGCCCCATGAATTGTTGTAGAGGGCGAGGAGCTCCGCATTCAGTGTGCGGTTATTGAAGATTTGGTCGGTAAGCTTTCCTGCAGGTGTACCAGGAGTGGTCTTGGCGATGAAGTCCTCGAAGTTCATATTGGTGATGTCGGTACCGATGGTACCCTGCAACTTCAAGTGCTTGTCGATGTTCCAGATAGCTTTACCTGTCAAGCGGAACACATCCTTCTTAGATGTATTGCTGTTCTTATAGAGATCCCAATATGGGTTCTTGTTATACTGGTCGTTACCATTCCAGTTCTGGTAGTTGCCATCGGCATCCTCATAGTTCTTGAGCCATGCCTGGTTGTATGTACCAGCCAAAGTCATGAGGTTCTTACCTACATTGCTCTGAGAATCACCCAAGGCAGGACGGTTCTTTACATCCTCACGGGTATAGTTGGCAGTGAAGTCGAAATCCACAGGACCAGCTGATGTGTTGACACGCAGGTTGAAGTTGTCACGACTCATGTTGGTGTTAGGCAGGATGTCCTTGTTGCGCATATCTGTGAAAGAGAAACGCATACCAGTCTTACCAGAGTTAACAGAGAGGATGGCTGAGTTCTGAGCGGTCAAACCAGTGCGGAAGAAATCAGAGGCATTATTAGGATACATCATGAAAGCATGCTCCTGACCATCAAAATACTTATAAACAAAGTCATCCGCCTTAGGTCCCCAACTGGAGTTGGTTCCAGAAGTACTAGAAGTAGGCAACTTGCCACCATATCCCATACCATACACTTCCTGGATGTCGTTCCACTTAGCCAACTGGGTATCGATGGTGAAAGAGCCATTATATTCTACAGCCACCTTATCCTTCTCCGCCTTCTTGGTCGTAATCAAGATAACACCGTGGGAAGCACGGCTACCATAGAGGGCAGAGGCAGCAGGACCTTTCAATACGGTCATCGTCTCGATGTCGTCAGGATTGATGGCAGAGATACCATCACCGAGGTCATAACCACCAGCTTCACCAGCACTGCCAAAGTTGGTATTATCCAAAGGCACACCATCCACCACATAAAGAGGCTGGTTATTGCCTGCCATTTCTGTATTACCACGAAGAAGCACGCGGGTAGAACCAGAAGCACCGCCAGCGGTGTTCTGCACAACGAGACCAGCCACCTTACCTGAAAGAGAGTTGATGACGTTGGTTTCCTTCGCCTTGGTAAGTTCCTCACCTTTAACCTCCTCCAAGCCATAGCCCAAAGCCTTGCGGTCGCGCTTGATACCAAGGGCGGTAACAACGACCTCATTCAAGGCCTTACCATCCTCTTGCATCGTGATTTTCATGCCATTAGCAGCTTTCACGGTCATCGTCTTGTAACCGATGTAGCTCACTTCGAGCGTTACTCCAGGCTTGCAGTTCAACGTAAAGTTACCATCTATATCGGTAACGGCACCGTTGGTTGTACCAGCCACCTTCACGCTAGCGCCAATCAAGGTTTCGCCAGTGGCATCCACCACTGTACCCTTGATGCCTTGGTTCTGCTGAACGCTCATCGCTGCACTGTTCATCTGGGCAGCGAGAATGGCAGAAGCAGGCATCCACATCAAACCTGCACCAAGCAGGCCGAGAAACATAGTTTTCTTTCTCATAATTGATATTTTTGTTTTTAGTTTAACATTATTCTTTCCCAAAGATTCCTTCGAGAATCCAAGGAGCATTCACCTTCATACTCTTGAAACGGTCGAAGATGCCATACTTCTCAGAGCCGTTGCCGAAGTGGTTGTTGTCCCAAACGAAAGTAGAGAAGCCTCGTTTGCGAGCCTCCGTAGTCAAGAACTTACAGTAGTAGGTCATGTTTTCATGCACTTTCTCTGAGTTAGACTTATAGTGATCGGTTACTCCCCACTCTCCTATTACGATACCCAGTCCTTTGTTGCTCCAGGTATTCACCGCCTTGTCGAAGAAATCCGTCATCGTCTTCTCGTTGTCTGCAGGTATCTTGCCAGCATCCTTGTAGGCATCACCCCAGTAATCGTAGGTGCAATCGCCGGCGTAGCTCCATGGCTGATAGTAGTGGAATTCCACACTCATATAGTTGTTGCCATTGCCTTCGGCATCCTTCGGAATGATGAAATCTCCATTCTCTATGCCAAACCATGGGTTGCAAACGTAAGTCTGTAAGATGAGGTGGCGCTTGGCATTGTTGCCGCCTGTGGCACGAACCATATCCACGAATATCTGATTGTAAGCATTCTGCACTTCGAGGTTCTCGGCAGTAGGGTTGCCCCAGTTGTCCCTGATGTGAACCTCATTGGTACCGGCGAAAGCCAAGCGACTGTCATAATTGGCAAACTCAGAGGCGATATTCATCCAGAGGAGCGCAAGCTTCTGGCAGTTTTCTTCCTTATATTGATAGGTAGGACGACTTTCGAGCCATTTTTCATGATGCACATTGATGATAACCTTCAAACCGTTGTCAAGGCACCAGCCCACCACCTCCTTGATGCGAGCAATCCAAGCCTTGTCGATGCTCATCGCCTGAGCGTTGGTAATGTGGCACTGCCAACGGATTGGAATACGGATGGCATTGAAACCTGCCTTCTTCACGGCTTGTATCATCTTCTTGGTAACAACGGGATTGCCCCAGGCTGTCTCTGCATGGATAGAACCATCAGGGTTGCCAATCTGCATCGACTCACCATCCTGTCCAGGAGCTGAGCACTCGAATTCATTGCCAAGATTCCAACCCACAACATCTTTATTCCATTGCTGGGCAGTAGGTATGGATTCGCCTACGCCATCAGAACTGCCGGATGAGTACGTTGTACTTGCTTCGCATGAGAGACATGTGAAGACGCCTATTAAAAAGAGGCTAATTTTCAAAAAGTTCTTTTTCATTTTTATGTTTATATTGTTATTGTTTCGTTTTTTTAAATAACTGTTTAACTTACGTAACAGAATCTGGTTGCAAAGATAAAGAAAAGGAACTTTCAGAGGGTTAGATAACAAACAAAAAAGGTTTCAATTCAGACATATCGTCTAAACAGAAACCTTTTCTTTGAATTTAAAACTCTAATTTACAGATACTTACTCGGAGAAACCCCAAAGTGCTTTTTAAATACAGTACTAAAGTACTTCACATTTACAAAACCGGCTTTCACAGATACATCCAGCACACTATCCCCCTGTTTCAGGAAGATTGCAGCCTGCTCCAGACGTATCAAACGCATAAAATCCTGCGGACTTTGACCCGTAAGAGTCTTCAGCCTACCATAGAAAAGCGTTCTGCTCATCGCCATCTCTCTACAGAGTCGGTCGATATTAAAGTCTGTGTCGCTCAGATGAGTCAACACCAAACGGGTAGCTTTATCTACAAAAGCCTGGTCTTGCGGATCCAGAACAGCTTCTGCCACTTTTTCGAATGTCTGGCCTTGCTTATTCAAGACAGTATCATCCTTTTTCTCTTCAGAAGCTCCAGTAGGTTCCAAGTGTTCATAGGAAGAATCAGAACCCACAATCTGCTCGGAAGAAGCAGACTCAGAAGCAACCTCTCCTTTAACAAGAGCAAGGCTTCTGTCCATATAATACTGACTCAACCGGCGACGATTCTTCAAAATACTGGCAACCTTACTCGCAAGAATAGCAGTATCGAATGGCTTGGCTATATAGTCATCAGCACCAAGTCCGAGTCCCTCTATCATAAAGTCACGACCAGCCTTAGCAGTCAGCAGGATAACAGGCAGCCATGATGTTTCCTTATTTTCCTTGATGCTGCGACAGAACTCGTCTCCGTGCATTCCCGGCATCATGACATCAGAAACAACGATATCACATACCCCGCCCTCTTTCAGATATTTCAAGGCAGCCTCTGCACTCTCCACATCAACTACTTGATAAGAATCACCAAAAGTCATTCTGATATATTTGCGAAGATCTTCATTGTCATCGACAAAAAGAAGTGTATCCGTTGAAACATCAGCATCCTGCTGAACCGCAGAAGACACAGTCTGGCAAGTTTCATCATGCTTATCTTCAGCTAAAGAAGATTCTGTTGCAACATTTTTCTTTTCTCCTACAAGCCGGACAGAAGTATCTGTTACATGACCTAATGGCATCTTCACACAGAAAGTAGTACCCTTTCCTTCCTCACTTACGAAACTAAGCTTTCCTCCTAATTTCTCTACAAGCTTTCGTGTAAGCATCAGTCCTAATCCACTTCCCATTTCCTGAGAATTTATCGCATTAGAAGCCCTGAAGAAGGTCTTGAAGATACTCTTAATTTCGGCCTTTGGAATACCTATACCTGTATCACATACATGAATCATAGCCATCTTCCCTTCAACAGAAGCCGACAACGTAACCTTTCCACCTTGAGGTGTATATTTGATAGCATTCGAGAGAAGATTTTCCAATATCAGATCCATCATTTTGACATCAGAATGAATCTGTTGCTGCGGACACGTTTCAATACACAGTTGAATATGCTTCTCCTGAGCTGCCAATACAAACTTTTCCAACTGCACACGTAAAAGCATCGGCAATTCAATATCTTGCAGGCGAACCTGTTCGGCAGACTGCTCTATCTTTTGGAAGTCAAGCAATTCTGTAACCATCTTCAATAGTTTGTTGCCGTTGCGATGCGCCATATCCAAGAATCCACGACTTTTCTCACTCAAGCTGGAATCATTAGCCAGATTATCAAGAGGAGCCAACACGAGACTCAAAGGAGTACGTATGTTATGGGCAGTATTAACGAAGAAATTGATTTTCTCATCATAATACTTTCGCTGTAAGCGCTCTTTGTAATACTGCCAGACAAAATATAAAATGGCAGCAAAAATACAGAGATAGATAATCCATGCCCACCAGGTATTCCACCAAGGTTGGGCTATATGAATTTCCAAAGCTGTTTCTCCCAATTCTCTACCATTACTTCTGCAGATAGCCTTTACATGAAGCACATAGCTGCCCGAAGGCAAATTTACAAATCGTGCCAACTGATTAGAAGATGGTTTACTCCAATTACGGTCGTATCCTTCCAAATAATATTGATATTGAATATCATACTGATATTGATAATTGATACTCTCGAAAGAAACAACCAGCGTATTCTCATTATGGCTAAGACTCAATTTGCCTTCCTTCAACATTTCAAAGAGACATTCATTCCAGTAATCAGAGCGTTTGACACCTTCAACCTCAACACTATGAATACGAAGTGGAGCGGCATAATTCAAACCTTTGGCAAACATAGGAGTCAAAGCGACAACTCCATCGTTGCTGCCAAAAAGCACCCTGCCATCTGAAGTACACGCAACAGACATTCGGTTATACTCACGTTCCATTCCCTTAAAGATGTTGAGATTTACTATCTTCCCCTGTTTCATGAACGCCAATCCTTTATCCGTACTTATCCATAGATTGCCATTAATACCTTTTATAAGTCCATAAACAGTATTAGAAGGCAAAGCGTCCTGATTCGTATAACGCTTAAACTTCTTTGTCAAGAAATCATAATCATAGAGTCCTCCTCCATCCGTTCCAATCCAGATATGACGGGAATCCTGAAAAGCCATACTGTTGACAAACAAATTAATGTCTTTTTCGGGATACTGTTCAGGATAAAAGAAACGACGAGGATGCAAAGGTTCACGCTTATCAATCAAATAGCCTCCATGCGAAGTTCCTACAGCAATAAAACGCTTATCCAGTGATTCCGTGATGCATTGCACTTCGTTGACAGGCAGATAGAATACCGACTTTCCCGTTCCATTCAAATTATATTTATCTGAAGGGAAACAAGCCATATCTCCATCCAAACATCCCACCCAAATATTACCATCGCTATCAGTTAAAAGACTGAATACGTAATCACTCTTCAACATTCCTGTTTCTACAGAATAAGCAGGCATACTAGTGCCATCAGCATGAACCTGATATACGCCATTACCATAGGTACCAACCAGAATTCTGCCGTCTACAGTCTGACAAATCGTAAGCGCCACCTTATTATATAATCCATGTTGCCAAAGACGAGTCTGCGCATCATAGACACTTACTCCTTTATCTGTGGCATACCATATTTTCCCATCACGGCTTTGGAAAACATCGTTCACACAATTATCTATCAGTGATTGATTGTTGAGATATTCATGTGTGATATATTCCAATGTATGTTTCATCGGTATTGCCAAATCTACTCCTCCCGAGTAAGAGCCTGTCCATAAATCGCCAAAACGATCGCAGCACAAGGTATATAATCCATTACCATTCAGCATATTACCCGGACGTCCATCTGTATCAAGCAAGAGCTTGGTTTGTTTATTCGAACTGTCATAAGCATATATTCCAGCTCCATCTACAGCCATCAGAAGAGTCTGCTTATCATATAAAATGATTGAACGCACGGGAATTTTAGGAATGTTTTGCAAAGATTGGAAATCAGCAGATTTTATCAGCTTCCAAGTACGATCATCCACTACTTTAACTCCTTCGTGAAAAGTACCCAGCCAGATACGATGTCCCACAATATCATGATAAGAGGATACTACAGAACTGCCACTAATCTTCTTTTCTAACTTCCGAGCAGACATCGAATAGCAATAAACATCTTTAAATGTTCCTATCAAGAGTTTCTCACCTATAAATTGGATATGATTAATATAGGTATTTTTCAATACAAACCTACCCTTAGCTGTCTCCCGAACTATCTCCTTTCCATCAGTAGCTGCTGATAAGCAATAAATGCCTCTATCCATAGCTAACCAGAAATTGCCCTTTTCGTCTACCAACAGTTCGTTCAACACGATACTTCCACCTAAAATATTCTGAAGATTACATTTCAAGACAAATGCATCTTTCCTCTTATCATATATATACACCTTTCCCTTGTTGTCGTAGGCGTAAATCAGATGTTGCGCATCCTTAGCCAGTTTAATACTTCTACCACAAGCATCACTATACGGCATCTCTGTGTATAAAGTATAATTGGTTACTTGTTGCCCATTATATCGGTCAACTCCACGCTTAGTACTTATCCACATGGCACCATCCTCTGCCTCGACAATAGAATAAACTCGAGGGCTGGAAAGACCATTGTCAGCATTGAGATTGGAAAGCATGAACATATTTCTGGAAATATGCGCATATGCCTGAAGAGCCGATGCCAACAGCAGCAATATAATGAGAGTGCAGGATTTATATCGTTTCATAATTCTTTCATTGATATTATTTGGGGACAAAGATAATACAAAAAAATGAAAAACAAATAGAATAATGAGATAAAATGAAAAAAATCTATTATCTTTGCAAGATATTAATATAAAGATATAGACTATGATCAAAAGATTATTATCCTTTCTAGACGCATCGCCAGTGAATTTCCTGGCAGTAAAGAATATCTCCGAGGAATTGGAGAAGAACGGGTTCCGCCGTATGAACCCACAGGAGCCTTTGGGCAAGATTGAAGCGGGGGAAAAGTTCTTCGTTACCAAGAACGACTCTTCCATCTACGCCTTCCAAATTGGAAAGAAGCCTTTGGCAGATGCCGGTTTCCACATGATCTGCGCCCACTGCGACTCGCCTACCTTCCGCATCAAGCCAAATGCTGAGATGCTTTGCGAGGGCGGTATCGTAAAACTGAATACCGAGGTTTATGGTGGTCCTATCATGTCAACCTGGTTCGACCGTCCGCTCACCCTGGCAGGTAGAGTTATCGTGAAGGGCGAGAATGCGATGAATCCCCAGACGCTCCTTCTTCATGTGAAGCGCCCATTGCTGCAGATCAGCAATCTCGCTATCCACTTCAACCGTCAGGTAAATGATGGTGTGAAGTTGAGCAAGCAGAAGGATGTGCTCCCTATCCTCGGCATCATCAATGATGAACTGGAGAATGGTAACCTCCTGATGAATGTGATAACCGACGAACTGAATATCCAGAAAGAGGATGTTCTTGATTTCGATCTCTATCTGGCTGATGCCACTCCAGCCTGCACCTTCGGTGTACACGATGAGTTTATCTCTTCAGGCAGACTCGACGACCTGTCTATGTGCTGGGCTGGTGTAGAGGCGATGATTGCATCTGATGCCAATGATACCACCCAGGTTCTCGCCATCTTCGATAATGAAGAAACGGGGTCTCAGACCAAACAGGGAGCAGGAAGTCCATTCCTTTCATATATGCTCCAGCGCATCGCCCTGGCACAGAGCCATACAGAAGAGGCTTATTATCAGGCAGTAGAGCGTGCCTTCATGATTTCAGCAGATAATGCGCATGCCTGGCATCCTAACTATAGCGAAAAATTCGACCCTACGAATCATCCTAAGCTGGGCGGTGGTCCGGTCATCAAGTTCAATGCAGCCCAGAAGTATGCCAGCGATGCCGTATCTGCAGCCATCTTCGCCAACATCTGCGATGCAGCCGGTGTACCATGCCAGCGTTTCGTAAACCATAGCGATGTAGCAGGTGGCAGCACATTGGGCAATATCCTCGCCTCTTCCATCCCATTGAAGGGTGTGGATATGGGCAATGCCATCCTCGCTATGCACAGCTGCCGCGAAACCGGTAGCGTTATCGACCACGAATACTGCGTGAAGGCTTTCACCAAGTTCTATCAGTTGTAAGCAATCCCGATTTATCTCTTCACTCTTCACCTTCTCGCCCGTAACCCCTCTATTTATCGGGGTTTCGGGAGGTGAAGAGTTTTCTTTATCTCTTCACCCACTCTTCACCCCTCTTCACCCATATAGAATTTGTAATACACTATACGCAATATGGGAAGAAAAAAAAAGAGGAAAAAAGCCCCCAGTGCCATACGCATCGGGAGCTTTTTTTATGCACCAGGCAGCAAAGGTGCTGCCTGGTGGGGGTACGATAGAGAATCTGGGCGAGGATGGCAGTGGTTGCCATTTCCATGACGCTAACCACTGGCTTGATATAATTTCACACCATATTTTGTTATTATATTTTATCAAGAAATTACTGAATACTGATTGCCATCAGACTGACTACCAGACACACGAACGTGATAAACACTACGCCAAGGGTGAGGCAGATATAGAAACGCCCTCTCCTGATGAAATCACCCAAGCTGAAATGACACATCGGGTAATCATCAAGATAGGTCCTGTATTCCCTCACCATGACATTAATCATGATGCCAACATAAATGAGGAGAAACAAAGCTACTATCAGGATAGCCTGTTCTTCTTTGGCTAATGATTCTATTATACTTTTCATGGTGCAAAGATAGTGTTTTTCTTTGAAACAAGGTGTCGCATTCCCCCACATTGGTGTCGCATTCCTACCAAAAAGGTGTCTCCTTCGTGGGGGAAGGAGACACCTAATACATACTTTTTAACAGTTTTTCTCTCTCCAAGCCGTAGGAGAGCAGCCTTCTTTCTCTTTGAACATACGGTAGAGATGGGTACGGGAAGAGAAGCCGCACTCGGCAGAAATGATGTCATTACCGAAGTCGGGGTTATCCAACATCATCTTCTTGGCAGCCTCAAAACGCACCTCGGCAAGCCAGGGGCGGAAGGTGGTATTGAGACAGGATGAGAGGTAACGCGACAACTCGTATCTGTTGATATTCAACGAACGTGCCAGGGTAATCATATTCAGCGACGTATCCCTATAACCCTTGGTAGCACACCATTCATCCAACTTCTCACGGATAATCTTCTGCCGTCTTTCTGAACGCTGTGATTGTAAAGTTTCTTTCTTATTTTCAAGTTCTTCATCCTGCAGTTCTAAACAGGCATTGTCTTCCACACTTTCCATGGCAGCCTCCCCTTCTTCCTCCTTATCCAAGAGTTTTTCGGTAGGCACGTAATTATAGCCCAAAGCCATGAAACTGAGCGTGAAGAAAAAGACAGCAAGCAGTCCCAGAGGTCCGATTACATATAGAGATTTGGTGGAAAGGACTGCAAAAGGCAGGGCTACTGCAGGGAAAAAGACCATGAATACACTGGCTCGCGCATATCTCACATAAGGCAGGATATCATAACCAGCCATCACCTCCAGCATCCTTCTGCGCTTTCTGATTTCCACTATTATCATATAGATGCAATAGGCTACGCTGAAGGCGAACAGGACTATCATCACATAAATCCAGCTGCCGATATGGAAGTTTCCGCTCTGGATAAAGCCGATGCAAAAGGCAGCCAATATGGCGGCATAAATGCTGGCGCAAACGATGCTCATCTTCCGGCGGTTGGCATGCGTTGCCTCGATATTGTAAATGCCAATAGAGATGAGCGAAAAGCAAGGGGGATAGACCAGAATGTTGAAAACGGCTCCCACAGCAGCGTCTTGAGCCCGGAAGCCCAGAAGCATCTGCATGAGAAATTGTATGGCCAATCCTACCATGGCTCCGATAATCAGCCATCGTGACACTTCATATCGCCGGTTCATCCACTTCATGTGCAGACGGGTAATACCCAGGATGAGGATATTGACGAGCATAAATAGAAAACAGGCGAACTGCAATAAATATAATGTATCCATTTCGTTCTTATTTTTGTATTTGGCATCTGCCAAGATTACTGTTTTATCGTCTTAATATGCATGCAAAAGTACAAATTTTATTTTGAAATGAGGGTAGAAAAAGGAAAAAAGTGATTTTTAAAAAGAAAAAAAATGGTTTTATTTATCGGGAACAGCTGACGAGTGAAACTAGAACAGCAGACTAGCGATAGGAAGAACAGTGGGCTGTCTGAGCCAAACAGCGAACGAAAACCGGTTTGCCAGGTTTTTAAATAACCGACAGAACTTTCGCAAGTTTTGCCCCACACGCCCTGAAAGGGCGTATTGGGTAATTTCAACCGTACAGGTCGAATTGATTTTACTCTTCACTCTTCACCCAATCGCTGGGAATGCCTTTATATAAAGAGGATTCGAGAGGTGAAGAGTGGGTGAAGAGAGGTGAAGAGTTAAGAAAAACTCTTCACCCTCCGCAACACCTTTATATAAAGGGGATTCGAGCTATCGGGTGAAGAGTGAAGACTTGCGCGCAGGCAAACCGGCATGCGCACGAACCATATTATACTCTGCCCTGCCATCCCCATCGTTGCGCTCCATCGCCTCATAATACATAATGGCTCTGATGGCACGCACCTCAGCCTTGAACTGCGCCTTCTGGTTATCGGTAAGCAGTATTGACTGTAAATCAATCATATCCAGCGACTTGTTGCACATACCGATAGCCCGATAAAGATATTGCCAGGAAGAATAAAGCTGCTCATCATCAGAAGAAAGAGAAAGCAGACTGTCAAGACTGCGAATAACAGCAATCCGACTGCAAATATAAGAAAAAAGAATGATAAAAGGACACAAATATAGTAAAAATCTACGTAAATTTTGCGGGATTAAAATTTATTTGTACCTTTGCACCCGGTTAGCAGAGAGCTAACTAAGGGGTGCTACCGCCGGAAAAGAGAAAAAAGCGGATGCTGAGAATATACCCATCGACCTGAACCAGGTAATGCTGGCGTAGGAAAATAAGGCACATTCCCCCCTTATATGATGTTTTTAATTTAAATAAATGAGTCCACTTTAAAAAGTGGTTTCGTTTAAAAGTTTAACATACATTCGTTCTT
>ERZ809407.191-NODE-191-length-67504-cov-20.035642_pt1 | contig 67504 bp, 64 predicted proteins | sample MGYA00520792_ERZ809407 | MGnify/ENA primary metagenome ERZ809407 (study PRJEB31576, sample SAMEA3212665) | Homo sapiens | biome: human-gut; feature: human gut; material: fecal | place: Sweden | collected 2012 ...
GCCGCCTTTTTTACATGGAGCCTCCGGAGAGCTGGTGCTTTCCGGAGGCTTTTTTGGTGTCTTGTCATGATTGCCTGGAGTGGGAATGATGAGTGTGATAGAGCTGTGAGGGATGATGAGAAACGATAATGGTGTATGGAGAATGAAATGGGGGCAGTAGAAATGGAATGATAGGGCGTGGCATATGATTGCTTATATTGTAGAACGTGAATGGTTATGATGTTCGGGGATAGGCTTTTTAATATCCTTTTTGTTGTTAATATATATTTTTTTATTACCTTTGTCATTGAATATATGAAATAGCAAAAAAATCGAATAATCAATGGAATAACCTAAAATAATAATTGTGTTATGGCACTTATAAAATGTAAAGGATGTGGACGAATGGTCTCTGACCAAGCAGAAGTGTGTCCGCAATGTGGCATTAGACTAAAGTCTGAAACACCAGAACCGCAGCCATCTTGGGGAGCTGCGCCGCAGTATCATCAATCATACCCGTCGCAAGGTGGCAATAAGAACACTTTATTATATATAATAATAGCTGCACTTGTAGTTATTATTGTTGCTGGTGTAGCGTATTTCTTTATTACTGCCAATAATAATAACAAGGCAGAAATTGAAGAGCTGAAAAAGAGCCAGAAAGAATTAGCTTCTGCGAATGAGAAACTTTCATCGCAGAACCAAGAACTTGAGAATAAGACTGCTCGCCTTGAACAGCAAGAACAGCATACCAAGATTATTGTCCAAAAAGGCGCAGAACATGCTTCTGAGCACCGTGCGGTGAGTGTGGGAAGCAAAGGAGCTAAAGTCGTAATAAACGGTACTGGTGTCCGTCTTCGTTTTGCACCAAGTCTTGATGCCGGGTATTTGACTTGGGAGAACGGTGCGACACGTGCTCCGAAGAAAGGTGCTAAATTGGAATACAGGGGAGAGGACGGCGACTGGTATGAAGTACGTTATCTCGGACATACGTTTTATGTCTCCAAAGAATACAGTTACTTAGAGTTTTAATAAATGATATTGCATAAAACATTGAATAGAATATTGTATCTGACGGTAATTCTGGCTTTGTTAGCTTGCAGTGGTACTGCTTCTAATAAAGATAAGAATGTTGCAGAGGCGGCAGTCAGTAGTGATGGTCATGTGGTAGAGAGCACATCCGACAGTGCCGTAGCTGTGTCCCTTCCATATTCAGGTGATGATATTTACGAACATATAGTGCTCGACTATGGAAACCGCACAGTACGTACCGACGCGGACTTAAGCGTCAGTATGCCACAGCTCGTGAAAGACAAGAAGAAATGTTTCATCGTGATGTCCAAGAAGGATTATTATTTATATGTATACGAAGCCCAAGGAAAGGATACAGTACTTGTTGCGAGATACGACTGTGCCTTTTCTCTGAAAAAAGGCAACAAACAGAAAAAAGGAGATATGCGCACACCGCATTGTACGATGAAGAATCCTTTCACTATATCCCAGATTGTAAACGCATCTTCCTGGCATCATGATTTCGGTGACGGACGTGGCTCTATCAAGAGTTACGGCGACTATTTCATGCGCCTTGTTACACCCGGACACTCAGGTATTGGAATCCATGGAAGCACGAATAACCGTGAGAGTGTTCCTGGAAGAGCAAGTGAAGGCTGCATCAGGCTGAAGGATGAAGACATTATTGACCTGAAGAACAGCTACGCATTCGTTGGCATGAAAGTTGTGATAAAGGCGGAAGACGTAGACGACCTGCCGTTTGAAATACACGCGATAGAAAAGCAAGGCATAGACCGCAAGCGCCATTTTGATCCAAACAAAACCCTCACCAACGACCAGATACAGAAAGCCAATGTAGAGAAAGGAAGGAGCAAGAATAGCAACCGTGCCGATGCCGACATAGAGAATTCCGGCAATACAGCCAATGATATGGCGAGTGTGGAGACACCCCGTACTGGCAGCAGTAAGAATATGACACTTGAGGAATTGGAGAAATCCCGTTAGTATGAACAACAGGTAAATAGAGAAAAGGATTACAGATGGCACTTAATTATATTTGGATTGCACTCTTTGCCATTGGAGTGCTTATCGGATTAGCGAAACTGATATTTTGGGGCGATGTAGACACTTTGCCAGCAATGATGGATTCCACGTTCAAGATGTCGACAACGGCGTTCGAGATGACTCTCGGACTTACTGGAACGTTGACGTTATGGATGGGAATACTGAAGATTGGCGAAGACAGCGGACTCGTCGATCGCCTCGCACGTTTCCTCAGTCCCGTACTTACCAAGCTCTTTCCCGAAATTCCGAAGAACCATCCGGCACTTGGCTCAATCTTCATGAACATCTCCGCCAATATGCTCGGGCTCGACAATGCCGCCACTCCCGTAGGCTTGAAAGCGATGCAGGAACTTCAGAGCATCAACCCGAAGAAGGATACGGCGAGCAATTCTATGATAATGTTTATGACGCTGAACACCTCAGGTCTCACCATTATCCCGGTTTCCATTATGGCCTACCGCGCGAAATATGGCGCAGCCGACCCTGCCGACATCTTCATTCCGTTGCTGCTCACCACGATGTGTTCAACTTTGGTCGGCCTTATTATAGTCTCTTTATACCAACGGATAAACCTTTTCCAAAAGAGTTTCCTCATAATGTTCGCTGTTATAGCCGCCCTCGTAGCCACGTTGTTTATTACTATGATGGGCATGAGTACCGAACAGATGCAGAATTTCTGCCGTTTGCTCACCAGTATTCTTATTCTTGGAGCAATAATGATATTCATTTATTCCGGCTGGAGAAAGAAACTCAATGTCTATAACTCCTTTATCGAAGGTGCAAAGAGCGGTTTTAATGTAGCCGTGAGCCTCATTCCATATTGCGTTGCCATCCTCGCAGCCGTGGGAGTGTTCCGTGCCTCGGGTGCGTTAGACCTGTTGCAGGGATGGTTGAAAGCAGGAGTGGAATACTGCGGACTCAATAGCGACTTTGTCGGAGCAGTACCGGTAGCGCTGATGAAACCCCTGAACGGAAGTGGAGCGCGTGGTATGATGCTCGAATGCTTCGAGTCGTTCGGCCCCGATTCCTTTGTGGGCCACCTTGCAAGTGTCCTTCAGGGCAGCACCGACACGACATTCTATATCCTTGCTATCTACTTCGGTAGCGTAGGAATAAAGAAATACCGCTATTCCGTGACTTGCGGACTGATGGCTGATGTGGCAGGAATGATAGCAGCGGTGTTTATCAGTTATTTCTTCTTCTTTGGAAATTAAAGGAAGATAGGAGGAGATAAAGGGCGAATGTTCTTAAGGAGTAAGGAGAAAAACGGGGGATAAACCAATGCAGTGGACAGACCGCATAAGGCAAGTTAAGATTATTCTTGTGGTGGCAGCTATTCTAATAGCTATCGCCTCGCTTGTTGTTTCCCATTTCCTCACTCGAGATCTCTCTCGCGAGGAGCGCAATAAAGTGGAGGTGTGGGCGGCTGCCATGCGCGCCTTGAACAATGCAGACGAGAACACCGACCTTGAACTGGTGCTTAAAGTAATCAACGGGAACAATACAATACCAGTCGTAGTGATGGGCAAGGACGGCAATGCGCAACTCTTTCGCAATGTCGTTGTGGATGGAGAGAATTATGAAGATAGCCTGAATAACGCCACATTGCTCGGCCGTCGACTGCTGAAATTGGGACAGAACATCCGCATCGAATTAAGCGAGCCGGCGGGAAAAGACTATATCGATGTATGCTATGATGAGTCGTTAATGCTCAAGCGGCTCCAGACCTATCCCTTTGTACAGCTTGGCGTAGTCATGATATTCGTAGTCGTGGCCATATTCGCCTTGCTCACGTCAAAGCGTGCAGAGCAAAACAAAGTATGGGTTGGCCTGTCTAAGGAGACCGCCCACCAGCTCGGAACGCCTATTTCCAGTCTGATGGCGTGGACAGAGATATTAAAGGAGAACTATCCCGGTGACGACCTCATTCCCGAAATGGACAAGGATGTGAAGCGTCTGCAACTCATTGCCGACCGATTCTCGAAGATTGGTTCGCTACCCGAGCCCGTGCCCGACAGCTTGAACGATGTCATGGACCATGTAATCGATTATATGGATCGCCGTACCTCAAAGAAAGTCCGCATGATAAAGGACTTCCCCGACCATGATGTTAGTGTACGAATCAACGCCTCCCTGTTCGAATGGGTCATCGAAAACCTCTGCAAGAACGCCGTCGACGCGATGGGCGGAGAGCAGGGCACCATCACCCTTCATGTGGAAGACACCGCCACGAAGGCCATAATCGAAGTCTCTGACACAGGAAAGGGAATCCGTAAGAAAGACATTGCGAACGTGTTCCGTCCCGGATTCACCACCAAAAAACGCGGTTGGGGACTCGGCCTTTCGCTTGCCAAGCGCATTATAGAGGAATATCACTCTGGAAAAATATATGTTAAGAGCTCCGAAGTTGGCAAAGGCACCACTTTCCGCATAGAGTTGCGTAAGTGATTCTATCTTTTTCCACTTGTATTCACTATCTAAGGAGTCAACAGGCAAGTGCAATATTACAAAAACTTTCCGTAATATAGCACTTGCCTGTTGACTCTTTTTGTATGGCGAAACTTGTTTTTTCTCTCGAAAAAAATGCCCGTATGTTGACGGATTTTCATGGAAATACATTAATTTTGCAGCTTCAAACGATACATATAAAAAACAATGGGTGGTTTTTTCGGAACTATATCAGTTAAGGATTGCGTAAACGACTTGTTTTACGGAACTGACTATAATTCGCATTTAGGTACAAAGAGAGCAGGCCTTGTTACTTTTGACAAGGAAAAAGGATTCACACGAAGTATTCACAGTCTGGAACGCGACTATTTCCGTTCGCGTTTCGAGGGAGAACTTGATAAGTTCGCGGGCAACTCGGGCATCGGCGTTATCAGTGATACCGACCCGCAGCCTATTCTCGTGAACTCACACTTAGGGCGTTATGCCGTGGTAACGGTGGCCAAAATCAATAACATCCGCGAGATTGCGCAGGAGCTGTTGGAGAACCGTATGCACTTCAGCGAGATGAGTGCTAACAACATCAATCCTACCGAGCTCGTGGCTTTGCTCATCAATATGGGCAACACGTTCGAGGACGGAATAAATAAGGTTTATCGGAAAGTAAAGGGTTCGTGCTCTATGCTTATCCTCACCGAAAACGGAATCATCGCCGCTCGCGACGCACTCGGACGCACTCCGATTGTCATAGGAAAGAAAGACGGTGCGTATGCGATGACCAGCGAGACAACTTCTTTGCCAAATCTCGAATTCAAACGGGTGCGCGATGTTGGTCCAGGAGAGATTGTCCGTGTAACGGCCGACTCGCTCGAAGTACTGAAAAAGCCGTTCAGCCGTTGCCAGATATGCTCGTTCCTATGGGTTTACTACGGATTCCCGGCAAGCGATTACGAGGGAATAAACACTGAATATGTGCGCGAAGTGGCCGGCGAGGTCATGGGCAAGGAAGACGATACAGAAGCCGATTGCGTGTGCGGAGTACCCGATTCCGGCGTAGGTACTGCTCTCGGATATGCCGAAGGACACAAGATTCCGTATAGGCGTGCAGTGTTGAAATACACACCCACATGGCCCCGTTCTTTCACTCCGGGCAATCAGAGCCGCCGCAACCTCGTGGCCAAGATGAAGCTCATTCCGAATCAGGCCATACTGAAAGACCAGCGCGTGGTGTTCTGCGATGACTCCATCGTCCGCGGCACCCAGTTGCGCGACAACGTGAGGACATTCTATGAGTACGGAGCTAAGGAAGTGCACGCCCGCATCTCCTGTCCGCCGTTGGTATATGGCTGTCCGTTTATCGGCTTCACAGCGTCGAAGACCGACCTTGAACTTATCACGCGCCGCATAATACAGGACTTCGAGGGTGATGCCAACAAGAATTTGGAGAAATATGCCACCACCGACAGCCCCGAATACAAGCGTATGGTGGAGGAGATAGGCAAGCGCTTGGGCCTCAGCAGCGTGAAGTTCAACAAGATAGAAACGCTGATTTCCGCTATCGGATTGCCTAAGGAGAAAGTCTGCACCCACTGTTTTGATGGCAGCAGCTATTTCTTTGACGACAAAGATGAAAAAGAATAACATACCGTTCCGCCGCTTTCCGTTGTGGTAACACCATGACAGGAAGCGGCGGAACTGTTTTCTGTTTGGTCGAAAAAAAGCAAAAAAACATTCATAAATTGCTCAATATCAGAAAATATTCGTAACTTTGCAGCCCGATGTGTAGTTTAGATACCTATAAAATAGATTTGAAAGGATTGGATGAGGGCGAGAATCGCCTGTCGTTCAGTCTCGACAATGATTATTTCAAGGCAATAGACGCTACCGAGGTGAACGGAGGCGACGTTCATGTTGACCTGCTCATTCAGCGCAGAGACAATGTGTTCACGCTCGATTTTCACACCGAGGGCACAGTCGTTGTTCCGTGCGACGTCTGTCTGGACGACATGGAGCAGCCGATAGAGGCGGACGACCGCCTCGTGGCACAATTCGGAGAGGAAGATTCCGATGACGGAGATGAAGTCGTTACGGTGGCCGAGGACGAAGGAATACTCGACATATCGTGGCACATCTATGAGTTCATAGCTCTCGCAATACCCGTTAAGCACGTTCATGCACCTGGAAAATGCAACGCTGCGATGATAGAAAAGTTCAACGAACTGTCAGCCGCCCGAAGCGGTGACGAGGATGAAAAGACGATGGACCCGCGTTGGAACGCACTCTTGAAACTGAAAGAATAAAGTATAAAACAAAAAGATTAAAACATTTAAAAAACATGGCACATCCTAAAAGAAGACAGTCTAAGACTCGTACACTTAAGAGAAGAACTCATGATAAGGCAGTAGCTCCTACATTGGCAGTATGCCCTAACTGCGGTGCATACTATGTTTATCACACTGTATGCCCTACTTGTGGCTATTACAGAGGTAAAGTGGCTATCGTCAAGGACGCTGAATAATGGAGAAAATCAACGCTATAATAACCGGCGTTGGCGGATACGTTCCCGATTATGTCCTCAATAATGAGGAATTGTCGCGGATGGTTGACACAAGCGACGAGTGGATTATGACCCGTGTGGGCATCAAGGAGCGCCGCATCCTTACCGAGGAAGGGCTCGGAACGAGCTATCTGGCACGTAAGGCGGCGAAGGAACTGCTGAGAAAGACGGGCGCAGACCCGGACAGCATCGATGCCCTCATCGTCTGCACCACCACTCCCGACTACAAGTTCCCGTCTACGGCATCAATCGTCTTGGGTAAGCTCGGACTGAAGAATGCTTTCGCGTTCGACCTTGAGGCTGCGTGCTGCGGATTCCTTTATGCGCTCGACGTCGCTTCAACGATGATTCAGAGCGGCCGCTACAAGAAGATTATCGTTATTGGAGCTGACAAGATGTCGTCGCTGATTGACTACACCGACCGTCAGACTTGTGTGCTTTTCGGCGATGGTGCCGGTGCGGTGCTCGTCGAAGCTACGACCGAGGAGAATGTCGGAGTGCAGGACTCGTTCCTCCGTACTGATGGCAAGGGACTTCCGTTCCTTCACATGAAGGCCGGCGGTTCTGTCTGCCCGCCGTCTCACTTCACCGTTGACCACCGTCTGCATTATCTCTATCAGGAGGGACGCACGGTGTTCCGTTATGCCGTTACTGCTATGAGCAACGACATTGTGGAGATAATGAAGCGCAACAATCTGGCCGAAAGCGATGTCAACTGGGTTGTGCCTCACGAGGCAAACCTGCGCATCATCGAGGCGGTGACAAAGCGTGCCGAGGTGTCTTTAGACAAGGTCGTAATCAATATCGACCGTTACGGCAACACGAGTGCAGCCACTATTCCGCTCGCCATGTGGGATAACGAGCAGAATTTCAAGAAGGGCGACAACGTCGTATTTACGGCTTTCGGTGCCGGCTTCGTGCATGGCGCATCCTTCTATAAGTGGGCTTACGACGGCAAATAATAATGTATAAAGACTGATAAGGGCTGTATGGCTTCTTTGCTGCGCAGCCATGAGGATACGAAAAGAACGCATCAATCGGCAAAGAGTGGTGCGTTCTTTTTTTATTCTAATCGTAAGAGGGATTTATCCTGATAGCGGAAGAATATATTTAATATTAAAACAGAAGCAGAAAAGATGCACAAAGCAGGTTTTGTAAACATCGTGGGCAACCCGAACGTGGGCAAGTCTACACTTATGAACCAACTCGTGGGCGAGCGGATAAGCATCGCTACGTTCAAGGCGCAGACCACGCGCCACCGCATTATGGGCATTGTCAACACGCCGGATATGCAGATTGTCCTCTCCGACACGCCGGGAGTGCTGAAACCCAACTATAAGATGCAGGAGATGATGTTGGCATTTTCGGAGTCGGCGCTCGCCGATGCAGACGTTCTCCTCTATGTTACCGACGTGGTGGAGAACCCTGAGAAGAACATGGACTTCCTCGATAAGGTGCGCAAGATGACCATCCCCGTGCTCTTGCTGATAAACAAAATCGATGAGAGCGACCAAAAAACGCTTGGCGATATTGTGGAGAAGTGGCATACGCTGTTGCCGAATGCGGAGATACTTCCCATCTCGGCGAAGAATAAGTTTGGTGTCGACATACTGCTGAAGCGCATCAGCGAACTGCTGCCCGACTCTCCGCCCTATTTCGACAAGGAACAGTTGACCGACAAACCTGCGCGTTTCTTCGTCAGCGAGATTATCCGCGAAAAGATACTGCTCTACTACGACAAGGAGATTCCCTATTCGGTGGAGGTCAGTGTGGAGAGTTTCAAGGAGACGGAGAAGAACATCCACATCCGCGCCATCATCTATGTGGAGCGCGACTCGCAGAAAGGCATCATCATAGGCCATCAGGGCGTGGCGCTGAAGAAGGTTGGCGCAGAGGCCCGCAAGGCTCTTGAGAAGTTTTTCGGCAAGCGCATTTACCTCGAGACCTACGTCAAAGTGGACAAGGACTGGCGCAACTCGCAAAAGGAATTAGACAACTTCGGCTATAATCCGGAGTGATAAATAAAGGAAGATATAATAAATGACGCAGCCCGGCGATGCTTTCATCGGGCTGCGTTTTTTATTATAATGTTATCTTTGTGTTATGTCCTATGGATCCTGAAATGAGCTATTCCAGCCTTTCGAAGACCATCCTGCGTCATCAGGCATTCCTTCCTCTTCTTCAAGTTCCTCATCATCATCAACCAACACTTTCGACCAATGTTCTTCCATGCAATTCTCAATCTGTATCACGATGACTTTGCTTTCCGGTTTTATATATGTTTTTTTCATCTTTTACCTCCTGTAGCTTTTACTTCACGATAAACTTCTTGCCGTTGCTGATGTATATGCCCCTTGGCAATGCAGAACTGTTATTCATCTTTTGCCCCTGCAAGTTGTATATGCTATCGTCAGTTTCAAAACCGTTTTCATCTGTACCTATCTTTATACTGATGATACCAGTTGTCTCATCATAGCTGCTGTCAATGTCGCTCATGCTCATTTTATGGGCTTTTCCGTTTACTCCCATCTGATGTGCGTCCTCTATCCACCAAACATATCCTTTGCTCTTATAGTCTCCCGTGAGGTGCATCAGTTTGTTCTTATATACAAGGAATGCGTTCTTTGGAATACTGATAGGCAGATATGCGCCCTTTATTGTGAGACTGCACGAACTTCCCGGGAAAGTGAATGGCACCGTGTTCTCTTGAATCTTAGGCTTGGAATCCGAGTTATACGACACACGGTCTATCATGTAGTACGGTGCTGTTATCGTTTTTGCGGCCTCGTCTCCAATCTGTATTTCACCGGTGTGTCCGTTATATCCCGGTTTTATGATATAACATTTTCCTGCTTCCATAGCGATGTCATTCTCTTTGAGATTGTCAAGGTCTACGCTTACGAACTGAAGTGTATAGCGGTCTTTGAAACCTTTAAACTCGGCTATGCGCGGATATGGGAAGAAAGTAGTGTTCACCTGATATTTCGTGAGATTCACCGGCAATACAATAGCGTTCCACATCTCACCCGTCAGCGCGCGTCTCAGAACCAATGGTCTGTTTGTGAACTCTCCTTCGCTATTGACTTTGTCTTGGTCATCGAGTGCGAAGCTCTGTCCGAGATACTTCAGGTTAAAGTTGTCTACGTATACGGCATCGGCGTTGCTGAAGTCTTTTGTCGTCTCAATGCCGAATGTTATGTATCCCTCTTTTGCGTCAGTCGTCGATGCTACATAGACAAGTACGGAGTTGGGGTATTCTCCTGTATAGAATGCTACGCCTGCCTCCAGATATGTATCTGGGGCTTTTCCCGCTTTCAGATTTGTCAGTCTGACGTTCGTGGCATCTGTACTTATGGTGCGAGTGTATTTTGTCAGATATGATTTGGGCAACAGATTTACGTATGCGTTAGTCGCCGTTCCTTTTCCATCTGTTGCATTAGAGTATGCGAATATCCTTGCTATACACTCGTTCCCGTCTGTTTTGTAGAATCCCTGGCAGTCTATTCTGTACCATCCAGGTTCCGTTACCGGGACGGTCTGCCGTATACGGTTGCCGCTCTTGACGCTTGCCTTGTAGGTGATACCTCCGTATTCAACGGAGGAATTCTGTATTTTCGCACAATAGAACATACCGTATTTGCCGTCGCCGTATTTATCTTGTGAATATCCGGTTATGCTTCCGCTGCCATAGTCTTCTGTCTCTGAGAATTTTGTGGTATATGGCTTGAGCGTGAGCGAGTTGTTCTGGCCGTATGGCTGTGTCTCGAAATCGTAAAACCAGCCGCGGTCGTCTTCAGGGGTAGTGCCGTCATGCTTGTACTTGTTTTGTCTGTTGAAGTTCTGCGCCCCTATGAGAAATGTAAGGTCGGAGGGTTCGGTGTCGTAAATGTGGGTCTCCTGAAGCATTGTGGCTTTTATGTTTGCCAAATTCGTTATTTTCCAATATGTATATTCGGGATTGTCCTTCGGGTATTTTGCGTCTGTTGCAGGCAACGCCTCTACCAGATTGGTGTTGCTGCTTTCAAAGACAGAGACCGTCATGTCCTGATTTGCCACAAGTTCGTAGTCTGACGAAATTGCGGAATTGTTAGTCTTTAAGGCCTTTATCTTGTATATGTGGTCATCTGCGGTAATGTTGAAAGCTGTTTTTGTGGCTTCTGGTATGTCCTTTAACTTCACCTCTTCGAGAGTCCAGATTGAAGCCACCGGCAGCCCTGTCTCTATTTGTTTCCTGTCAAAGAAAACGCCGTTTCTCGTTTTTGCGTTGGCATCGGTTGATGGAAGCGCGATGCGGCCCATATATTGCCCTTCTCCGTAGAAAGGACTCTTCACGTAATAGTTGTTGCCACTTTGTGTGATAAGTTTCACCGCTATTCCCGATGTGTGAGTTGCGGCATGTGTACCCCACAATCCTCCGGAATTAAGGAATCTTTTCTTGCCGACATTATAGAACATAAGGCGTTCTGATTCACTTCCCTCGAACGTTATTTCGCTTAAGGTGATGCCGTTCCCCTTATAATTGCTTTCGGGAATGAGGGCTTCGGCTAACTCTGAGCCTTGCGCGCAGGCAGGCGCGATATTGATTGCAGTCAATAATGTGGCAAATGTTAGTATAAAATAAAATCTTTTCATATTATTTCCAATTTAATCGTTGTAATGTTGTTTTTGTAAAGTTGCCGTACTTATGATACTGCGTGCTTTCGGAAACGTGTCGTTCCGAATACTATTTGGCTTAGTGAGATTCTTTTATCTTTTTGTTGTTCTAAAATTATAGGTAATGTGTAACTCAAATTGCTGAAATCTGGGCTATATTCTACAAAGATATAGAGTTTTTGCTTATTAAATATAATATAGGTTTGGCGGTTAAAATGATTTAATGATTTTCGGGGGGGGGGGATAACGTTTTTTAACATTAAAGCACTCTTCTTGCACCTCGGAAAGTGAAGATATATCTCTTCTTTTGTACTGCCAAAAATGTTTGCAAATAGTTGCTGAAAACTCGCGTTTTTTGAAACAAACTCTCTCTTGCTCCCAAAAACGCAAAAATAAAGCCCCCCTCTAATCCCCCCAAGGGGGGAAGAAATATGTGGGAGACAATTAGTAAAAAACTTACAAAATCCTCTTCAAAACTCGCGTTTTTTGAAACAAACTCTCTCTTGCTCCCAAAAACGCAAAAATACGGCGTTTTAGGATATTTTGGGCTAAAGCCTTGATAGTCAGACGGTTATCTTGCTTTTTTATAAAAACAGCCGTTTTTGAAGCTCAAAAAAGCCTAGTTAAATTGCAACGGAGGCTCCGTTAGACTCTAACGGAGGCACTTTTGGGCTTCAACGGAGCCTCCGTTACACTCCAAAACGGCCTAAAACGGAGTCTAAAAGTGGCACTTTTGAAAGCAAACAAACGTTAAATCGGGCAAAAACGCTGTTTTTCCGTGTTTCGGCGGACGGCAAATTTTGACAAAAATCGACCCGATTTTTTTGCAATGGAGGCACTTTTGGAATTTTGAGTTACGAATTTTGAGTTCTGAGTTGGGATTTTTGAGGTCGAAAAATCATCGAAAATGAGTAACGGGACCTATATTTAACAAAAGTTGACACGATTTGGAATGTAAAGAATATTTACTGTTTTTGCCCCTTCCTCCGGTGGTGAGAAGAGAGTGAAGAACGAAGAGTGAAGAACGAAGAGTGAAGAATCCAATAGCTTAATGGTAATGTCTGAACTCCTGAACTTCCGTCTCCTGTCTCCTTCTTCTCCCCCCACCGGGGGGTAGGGGGCTTTTTCTTGCTTATTATTTTGCATATCTCGCTGTTTTTCGTAATTTTGCAACCGATATATATATTATTATGGGAAATTTGGTAGCGATAGTTGGACGCCCTAACGTGGGCAAGTCAACATTATTCAACAGGCTGACGCAGTCGCGTCGTGCTATCGTGAGTGATACTGCGGGCACCACGCGCGACCGCCAGTATGGCAAATGCAGTTGGAACGGACGCGAGTTCTCCATCGTCGACACCGGCGGATGGGTGGTGAAGTCTGATGATATATTCGAGGATGCCATCCGGCGTCAGGTTATTGTGGCTACGGAGGAGGCCGATGTGGTGCTTTTCGTAGTGGATGTGAGCACCGGCGTGACCGATTGGGACGAGGATGTGGCGCTGATTTTGCGTCGCACGAAACTGCCCGTGATATTAGTGGCGAACAAGGTGGACAACAGCGCCGAGTATTATCAGGCGGCCGATTTCTACCGCTTAGGCTTGGGCGACCCGCAATGTATAAGCGCCGCTACGGGCGGTGGCACGGGCGACCTGCTCGACCTTTTGCTCGAAAAGATGAAGACAGACGAGGGCGACGGCGTGGAGGAGGACATTCCGCGCTTTGCCGTTGTGGGTCGTCCGAATGCGGGAAAGTCGAGCATCATCAACGCTTTCATCGGCGAAGACCGTAACATCGTGACAGAGATTGCCGGTACGACGCGCGACAGTATATATACGCGTTACGACAAGTTCGGGTTCGACTTCTACCTTGTGGACACGGCCGGAATACGACGGAAGAATAAGGTCACGGAGGATTTGGAGTTCTACAGCGTGATGCGTTCCATCCGCGCGATAGAGAACTCGGATGTGTGTATCCTCATGATAGATGCCACACGAGGCATTGAGGCACAGGATATGAACATCTTCCAGCTTATTCAGAAGAACAATAAGTCGCTCGTAGTGGTGGTGAACAAGTGGGACCTCGTGGAGGACAAGAGCCAGGTGGCGATTAAGACATTCGAGAACGCCATCCGCGAGAGGATGGCTCCGTTTGTGGATTTCCCTATAATCTTCGCCTCCGCGCTCACAAAGCAGCGCATCTTTAAGGTGCTGGAGACGGCAAAGGAGGTTTATCAGAACCGCACGTCTAAGGTGGGCACGTCGAAGCTGAACGAGGTTATGCTGCCGCTGATAGAGGCCTATCCGCCGCCATCGATAAAGGGCAAGTATATAAAGATAAAATATGTGTCGCAGATTCCGAACACTCAGATTCCGTCGTTTGTGTTCTACGCCAATCTGCCACAGTATATCAAGGAGCCTTACCGACGCTTCCTCGAGAACAAGATTCGTGAGAACTGGCCTATGCACGGTTGTCCGATAAACATCTTCATTCGTCAGAAGTAACGGGGGAACGGACTGATGCGTAAACTCATTTATGTGTTTTTTGCCTTTATCCTTGTGGGCGTGGTGGCGTGCAAGGAAGAGGCTGACCCTACCGTGGCGGTGGGAAATGTGGCCAAGAAGTATTACGACTATTTGCGTGTGGGCAAGTACGACAGCTTCGTATGCGGCATGAACCTGCCCCCTCGCGTTCCTGACAGATATCGTTCGCAGCTCACCGACAATGCCAAGATGTTTATGGCGCAGATGCGCGAGGAGCATAACGGCATCGATTCTGTGAAGGTGCGTCGCGCGGTCGTCGACTCAACGGGTCGTGGGGCGAGCGTGTTCCTTATGCTGCATTATGGCGATAAGTCGGTGGAGCAGGTGATTGTGCCGTTGGTGAAACGCGATTCGGTATGGCTTATAAGATAAAAGGCTTCCTTTTTGGGGAAGCCTTTTATCTTAGGAGACAGTAGTCAGGAGTTCAGGAGTTCAGACAATAGCTTTTAAGGAGACAGTAGTCAGGAGTTCAGGAGTTCAGACAATAGCTTTTAAGGAGACAGTAGTCAGGAGTTCAGAAGTTCAGACAATAGCCTTTTAGGAGACAGTAGTCGGGAGTTCAGAAGTTCAGACAATAGCCTTTCGGAGACAGTAAGCGTCAGACAGTAGTTAAGACAATGTCAAGAACTACTGTCTGCGGTCTCATTATAAAGCCGCCTTCCTTTCTTCCACTTCCTTTACTTTCTTGAATAATTCGCTGGCGAAAACAAGGTCGTCGAGCTTCTTGTTTCTCGAGGTCATGACCTCGTCCTTTGTACCCTGCCACTCCCTCTTTCCGTCGGCGATGAAGAAGATGTTCTCGCCGATGCCGAGCACCGAGTTCATGTCGTGAGTGTTGATGATGGTCGTGGTGTTGTATTCTCGGGTTATGCTGTGCAGCAGTTTGTCGATGACGAGCGATGTCTTAGGGTCGAGACCAGAGTTGGGCTCATCGCAAAATAGATACTTCGGGTTCATAACAACGGCTCTCGCTATGGCCACACGCTTCTGCATACCGCCTGAGATCTCACCCGGATATTTGTTCTCCGCCCCCGTCAGGTTCACACGGTCGAGACATTCCTGCGCCCGTTTCACACGCTCGCGGTAGGTCATAGAGGAGAACATATCGAGCGGGAACATCACGTTTTCGAGTACGGAGAGCGAGTCGAAGAGAGCCGCGCTTTGGAAAATCATTCCCATCTCGCGCCGCATCATGACCCTTTCCTTCTTTGTCATCTGTACGAAGTCGCGTCCGTCGTAAAGCACTTCTCCGCTCGTCGGGTCGAGAAGTCCCACAAGCGTCTTCATCAGCACGGTCTTTCCCGCGCCGCTCTGACCTATTATGAGGTTTGTCTTTCCGTCCTCGAACACCGTATTGATGTCTTTGAGGACTTCCTTTTCACCAAAGGACTTGTAGATGTGTCTTAGTTCAATCATACTTTTTTTAGGATGCAGTAGACAGGAGTTGCAGGAGTTCTGACAAATGTCTCTTTGTTGATTTTAGATAAACCTGTCTTCCTGTATTGCATTATTATTTATTATTCCTTTACAGTATCCGTGTAATAAACGGCTGGCTTCTTCAATTTTTCCGTATAAATTGGAGAATATGACATCGTCTATATATCCTAAGTCGCGTGATAGGATGATATAGTCGCGACACTCCTCTATACTGCCTTGTGAGATATTCATGAATCTCAATTTGTCGGCTTTACTCAGCTTCTTATATCCTTCAGCTATGTTAGCCTCTATAGATACGGCTGCTCGTCTGAATTGTGAAGTCAGTCCAAACTTTTCGTCTTCAGGGAACATACGTGTTATTTGATAAACCGACAGGACGAAAGCGTGAGCTTTCTGCCATGCTACGATTTTCTCAAAGGTATATGTCGTATTCATTATTTTATATTTACTAACCTCATAAAAGGTGAGAAATCATATTATATCTTATCTTATCACCTTAAGAGCATTTGTCTGAACTCCCGAACTCCAGTCTCCTGTCTTCTTAAAAGCATTTGTCTGAACTCCCGAACTCCAGTCTCCAGTCTCATTAAAAGCATTTGTCTGAACTCCCGAACTCCAGTCTCCTGTCTCCTAAATTACGATAGCAACTGCGTGAGAAACACATCCGAGAACAGTATCAGCACGCTGGAGTTTACAACAGCCGCGGTCGAAGCCTTGCCCACCTCGACAGATCCGCCCTCGACGGAATAGCCGAAATAGGACGAGACACTCGAGATGATGTAGGCGAAGAACAGACTCTTGATGATGCTCATCCACATAAACCACGGATTGAACGAGTGCTGCAAACCCGCGGTGAGATCCTCCGGCGTCAGCACCTGCCCGATATAAGCCGTGGCGTATGCCCCCAAGATACCTGTGGCCGACGAGAAGATTACGAGAAACGGCATGATAGTGATGAATCCCAGCACCTTAGGCAGTATGAGATAAGCCGCCGAGTTCACACCCATAATCTCAAGAGCGTCTATCTGTTGCGTAACACGCATCGTACCAAGCTCCGACGCAATGTTCGAACCTACCTTTCCGGCAAGGATAAGGCACATGATGGAACTGGAGAACTCAAGCAGAAGAATCTCACGTGTGGTGTAACCCGATACCCAACGTGGCATCCACGGGCTTTGAATGTTCAGCTTCATCTGTATGCAGATGACCGCACCGATGAAGAACGAGATGAGCAGGACAATGCCGATGGAGTTGATGCCAAGCTGGGCCATCTCCGTGACGTAACGCTTCCAGAACATACGGAAACGCTCGGGACGGGAGAACGAACGCCCCATGAGAAGCAGATACTTGCCGAACGTAACAAGCCAATTATGTATTATCATTCCTGTTTGACCTTTTATTGTTATATGCTTAATACCATGCAAAAGTAGCGAAAATCCCATAAAAACTGCAATAACGACAATAGTTTTTGGATAAAACACGGTTTATTAGGCATTATTTTCTTATTTTTGCACGCAAAAGAATACTATAATGGCAGAAACAGACAGCAACATACCCGTACAGCAACCCATCTGGAGCGAGGATTCGATGGTGTTGCGCACGGAAAATCTCGTGAAGCGCTACGGCAAACGCACCGTTGTGAACGGCGTCAGTATCAATGTGAGACAGGGTGAGATAGTGGGACTGCTCGGCCCGAACGGTGCCGGTAAGACCACATCATTCTATATGACGACCGGACTCATCGTGCCGAACGGCGGCCATGTGTATCTGAACGATGAGGATATAACCTCTTATCCAGTCTATAAACGCGCCCGTGTGGGCATAGGATACCTCGCTCAGGAGGCGAGCGTGTTCCGCAAGATGACGGTCGAGGACAACATCTTGTCTGTGCTTGAAATGACAAAGCTCTCGCGCAAGGAACAGCTTGAGAAGTTGGAGAGCCTGATAGCCGAGTTCCGTTTGGGCAAAGTGCGCAAGAACACTGGCGACCGCCTGTCGGGAGGAGAGCGCCGACGCACCGAGATAGCGCGCTGCCTCGCCATCAACCCGAAGTTCATCATGCTCGACGAACCCTTTGCCGGAGTCGACCCTATTGCCGTTGAGGACATCCAGCACATCGTATGGAAACTGAAAGACCGCAACATTGGCATCCTCATCACCGACCACAACGTGCAGGAGACGCTCACCATCACCGACCGCGCATACCTGCTTTTCGAGGGTAAGATACTCTTTCAGGGCAAGCCCGAGGAACTTGCGGAGAACAAGATTGTGCGTGAGAAATACCTCTCCAACTCGTTCGTGCTGCGCAAGAAGGATTTCCAGCTCCTTGATGAGGAACGCCGTGCGCGTGGGACGCAGGAGAATACTTTTTAGCTCATAAACGAGTACTTTTCGCGTCTAAACATATTGCTTGGCACGTGTAAATGCGTTATTCGTGACAATTATGCAGTCTTGAGGTTTCCGTAATTTGGAGATTTTTGAGGGGAATATTGTTTTTTACCTCTTTTCGTCCCCAATTTTCCACTCTTTTTTTAAGTTTCGTCGGGGGTAAAATGAGACTGTAATACAGAAAATGCCGTGCCGCCAAGATGTCGCCATGTAGAGGAAAATGTTGATACATAGGGTTTTAGATTATTGTCTGATGCTTTTTTAACGATTATTAAATCTCAGTCTCAGAGTCTCAGTTGTTTTTTATCATGTCCATATCATTTAATATATATATAATATTATATTTATATATCTGATTATTAGATAGTTACGGTATAATTGGAAGGGCGGCTCCGATGATGGTTGTGGCATTTTTTCAAACTGAGACTGAGATTTGAGACTTGGGAGAGTTTTTCGTAGATAGAGAATTGAAGATAGCTGAAGCTGTATAATTTATAAAGTGTTATCGGTTAAAAAAACTAATTTTCTGCTTATATATTAGGTGATTACGCAAAATATGAGTACTTTTGCAGCCTATTTTGGATAAATGTCGTAATACACATTATATATTAGAATAAATAGAATAATAACATAATAAAATTTCAGAGATGAATATTTCATTTGAAAATCCCGACAAAATCAACGGTCTGATGACTCTGACTGTTGAAGAGGCAGATTACAAAGAAGAAGTAGAGAAGACACTCAAGAATTATCGCAAGAAGGCAAACATTCCGGGATTCCGTCCGGGACAGGCTCCGATGGGAATGATTAAACGCCAGATTGGTGCATCTGTGAAGATGGATGCAATCAACAAAGTCATCGGAGAAAACCTCCAGAAATACATCGTAGACAATAAGATTCAGATGCTCGGACAGCCTATGCCTAACGAGGCACAGGAACCGGTGGATATAGAAAACGGTGAGGCACCTTACGTGTTCAAGTTTGACATCGCTGTGGCTCCCGAGTTCAAGGCCGAGCTGACAGATAAAGATACTGTTGACTACTACGAAATTGAGGTTGACGACAAGCTCATCGACCAGCAGGTGGATATGTTCGCAAGCCGTGCAGGCCACCACGAGACCGTAGATAGCTATGACGCAGAGCAGCGCGATATGCTGAAGGGCGACCTCCGCGAACTCGATGCAGACGGAAACACACTCGAAGGCGGTGTAACCGTAGAGGGAGCGGTGATGATGCCACAATATATTAAGGTGGAAGACCAGCAGAAACTCTTCGAGGGCGCAAAGCTCGGCGACATCATTACATTCAATCCTCGCAAGGCTTATCCTGAGAATGATGCGGAAATGACATCGCTCTTGAAGATAGAGAAAGACCAGATTGCAGAGCACTCAGGTGATTTCAGCTATCAGATTACGGAAATCTCACGCTTCGTTAAGGCTGAGGTTAACGAGGAACTCTTCGAGAGCGTTTACGGCAAAGAGGCAGGCATCAAGGACGAGAAGGCTTTCCGCGCAGCCATCGCTGATGGTGTGAGCAAGCAGCTCGTGAACGACAGCGACTACAAGTTCTTGCTGGATGTACGCAAATATGCAGAGGAGAAGGTGGGTGAACTCACATTCCCGGAGGCTACTTTGAAGCGCATCATGCTTGAGAATAACAAGGACCGTGGCGCAGACTTCGTAGAGAAGAACTTCGACGCAAGCATCAAGGAGTTGAAGTGGCACCTCATTCGTGAGCAGCTCGCAGAGGCTCAGGGCGTTAAGGTGGAAGACGCTGACGTGAAGAACGCAGCTAAAGAAATGGCACGCGCACAGTTCGCACAGTACGGTATGAATAATGTGCCCGACGAATATCTCGAGAACTATGCTGCCGAGATGCTGAAAAAGCGTGAGACTGTGGATAATCTCGTAGAGCGCGCTGTCGACCGCAAGCTGACCGAGGCGTTGAAGAATGTCGTTAAGCTCAACAAGAAAACTGTGAGCCTCGACGACTTCAACAAGATGATGAGCGAATAAAAACAAGATTTTTTTGAAAAAACTTCTATATTAGATAGAGGTTATCGACTTTTTTTCCTAACTTTGTAGAACAAAGAAAGAATGAAAAGGTCGATGGCCTCTTTTTTGTTTAAGATTGTAACAACAGCAGATATGAATGATTTTAGGAAATATGCCGTAGGGCATCTTGGTATAAACAGTATGGTTCTCGACGGCGTGATAAGAGCTCAGTCGCAGTATCTCAACCCGTATATCCTTGAGGAACGTCAGTTGAACGTTACTCAGATGGACGTGTTCTCGCGTTTGATGATGGAACGTATCATCTTTCTCGGAACACCGATAGACGACTATACGGCCAATACGATACAGGCGCAGTTGCTCTATCTCGACTCCGTAGACCCCGACAAGGACATTTCCATATATATAAACAGCCCCGGCGGTAGCGTGACGGCGGGCTTGGGTATTTACGATACCATGCAGTTTATTTCGTCGGACGTAAGCACGATGTGTACCGGTATGGCCGCTTCTATGGCTGCCGTGTTGCTCGTTGCCGGCAAGGAAGGCAAGCGTACAGCCCTCACCCACAGCCGCGTGATGATTCACCAGCCGTTAGGTGGGGTGCAGGGACAGGCTTCTGATATTGAGATAGAGGCTCGCGAGATACAGAAATTTAAGAAAGAACTCTACACAATCATATCAGAACATTCTCACACTCCGTTCGATAAGGTTTGGCAGGACAGCGACCGCAACTACTGGATGACTGCGGCCGAGGCCAAAGAATACGGAATGGTGGATGAGGTTCTGGCTAAGAAAGTAACTAACGCAACAGAAACTAAGTAATGCCAAAGAAAGTATGCAGCTTCTGTGGTAGAAGCGAGACAGAGGTAAAGATTCTTATATCGGGGCTGAACGGCCATATCTGCGAGGATTGTGCGCAGCAGGCATACAACATTGCCGAGTCGGCCGGAATGTATGACAGCGTCCGTAAGAACGGCGGCAAGCCATTTGTACTGAAAAAAGTGCCGAAGCCGGTAGAGATAAAGGAATATCTCGACCAGTATGTCATTGGTCAGGATGAGGCTAAGAAGTTCCTTTCTGTGGCGGTGTATAACCACTATAAACGACTGCAACAGCCTAAGGACGACACCGGTGTGGAGATAGAGAAGAGCAATATCATCATGGTAGGCTCGACGGGTACGGGCAAAACGCTCATTGCCCGTACAATAGCCAAGTTGCTCGAAGTGCCGTTCACGATTGTCGATGCTACGGTATTCACCGAGGCCGGCTATGTGGGCGAGGACGTGGAGAGCATCCTCTCGCGTCTGTTGCAGGTGGCCGACTACGACCTTGAGGCTGCCGAGCGTGGTATCGTGTTTATTGACGAGATTGACAAGATAGCACGCAAGAGCGACAATCCGAGCATTACGCGCGACGTGAGTGGCGAAGGCGTGCAGCAGGGACTGCTGAAACTGCTCGAAGGTACAATGGTGAACGTTCCGCCGAAGGGTGGCCGCAAGCATCCCGACCAGGACTACATACACGTAGATACAAGAAATATCCTCTTCGTTTGCGGTGGTGCTTTCGATGGTATCGAACGCAAGATAGCACAGCGCATGAACACCCATGTGGTGGGATATAACTCTGTTCAGAACGTGCGCAAGATAGACAAGAACAACCTTATGCAGTATATTCTCCCGCAAGACCTCAAGTCTTTCGGACTGATACCTGAGATTATCGGTCGTCTGCCGGTGCTTACGTATCTGAATCCGCTCGACAAGGAGGCACTGCGCAAGATACTCGTAGAGCCGAAGAACTCGATTATCAAGCAGTATGAGAAGCTGTTTGAGATGGACGGCATAAAGCTGGAATTCGACAAGGAAGCTCTCGAATACGTCGTAGATAAGGCCGTTGAATACAAACTCGGTGCCCGTGGACTGCGCTCCATCGTGGAAAGTATGATGATGAATGCGATGTATGAGATTCCGTCTACTAAGAAAAAGAAGTTCAAGGTTACGCTCGACTATGCGAAAACAGAACTTGAAAAAGCACATTTGAATAAGTTGGAGTCTGCTTAAAGACTCATCCTATATGATAAACACGGCAGGGGAGACCTTGTTTCTTTCCCTGCCGCAAATATAAAGACAAACTCTACCAGGGTGATATAAAACCTTTTGATGCTATGGCAGGAAAATATAATCTTACCGAAAGACTTAAACATTACTTCGGCTTTGACTCGTTCAAAGGCGACCAAGAGGCTATTATAAGCAATGTACTTGATGGACACGACACTTTTGTGCTGATGCCGACGGGCGGCGGCAAGAGTTTGTGCTATCAGTTGCCCTCGTTGCTTATGGAAGGAACGGCTATCGTCGTATCGCCGCTTATTGCGCTGATGAAAAATCAGGTGGATGTGATAAACGGAATGAGCGAGAGCGACGGCGTGGCCCACTATCTGAACTCGTCGCTTAAGAAGTCTGCCATCGACAAGGTGAAAAGTGATGTTACCTCTGGACTGACCAAATTGCTTTATGTCGCCCCCGAGTCGCTGAACAAAGAGGAGAACGTCGAGTTCTTCAAATCGGTTAAAATATCATTCTATGCCATTGATGAGGCCCACTGTATATCAGAGTGGGGACATGATTTCAGGCCCGAATACAGAAAGATCAGGACTGCCATCGATGAGATAGGCAACGCTCCGATAATTGCCCTTACGGCTACGGCGACCGACAAGGTGCGTACCGACATAAAGCGGAGTCTGGGCATTGAGGACGCCAAAGAGTTCAAAAGCTCGTTCAACCGCCCTAACCTGTATTATGAGGTAAGGCAGAAGACAAAGGATATAGACAAGAATATCATAATGTTCATACGCCAGAATGAGGGCAAGAGCGGCATTGTTTATTGTCTGTCGAGGAAGAAGGTGGAGGAACTTGCGGCCGTATTGCAGGCCAATGACATAAAGGCGGCGCCCTATCATGCAGGTATGGACTCGGAAACGAGGTCGAAGACACAGGACGATTTCCTCATGGAGAAAATCGATGTCATTGTGGCTACAATCGCTTTCGGTATGGGAATCGACAAGCCCGACGTGCGTTTCGTGATTCATTATGATATTCCTAAGAGCCTCGAAGGTTACTATCAGGAAACAGGAAGGGCCGGACGCGATGGCGAAGAAGGCCGCTGCATCGCTTTCTATTCAGAGAAAGACCTTCGCAAACTTGAGAAATTCATGGACGGGAAACCCGTTGCCGAGCAGGATATTGGCAAGCAACTGTTGCAGGAAACGGCCGCGTATGCTGAGTCGTCCGTATGTCGCAGGAAGATGTTGCTGCATTATTTCGGCGAGGAATACACCGAGGAGAACTGCCATAACTGCGACAACTGTCTGCATCCTAAGACCAAAATCGAGGCTACGGAGGCCTTGTTGACGGTGCTGAAATCTGTCAAGGCGGTGAAAGAGAACTTCCGTCAGGAATACATCATCGACTTTGTGAAGGGCAGAAACACCGACGACATTGTGTCGCACAAGCACGACCGGCTCGAAGAGTTCGGATTGGGCGAGGACGAAGACCCCGTGATTTGGAATCCGGTGATACGTCAGGCACTTATAGCCGGTTACTTGAAGAAAGACGTAGAGAACTACGGACTCTTGAAACTTACAGCTTCCGGCAAGGCGTTTATCAACAATCCGGAGCCGTTTATGATAGTCCTTGACAACGAATTCAGCGATGACGAGGACAAAGACTCAATGGAAAATATCGGTTCGGCACTTGATGACACTCTCTTCAAGATGCTGAAAGACTTGCGGAGGAGTATGGCCGGCAGGCTTGAAGTGCCCCCATACGTAATCTTCCAAGACGTTTCTTTGGAGCAGATGGCTACGATGTATCCCGTCAACGAAAAGGAATTGCAGAACATCCAGGGCGTTGGAGCAGGTAAGGCAAAACGCTATGGCAAGGAGTTCTGCGAACTGATAAAGCGCTATTGCGAGGAGAACGAGATAGAACGGCCGGAGGAACTGCGCGTGCGCACCGTGCCGAACAAGTCGCTGAAGAAAGTGAAAATCATTCAAAGTATCGACCGCAAGATTCCGCTCGACGACATTGCAACGGCCGAAGGACTCGATTTCGAGGAACTGTTGGAGAATGTAGAGGACATCGTATATAGCGGAATGAAGTTGAATATCGACTATTTCATCGAGGATGTGATGGACGAAGACCACATAGACGATATCTATGACTACTTCGCCGAGAGCGAAACCGACGATCTGGACACTGCCCAAGAGGAACTCGGCAACGATTACAGCGAGGATGAAATAAGACTGATAAGAATAAAATTCCTGTCGGAAATGGCCAACTGAGACAGTTGCAGACAGATAAAACTAATATAAACAAACAAATTACTTAAAACATTATGGCAATCAAAAACAGATTGGTTGCGGGTGCGTTATTGGCAATGTGTGTGTCAACGGCATCCGCACAATAACGATGCATCACATTTTTTTGCCTCCTCTATCTCCTTGATTTACAATAAGATACAAAATCGGCTGCAAAAAGGGCCGTTTAGTCTCAGTACTGCACCCGAAATACTCCAGTACTACACCTGAAATACTCGAGTACTACACCTGAAATACTCGAGTACTACACCTGAAATACTCAAGTACTGCACCCGAAATACTCAAGTACTGCACCCGAAATACTCCAGTACTGCGCCCGAAATAGTTGAGAACTATGAGTTGTCAGAACTCCCGGAGTCCAGCTTTCTGTCTCCTTCCTCCCCCTTTGGGGGGATTAGAGGGGGGCTACTACTGCGTTAAATAGAATTAATAAGGAGAAAGAGACGGTTGAATGTTTTACCAAATGGATTTTTTTTGCTAATTTTGCACGCAATAAATTTTTTAATAATATGTCATCATTTGTTGCAGATAAAATTGTAATGGACGGTCTGACCTACGATGACGTCCTTCTTGTCCCAGCTTATTCTGATGTGCTGCCGAAAACGGTAGAGTTGAAAACAAAATTCTCTCGTAACATCGAGCTGAACGTACCATTCGTCACAGCCGCTATGGATACGGTGACAGAATCGTCTATGGCTATCGCTATCGCCCGCGAAGGCGGTATCGGTGTGATTCACAAGAATATGCCGATAGATGAGCAGGCTCGTCAGGTGGCCATTGTGAAGCGCGCTGAGAACGGTATGATTTATGATCCGGTGACTATTCTCAGAGGCAAGACTGTGGGCGATGCGCTCGCTATCATGAAAGAATATCACATTGGTGGTGTGCCCGTGGTAGACGAGGAGAACCATCTTGTGGGTATCGTTACCAACCGCGACCTTCGTTTCGAGAGCCGGCTCGACAAGAAAATCGATGAGGTGATGACCAGTGAGAATCTCGTAACGACACATCAGCAGACCGATTTGATTGCCGCTGCCAAGATTTTGCAGCAGAACAAGATTGAGAAATTACCGGTTGTGGATAAGGACAACTGCATTGTTGGACTCATTACATATAAGGATATTACTAAAGCCAAAGACAAACCGATGGCTTGCAAGGACGAGAAAGGTCGTCTGCGCGTTGCTGCCGGTGTGGGTGTTACAGTCGATACACTCGACCGTATGCAGGCTCTTGTGGATGCCGGTGCTGACGCTATCGTGATAGATACGGCTCATGGACATTCTAAATATGTGATAGAAAAGCTCGTTGAGGCTAAGAAAGCGTTTCCCGGCGTAGATATCGTTGTGGGTAACGTGGCTACAGGCGCAGCAGCCAAAATGCTTGCCGAGAACGGTGCTGATGCCGTTAAGGTGGGTATCGGTCCGGGCTCTATCTGTACTACCCGTGTCGTGGCAGGTGTCGGCGTGCCTCAGTTGAGTGCCGTTTATGATGTATATAGCGCGTTGAAGGGTACGGGCGTGCCACTCATCGCCGATGGCGGACTTCGTTATTCCGGTGATATTGTCAAGGCTATCGCAGCCGGTGGCTCGAGCGTGATGATTGGTTCGCTCGTTGCCGGAACCGAGGAGAGCCCCGGCGACACTATCATCTTCAACGGACGTAAGTTCAAGAGCTATCGCGGCATGGGCTCGCTCGAGGCTATGGAGCAGAAGAACGGCTCTAAGGATCGCTACTTCCAGAGCGATACAAAGGACGTGAAGAAGCTCGTTCCGGAAGGAATCGCAGGTCGCGTGCCTTACAAGGGAACTGTTCAGGAAGTTATCTATCAGCTCACCGGAGGTCTGCGTTCGGGCATGGGCTATTGCGGTGCCGGTTCTATCGAGGCATTGCATGGAGCTAAGTTCACACGCATCACCAACGCCGGAGTGCTTGAGAGCCATCCTCACAATATCTCAATCACAAGTGAGGCGCCTAACTACTCAAGGCCTGAGTAACGCCGGGGCGTGTGAGCGTAGTGATGATAAAATGCGTGAGCGTAATGATTAAAACAGCAAAATAGAGTTAAGTGTTATGGCAACGGGGCGTTGCTTCGTTGCCATAATTGTGCTTTTTGGCAGTTAGCGCTGACCGGGGAGAGACAAAGAGAATTATATAAACCGATTGCAATAGTAAGATTAATATTCACATTGTGTGATATTCGAGAATCACCTAAACAAACAGTATATGAAATTAAAAGCGTTATTAGTCGGAATGCTGATGTGTGGAAGCATGGTCCAGGCTCAGGATGATCCCACAATCATGACAATAAACGGACAGCCCGTGAGCCGTTCGGAGTTCGAGTATTCTTATAATAAAAACAATTCTGAGGGCGTAATCGACAAGAAAACGGTAGACGAATATGTTGATTTGTTCGTGAATTACAAACTGAAGGTGCAGGCGGCATTGGATGAGAAGTTCGACACGCTAAGCTCGTTCAAGAAGGAATTCCTCAGTTATCGCGACCAGCAGATACGTCCGTCGTTCGTCTCTGACGCCGATGTGGAGAACGAAGTTGTTACTTATTATAACAATTTGGTGGCTAAGATAGGCCCGAAAGGACTGTTCACAGCTTCTCATATCCTCCTTTCTGTACCGCAGAAAGCAGAGAAGACGGCTTTGGATGCAGCCAAAGTGCGTATCGATTCCATATATAACGCAATCAAAGGTGGTGCGGATTTTGCCGAGATGGCAAAGAAATATTCGCAAGATCCCGGCTCGGCCCGCAATGGAGGAATGCTTCCGACGATAGCACCGGGACAGACCGTGAAGGAGTTTGAGGATGTGGCTTACAGTCTGAAAGACGGCGAGCTGAGTGCACCGTTCCTTTCTCCGTTCGGCTATCATATCATTCTGATGAAGGAACGCTCGCAGGTTCCGCCGTTAGATTCGATGAAAACCAGTATCACGAAGTTCCTTGAGGCGCGCGGACTGAGAGAGAAAATCGCAACCGACAAGATTGCGAAAGAGGCTGATGCGGCTTCGCTTACGGCAGAGCAGATGCTCGACCGCCGTGCGGAAGAGATGCAGGCCGGCGATTCCGACCTGAAAAATCTTATCCGTGAGTATCACGATGGACTGCTGTTGTTTGAAATCAGCAACCGCGAGGTATGGGATAAAGCATCTAAAGACGAGGCCGGACTGGCTCAATACTTTAAGAAGAACAAAAAGAAATATAAGTGGGAGACACCCCGTTTCAAGGGTATTGCATATCATGTGAAAGACCAGAAGGATGTCAAGGCTGTGCGCGATTGCGTCAAGAAAGTGCCTTTCAACGAGTGGGCAGATAAGCTCCGCACCACATTCAATAATGATTCCGTGATTCGTATACGTGTTGAGAAAGGCATCTTCAAGCCGGGCGACAATGCTGTTGTCGACAAGATGGTGTTCAAGAAGAATGTGGAGGTGAAGCCGACGGCCAACTATCCCATCGACGCGACATACGGAAAGAAGCTCTCGGCGCCTCAGTCATACGAGGATGTGCGCGGTCTTGTTACCGCCGACTATCAGGATGAGCTGGAGAAAGCATGGGTGGAGCAGCTCAGGAAGAAATACACCGTCACCGTGAATCGTGATGTTCTCGCTACGGTGAACAAACATTAGGAAAATAATTCGTTTATGAAGACGTATATATATAAGATATGTGTGGTTGTCGCTGCTGCCGCTATGCTGGCAGTGGGCGTTAATGCAGCACGCATTGCAGGAACCGGTCAACGAATCCTCGCTGGTTCATTGTCGGCTGACGGCGATACTGCGCAGGCCGTTTCTGGTGCTGCGGTAGGCGCAACGCAGGCTGTTACGGAATCTGCTCAGGTAGCGGAACAGAGTGCTGCGGGCGATAAGAACATTATCGACGAGGTCGTTTGGGTGGTCGGCGACGAGCCGATATTGAAGTCGGATATAGAAGTTACGCGTCTCGATGGCGACCCGACAGGAACCAACTGGGGCGGAAACCCGGACTGTCGGATACCGGAACAGCTTGCCGTTCAGAAACTTTTCCTCCATCAGGCTGAGCTTGACAGTTTGGAAGTGTCGGAGTCTGAGATTTCGCAAGGAGTGGAGGAACGCATCAACTACTTCATCCAAAGATTCGGTTCGAAAGAGCAGCTCGAGGCCGCTCAGAACAAATCGGTTACTCAAATGCGTCAGGAGATGCGCGATGAGTACAGGAACATGATGCTCGTTCAGAAGATGCAGGCGAAGATAGTGGAAGACATTAAGGTTTCTCCGGCCGAAGTTCGCGCTTTCTTCAACAAGTTGCCGGCCGACAGTATACCGCAAGTGCCGACTACGGTAGAGGTTCAGATAATCACCAACACACCGAAAATAGAGGTCGAGGAGACCAACCGCGTGAAGGATGAATTGCGTAATTACACCGAGCGCGTTACCAACGGAGAGATTTCTTTCGCCACTCTCGCACGCTTCCATTCAGAAGATCCGGGTTCGGCAAGACAGGGAGGAGAGCTCGGTTACATAGGCCGCGGACAGTTAGACCCGGCATTTGCTGCCGTTGCATTCAACCTTACAGATCCGAGTAAGATATCGAAAATCGTTGAAAGTGAGTTTGGTTATCACATCATACAGTTGATTGACAGGCGTGGCGACAAGATAAACTGCCGTCATATATTGCTGAAACCGCGTGTTTCGGATACGGCGATTGAGAATGCCCGCGTGCGTCTGGATTCCATAGCAGACGATATACGCGCCGGAAAGTTCTCGTTTGACGATGCCACCGTATATATATCGGACGACAAAGACACCAAGAACAACAAGGGATTGATGGCAAATACATCGGAAAGTGCCCGTACTTCACGTTTCCGAATGCAGGATTTGCCTTCCGAAATAGTCCATGTGATAGACACGATGAAGGTGGGTGAGGTGTCGAGAGCGTTCAAGATGGAGAACAGCCGCGGCAAGACCGTCTGCGCTATCGTGAAGTTGAAGAGCCGCATAGACGCTCACAAGGCGACTATCACCGAGGATTTCCAGGTGATGAAAGACGTGGTGCTCGCCAAACGCAGGCAGGAAGTGCTTCATCAGTGGGTCGTCGACAAGATAAAAGACATCTATGTACGTATGAATCCTCGCTATGAGGGATGTGATTTTGAATACGAAGGTTGGATTAAATGACGTTTCTTAGTAATACAATAAGATATTTTGACAGAAGGCACGGAATCATCTTTAAGATGGTTCTGTGCCTTTTTGTGTTTTCTTTGGCTCTGCCCGCCGGGGCGCAGCGCAAGAAAACGAAGGGCGATGGTAAGGTCTATCTCGACCATGCGGATATCCTTTCGGCCGACCAGTTTGTCAAACCCGATGTCCAGGTGGCTAAGGGAAATGTGCGTTTCCGCTATAACGACACGCAACTGACGTGCGACAGTGCTTATTTTAATCAGGTGCGCAACACCTTTCAGGCCTTCGGCCATGTCCATATGCGCAAGAGAGGCGGCATAAACCTCACTTGTGCGCGGGCTTATTATGATGGAAACGCGCAACTTGTGCAGGCTCGTCAGAATGTCGTCCTTACCCAGCCGGGACGCTCTTTGCGTTGCGACAGCCTCGATTACAACACTGCCACGGAGTATGCCAACTTCTTCGGGGGCAACGGAGGACATCTGCGGACCGAGAAGGCGACCATCGACTCACGCCGTGGAGAATATTATTTCGATACACATGAGGCCAATTTTTATGAGAATGTGGTGATGCGCAGTCCGAAATACACGATAAATACGGACAATCTGAACTATAATACAAGCTCCGACATAGCCCATGTTACCGGTCCGTCGACAATCAGAGGCCGCAACGGGGAGGTCATAAAGACCAACGACGGCTACTATTACAGCAAGTACGACCGCATGGAACTGACCGGATATTCCACCATCACATCGAAAGAACGCGATGTGGAAGGCGACAATCTGAAATACAACAGCTCCACCGGCGAGAGCGAAGGACACGGCAATGTGCGCTATGTCGACAAGATAGGCGACCGTGTCGTTACCGGCGACAACCTCTTTTATAACGACAAGACACGCGAGGGCAGAGGCTCGGGAAATGTCATTTATGTAGACAACAAGAACCGGAACTCGCTCATTGCCGACCAAGTTTACTATACCGACTCGGCCGCGATAGCCCACGGCAGTCCGTTAGTGAAAGACTATTCACAGGGCGACACGCTTTTCATGGCATCCGACACGATTCGTATGGAAGCCTTCCATCTCAATACAGACTCCGTATATCGCAAGGTGTATTGTTATAATAATGTACGCGCGTATAGGATGGATGTGCAGGCGGTGTGCGACCTTCTCATCTTCAACAGCAAGGATTCGTGCATGACGATGTATCGCGACCCGATTGTGTGGACTGGCAACCGCCAGTTGCTTGGCGACTCTATAAAGGCCTATATGAACGATTCCACCGTTCGCGAGGCTTACGTTCTCGGCAATGCGCTCGGTATTGAACTTATGTTCGACGGCAAGCACTACAATCAGATATCCTCGAAAGAGATGCGGGCATACTTCACCGACGGCAAGTTGCGCAGGAACGAGGCCATCGGCAACGTACTTTCCCTGTATTATATCATGGAAGAGAAAGACAGCTCCTTGCTCTATCTGAACTACATGGAGTGCGACACGATGAGAATGTATATATCTGCCGAACGCAAGACTGAGAAGATTTGGGGAGCCAATCCCAATGCGATGATGTATCCGTTGACGCAGGTTCCGCCCGGCAAAGACCGGCTTTCAGGTTTCGCGTGGTATGATTATGTGCGTCCGAAGGACAAGCACGACCTTTATCGGCGTGTGAGAAAAGGAGAGGAGAACAAGCAATGAGCGATATAATACAACTTTTACCCGACAATGTAGCCAATCAGATAGCCGCCGGAGAAGTAATCCAACGGCCGGCTTCTGTAATAAAAGAACTTGTGGAGAACGCCGTCGATGCGGGGGCGAAAACCGTGAATGTTCTTGTGATAGACGCCGGACGCACACTGATTCAGGTTGCCGATGACGGTAAAGGAATGTCTGACACCGATGCGCGCATAGCCTTTGAGCGTCATTCCACGTCGAAAATCCGCAATGCCGAAGATCTCTTTGCCCTCACCACGATGGGCTTCCGCGGAGAAGCACTCGCCTCTATCGCAGCCGTGGCGCAGATAGAACTGACGACCAGACGTCCCGAAGATGAGGTCGGAACGATGCTTACCATCTCCGGAAGCAAGCATATCGTGCAGGAACCTTGTGCCTGTTCGGCGGGCAGCAACTTCAAGGTGGAAAACCTTTTCTTCAACGTTCCCGCCCGCAGGAAGTTCTTGAAGTCGAACACAACCGAGCTGAACAATATCATCACCGCTTTCCAGCGCATCGCACTCGTATATCCGCAAGTCGCCTTTACCCTGCACAGCAACGACACCGAGCTGTTCAATCTCCGTGCCTGCAATCTGCGCCAGCGCATTGTCGACATCTTCGGCAAGAGAATAAACCAGGACTTGCTGCCGATAGACGTAGACACCTCGATGTGTAAAATCACCGGTTATGTGGGCAAACCCGAGTCGGCAAAGAAGAAAGGAGTGCATCAGTATTTCTTTGTCAACGGCCGTTATATGCGTCATCCATATTTCAATAAGGCTATTGCCGGAGCCTTCGAGCGCCTTGTCCCTATGGGCGAGCAAGTGCCTTATTTTATCTATTTTGAAGTCAATCCGTCGGATATCGACGTGAATATCCATCCTACGAAGACCGAGATTAAGTTCGAGAACGAGCAGGCTATATGGCAGATTCTCATGGCCGCAGTCAAGGAGACCGTGGGCCGCTTCAACGATGTGCCGTCAATCGACTTCGACACGCAGGGCTGCCCCGATATTCCCGTGTTCAATCCGGATAACCAGGCCGACGCACCGAAAATCAGTTACAACCCGCAATATAACCCGTTCAGGGAGACACAGGCCGCTATGCCTACCCGGCAGCCATCCGTTCCCACGGATTGGGAGCAGCTTTATGAGTCGAAATCCACCAGTCAGGAAGTGGAGCAGACAGCGGAACTTTTTGCCTCGGTGCCGCAGGAAGAAAGTCAGACTTCAGATTTGATAGCCGACAAGTCGCCCTCGCACTATCAATACAAGGGTCGCTACATCATGAACTCCGTGAAGTCGGGCCTGATGATTATCGATCAGCATCGCGCGCACGTGCGTATATTATATGAAAGGTATCTTGAGCGTGGTGCAGCCCACAAGCACAATTCGCAGAAAGTGCTGTTCCCCGAGGTTGTGCATCTCACCGTTTCCGACTCTGTGATACTCGAAAAGATTATGGACGAGATGTCCGAACTGGGCTTTGAGCTGACCTCTCTCGGCAGTGGCAGCTACGCAATAAATTCCGTACCTGCGGGCATCGAAGGCATCGACTTCGTGTCGCTCATCACCGACATGGTAACATCGGCGGTAGAGAAAGGCTCAAGTGTCTGCGAGGACATAAACCGCGCACTGGCTCTCAGCCTTGCCCGCAACGCCGCTATCCCATACGGTCAGGTGCTCAGCAACGATGAAATGGAGGAACTTGTCAACTCCCTTTTTGCCTGCAATAACGTCAACTACACCCCCGATGGCAAGTCGATACTCGCCATTTTGCGCCAGCAGGAGATTGAGCACTTGCTTGGATAGAGTGCGATAGTAGGCCTTTTACGCTGCGTTTCCTATGCGATGACATTACCATCACAGCCCTTTCCCTCAGTACTGCACCCGAAATACTCGGGTACTGAGGCCTGAATACTCCAGTAATCAGACCCGAATTACTTGAGTACTGAAGCCCGATTACTTGAGTACTGAAGCCCGATTACTCGAGTACTGCACCCGAAATACCCTAATCTTGCGACCAAAATACATTAAAGAAGTGTTAACTCGCTAACCTGTCAACTCCCTCAAATATCGAACGAATCAAAATATATATTTATAATAGCATCAATAAAAATTACATAAAGAGTGTTGTTTATTAAAAAATATTACTACCTTTGCACCCAAAGAGTTTGGTAAATTAGCTAAATATAGACATATTTGATTATTTAATAAATAAAAGTTATGAAAAAATTATTAATTGCATTGGCTTTCGTTGGTCTTTCAACTGCTTCTTTTGCACAGGAAGAGCCTACATTGAAGAACAGCGTGGCAACAAACTCATTTTGGAGTAACTGGTTTATCCAGGGAGGTGTACAGTGGACATCTTTTTATGCTTCAGAGGAACACGGTGAAGGACTCACAAAGAGCCCGTTCAAGAGTTTCCGCTCAAACCCGCAGGCTGCTGTGGCTATTGGTAAGTGGTTCACTCCAGGTATGGGTCTCCGTGTAAAGGCTTCTGGTCTTTGGGGTAAGGAACTTGGCAACAGCTTCAAGTATTGGAACGCTCAGGGACAGGCTTTGTTCAACATCAGCAACATGATTTGGGGTTACAACCCTAACCGCCTTTGGGATGCTATTCCTTTCGCAGGTGCCGGTATCGCCCGCAACTGCTCAACCAACCTGTATTCTATGGGTCTTAGCGTTGGTTTGTTGAACGAATTCAAGATTAACAAGAAGTTTGCCATCAACCTTGAACTTGGTTATAACCGTCTTGAGAACGACTTTACAGTATCTGGTGGTATGACAAACAACGGTGAGCGCGGATGGGACAGCCACGCTAACTATTTCTATGCAGAGGTTGGCGTAACTTATAATCTTGGTAAGGCATCTTGGGATGCTGTTCCTGATGTAGACGCTATCAAGGCTGGTTATCAGTCAAGCATCGATGCACTCAACGGTAAGCTCCGCGATGCAGAGAACGAGAAGGCTCGCCTCCAGAAGCTCCTTGCTGAGAAACCGAAGGTAGAGAAGGAAGTTGTTTCTGAGTCAATCAAGGAATTCATCACAACTCCGGTATCTGTATTCTTCAACCTCGCAAAGACAAACGTTGCTAACCCAAAGGACCTCGTAAATGTTCGCGCACTTGCTAAGTACGCTGTTGACAACAACAAGAACATCCTCGTAACAGGTTATGCAGACAGCGCAACCGGTACTCCGGCTATCAACGAGAAGTTGTCTATGAACCGTGCAGAGACTGTTAAGGGCGAGCTCATTAAGATGGGTGTACCTGCTGAGAAGATTTCTACTACTCACAACGGTGGTGTTAAGCTCCTCGGTGTAGACCTCCCATTGGATTTCGACCGTCGTGCTACTGTACAGATTGTAGAGTAATACAGCAATTTTGTTGAAAACAATATCAGTGCCCGCCATTTCGGCGGGCACTTTTTATTTATATATGCGGTGGTAGTCTTTTCGCACTATGTTGCCGGAGTATAGACTCAGCGATGTTGAGGTATAGGCTTTCGGGCTGTTAAACCAATCTTGAATGTGTAAATATAGTTAAGAACGGTGTGATTCTTTAGATAAAGCAGCATAAGTTATGCTTCTTTTATATATATTTGTATCGTTGTTAGCCCGTTGGCGGTTTCAATTGGCCATCCTTGACGGATGCAAGATAAAATTCCATGAAAAAGTATTCATTGCTTATGAGAAGGAAAACACTTGTTGTCATCTTGGCGATATTAAGTTTTGGGAAAATACAGGGTCAGACGGTAGTGTACACTTACGATGCTGCCGGAGGATGCACGTCCAGGGCTTTTTCCGAACCGCAGGCACGTGCAAAGTCAAGGACTCCGGCTGGTTATGACGCAGAGGGGCAATCGTTCAAGGTGGATATAGCTCCTGCACCTTCTATAAACGGCGATATTACATTCTCTGCGAGTTTTCTTGACGGAAAACAGGATATTCCTTATGTATTGTCAAATGTCTCAGGACAGGTATTCTCGGAAGGACTCCTGACAAACGGAAACAATATAATTCATGTCCCTGATTTACCACAAGGCATATATATACTTAAGGTCGGAGAAGGTGACAACGCAGAGACTTATAAACTTGTAATGAGGTAGGAACATGAGGGACATATTGTCAACGCTTTTCTTTGTACTGTTGTGCCTGCCTTGTATATCACAGGAGAGACCGTTCGCAGACAAGGAACTTGGTGGAAGCAATAACGGGATAGTAGGCAAGACAGATGATGAATTCAATGTAACGCCTACGGGACAGGTGTCTTACAGTATTCCTATTCCAGCGGTATCCGGTACGGGAGGTATAAAACCGCAATTGTCTGTCAGTTACAGCAGTTCCACAAAAAACGGTCTTTTCGGTTATGGATTTGATTTGACAGGACTGTCCATAATAAACAGAACACCATCCAACTATTTTTTAGACGGCATGGCTACGGCTGTGGACTTTACGTATAGTGACCACTTCGCCTTAGACGGGATGCGTCTGGTAAAATGTGGAAATGTGGATTCGAGGAGCATTGAATACAGAACCGAGAATAACAGCTTTGCAAAGATTGTGTCTTATGGGGACGAAAAGAATCCCTCTTCTTTCACGGTATATACAAAATCAGGTCTGATATATGAATATTCGTCCAATGTTTCCATATTGAACGGAAGTTCTGCGAACGCCATATTCTGGTTGGTGACAAAGGTTTCCGATACCAAAGGCAACTATTACAAGGTTTCATACGGGGGAGATGCGGAGACGAATGACTTTTGGGTTACGAGGATTGACTATACGGGCAACAGCGATGCGGGGCTGTCTCCTTATGCATCCATACGCTTTACTTATTCCACCAACAGCTATGCCCCCGTGACTTATATACATGGGCAGAAAGTCAGGAAAAGTAGGATTGTTTCCTTGATAGAGATATACTCCAACGGTAAGAGAGTGAGACATTTTACGATTGGTTATCAGACAGTGAACAGGAAATACCAGCTTTCAAGCATAACAGAGTATGCTTCTGACGGTACTCACAAGAACCCGACACGATTCACATGGAACAATCTTAATGATTTCAGTGTCACCAACATAGACTATTCCAAGACCTCATTAATTCACAAAGCCAAACTGACGGTAGGGGATTTCAACGGTGACGGTATGGCAGACTTTATCGCAACCCCGGAAAACGATGACGCAGGATGGAAAGGGTGGAAGCTGTTTATCAGTCATGGCAAGTATTTCACGCAGGCAGCAACGGGAAACTGGCAGAGGGCTGACGATGAGTTCCGCACGATTGTATGCGGAGACTTCAACGGAGACGGATATGCTGATGTCGTTGTCAAAAGAAAGGTTAGCACTGGATATTATAATTGTGATCTGTATCTTGCTTCCTGTTCCGGAGACAATGTTAAGCTGAACTATAATAAATGTATTATTTCACTTACTCAAGATTATGACATACAACCGGTAGAGGTGAACGGTGACGGGGCAACAGATCTGTTTCTATGGCTCAACGACTCAAGGGAATGCCGGATTATCCGTTCCGAGACTGGACAAGCCGGACTTTTGCCGCTGAATTATACGGCGTCACGCCGTTGCAGCGTCAAGTGGAACCGTGTGGAATTCGGCGACTTCAACGGAGACGGACTGACTGATGTCCTTAATATGGACAATGACGGACACTATCTGCTACAGAGTGACGGATACGGAACAATGTCCGAAGTGCTGACAGGGGCATGGCCGGAAAAACGCCATTACATTGATTTTGGCGATTTCAACGGCGACGGCAAGACCGATATGCTTCTTACTGGATGGGAAGAAGACCCGAATGCTGATGGCTGGGATAATTGGTGCTTCCTTTACTCAAAAGGAGACGGAACTTTTGAGAAGGAATATAAGACCCGTATATTCGACTCCCGTGACAAGCAGATGTTTATCGCTGACATCAACGGCGACGGCTTTGATGATTTCCATGCCGTAGACAAGAATTCTTCAGGGATGTCAATGACACAGCCGCAGGTCTATCTTAATGACGGAAGAGGAAACTTCTACCGTCAGGTTAAGGGCGGCAATGTGTATGCTTTGGACAAATGGCACTTCTACCCAGGAGACTTCAATGGAGACGGCAAGACCGATTTCGTGTGTACATCGGACTGGAACAGAACCAATTGGGACGGCTATCAACTTTATCTGATGCCGGAGGACAACAATAATCTTTTGGGCAAGATAACCGACGGACTTGGTAACGAGACTTCCATAACATACAAATACCTTTCCGACAAGTCTGTATGTACCAGAGATTACACAAAAGGCTATCCGCTTATTGCGTGCGGCAGTTCATGGCCTGTGGTCGCATCCGTCACGACACCGGACGGCATAGGCGGAAAGTCGGTCATGAGCTATAAATACGGCAATGCGCTTTTTCATAAGCGTGGGCGTGGCTTTCTGTGCTTTGAGACATTTACAGTCAAGGATGAAGTGGCCAATACCACAACCGTAAGCAAGTTTGAGGTTAACAAGATAAAGTATGTCGTAGGCCTGAAAAGCACACAGACGTATGTCGGCAGTACATTAGTTTCACAGTGTGACTATGTGAATTCGCTATCAACCAACTATAATACGAATTACAGTATAGTCAGGCGCATATATACGTTTGTTCCCACCGAGGTACGTGAAAGGTCATACGAATATAACTCGGGCGTATTGGTTTCCGATGCTACGACGGCAACGGAATACGACAGCTATGGCAATCCTGTGAAAACAACGGTGAGGAGCGGAGGTGTTACTACTGTCACGTCAAACACATACACTAATGATGAGTCGAAATGGCATTTAGGGAGGCTCTTGACCTCCGTTGTGACAAAGACCGACGGCAACGGGAGCATTACGAGAACGGCAGAGTTTGACTATGATGCTGCCTCAGGAATGCTTTCCGCAGAATATTCCGAGCCTGACAATGCGGTTTTGGGATACAAGAAAACCTACGTGCATGACACCTACGGGAACATTATTCAAAGCTGTGTGATTCCGAATGACGGTTCCGCTCAGCGTACTGCGGCTACAAGCTACAGCGGCAATGGCAGATTTCTTGTCTCCGCCACCAACAGTCTTGGCTTTACGAAGACAAATACTGTTGACGAAGAGCTTGGGCTTGTAACACAGACAACGGATGAGAACGGCATCGTCACCACAAACACATACGACAAGTTTGGCAGGCTGCAGCAATCCGCCACTCCTATAGCAAAATCTGTTCATACGACAGGGTGGAGTAACGGCATGGCGGACGCTCCTTCAGGGGCATTATACTTTGAGTATTCACAGTCGACGGGAACTCCATACACGATAGAGTTCTTTGACTGTCTCGGCAGGAGTCTGCGCAAGGTCACTGAGACATTGGATAACCGCAAGGTCTATATCGATTGTGTATATAATGCGAAAGGAGAAGTGGAGAAGACTTCCGAGCCATATTTCCCCGGAGGGAAAGTGTATTGGAATACCAACGAATACGATGCGGCAGGCAGGACCGTCCGCCAGACCGCGCCGGACGGCAGTTCGCACACCATTCAATACAACGGGCTGACCACGGTCACCACAGACCCACTTGGCAATACAACGACAAAGACCGTTGACCAGAACGGCAACCTCGTGAAAAGCATTGATAGCGAGGGTGCGGAAGTCGTCTATAAGTATGACGCAGGCGGGAGATGCGTGGAAGTCATCGGTCCGCGCACAACCATACGCATGGAGTATGATGCGGCAGGCAATCGTACCAAACTGGACGACCCGGACTTGGGAGTGTCGGAAGACACATATAATGCTTACGGTGAGCTTGTCACCCATGAGGATGCTCATGGCAAGACCACATACACATACGATGCGGGCGGCAGGGTGATAAAGGAGGAACGCCCGGACATGACCGTAAATACGGTTTATGATGAAGGTTTCAAGGGTAAGCCGTCTTCAGTAAGGCTCTCCGGTGCCTTCGGCGGTGGAAAGAATTGGACTTATGACGGTTACGGGCGTGTAGTAAAGGAAACGGAGGTTATAGACAGGATAAACTTTATCACGGAGACATCATACAACGCCCTCGGGCTTGTAGATATGATAACTTATCCCACAGGTCTGAAGGTCAGGAACAACTATGCATCCAACGGCATCCTGACATCCGTATCCAACGCCACTACAGGGAAAGTGTACTGGGAACTGAAGACCTTGAACGCCCGCGGGCAGATAGAGAAGGAACTTTACGGCAACGGGCTTGCTACTACAAACACATACGACGACAAGAGGGGGCTTATATCCGGTATCTCTACCCCGGGTGTCCAAAACTGGGCATATAGCTTTGATGCGGTGGGCAACCTCACCACACGCAGGGACGTCAGCCGTAACCTTAGCGAGAGCTTTGAATATGACGGACTTTACAGGCTTATCGGTGTGCGCAGGAACGGTCAGGTCACGCAGACGGTTTTATACGACAATGCCGGCAACATCACATACAAGTCAGACGTTGGACACTATAATTATGAAGATGGCACCAACAGGCTTTCCTCCATTTCCGACTGCGTATGTCAGCCAAAGGTGTGGGATGAAATCAAATACAATTCATTCGGCAAGATTTCATACGTCTGTTCCGGTAGCAGTTCCATGACGCTTGAATACAGATGGGACGGAACTCGCAAGAAGCAAACCATTGGCGACAAGAGCCGGTATTATGTGGGCAGTCTTTTTGAGGAGACCATAGACAAACGCGATGTCACCAACATCAATTATGTGTTTGCTTCCGGCAAGGTCGTAGCCATTGTCGAGGACAAGCCCGGTAAAGGCGTTACGGCGACACGTTATGTTCACCACGACCACCTCGGCTCCATACAGGCGTATTCAGACGAGAATGGTTCATTGACGCAGGAATTGAGCTATGACGCATGGGGCCGCAGACGTAATCCAGACAACTGGACGGTGTATGATACTGCTACTGACGCGCAGGCATGGCAGGAACGTGGTTTCGGAGGTCATGAGCATATCGACGAGTTTGAGATGGTAAATATGGACGGCAGGATGTACGACCCCGTTGTAGGCAGATTCCTGTCTCCCGACCCATACGTGCAGATGCCTGACTTCACTCAGAGCCTGAACAGGTATGCCTACTGCGTGAACAATCCGCTGTCATTGACAGATCCGTCCGGGTACAGCTGGTTCAGCAAGAATTGGAAAGCCATTACCGCGTCTGTTGTCGGCATAGCCGTGAGTGTAGTTACTCTCGGTTCCGGCAGTAGTATCGGTGCTGCAATCATTGCCGGTGTGGCTGGAGGAGCTGCCGGTGCATTGACGGGCGCATTGCTCAACGGCTCCAACCTCGGTCAGATAGCGAAGTCAACATTCACGGGAGCTTTGTGGGGCGGTGTAAGCGGTTTTCTGAATTACGCTTCCGGTGGCGGCACTTTCCTTGAGTCAATGTTCAAACATACCTTCTCGCAAGGCTGGTTAGAGGGAATACAGGGAGGCAATATGTTCCACGGCTTTATGATGGGAGCGGTTTCCAAGGCTGGAGGGACTCTCATAAATTCGCAAATCAATTCGTTTGGCGAATATGGTGAGATTGTAGCCAATTCTATATTGAGCGGAACAATAGATGAAATCGGCGGTGGAAAGTTTGCCAATGGGGCGATAACTGGAGCCTTCTCAATCTTGTTTAACGATATGATGCATCGAGGTCCACGTTATCGTCAATTAAAAAAAATAATGGATACTTATCGGCAATCGAAGGGAAAATATAAAGGACCAAGTTCTTTTTATGCGAGTTTAGGTGGGGAAATAGCTGTAGAAGCGCAGGCTCATCCGACGTGGTTTGAAAATGCCTGTGCAGCCCGTCTTAGTTATGCATTAAACGAAAATGGAATATCTATACCTTATATACCAGGACAGACTATGAAAGGTTCTGATGGTAAAAATTATTTTCTCAGAGCTATAGATATGAAAGGATTCTTTTTGCGAATATGGGGAAAGCCAAGAACGTATTCTGCTCCTAAATATCATATAAAAAATGGTATAGTTTATCAAAGTGGATTTAATGGTGTTACAGGCCATGTTGATGTGTTTTTTTATGAAACTTCTGGTGGCGCAGCATATTTGTATTATTGGAATGGAGACAACGATCATAAAAATATCAAAACTGAAATCTGGAAATATGGGAGGTAAATTTATGAAAATATTATTATTTATAACGGCATCTTTTTGTCTTATGTTGGGATGTTGCTCATTTTTTTCGAGAAACGAGGTTGTGCAGAATGGTTCTTGTGATACGATTGTATGTTCAAAGAAAATATTAAATGACTCAAATTTCCCATTTGATGAAACGGAATATTTTGTAGTAATAGGACAAGACACGTCTGCATACTCATGTATAATAATTTCGGAGAATAATAAATGGGGAAGAGCGGATTTAGAATTTGCTTTGAACGAAAAATATTATTTCTACAGAAATTATAGTAATGAAAATGACACTACTGTATGTGAACCGGCAGGAAGAAGGCGTGTCTCAGCAAAAAAATTCCGTATACCATGTTATAAGGATATGTTGAATGAGATAGATTTGTGTTTTGCGTCTGTATCAAAGAAATTGGACATGCGTACGTTGCGTTCTTTTAGTACGTTTTTATCACATCTTGGTGATGTGGCAGCTATGACAACAAACAATCTCAATGCTCACTTCTCTGTTGCGGATGGAGAAATATATAAACATTCGAATATCGCCAAGGCACTGGAAATGACGAGTTTTAGAAATGATATGAACGGGATTCTTCGGAAATATGGTCTGGAAGTTGACAATATTGAAACCCAAGAATGTGTGTATTTAATTTCAAAAGACCATTTTATGAAGACGCATAACATATCTGAAAAACAGAATGTCCCTGATAGCATTATGGACGTTGAAGTGTATATAGGACTGAGAAAGGCAACATGTCGATGATTCATTGATGATGGAAAAAGTTAACATTTTGATAAATGATATTTTGAAGAATTGGAATCCTTTGGACGTTCCACTCGAGATAGCAGAAGATGAGTATTCTACATATTTTCCTATGATATTGAAGCATACTCAAAACCCAAATAGTGTCTATTCTTGTTTAAAGAAAATATTGAAAGACTCTATGGATATGGAATTTTCAGATTATGAAGATATAGAATTGAGACAAATTGCAAGGCGTATATATGAAATAGCTATGTGCAATGATACGTTGCCAAAATGAAATGGGTTAGCTACCTCAACGGCTTGTATTTTAAAATTTATAAATTGACAAACATTATGAAGAAATTCAATCTATTTTTCGTGATTATCTATACATTATTTGTATTTGTTTCTTGTAACCAGGTCAACAAAAAAGGCTTGGAAGTAAAGAATCTTACTCAGACGAAATCGGAGAGTGTCTATTATATAAAGAAATCGGACACAATAGAAAATAAGTTCCTTTTTGATGAAAGTCTTGTTTAAAATATTGGATTGGGTTGTGCCGAAAGCTAATCCGGCATTGGAAGATAATATCGATAAGGTCTTTGTTTGGTATGTAGAATATGACACAGCGGACAATTACACCAATAGGGAAATCGGTATGGATGCAGAGGAAAATGTTGTATTTAAAGCTCCTTACGAAGACAACTTAGGCTATTGGGTAGACAATGATCTTACGCTTGAGGATTACAGAAGTTTTAATCCTGTATTTAGAGACTCCGAAACTACCATGAACAACAAAAACTAACCAAATCTAAACTATTGAAATACAAATACTTTTAGAATTTAACACTTCAAAGGCTGTTTTTGGTTGCTTCGGAAATTCCCTATAAATTTGCAACGTATTTCTACCGCAGGGAATTTACGAGGCTTTATTTTTGTCACATCGTGAACATAGTTGACAATGGTTTACGACAGGTTACAAGAGTTGACATCTTTTTGAGCTGCTTTTGCGTAAAGCAATATCGTGGAGAAAGTTGACAAAGGTTGTCAATAGTTTACTTGTGATTACTTGCGGATAGGTACAACAAAAGGAATGTTGAACCCATAAATATGCAAGTATGCCAAAGACCAGAAAATGCGCTTGCTGTGGCAAGGTCTTCACCACAAACAGCGGAATACAGAAGTATTGTAGTGAAGAATGTGCCGAGAAAGCCAAACAGCAGAAGAAGGCTCGTCAGCGAGACTTCCTCAAAGCCATCGCACCCATCATGGATATTCAGGGCGCAGAATATCTCTCTTTTTCAAAGGCAGCCATCCTCATGGGCTGTTCACGACAGTACATCTACAAACTTGTTGCTGAGAACAAACTGCCGGCATCACGCATCAGTTCGCGAATGTCCTTCATCCGTAGGACCGATATAGAGGCGATGCTTGCTGGCAATCCCTATCATCGTGTATTGATTGGAACACAACAAAAGGGAAACAAGAAGTTTGTCTCTTCCAAGACACAGAACTCCTCTTCTCCCTCTTGTTCAAAATCCACTACCCAAGACGAAGTTCTTGACTATATCTCGGGTGAGGATGTTATGGCTACTTACAAAATAAAGAAGTCATGGCTATACACATCAGCCAAGAGAAACAACATACCTATGTGCAAGATTGCAGGCAAGAACTATTATAGCCGAAAGCACATGGATGCACTCTTCGGAGTTACAGCCGAGATAGAAGCCCTAACAGAGTGGCTCACGACCGAGGAGGCGGAAACTCTCTACTCCACAACCAAGGAATCATTGCGCACCCAAGCATGCCGTCGCCATATTCTCACCAAACGAGAATATGGCAAGACCTATTATTCAAAGAAACATCTTGATGACATCTTCCGTCCTGACTTGAAAGCAAGCGATGCCTATTGCACCACAGCAGATGCAGCCGAGAAATACGGTATGACCAAGAGCAATATCTGCGTTATCATCAAGAAAGAGAAAATAACCAAGATAAAAGTCGGTGTCCAAAACCTCATCGTCAAAGAGGAACTTGAAAAGGTAATGGCCGAGAGGCTGGCTCAATTTGGTTCCTATCGGGTTCAATGACGATGGAAAACAGAAGTTACATCCACGATTTTGAGCAAAATCCAGTTATTCCTCAATTATTCACAAGTTACGATAAGTTTTCATCATCACGGGTGCACCATTCGGTTACTTTGTACCCGAATTGCCGGCAACAGCCATCAGCATTCAGTAAAAAGAAAATCCAAAAAGTATTATTATGAGTAACATCTGTAAGACCGTGACACTCCGCACACGCAAAATCAAAGGCGGTGAACAGCTATCCTTCTATCTCGACTACTATCCCGGCTATAGGGATGAGAGTACGATGAAGGTCATGCGTCATGAATCGCTCGGCATCTACATCTATGCCAAGCCGAAGAACCAACGAGAAAAGGACTACAATGAACGTATGCGTGAGAAAGCGGAAGCCCTTCGCTGTCGTCGCTATGAGTCTATAGTAAATGAAAGATATGATTTCTTTGACAAGGAGAAGATGAAGGGCGATTTTCTTGCCTACTTCAAGCAGAAAGCAGACAAGAAGAACTGCAAGTGGCAGCACGTCTATAAGCACTTTGCCCGATTCTGCAACAACAAGTGCCGTTTCGATGAAATCACCGTTGACTTGTGCAACAAGTTCCGCGAGTATCTTTTGAATGCCCCACAAACTATCCACAAAGAGCACAAACTGCACATAAATAGTGTGGCCGGTTATTGGTCAACCTTCCGCGCTGTACTCCATACCGCCTATAGGGAACACAAGATTATGGAGAATCCCAATGGCTTTCTGGAACGCATTGATACTATTCCAACAGAGAAAGAACATTTATCCAAGGATGAACTTATAAGGCTGGCAAACACACCTTGCGAATATCGTGTGTTGAAGACCGCCTTCCTCTTTGCCTGTCTGACGGGACTGAGAAAGAGTGACATCAAGCAGCTTACATGGGAGAACATACAGCCATACGGCGACGGAGGCATGTACGTGACACTCCGTATGCAGAAGACAAAGGAACTGGTGAACAACCCCATCAGTGACGAGGCGCTGGAACTGATTGGTGAGCGTGGAACTGGCATTGTCTTCACAGGTTTCACTGACAAACTTACCCAGACACCCTTGAAGAACTGGCTGAAAGCCGCTGGCATCACCAAGAAGATTTCGTTCCATTGTAGCCGCCATACATTCGGTTCTCTACAAGTGGATGCTGGTACGAGCGTCTATACAGTCCAGCACATGTTGGGTCATAAGAACGTCTCAACCACGCAAATCTATGCGAACATGTCGGACGAGAGCAAACGCGAGTCGGTAAACCGTATCACTCTTAGACCAACGAAGACAGCGCAACTAAAGGTCGTTGGGCAATAACTACCTATATCTGTTCAATATATGTATCATCCTTGGGGAGAGGCTTTGCTTCTCCTTTTTTTGTTTCGTACCTTTTCGTTTATTCTTGACTTACAATCCTTATAGTATGAAAAACGCCGTAAAATCATACTCGATAGCCAACTAAAATTAAAAAGAAGCAGATTATTTTGACAATCATCAGCTGTCAGAAACAACCAAAGTAACTTTGCACACCGAAAGAGCCAATCGTAGGCAACAAACAAGAGTAATTACGATAGTAAAAGGTAAAAACAATGAAAGAGACATCAGTTATAAATGGTGAACCGATATTCCCTACAATAAACTTCAAGACCATGCTATATTTGCTGGTAAGCATAGCGGTGTTGTTCATCGCTATCATACCGGCACGAATAATCAGCGGTATATTCTCACAAGATGTGAGCATCTTCTACATTTCCTTCGCAGGCTTTACTGTGTTATTGGAGTTTATGGTATGGTGCTTCCTATGTGTGCCAATGAAAATCTATGAATCCATATTAGCCAACAAAGCGATGGATGAGAAATTAATTGTCGCAGAAGAACAACCCGGATCAAAGTTACCAAATGAGGAAGTCGTTTCTGGGGAGCCGGAAATGCTATTGGCAATGAAAGAAGAAACGAAAGACATCATTACTCCTTCCTCTATGATTGACCTTTACAGACAGGGTTGTGATGATTTTTACAGGAATCAAGCCTCTCATAGGAAAGAGCAGCTTGACAAGATCATGGAATATCTTCATTATACCATGGCTCCGTTTATCAAACAGGATGACATGGAGACATTCTGTGCTGAAATCATGTCGTTTGCCATCAATCCAGCATACGAACCGAAGCCACTTGTCGGGTTAAAAGGTACACTGACCAGTTTTGACGTGCGCCATCTGATATGGAACATCACTTCAAGGTTAGGACTCGGCAAGGGCAAACCATACAGCGTGGAACTATGCATCAATTTCATCCGCACCATGTTCCCAGACCTTTGCAAGGACCTTGATAATTCCACCTTGAAGAACCTAAGAGTCACATCAACATCGGACAAAATCCATATAGACTTGCCTGGCAAAGACGGAGTATCGTTTCATATACCTCAATCCATAAAGTAGAATCACCTTCTTCTCATCGTTAACAACCAGCCGCATCCGATTTATATTGTCAGATGCGGCTATTCCTATATTCATGTACCTTTCACAAAACTGGCTATCTTTCCCTGCCAGTATATAGAACTTCGTCTGCCTTCTTAGTCCCACTGCAAAAACAGTCGAATCATACGACAGTTTTTGCAGTGGGTTATTTGTGCTTACTTGCTAATATCATGAAGATACCTGGCGAAAGTCTCTGTTGTCATTCAATAATCATCTGATAATCACACCTTTTCAAGTTATTATAAAGTGATTTGCGAATTACCATAAGTTTCCATCAGCACGGATGCTTCATTCAGTTCCTTTGCACCCGGTCTCTAACCAAAGGCCGTGAAAATTATGGAACAAAATGAATTGACATTCAACGACCTCCCACAGGTCATCGCCCAGCTTCGGAATGAGGTGATGGGTATGAAAAGACTGCTTATCAAACAGCAAGAAGAGAATCGGAAACATCATGTTCGCGAGAGCCGTCACAAGCCCATGACTGTGGAGGAAGCGGCTGAGTACACACGCATTCCTTTAGGGACGCTGTACATGAAACTCGGTGACGGGACGATACCAGCCACCAAGCCAGGCAAACGTTACGTCCTCTATCAGGACGAACTTGACAAGTGGCTGGAGGCGAACCGAAAGAATGCTGTGCCGCTGACAGCAGACGAAGAGAACGATGCCATTCTCTCTTCACACAAGCGCAAACCGAACAAGTCCTGCTGGCATGATTAACAGATAGAGATATGAATTACATCGGCTTGATGAATCAAATGTGGCGTTCTGCCATGAAGTCGCCAATGCCAGCAAGTGAGATTGCCTTGTTTGCCTATCTTGTGAACGAATGTAACAAGCGTTTCTGGCAGATGCCCTTTGCCTGTTCCACTACAAGGATAAGTGATGACCTCCGTGTTTCAAGACAGACGGTCATCACGGCAAGGGAGCATCTTGTCAAGCGCAGACTTATCTCGTTCACCGAAGGCAAATCACGCCATCTACCGTCAACCTATACGCTCACAAATTGGACGGATGACTTGACAGTAGGGTTGACAGATGGCTTGACGCATGACTTGACACATATAAAAGATAAAGACAAAGACAATTTAATAAAAGGCGATTCAAAAAATCTTTCAATCAAAGAAAGGGAAAGGAATAATGACAACAATACTCAAAATAGACGTAGAGGAATTAAAGAAATCCATGCTGCAGCATCGTCCTATGAAGGCTCGTTTTAAGCTGTCCATGTCAGAGGAAAAGGCTTATTCCTATCTGTTGGCTGCAATTATGGCTGAGGTGTAATATCGACACCGTGTCTTCTGTTCTAACGAAGATATGGAGAAGCAACTTCAGGAGATGGCTCATTGGCTTACCACACCATCATCCCATTTCGGCATCCTGCTGTGCGGTGGATGTGGAAATGGCAAGAGTACAATGCTTAAAGCATTCCAACAATTGCTGAACACACTGCATATTCCCAAACCATACAACGAAGGAACGTATGGAATCCGAATTGTGGATGCAAAGTACATTGCGTACCTCTGCAAGAACAACTATGAGGCATACCGTAAACTCATAAATGTTGATATGCTTGGCATAGATGACCTTGGCACGGAACCATCAGAGGTATTGGACTATGGTAACATCTATACACCTGTCATTGACCTGCTAACAAAGCGTTACGAAGAGCAGCTTTTTACCATTATCACGACCAACCTCACTCCGCAGCAAATCCGAGGGCATTATGGTGACCGTATTGCCGACAGGCTCAATGAGATGGTCAAGAAAATCGTGTTCAACAATTGTACTTATCGTATAGACAAATTTGCGACACGTGGTTAGTTGCATTCCAAATCTTCGGGCATTGGGCTTGCCCATGTGCCAGATTATTCTGGCATCGGGAAGCCTAATACCCCATCCTCGCTTTGCTTGATTGAAGTCTGCCATTCCAAGGCAAGCCGTTATTGTCTGGTTTCTTGGCTTATCTTATTGGATAAGACTACCCAATATGATTGCGTGTTCTTCATACACCCCAATACAAATCAAGGAATAAGTGACCATATGGGTACGTCGTCTGAAGGGATTATGTAAAAACGGGATGCCCAGCTTTGCACACCAAATAAAAATGGTCACTGCTTGTAATTTTGCGCAGCAACCATTTCTTGTAAATTTGAACAGAGTCAAATACGTTGTCCTCTGCTTAAAGTCATCACCCAATCTTGTCACAGTCGAAATACGACCGATTCATGTGGTGTGAATCAATCTCAATGCCATACTTGTTCATGAAAAGCTGAGCCAACATCGGCTGCTCGCGAGTAACACCTATTGGCGGTGTCGTGGATGTTGTGCTTGTTTCGATGAACATACCTTTTTCAAGGCGTTGTCTCTTGTTCTTGCAAGCAGCGTTACCGCTGTTCTTGACAACAATTCTCCAGAGTGCCATAATACATTTGTTTTAATGTGAATACTGTGAGACTACAGTGAGTCTCGATACTTTTCTATTGCCTGAATGAGATCGTTTAAATCTTTGACGTTCTCTTCTTTATTATCATGATATACAAAGTTCAAATCAAGTAAGTGACTCAGATAAAATTCTGTAGGTCTTTTTTTGTGTCCAAAACAGGATCATATCATCTTCATCTGTAAATAGTTCCTTATTGTCTTTCATTTCTTTCAGCTTGTATAGTGATACTTCAGAATCTTTTAATCCCATAAATTAAAAAAATGCTTTCGGAACAAATCAAGACCTTGCTCGATTGTCCTTTTTTCATCTTCCGAATATGTATTTGCATACTTCATCAACTCAAAAGCGTCAATCATCTTTTGAATAGCACAGTTCCACTCGCGCATACCTTTGAAGTCGGGACAATAGCCATGTTTCTCTAGTGCCTTAAAAGCCTGTAAGCGTGGAACGATTAACCGAGCCAAAGTATGGTACGTATTCCAAACCTCTTCAATGGGATAGTCGTTCTTGTGGCTCCAGTTCTCGGTAGAGTCCTTATTTCTCAGTTTTGCCATATTCCATTTCTATTATTGTAATAACACAATTGCTCGAAGTTCTTGTTTAGATTGGGGTGCCATACCCCACTTAATCAAAAACTCTCCTGCTATAGACTCAATCCAGTCGCTAAACGGTTGTAGCTCATCCATCCGTAAAGGCTGTTCTTCGGGAAAGAAGAAAAACACTAGAGCATGATTGAATGGTTCAAGATGTGTGGAATTTCTTGTTATTTCGACCATCATCAGATTCATTCTGTTTGCCATTAAGGCATCTACAGAAACATCAAAGGCATGAATTACTCCACCTTCCTGAAACAGGTCTCTCACATCGTTAACATCGATGCTCACAAGACCCTTAGGAGCGTTGAGCACATCCATGATGCAGCGTTTAACCTGTCTGTGCTCTTCTTCTATTGTAACTTTTTCGTCAATGAGGGCAAAAACGGGTCTCATGTATTCTGGCCCTATCATGCATTTCTGTTCTTCCATAATCATCTATCCTTTTATTGATTGATACTCTTCTGGGAAGTCTTTCTTTAGCATGGCAAGGAAAGCATACTGATACATCGAACCGACAAAGTGTGCCATGCTTGGCAAAGGTCTCTTGGTTGCCCTGTCAAAGAGTGAACTCCAGATATGATTTAGCTCGTCCTCCCTAAAGCCGTTATCCATTCCCCGATGCAGATAAACATGTTTAAGGCATTCCGCTTCAAGTGGGTTCTGGCCAGACATCAGCTGAACAATCCTTGCTGACTCTTTCCAAGTCATACCTATCCAGCCCGTCATGAACCAGCAGACATCCTCTCTATATAGGAATCCGTATGGGAATCGCCATTTGTCAAATAGCCGTACTACACCGTGCTTCTTCTTATAGTCTTCAATGTTATGGACGTGAATTTCGTAAATCAGCCGTGCACTGTATAGGGCAGTAATGGTAAGCAGGTCTTCCATAGAAGTTATCTTACCGAAAAGTATCTCAGCCATTTCCTTTGCCAGCTTGTCACCAAAGAAAGGAATGCTTCTGTCTTCTTCATCAAACAATGTCTGATAACCATTTGAATAATACAGAATGTTTGCACTTCCACGATGATACATGTCTGGACATACCTTGCCAGCCTTGACGATTTCATGTTGAATGCGCTTGATGCGAGTCAGCGTATCTGAGCGGATGACGTTAAATCTGAATATATGTATGTTGTCAGTCGGCTCAACATCACCGTCAATGCAAAGCGTATCTAATCCGTCATCTCCTTCCACTTCATAAACCTTATAATGTTCTGCTACACCATCAGGACAGACAACTATAGAATAGCCTTTCTGCTTCTTCCTATATCCACGAAACGTATTGATTTCTTCTTCACTCTGAATGTTGTCTATGTCTGATGTGCGGGCAACATTGTCATACCCGAATACTTCTGTAGCCTTGAAATATGCCCAGTCATAGGTATCTTCATCAACCTCAATGTCCATCGTCGTATCACTATCTTCATCGCCCCAAAAGTCTATCGGTGTAAGGCTGATACTTCCAAGGCAAATGTTAGTAATTCCAAGTGCATGACAAACATGCGAAGCGGTCATCCATCTGCGGCCTGGTCCGATAAGTGCATCAGGCATAGACGTTAGTTCTTTCACGTATCGGTGCATCGTCAAGAAGTAATCGACCTGCTTCCTATTCTCAATAAAAGTGAGTTCCTGTAACAAGGTAAATGTTCTGACTCCACGATTGGGAATGCTCTCTTTCCCTTCTATGACGAGCTTTCTTAATTGTTCTATTGCTGTTTCCATATAGTAGTTATTTTACTAATGGATTATTGGAATTGTATGCAGCATAACTGATGACCACTTGATTACCAAGTGCAGGGTCATAGTCAAGGATGAGGTCGCCATACTTGCGTCCTTCTGCCAACAGATTGCATAAAAGAATCTCGTCTTCCGTCAAAACTTCATGCTCTGTTCCTGTGACAAGACGGACAACGATGCCGTCCATCTTTGGTATCATGTCATACGATGTAAACAACTCGTATAGATACTTTGCGCCACTTTTACCATTAGAGGCATACGACATGATTTCCTCAGTACAGAACAACTCAGAGTGGAAAAGCTCACAGAGTTGTTCAACACGCATATAGTTTCGTGCATCTTTTAACGCCCGTATTGCTTGAACTATAAAATCACTGATAACTGTCATACGCTCATAGTAGTGTTCCAAGAACTCTATTCTAAAATGTTTCTTCCGTTTTATTCTGTTCATGGGAGTGCTACCCAAGAACATAGAGTCCTTCGCTTGTTTGATAAGCTCTGCTTTCTTCGACTTGGATAGTTGTCTTATGGTCGGTATGAAGCCACCATGTTCTCGTATTATACTGAAATTCTGTAAAGCTTTTGCTTTATAGTACAAGCTATCGTCCCATCTGTTTAACGTATCTAAGTCCAAATCTTCGGTTCTGAAGCGTTCTTTTACATGTTTTTCAACGAATCCATAGAAAGATGTATGCCACAAGCAACAAGCAGCCAGTTCTTCTTTGGTTGCTTTTACGTCTAGTGCTACTATCAACTCTTTGGTAAGCGAGTGCTCCCACAAGTCACCCTCCATCGGATAAGCGTTAAGATGCAGTCCGCTACCGTCCTCCCAGTCTTCCATGGTTATGTGACACACCTTGTCATTGGCATCCTCATGGAAAACTGGTTGTAACAGACGCAGCATGTCAATATGGATTTTGTACCAGCCAAGACTTTGCCTCATGTCTGGGTACATCCTGACAATATGAGGAGCCACATCCTCATACCGTACGCTGTCTAGAAGTTCCTTGAATGTCATATTAAACCTTTTTGTTGATTTCTATGTTAATCTCAGTCTCAAACTTCCGTACATATATGAAGTCAGTGATAGCGAAGTTCATGTGGTCGAAGATGTTGTGGAATGCACTGTGAAGGTGTAGGTCTTTCGTCAGTTCTCTATCAAGCCCCTCATTCCAATTAGGCGGTGGGCAGTCCATACCGATAAAAGTGTCAAAGTCCTCATTGATGTCCCTTGGCAAGGTTAGCGTTGGAAGTGTAACACCATCATCATACAATGGGTTCCAACCGCTGTCACAGATTGCGCCCCAAAGTTCTCCTCGTTCTTCACCTTGCAAAGGGTGAAGTCCTGGATAGTCATAGGAGAGGAAGCATTTGGCTGTAACCTCCACATCATCCCCCCAGGCGTTTTCTTTGATGCTATCCCAGATACAATGCGCCCTGTCATACATTTCCTTCAAGGCATCTCGCAGGGCATCGTTAAAGGCGATGATGTCCTGAAGGATTTCCTCTTGGTGAGCTAAGACCCTCTTGTTGATCATGTCCTTCCGTAAGGACAGCAGACAGTTGCAATCGGAATAGTCGTGCCGATTATCGTTGTATTTCCATAGGATTTCTCTTTCTATGCGCTCTATGTCATAATCGTGTAAGTCAACCATAATACTCATTTTAGTATGTATTTTTAATTTTATCGAGTATAGAATTGTTTTCAAGACTCTGTCTGGTTTCTATTGAACCAAGAGCTATGTCATACATTGCCATAAGCAAAACCTCTTGCATGCTTTTCTGTGGGAGAGGTATGCGGACAAAAGCATCCATATAGGCATCAATCTTTTTATCCACATACTCCGCTGCCATCAAGTAAATCTGCTCTTTCTCCTTTGGCACATGTACTTCAAATTCACAACCACCTACATGGATGTTCAGTCTATTCGTTTCTTTTGCCATATTGATATTCCTATTTTTTGATAACAAACAAATTTCCAGTTGCAAAATAAGCACAGACCTCCGCCAACTGGTGGCAGAGGTCTGAGAAAAGTGATGCTTTATCGAAAAATAATATTATGTCAACGTGCAGAACGAGTGTTTATCTTCTTTCCATCCTTGCTCCATGTATAAATCCATGAGCCTTTCTGGGTTGTGAATGAATCACCAGCTACAGAGAGGATTTTACCTACAGATGAAACTGCGAAAGTATGAAGTTTCTTCCCAGTAGGGTCATAGGTGTAAATCCAAGTACCATGCTGGATGATGTAGAAATTTGCGCTATAGCCTTTCAGCTCTCCTGTAGATGTGCTTACTGTCTTTATCTTTTTGCCACTGTCATCATAGATATAATACCAAGAATTCGTTGTTTCTATGTGACTAATCTTCTGTGCCTGTGATTCCAGAGAACCAAGCATTACCACTAAAATTATTAGAATCTTCTTCATTATAAGCGTTGCTGTTTTATTATAGGGTCTGAGCAATACTCTCGTCGTTTACATGCCTTGCAATGCTTTCCCATCCATACTTCATCAAATTGATTCATGGCCTGTTCAACGATTTCTGGATTATCTGTCAAGATGCCAGCTTCAAAGTTACGTTTGTTATCTGTCTTCATTCCGATACCTGCACCTGTAAGATTCGCACTGCCGATATACACCTCTTTAACATCAAAGACAAGCATTTTGACATGAACACGGGGACAAAGCACTCGCTCCAAACGATCATACAGCACTGTGTACTTGTCAAAATCCTCACGAAAGTTCGGTCCAGGTTCTTTTGCATGAATGAGCCTTACCTCCACGCCACGCCGAATGAGTTGGGCAATAAGAGCCAGAAACGGTTTCTTCTCTTTGCCCACCTCAATGTAAAGGTCTTTTATGTCAGCCGTACCAATCCAAAGCATGTGCTTCACGGATTGCACCCGTGAAAGCACTTCTTTGTAATGGTCAGTGTTGGAGATGAATTTCATAGAACCTAATTATCCAAATATGCTTGCATTTCCGAATCATCATCAGGGTCTATTTCCTGAGCAAATTGGATGGCAATTATTACTGCTACCATTAAGTAAGCAGGTAGCCATGAATCATAATCATTTGTCCTTGCATTATTCTCGTCAAGATAATGAAGAATTTTCATATTGATTAATCCTATCTTACCTACTACATTGGTAAGCTTCAATTGGATATACTCAGGAAGGTCCGGCTCATGGTGATCAAAAGCCTCTTTAAGATTAAATTGAGTATCAACTTCATCTCCCATTAGTAACTTGTATAAAGCTTCAGTAACTTTGTCAAATACGTACTGAAATATGGTTTCACATTCATAATCTGTGGGGATATTACCATCGGCAACTTGTTCCAGTTGATGAGAGAGTTTGTTAATGATTTTCTCTGTCTCCATCGAGAATCCCATTATTTGCTCTTTTGTCAACTTGTTAATACGATGACGGGTCAGGAAACCAGTTTCCAGATTCTGAGCATCTACAAAAGCCATCATCACAAATGGAGAAAGGCCTTGCGCTATTTCTTGTTTGTTCATACTAATTTTCTTTTGCAAATGATTCTAATAGAATTTTAAACATTTTGGCTTGATGACTATTCTTTATGTCCACTTTCCAGCCTGAAGGTGACTTCTCCGCATCAAGATACATCAGATACATTTTGATACTTTGTAGTGAATGATTGTGAGCTTGATCCATGATTCTAGCAAATTTGACTGTCACAGGATCGTCGCTTTGTTGAGAGTTGAAGCTTTGCGAAATCATTGCAAGATTGCCAAATGAGTGTATGTCCTCATCATCCCATTCGTCATTGTTTTCTTGATGTTGGGGATGAAGATGCTCAATGGATCTGTTTGCCCTAAACACATACTCGTCAATAATTTGTTTCTCTTCTTCTGTCAATCCCAATTCTTCTTTTCGCTCCCACAAATAGTAGTCCAATCTCCAGAACCAATATCTGTCTATTCCTTTGTCATAAGTCATTTCGCTTACGTCAGTTGGAAGAGTGTGTAGAGAGTTGTCAATCTCTTTTATCCACAGCAACAAGTGGTTTGTATCTCGTACTTGTTCCTTATGAAGTCTTTCCAAAGTAGGTTTCATCCAGTTATAAAATGGTGTTTGAGATACATACAACATAGACTGGTATTGCTTCAAGGCTTCTGCTGATGTCCCTTCCTTGAAAACGATGTCATACTTGTTTGCGTTCTCGTCACCTTCTTTGTAAACAATATAATAGTCAAACAACAAGCGATAGAATAGAAGCTGATTGTAAAAGTCTTGCTTGTCAGGAATTGGATGTGAATCGTATATCTTCAACAACTCATTTCGATAGAACGAATAGGAGCCTGCAAGATTCAAGTGCAAGTCGATGACCATCATTAAAAACTCAGGAAATGTGATAAAACTCCGTTCTCCAGTTTCGGTAAACGACTGTTTGAAGTCCTGTTGCTTGGCTTCAATGCTACCAATCTCATTGTTGTCTTCTGAGTCATATGAACTCTCGCACAGTTCAAATGCTTCTTCATATTTGTGGTTTCTACACAATCCAATGGCATGTTTGTACTTGGAACGATAATCTTCCTCCAGTTCCTTTTCGTATCGTTTTATTATAGGACAATTTAGGTCACAAACAGCATTCCAGATTCGTGTAAGATGCTCTTTATTGTCCTCACCTTGCATTAGACGTACTTTCAAAATCTCATGTTGTTCCAAGCCTTTGCCCCCTGCATTCATGGCTTCAAAGTATTTGTTAAGTGAAGCAGGGTTGTTTGCGTATGATGCAGGCAACTCAGAAAAAAAGAAAGACATTCTACAATAAACACTCTTAGCAAAAGCTTCTCGCTGATATTCGGTAGAGAATTGGGAAACCATGAAATCTGATATTACTTGTTTCCCTTCCTCCATTTTCCTATTAGGATCAATCACCTCTGCCTGACCATTTATCACAGCAGCAAGGTATTCATTATCTTTTGTTCTTGAAATGAATCTCAGCCTCTTTCCATCGTCTAAGAAGTTAATCCATTCTTTATAATAATGTCGCAAGACAATGGCTACAAGTGTCATTACCGTAAATCTTTGTTGGCCATCAATTAAATCATAATGATTGCCAGACTTGATACATGACAGCATTCCCAAATAATAAGGAGTACCATCATCATGGGACGGCTCAAAGTGGTTCTTTAGATCGTAAAGCAATCCTGTGACCTGTTCTTCTCCCCAGGAGAATAAACGCTGATAGAGAGGAATGGAAAAATACAATTTTTCCTCCACAATCTTTTCTGGTGTATATCTAAAGGTATTCATTGTTGTACTTATCAATTATTGTCAAGTCTGTAAAATCATCGTATAGGTCGGAGAACATATCCTGTAAACGCTGATAGAATCTCATGCCTATCCCCTGTTCTTCAACGTCTCTGCCATTTTTCTTTATTGTGGAAACACATTCGGCCAGAAAGAATGTGGGGGAAGAAGCTTGATCTATCATCATCACGATTTCAGAATCTTTTGCGTATTCTCTTATCTTATAAGCCAATGCGCGGGTAGCTTCATATCTGTGTTGAGCAATATACCCAGAAATACAGAACAAAGCCTCCGTCAGATACTGCTCACCGAATTTCAAATAATATCCAAATAACAATGTTTCAATAACATCTGCATATTTCCAATGCGATTCCCATTTTAGGTGATTACGCAAGGCTCTAACTTGACGTGTCCCTGAGAACTGTTTAAATCTATTCACAAAGTGTTCAGTATATGCAAAGAAGTGAGAACCACCTTGGATTTTCTCGTAAAAATCAAACTTCTCGCCAAAGGGAGGTATCTCTGGGAGTATAAGGGCAGAAGAAAATTCTTCCTTAACATAGAAGCGTTCATCTGGGTTGAAGTTCTTTTTCCTCATCCATTTCCTTAGTCGGAACAAATGTGCAGCAAGAGTTTTTTCCAAAGAAAGATAATCATTTTCAATCAGATCATTCCATCTGCTTGCCAAATGTTCTGCTTGCTTTTCAATAAAAATATAGCGTAGATGGTGTGCTTTTAACAAGTCATAGTCAGATAGCGGTACTCCCTTAGAATTTTCATTGGAAAAGAAGGTGTAAGCCAGATCCAAGCGACTTTCTTTAAGAATCAGTACAGTAAAAATGAGTTGGTTAATAATTCTACTACATAGAGTTTCATCATACGACCTTGATGTCAAATGTTTAATTAACCATCTGCTGTTTGCCACATGCTTCTTGGAGTTTTCTGAAAGGAACTTCTGGGTTAGCAATGGCATATTTCCCTGATAGTTCAATTCTCGGACAATTAGAGTTAAAGTAACCAATCTTTGTTGCCCATCAATAACTGCATAATTGCCATTTGGGTCTTTTTGTAGAATGATAGTACCTAGATGGTATTCGCCATCATGGGGAATCTCCTTCAAACTATCCCAAAGAGCCTTAACCTGCTTATCTTCCCAGCAATAGTTTCTTTGATAATCTGGAATGACAAGATCATTGCCAAATAGTTTGCCCAAAGAACACGTAGCCAGGCATACTTCATCATCATTTAGCCCTTCCTCGGAGAAAACTGTATCTCCCTTATATGGTTCCACACTAGGATTGACAGCTGTCCGACGAATTATCTTTTCAATAATTGGATCAAAAATTCCCATTATTTCAATAAAAGCATTCATAAGCTGTTCCCAATTATCTGTAGCAGCGTCTATTCTGCAACGGCATTGATTCCTTCCTTGCCAACCCAACCAATGTAATTTTGGGTTTCTGGATGTTTGGAATCTCAGTTCCTTTGCAAAATACTTATAATCAGTACTTTGGTATTTTCCTTCAAGATGTAGTTCAACAGCGCCACCTATATACTCATAATGGAGATCCTTGTCATCTTTTAAGACAGTGGTGACATAAAGATACCTACTGGACTGCCATGTACGATATTCATGGTAGGCATATACATATCTTTCAGGAAAGCAATCTTTAATGAACTTTTCTAAATGTTGGTCAATCCATGCCATAGCATTACTATTTTAATTGATTCTTCTTATTTCAAAGGATTTCTCTTGCTATCCAGGCACAAGCTTCTGCATCTGCAAGTGCATGATGGTGATTCTCTAACTGATAACCACATTCTGCTGCCACCGAATGCAACTGATGATTCTCCAAGTCTGGGAAACAACGACGTGATGCACATAGCGTATCGAAAAAGGCATAGTCGGGATAGTCCATCTGATAAACACGGAATACAGCTTTCAAACAACCTTCATCAAAAGGCTTATTATGAGCCACAAGAGGTAAACCTTTTATTAGAGGCTCTATTTGTGACCATACTTTCGGGAATACTGGTGCATCTTCAGTATCTTCCTGGCAGAGTCCATGAACCTGAGAACACCAATAGTTATAATAGTTCGGCTCTGGCTGGATGAGAGAGTAGAACGAATCTACAATCTCACCATTTCGTACAATGACGATACCAACAGAACAAACCGAAGAACGTTCGTTATTGGCTGTTTCGAAATCTATTGCTGCAAAGTCTTTCATTTTATTGTTTTTATTATTTCTAACAGTTGATAATAATAGTTGTTCAATGTTTCAACTATAATATCACTATCTGTTGATTTGATAGTAGGAAGATGTAAATATATCCTGTTCTTCAATCCCATATTATCAATTATTGCATTGGGATATATCTTTATTAATTCTTCTTTATACGGGACAAAACAATTTGTATCCCAGACTGTAACAAACACATGAAAGTAATCGTCATTTTCTATGTTTTTTCGTCCATACCAAGATTCAAGTCCTATTTTGTTTGTCTTATCATTGAAAGAAATTCCTAAATCCCAGCCTTGATAAATCCACCATTTAGCGCTTGTCATTTGTTTTAATCGGCTTTTGATTAATGACAATTTTGATAAGTATCCAATCTCTCCTTGGAATTTATCAGAAGATCTGGTATCATAACAGAATTGAAGTTTCATCAACATACCCTCCGGTTTGTTTTTCATAAAACGCATCAGTCGCCTAGGATGCATAAAACTGTTTTCTTCAAAAACAGGACTTAGGTATTTAACACCTAGTTCATGAATGGTTTTATCAAAAAAGCATTTTGCTTTGTCTCTAAATTGAGAGTGTTGGGACAATTGTCCAAAACCTAAATAACATGGTGCTTTTAAGTTCTTAATGTCATCATTGAATATTTTATCATTGATGTCATTAAGTTTAAACTGATTGTTCAAAGCAATTCCTTTATTAGGATTTGGATCTTTGAGGTAAAACAGGTTAAATATTTGAATAACACCATTAAGATTGCCGTAACCGTTAAGTCTAGCTCTCTCAGTAAACAATTCGTTTACAAGATTCAACGTGGGATCACTACCAAATTCATACCAATCTTCGGTAAAACTTTGGTCATTATCGAACTGACGCAGATGGTTCAGCAATTCCTTATCTGTTTCTGCATGATGATCAGGATACTTAAAATTGGCTCCACCCGGATTCATCATTACTATCGAACCAATAACATCCCATGAGTTGCCAAATTGCAGTAAAGTCCGCCAACGGTATCCCATGTCAGTATTGGCTATTTTATTATAGTGAGTATAGACTTTCATCTGTTTATTCATTGCTTATATTATATTTGTTCCACATTCTTTTAATCTTTCCGGCAATTTCTTTACGGAGCCAGAGAGGTTCCAGCACTTCCATATCCTCACCATTCCAAAGTATTTCTTGTTGGAAGTCAAACTCTGGACGGAGATTAAAGGTGAAGATGCTGTATTCTTCATTACGTTCAATCTCTTCCTGCGACTCGTGCATCTTTAAATCACGGATGTAGTTGGCTTGTCCTGCTGATACTTTCAGTTTGACAGGTTGTACCTTCACAGACTGTTCAGCAATGATTCCAAAGCAGCCATCAAAGAAATCCTCTGCCGTCCAGTTCTTTGGCATTTCAAAAGTCTCGTCTGTTGCATGAAGATATTTGATACGATCAAGGGAATAGATGCGTGGCCCCTTCTCGTAATAATAAGAATATGTGCTGCGAGCCACCAAGTACCAACGCTGGCGGAACAGCTTCACGCAATAGGGTTGCACGTCGAAGTTGTTCTCTTCGTCCTTCCAGTAGCTGTGATAGGTGATGTTCAGGATACGATTTTCCTTCATAGCCTCAATGATGGGCCGAAGGTAGTTCTGGCCAGACGGCACGTATTCCAGAATGATGCGGTCTTTGATGCTCTGGCTATTCGCTAAAGCATTGCTAACACAGAATGTGTTGTATAGCCAGGAACGGAGTCCATTTTTACTAATGTCTTCCTCGTTCTCAATGTAATAGCGGTACTCACCACGGTTCTCATTGACTATGCTGATTCCAAACATGTCCCAAATGACATAACGCCAGTTATCAAAGGTACGTTTTGGAATATCCACACCTCTACTAATATCCGTATCACGAAGCCACCGTTCATTCAGTTCTTTGAATGAAATTTTGCGTCTGCGATAGATGGTTTCTATCACCCATACGTACTTGCTAATCAGGCTTTGCCCTCTATCGTTATTAATCATATTTTATGTTTTTTCTGCAAAATTACTCTAAGGGTACGCCAAGCCGTGGCAGAGGTTGGAGAAAAAGTAGATTTTGTTAAAAATTCATCTACATTCAACCTTTAGGGACATCTAAAGCTCGGAATTGTTCTTGAAGGTTCGTTATCTTTTCCATCAACTCGCCGAAAGTCAGAGGTTGCCCATAAATGAAGCTCTCCTTCATTTCGTTATAGTCAGCTTCGTAAGAGGACATCAGTTCGTCACTTGGTACAATCTGAATAGTGGCAGGTAGCTCTTTGTCGTAATCCACATAACCAACATGATAGAACTTGCGACGATGCTCCACAATCTCATGATAGAGCACCAAATCATTAAGAGCCATTTCTGCGTATGGGGTTTGCATCAGTCTCTCCAAGTCGTAGAAGTGACGTGTCATTCTATGCGTTCTCGGTTCGTCCTTCTGGAACTCTTCACACAAGAGGAAAGCTTTTTCCAAGAAAGTCCTGGCGGGACTGACAGTGCGGATTGTCTGGACAAGGTCGGAATCCACATCTTCATCCTTGAAGGTCTGTTCTATAAGTGATGAAATTCTTCTCATCTCGTAAGGCTCGGACATTGACAACACGCTAATCTCTACTTTAACCGTTGGTATTGCGTATGCGGCTTGGCTATCGTAGAGTGAAGGATATTGAACATAAAGAACAGATGGGTCTTTATCGTGTGGAACCTTTTGGGGCTCACCATTTTCATTGGATATGTCATTGTCTGTGAGAACTGTTACTTCAAGCCCCATTTCGACAAGTTTCGCCGATAACTCGTCTTTGAACTCGCCATACAAGAAGTCCTGTCCTTTCTCTCGAAGATTATGTATTTGCGTATTACTGGTACAGCTTGCACAAGAGAGTTGCTTGACGTTCAGAAAATAGTCACGGCTCAATGCTAAATCAATATCTTCACTGAATCGGTTGATGATATCCCAGCCTTTACTGAGACTCGTACCACCTTTGAATAACAGATATTCTGATACACTGGAGTGAAAAAGGGCATACAACACTGCCGTTACCCACCAGTCCTTCTCGGCAGCAGCTTCATCAATTTGCCGTGCCTCGACCACACCTTGTATCATCGCCTTTCGCTCGTCGAGCGAGAAATCAATCCATTTACTCATTTTATTCCTTTCTTTATAACTTGTCGCATCCATACAGGAGCCAACAACAAATCATATTCTATGGTGTCAGTCTCAGGAGTTTCCGAGAACAGTTGTCTAATCCTCGCTTCAACATCCTGAGTGATGTTATGCTCACCAATGCTGCGTAATGCTTGTACCAATTCTGGCATCAAACGTCCGCGGAATGCAAAGTTCTTAGGTGCCCCATGCTTCAGAGTCACTGTTCGATTCCCTAATTTCATTTTTCGCCCAGACCCAGTAGTCAGAAAAATAGTGTTCATGGGTACTTGCGTTGAGAATCCTAAGCGATTAGCAGCAGTGGCTCCCGTAGGTATAACTTTTGCCTTATCTCGTTTGGAAATCTCTTTCACTAATTCGTAAGCCGAAGGATAAAGGATGCCAAAACGTGTTTTACGTGCCTTGACATACACACCTTTGGCTATTCGTGTAATCAATCCTTCTTTCTCAAAGATGGCGAGCAGTTTTGTGACGTACTCGACATCATATTGGGGAAAAGAAGAAACAAAGAATATATCGCCAAACTTACTGCGAGTAATCCTTTTTCTAATCTGTTGTACTACTGCATTCTCCATCGATTTTGTATATAAATTATGGTCGGAATGATAATAAATATTTCCGACCGCAAAGATACAAAATTTCTTTTATACAGCAATACTTTAAGTGTTGAAATTAAGTTTCATTGGTAAATTATAGCGTTTTTCTTGCTGTATAGATGGCATTCCTATATAAATAATGTGTCGCTTTTTTACATTAGGGGCAATATTGCCAGAAAAGACGACTTCAAGAATAAAATACCATGACTTAATCAATTTATTGCACACTTGCGGGCCATTTGGGGTTCAAAAAAGTTAAAAACGTTAAATGTTCGTCTTTTCCCCAATCTTTAGAATCTAGGCAATCACTTCTCTATCGTTTAAAGTACAAGTAATTGATATAATGCGATTTACAAATACAGATCTTGTATCTGTTTCTGCAAAAGAGTTTGAGGCATTATGGGGTAAACCATTCATAGTGTAACGAGTTCCTGACTGTATCTTAAAGGGTTGTAAAAAAAATGATATAAGAAATGATGAAATATAAAATTGTAAATATTGCATTGGCAGTTTTCTTATTGATAGGTTGTACATCTGCGAAATCGTTTGGAGTGACAACAGAGGATAGCAATGATACTATAGTTGTAATGGAAGAGCATACAGGGCGTTATCCTTACGATAAAGAGATAGCGTATAAGTTGTGTAATGAGAAAAAAGAAGACAATATATGTCTGACAGCCATGTTTTTTAAAAAGCGCATTACTGCAATCTCGATATATGTGAGGAATTGTGCAGATACAAATAGGGCAGACAGAGAATCAATGGATATTGATAATGATACTATGGCAGTAGAATGTAATTCTATTGAGATTTCAAAGAGAGAATCTTTCTTTAAAGTTCCGTATGGCAGGCAAATGAAGTTTGTTAGAGATATACTGGGCGGTTTAGATAAGAAATATGGGCTGGAAGACTTGAAATGTATTTCCACAACAACGGATATATGGGGAAATGCTTCTGTGGATATTTCAAAAGAGTATGCTAAACAAAAAACACAGCAACATGGTAATGCACTAATTAAGACCATATATAATAGTATGCTTTTTAGGGACATAAATCAGGTTTTGGCCATTCATGGGCTGACAATTAATAATGTCTGGAGTGATGACAATCCGTCATTTAAGACGAAAAAACAATTTCTAAAAGAAAACATAATGGAATGTGAAAGTATGCCGGATACATTCATTATGTGTCATGTCGAGTTTGAAACACGTAAAATAAAAGCGGTAAAGTGATGATGAATACCGTTTCGTTTCTTCCATGATAGATGAAATATACATTGATGGTTGTAGAAAAGATAAAATAGATGCCATTTACAAATTGATGGATGACTATGAGGAACGTAAGAAATGATTTTTACAGAAAATGGTGCCTAACTATTTTGAATTTTGAGTTTGATATTATAAAACAACAAAGGTCTCTTTATCCACCTTCAATAAAGGATGCTTCAGAGCGATTATCTTTGTTGGAAGGTGAATTTTGTCGTTTGAAAGATGAGGTAGAAAAAGCTCATAAGGATAAGAACATTCATAAGTTGAAATTATTCTTTTTAAGTGTCAATGAGATGGTTATGGATTTAGATGATGTCCTTAAAAGGGAGTTGAATGAAAAACTTCAACAATGTTGCGGAAGAGACTTGAATGTTTATGATAGAAAACTGCATAATAAAGTTGAGAATATTATAAACAGGGGTAAGATACGCTCAGATAATGAGTATCGACAGGTTAAGTTATATTTGGACTGCTTGAATCCTGAGGATAAGAATATACAACTTATTGATCTTTTGGATACTCTTATGTCAGAATATGAAATGTTAAAAAGAAAGTAGCTATGGTAATACATCTCATTGTCATGGGAATTAAATTTCAAGTTTTAAAAAGAATCCGATAATTAAATGAAATACATATTATCATTATTTATTGTTGTCTTGTTCTACGGCTGTTTTAACGCTAAAAGGCAATATCCTGACAATTTCAATGCCTATAATGACTCGATTGACATTTGCATTGAGAGGTTTCAGCAGGAGCGGGACACTTCTTTTATTATTAAGGCTATCGGTTATTGCGATGTCTTGGAGGAAATGCAGTCTGACAGGAAAGGACGGTTTGCCGTTATACAGAAGAAATGCCAATTGTTTGGCTTGATTGGAGAGTTCCGAAAGGCTTTCTTATTACAAGGTAAGGCTGTGGAGTTGCTTGACGATAATGATGTGCGCCGATTGGAATTTTATGGTCTTAAATACAAATGTGAAGGAGATACGGCAAAGTCGTCATTATATTTTAATAAGGCTGTTGCAGAATGTGATAAAGATCTTTCTGTGAGAGATAACGTGACTAAAAAAGTTGAGTTGTTGATTATGTCGGGCAAGAAAGATGAAGCAAAATATACATTAAGAGAATATCTGAAAAATCATAATGATGAAGATGTGAGAATAATGTTGGATAATTTTCAATTGTTGTGTGAAGAGATTAGTGAGGGCTTGCTATTGTTGTATGGTGTTAATTTACAGAAATAGTAATAAAGGGAAAATAACAGATTATGGAAATAGTTGAATATAAAATAAGCCGTTATGGTGATAATCCACGACACGGAGCCGTTTTAAAAGACGGCAGGCAATGGCTCTGTACAAAAGATAATGTAGTTGACTATGTCCTTGATGGCATAATGTTTACAAACAAAAAATACATCAGGAATATACAAGATGTAGAGTTGGCTGGTTTGGATGTAATGTTATCGCAGATTATTCCACTTAAATATACCCAATTTCAAAATGATAAAGAATATATCAGCAATCTAAGTCTTGATGACTATCATGAATTCTTTCTCCATATTATGGCATTAGGACAATTGATAGAAATTGGGTTAGATAAGAATAATGCTGTTTATGTCGGTACTATTTGCTGTGTACATGATAAGTCTTTTATGGTAGACTTGATAGACACTAATGCAAATTATGATGAGAAGGCAAGAATACCGTTTGATAAAGTAAGATATATAAAATTGGATACAGATTACCTCAACTCATTGGAGATTTTTATCAAGAATAGAGCGTTATAGGTTTTATGAACATATCTGTAAAAGCATATAATGAGTTCTTAATATAGCTATCTATGAATATTAAAATGAAAAAAGTAAAATACTCTCTAATCATTTTGGTTTCAATTGCATTTATATGTGTAGTATCCTTTATATGGAGATTGGTGTTGACTTTCCCGTATGAAGAACTTGAAACTATTAGTCTTGGTGGAAATTATGTATTTAATGAAGATGTAATATGCAAGATCGATAAGAATAAAAACCTTTATTTAGCTATACCGGATCACATAGAGAATTATAATTATGATGATAATTATATTGTTGTCAGACAGTTGCCAGTCTTTGATATTGCAGATTATTATTGGATAGGACTGCCTTCTGTAGAGAAAGACAGTATTAATAGAATGGTGCAAAAGTGCAGAAACATCGGTACTTGTTTTTGGATCGTAGACAAAAATAAAGATAAAACAACTGGGCCATTAACAAAGCAAGAGTATAAACTAATGTGTAATTCGTTGCACATATCTTTGTCGTTAGATAAATAACATAAATCAAATGAAATCTCAACTATTATGGCTTCTATAAATACAAAGATGATATTCCTGAACAGTTGTTTTCTCCCTGGATGTTTGTGATAGAAATAGAAAAAACTGATGAAGCCAAAGAGGATACTGTTATATGTTCAAAGAAAATCACATATAGATAATATAATGCGGAACATTTTTATAATATTTGTTGTAATTGTTGCATTGAGTTGCAGTAATGGTAATGGTACTAAAGGCGGGCTGGTTGGTTCTTCTGACTCTATAATGATAATAGAAGGTCCTTCTGAGGATCTTGGTTATGGTATGGAATATACCTATTATGCTGTAAATGGTAATGACACGATGAGTTTGTCTTGCGAGCTTTTTGATATGCCGGAGAAAAAGGAAATGAACATAATATTCAGGAATCTATATTGTAAAGTGGTAATACCGTCTGATACTTCTGTTTTTGACAAGAATGCACATATAAATAGTGGATATAAGAGGGCAAATTATCAACAACAGTTATATCTTATAGGCATGTTCTTAGAAAGGATATCTGTAACTAATGATATTGGTACACTCACTTTTTTGGACTATGGCTTATTGTCAAGTGGTAGTTTGAATGTCGAAGTCTCTTCCGGAATTGCACGTATGGGACAGGCGAGTATGAAAGATGTTATAAAATCATCTTCTTTTTGTAAGACAATGAATGTCTTGTTAAGGAATTACGGTTTGGAGATTGATGATGTATCAATAGGTAAATTTGTATTTGTAGATAAAAGCTCTTTCTTGCGGCATAATTCTACAGATTCGTTGGATATTCGGGATGTTGATAAGTTTCTTGATGCCACAATTAGTCTTAAAATTCATAAACTGCAAAGATAAAGGATATAATGATGTTGTATATAAAGTTTCAAGTGCAAGAAAAAAGACTGAATCAGATACAAGAAATTCCTTTTTGATGAAAGTCTTGTTTAAAATATTGGATTGGGTTGTGCCGAAAGCT
>ERZ809407.200-NODE-200-length-66014-cov-6.741749_pt1 | contig 66014 bp, 69 predicted proteins | sample MGYA00520792_ERZ809407 | MGnify/ENA primary metagenome ERZ809407 (study PRJEB31576, sample SAMEA3212665) | Homo sapiens | biome: human-gut; feature: human gut; material: fecal | place: Sweden | collected 2012 ...
CAGATAAGCCATTCCTTATGCCAGTAGAGGACGTATTCTCTATCACAGGACGTGGTACAGTTGCTACAGGTAGAGTAGAGCGTGGTGTTCTTCATGTATCTGACGAAGTAGAAATCGTTGGTATTCACGAAGAGACTAAGAAGACAGTTGTAACAGGTGTTGAAATGTTCCGTAAACTTCTTGATGAAGCTCAGGCTGGTGACAACATCGGTGCTCTTCTTCGTGGTATCCAGAGAACAGAAATCGAAAGAGGACAGGTTCTTTGTAAACCAGGTTCAGTAACATGCCATCACAAATTCACAGCTCAGGTTTACGTTCTGACAAAAGATGAAGGTGGACGTCATACTCCATTCTTCAACAACTATCGTCCACAGTTCTACTTCAGAACAACAGACGTTACAGGTGTTTGCGAACTTCCAGAAGGTGTTGAAATGTGCATGCCTGGTGACAACGTAGAAATGACAATCGAACTGATTCACCCAGTTGCTATGGAGCAGGGACTTCGTTTCGCTATCCGTGAAGGTGGACGTACTGTAGGATCAGGACGTGTTGCTACAATCATCGAGTAATTATAATCTGTTATCAGAATATTAACTCAAATATATACCCCAGAGGCTAAAACCTCTGGGGTTTTTGTTATACCAAAGTATACAAGAGAACTTGTTGGGCTTAAGAAAGAAACGATCAGCGAAAGTTCGACAGATGGATATAATAATCTTGAAGAAAATAATTCAGTTATGTATACTTAAAAATATAAAATAAAATTAAATTAAGAGGAGAGCAGTATGCAAAATCCGGAAATAGTAATTATAGGAGCAGCAATTATTGATGTTCTGGCATATCCTGTAAACGTGAAAGTATTTGAAACGGGATCGTATTCGACAGAAGATATACATATGACGACAGGGGCAGATGCATTAAATGAAGCCACTATACTTGCCAAAAAAGGGCGGAGAGTTCAGTTGGAAACAGTGATAGGTCAGGATGATGCAGGAAAATTCATACAGGCTCATTGCAATGATGCAGGGATCATGGTACGGGATGCGTGCATCAAAAAAGATGAAAAGACAGGTATGAATATTGTTCTTGTGGAGCAAGATGGAACAAGAAGTTTCTTGACGAATCCGCATGGTACACTTCGAAGCCTGAAAGTAGAACATATCCAGATGCCATTTCCTGAGAGTGCAAAGATCGTATGCTTTGCAAGCATATTTGTATTTCCGAAGATTGGTCCTGATAAATTAGTGCAAATATTCTCACAGGCAAAAATGCAGGGGAAAATTGTCTGTGCGGATATGACAAAGCGTAAAAAGGGCGAGACGCTGGAAGATATGGCGGAAGCTTTTTCGTATATTGATTATCTGTTTCCAAATGATGAAGAGGCGATGCTTCTGACGGAAACGGAATCAGTCGAAGAAGCAGCAGAATGCATAAAATCCACAGGTGTGGGAAATGTGATCATAAAATGTGGAAAGCGGGGATGTTACATTCGGACAGATGTGGAAAAGTGTTGGATAGCTGCGGAAGAGAATGTAAATTGTATTGATACAACTGGAGCCGGAGACAGCTTTGCGGCGGGATTTCTGAATGCACTGTTGGATGGAAACGGTGTGAAAAGATGTGCGAAAGAGGGCAACCGTTATGGCGCAGAGGCGGTTCAGCATATCGGAGCGACTGCATGGCTGAATGATGGACTCTGAGAATTGAAATGAATAAATGATGATATGGAGTAAAAGGGTATGGAATATTCACATGAGATCATTGTGCCCAACGATGATCTCCCATTTAAAATGTTCATATTTGAGGGAAGTCGAGGAGGATATATCCGCCAGAAACACTGGCACAGATCAATGGAAATATTTGCAGTATTTGATGGGGAGATGGAATTTTATCTGAATGACAAGAGATATCCGCTTCACCCGGGAGAATTTATGCTTGTGAATTCAAATGAATTGCATTCCATCTATGCGCCCAAAAAGAATAAAACGCTGGTCATACAAATACCGGTTGCGACATTCGAAAGATATTATACAGACGACGGATTCATATATTTTTCTCACAGTTCCAGGATCCAGAGGTGATGGGTCTGTTTGAAGAAATGTATCATGTATATGCGGAGAAGAAGAATGGATATGAATATAAGGTTCAGAGTCTGTATTACCGTCTGCTGTATCTGTTGGTAAGTAAGTACCGCAAGACGGATCTGGATGCGGAAAAGATATGTGCAAATAAAAAATTAAATAAGCTGTCAACAATTACGGATTATATGAAACAAAATTACAGCAAAGAGCTTTCGCTGGAGAGTCTTGCGAGGACATTTAATTATTCCCCGACGTATTTATCACGTATGTTCCGAAAGTATGCGCAGATGAGTTATAAGACGTATCTGGATGATCTGAGACTTCGGCATGCGTATAATGATCTGGTGAATACAGATCTTTCAATCGGAATGATTGCGGAGAAGAATGGATTTGCGGGGAGCAAAGCATTTGCAAGGGTGTTTAAGGAGCAGTATGGGGAACTGCCGAGTGAATATCGGAAGAAACAGTGAGAGGAGAAGAATGGCTTAAAAGTAATCTTGTAAAATGATCTGTAAAGAATATAGTAGCAAATAAAGAGTGAGGGGCTGTCGCTTTAACGATTGAAAAATCGGTGAAGCGGCAGCTTCCTTTTGCCTTTTTTGATAACCATATTTAAGATTTTTAATTGGAAAGTTCCTTTTTTGTAAAAAAGACATACTTTAACACACCTAAATAGATGTTTCTGAAAAATTTTTGAATTTTCAAAAATTATGCTGTTTTTAAAGGAAATAAATGTTTTCCTGTTTTCCCTTTTTGAATTTTATTATGAAGTTTATTCACATTTTTTGCCATTGCAAGCAAAATACTTTCTGCGAGAACATTAGATGTACCCCGGCTCAAGTATCTTCGGAATTGCATATCCTGTTTTAATTCTCCAAAAGAACCTTCTACCTGAATACTTCGGTTGGTTCTGAGATGGATCCCCTCGTCGGATAGAATTCGTTCCAAATCTTCTTTGCGATATTTTAAAAATGTTTTTGCTACCGAGAGCACCTTATGACGCTCTTCCATTGGTGTTTTACAGTTATTCCCTTTGATACAGTCTCTTTTGTATGGGCAGTCTTTGCATTCACTGCATTGATAGATTGTTTTCTCACTAATATATCCTGTTTTTGATTTTGAACGACGCACATAAGTAGATAACAGTTGTTTTCCGTTTTTACAAGTATAGCAGTCTTTTACTTCATCATAATTCATATTTTCTATTCGTCCGATATCTTTTTTATATTTTCTAGTTTTCGATTTTTCATAATTTGATGGTTTGATAAATGCCACCTGGCCGTTCTTTTCTAAATAAACATAATTCTCTTCACTTTTGTATCCTGCATCAGCAATGATCTTTTTATATTTAAATGATAGATAGGTTTCAGCCTCTTTGAAGAATGGAATGAGCGTTGTGGTATCTGTAGGCTGAGGGCTAATCGTTAGCCATGTGATGTATTCTGAATCTACTCCGTGATGTAAATTAAATGCAGGTTTTAATTGCCCGTTTCCCATAGCATCTTCTTTCATACGCATAAAAGTTGCATCAGGATCTGTTTTGGAGTAGCTGTTTCTTTTGCCACAAATATGCAGCTTTTTGGTATATCCTTTCAGACGGTCAAGATAACTTTCTAATGTTTCAATACTCTTTTGTAAGGGAGATTTTCTCTTTCCTATGCCATGCACAAAATCAATATTTTCTTCCTGCTTTAATGCATACAGTTTTCTGCGCAATCGTTTTACATGCTTCATTTTAACTGTATCCCCATGAACAATCTGAATTCCATAGAGTTGCTCACATTCGTCAATAAAATCAGCAATTTTCATCAATAACTTTTCCTGATTTTTAGATACAGATTTTTTCCACACAAAAGTATATTCGTTTGCACAGGCTTCAATCTTTGTTCCATCAATAAAGATTGTTTCACCAGAAATTTCTCCCAGTTCATAAAGGAGGCCCGACATTTCAGCAAGAATTCGTTTGGCACACGGAGCGAAATGGATACTGCGGAATCGGGCAAAGGTAGCATGATCAGGTACTGGTTTTCCTTCTAAAAGATACATAAAATTAATATTACGTTTACAGTTAAGTTCATGGAACGGGATGAATAATCACCATTCATGTAAGAATACAAAACAATCTTCAAGAGAGTTCTTGGCGAAACTGTATTTATTCTTTCATAAGTAGAATATAAGTCAGTCAAATCCATAGCCTCCACAAACTGACTCAGTAACCGCACAGAATCATCTACTGGAATAATTGTTTCCAAATTTAAAGGAAGTTTTAGTTGATATCCTTCTTCGTTCAAAGTATAATTTTTATGTAATAATATAGGAGTTTGCATGCTTATATTTTACACCTACAGCCGGACTTTGCGAAGTCTGGCTGTAATTTTTTGCACAGAAAAGGAGCTGTGCACTAATGTTTAGTGCGACAGCCCCTTGTCTATCGACATGTGTTCCAAAGTATTCAATGCCGTAGCCACTAAATTCTGCAAAAATAATAGCAAGAAAGGGTTAGGGCTAATGTGTCTGCAGATCTTTCATGGCAAGATGAAAAGCTCCCTGTGCGGCAATTGGAATCTCTTCAGAGTCATCTAACACAATATTATGGAAAGCAGGGTCTTCTTTTAACAGATCATAAAGCGCATGACTGAAAGCACCGTTCCCATGGATGACAATACGTACATTCGTGACATCTTTAAAAAATGCTGCATTATGAAGAGCGGTAAGATCACTTTCCAATACAATTCCGAGAACATAGTTCTGCAGATTATATTTTGACTGGCTGCCAAACCGGTCAAAAAGTCTTGTGAGAAATAATGCACGTCCAAAGCCTTCCTTTCGATGCATTTCACAGCCGTATTGTATCATTTCCAGATTGTAGTGTTCCATGGATGGAAATCCATGATCGACAGAACTGGCTACAATCGTATCATTGACGATGGAATTTAATAATTCTCCGGAGAGTGTGGTGCTTGTAGCGAGAACTGTGCAGTTTTCGTCTATGAAGACGTACTTATTATGAGAACCAGGCAGAATATAAATGGTATTCTGGTCAGAGCCATACTGTTCGATCAAAGCATAAGTCTCCGTCTCTTCTCCACGCATAATGTCAAATGTGCGTAAAGAATCAAGAGATTCCGGGTTGGAAAGTGTATTCTTTATGCCGGGAATAAGGACAATCTCTTTTGAAAATACTTCCGGCAGGTGGACACGCACCAGGTGCTCCTGATAATTTTTCATGGAAACAGGAGCAGTAAGATGTGGCACTTCAAGGATGCCAAGGTCGCTGGTCAGCATTCCGGACATATAGACTCCTTGGACAGCATTATCGGAAACTGCACATTCGGTAAGCATGCTTTCAATCATATTGTGAATTGCTTTTTTCCAGGCTTGATTGCTGCCATTTATCGCAGACGTTTTGGCTCCGATTGCTTGTGAGCGTTGTGTAAGGATTTGGCCATTGGCAGTCCAAAGATAAGTTCTGGTATTACTTGTTCCACCGTCTACAGTTATTATATAATTCATGATTTATCCTCCTTGATAATGAGTATGAGTAAACTGTTGTTATAATGTTTGATGTGAAATGGCAGTACAGTATCTATGTGCGATTTCCGTTAATTCACTGTATTTTTCTTCATTAGCTAATTTGGAAAATTCTCCGGCAATGCCGTAAAAATCTGCACCGGATTTTTGCCATAGAGTTATATTTTCGAGATTCACTCCTCCGGTTGGTCCTATAAGCGCCTGTGGGATCGGAGCTTTTATGGCTTTTATAGAATCCAGACCAAGGATAGAAGCCGGGAATAGTTTGATCATATTTACGCCAAGTTCTAAAGCAGTCATGATTTCTGTCGGAGTCATACAGCCGCAGATGACCGGTTTCTGGTAACGGTTAGCACATTTTATAACACCTTCATTGAGCGTAGGAGTAACAATATACTGTGCGCCGTGCTGAATGGCATTCAGACAGGATGCTTCATCAAGTACAGTGCCGGCTCCGATCAACAGATCAGATACATTTTGATAGTGGGAAATAACCTGAAGTGCTCCGGGAGTATTCAGGGTCACTTCAATTGCCTGGATACCGCCTTTTTTTAATGCTTCAATTCCTTTTTGCGCTTTTTGAGGAGAATCTAAGCGTAAGATGGCGATAATCTTATTCTCTAACAGTTGATTTAAGATAGATACATAATTCATTTATAACACCTCGTTTGTTTGTAAATAATAACTAGTTCCTATATAAAAACTATAACACTAGAAAGGAATGGTGACAATTCTCAATTGATAACAAAAAAACTTGCCTGAATTTGGTAATATTGTATAGAGCATTCATTTGGGATATGATAAAATGAGTGTAAATGAAAGAGAGGAAGCTATTATGCAAGAAGAGAAAATGCACCGATCGACCTATCGGGTTTTGAAAATATTTGAGCTTTTATCTGCAACTTCGGAAGGAATGTCACTGACCGGTCTGGCACAGAAACTGGAGATTCCAAAGGGAAGTCTTCATCCAATCTTAAAGACCATGCAGGCAATGAATTTTATCAGAATGAATGATAATGGGAATTATACAATCGGGCAGGCAGCATATTTTGTGGGTTCTTCATATACGAAGAATTCCGATCTGTTACAGGAAATAGATTATGTTTTGAAGAATTTGTCATCTGCGGTTAATCAGACAGCATATTTTTCGGTATTATCCGGTGGTGAGGTTTTATATCTTTTGGAAGAAAGAGTAGCGACCCCCATCACGATCCAGGCAAAAAGAGGATACAAATATCCGGCATATGCAACAGGTATTGGAAAAGCCCTGCTTAGCGGAAAGACAGAAAAGGACATTAAAACATTATATCCGGAAGGGTTATATAAATTGACAGAACATACAATTGATGATTTTGACACACTTTTCTCACAGATGGAAGAGACGCAAAAATCAGGGTATTCATTTGAAAAAGAGGAATCGAATAAAGATGTGCAGTGTATTGCAGTTCCTGTAAAATACAAAGAAAATGTAATTGCAGGTATGAGCGTGGCTGTTCCGGTGTTTTACTATTCAGAAGAATTTGAAAAAAAAGCAATGGAAGAACTAAAAAAGGCAAAGCAACATATCGAGAAACTGATCCAGGATAATACACAGGAGTGGGTATATTCACCATTGGGAACAGAAACATAAATGGCATGACCGGGAGGTGCTGTGATGAAACAAAAAAATGGAATGCCTCTGGCGCAGGCGGCGGCAGAAGATATCATTGAGATGATCCGAACCAATCATATGAAGCCGGGAGACCGTCTGGAGAATGAATATGAACTGGCAAAAAAACTAAATGTCGGAAGAAGTACGGTCAGAGAAGCGGTAAAAAGCCTCGAAACAAGAAATATACTGACGATAAAAAGAGGAGCCGGAACCTTTATTTCGCAAAATGAAGGTGTAGCGGTAGATCCGCTTGGAATTTCCCTGATGGGAAAGGATGAAGGGATAGCATTAGAACTTCTGGATGTACGTATGATACTGGAGCCCGAAAGTGCAGCACTGGCAGCAATTCATGCAGATAAGAACGAGATTGCGGAGATATCCAGACAGAACCGGAAGGTGATTGGAATGATCAGACAAGGATTGGATCATCATGAAGAGGATGCACGATTTCATCAGCTGATTGCAGAGGCGACAAAGAACCGGATCATAGCGAAGCTTGTGCCGATTATTCAGCAGTCAGTAGGACTGACAGCCGAGATGACGAGTAAACGCCTGACAGAGACAACGGTGAGTTTTCATGAACAGATTGTCGAAGCTATAACAAGAGGAGATGCGAACGGAGCAAGAAGCGCGATGATAGCACATATCAGCGAAAACAGGATTTATATCATAAAAGAAATTGAACGAAAGCGACGTTTTGAGTAGAAAAATATGTAAAAAAGTAGCGAAAAATAAGGATGTCAGACAAGTTTTTAAAATAAAAATCAAGAGGAAATGCCTTAAAATCAAGGTTTTTGGGCAATTGGCTCTTGATTTTTTTTTGACAAAAATCAAGACATCAGATGTATTTGAGGCGTTAAATTGTATATAATTAACAAGTATGCACAAAATAAATGGCGTAAACGGAGAAAAAAATATACAATATTGCCAAAACCGTAAGACGCATATATAATAAAACCATAAAGATTAATCAGACAATTACAGGGGAAATGGAGGAGAGCAAATGAAAGCATTAGTATATGCTGGACCTAAACAGGTAGAAGTTCAAGAGGTAAAAGAACCTGAAAAGCAGGACGGGAAAGTGAAATTAAATATCAGATATTGCGGAGTCTGCGGATCAGATATTGGTATTTATCTGGGAACACATCCAAGAGCAAAAGCACCATTGATTCTGGGACATGAATTTTTGGGAATTGTTGCAGAAGATGGAAAGAAATTCAAAAAAGGTGACAGAGTTGTCCCTTATCCGTTACTTTCCTGTGGACATTGTCTTGCATGCAGAAGTGGAAATGAACATGTATGTAATACACTGGGGCTGATCGGGATTGATACAGACGGTGGGATGTGTCAGACCGTATACACAGATGAGGATGTGCTGTTTAAGGTTCCGGATGGAGTCAGTGATAAAGCGGCAGCAGTGATCGAGCCTCTTGCAGTACTTGTCCATGCAATTCACATGTCAGGATTTGAGGCACTGGATACAGCAGTGGTAGTTGGAGCCGGACCAATTGGAATGTTATGTGGAATCATGTTAAAACATGCAGGGGCATCAAAGATATTTATTTCCGATGTTGTTGAAAAAAGGCTTGAGATTGCAGAAGAACTTGGATTTATACCGGTGAATCCGGAAAAAGAGAATCTGGAAAAAGTTGTAAAGGATGCAACAAACGGCGAGGGATGCGATGCATTCTTTGAATGCAGCGGCGCAGCAGTGCCGGCAATGCAGATGACAGATATTACAAGAGTCCGAGGAAAAATCTGTATCGTATCAGTACATAAAAAACCACACGAAGTGAACTTAAGAGAAGTGAATTTCAAAGAACAGACAGTGGTTGGAACAAGAGTATATACGAAAGAAGAATTCGGAAGAGCTGCAGAACTTACAAAAGAATTAGAAACAGAACTTGAAAAAATTGTAACACATGTTGTTCCACTGAAAGAAAGTGACAAAGTATTCGATATGATCGCAGATCCGGAATGTGGAACAATCAAGATTGTAGTTGACTGTGAAAATGTATAAGGAGGGAATGGCAGATGTCCAGTAAGACAAAGTCAGTAACAGCGGTATTAATCGTACTTGCACTGGTTGCCGGAGTTGGAATGACAAAGGTAGGCAGTAAATATAAAACACAGGATAAGGTGAATCTTATCTTTGCAAATGCAACATCAAATTCGGCGAAAAAAGCGGGAGAAAAATTTAAAGAACTTGTAGAAGAATATTCAGATGGAGATATCACAGTAGATCTGTTCCCGGACAATCAGCTTGGTGATGACAAGACAGTAGCTGAAGGTGTACAGAATGGAGATATTGATATTGGAATATCTTCCAGCGGTAATTTATCAACACTATACAAAGATTATTACATTTACGATACACCATATTTGTTCTTGAATTCACAGGAAGTATATGATGTGGGATTTGACGGAAAAGCTGCACAGGAAATGTTAAAGGGTGTAAGCAAAGTTGGATTGAAGCATATGGCAATGTGGGAAAACGGATTCCGTAATTGCACGAATAATGATCATGCGATTGAGACACCGGCGGATTGTAAAGGGCAGAAAATCCGTACAATGGAAAATCCAATTCATTTGAAAGCATGGAAATCCATCGGAGCTAACCCAACACCAATGGCATTCTCAGAGTTATTTACAGCTATGCAACAGGGAACGGTAGACGGAGAAGAAAATCCAATCGGAATTATTTACAGTAACCGCTTTTATGAGGTTCAGAAATATATTTCACTGACACAGCATGTATATACACCGTATGTAGTATTTATGAATCCGGATAAATATGATTCATTGACAGATGAACAGCAGGAAATTATTGATAAAGCAATGAAAGAAGCATCAGCATATCAGCTGGAAGTATCTGCAAAAGATGAAGAAGAAGGACTCAAGGAAATGGAAAAATATGGATGCGAAGTGAATACATTGACGGACGATCAGAAAAAAGAATTCCAGAAGCTTATTGAAGATGCAGATGTATTCAGTCTGGCAAAGAGTTCCATGGAACATCCGGAATATTTTGATGAGATTCAGAAAGAACTGACCCAGTATCGTGAGGAGGGAAAATAATGAAAAAAATTTTAAAATTCTTGAATGATTATCTGGAAGAGACAATCTGTATCATCCTGATGTCGGTTATGACAATTATCATATTCATTCAGGTTATTATGAGATATGTAATGCATAATTCGCTTTCTTGGTCGGAAGAACTTGCAAGATATTGTTTCATTTGGCTGATCTACATAGGTGTGGCTTATGGATGCAAACTGATGAAACATATAAAAATTGATGCGGCATTAAAGTTGTTCCCGGAAAAAGTAAGACCGTATATTACAATTGTTGGCGAACTTCTGGTACTTGCATTTGCAGCATACATCGTTGTGACAGGTGTAGAACTTACATATAAACAATGGCTGTTCGGAAAAGCGTCACCAGCCTTGGGAGTTCCATTGCAGTATATCAACGCAGCACCGGTTGTCGGATTTGGTTTGGTTGTAATCAGACAGATTCAGACAATCTGGTATTTGGCAGGAAAACTGCCGGAAAAAAACGGGGGTGAAAAATAGTGGTTGCAGCAGTTTTATTTATCGCATTAGTTGTTACTTTAGTTTTAAATACGCCGGTTGGAATTGCAATTGGAGTATCTTCTCTTTGTGCAATTTTGGCAGACGGACGTATCAGTTCCTTATACATTGTACAGCAGTTGGTTACAAGTGCTGACTCTTTTCCACTGATGGCAATCCCGTTATTTATTCTCGCAGGAGAACTGATGGGTGCAGGTGGGGTATCCAAGCGTCTGTTGAATGTATGCAACGTATTTTTAGGAAGATTCACAGGTGGACTTGCGACAGTAACTATCGTGTTATGTATGTTCTTCGCAGCAGTTTCCGGATCTGGTCCGGCAACCGTTGCAGCAATTGGTTCTATGGTAATTCCGACTATGCTGGATAAGGGTTACAGTAAGAGCTTTACTCTGGCATTGATTGCTACGGCAGGTAGTATCGGAGTTATCATTCCGCCAAGTATCCCGATGGTAATTTATGGAGTATCTACAAGTACTTCCATCAGTTCTTTGTTTATGGCAGGTTTCCTTCCGGGTATTTTAATCGGTTTTTCTCTAATTGTTGTTTCTTATCTGTATTGTAAGAAACAGGGATGGAAAGGTGATGAAAGAAAATATACGGCAAAAGAAAAACTTGCAGCAATCTGGGATGCAAAATGGGCATTATTAAATCCAATTATCATTCTTGGTGGAATTTATGCAGGAATTTTCACACCGACAGAGGCAGCAGCTGTTGCAGCAGTATATGCATTTATCTGCGGAGCCTTTATTTACAGAGAGTTTAATATCAAAGAAATGTTTGCAACAATTGGAAATGCATGTAATACAACAGGAACAACCATGGTAATCATTGGATGTGCTACAGCATTTACAAAGATCCTTACGATTGAAAAGATTCCGGGAGCCATAACAAATGGAATCATTAACTTTACAGACAATAAAATCTTAATCTTATTATTGATCAACGTATTACTACTTATCGTTGGATGCTTTATGGATACCACACCGGCGATGATGGTACTTGCACCGATCTTGTTACCGATTGCAGCACAGTTCGGCGTAGATCCGATCCACTTTGGCATCGTAATGGTTGTCAACCTGGCAATCGGATTCATTACACCACCTCTTGGAATCAACCTATTCGTTGCATCGAGGGTTGGACGGAGTGATCTGGAAACGGTATGCTCCGGAATTATAAAATTTATTCTGGTAATGGTTGTGGATTTATTACTGATTACATTTATCCCGGCAATCAGTATGACGCTTCCGAATATATTCATGAAGTAATGAGGAAGGACAGCAGCTATGAGTATATTTGATCTGACAGGAAAAAAAGCAATTGTAACCGGCGGATCCAGAGGGCTTGGCCACGGAATGGCAGAAGGATTGATGGAAGCCGGATGTGAAGTTGTAATTATAGGAACCAGAGAAAGTATTAAAGACCGTGCAGCTGAATTTAATCAAAAAGGACTCAAGTGTACGGGAGTACAGGCAGATTTGGGAGATGAAATAGCATTAAAAGAAGCTTTTCGGGAATCTCTGGCAGCACTTGGCGGGCATCTGGACATTTTGGTAACGGCCCATGGTGTGCAGAGTAGACATCCATCAGAGGAATTTCCGATGGAAGACTGGAAAAGAGTGCTGGATGTGAATCTGACTGCAGTATTTGAACTGTGTCAGCTGGCTGCAAAACAGTTTATGGCACAGGAGAGCAAAGGAAAGATTATTACAGTAGCATCGATGCTGTCATTCTTTGGAGGATATACAGTACCTGCATATGCGGCATCCAAAGGCGGTGTGGCTCAGATTACCAAAGCATTTTGCAATGAATGGGCAGAAAAAGGAATTAATGTAAATTCCATTGCACCTGGATATATGGCGACAGAGATGAATACGGCACTTTTGGATCCGAAAAATCCGAGAAAAGAAGCAATCACAAACCGCATCCCTGCAAAGCGTTGGGGAACAGCGGAAGATATGAAGGGTCCTTGTGTATTTCTGGCATCAGATGCATCAGACTATCTGAACGGAGCAGTCATTCCGGTGGATGGAGGATATCTCGTTCGATAAAAACAGAAAGTCTAGAGAAAGTAAAGATATTGAATAAAAAATAACAGAAAAAATGTAACATAATTGGAGGAAAAGACATGAAAGTAATTATTACAGACTGTGATCATGACAGTATTGATATTGAGAAGAAAGTATTTGCAGATGCAGGAATGGAAGTAGAACTGAAACAGGCAATCACAGAGGATGAGGTGATTGAGCAGTGCCAGGACGCGGAGATATTTATTGTACAGTATGCAAAGATTACAAAGAAAGTAATGGATAACTGTCCGAAATTAAAATATGTTGTCCGTTATGGTGTTGGAGTAGATACGATTGATGTACCGGAGGCTACCAAACATGGTATTCAGGTAGGAAATGTACCGGACTATGGAATGAACGAAGTGGCAGATCACGCAATTGCACTGGCCATGGTAATGGTAAGAGAAGTTGTAAAAATGAATCAGTTTACAAAGAATGAAAAATGGGATTATACAAAAGCAATTCCAATCCACAGATTCAGCGAACTGACGGTTGGAGTTGTAGGACTTGGAAGAATTGGGCGTAATTTTGCAAAGAAAATGCATGCACTTGGTTTTAAAGTAATCGGAACAGATCCATATTTTAAAGCGACACCAGAGACGGATGAATATGTGACAGCAGTTTCTGTAGAGGATATTATTACAAAATCAGATATTATTTCCTTACATTGTCCGGCAGATGGAAATAAAGATTTATTCAATGCAGAGACATTTAAGAAGATGAAGAATTCAGCAGTGCTAATCAATGTGGCACGTGGAGGAATCATTAATGAAGCAGATTTGGATGAGGCGTTGAGCAATGGAGAAATTGCAGGAGCAGGACTTGACTGTATGCTTGGAGAGCCGGTAAGTAAAGATTCACCATTGTTTAAGCATGAAAATCTGGTTGTAACACCTCATATGGCTTGGTATTCGGAAGAAGCAGCAAGTGAACTGAAGAGAAAGGTTGCAGAAGAATCTGTAAGATTTTCCAATGGTGAAGCAATTCACTACCCGATCAATAAACTGGCATAGGAGGTAGAAGACATGATAGAAGAATTATTGAAACAGATTGAATGTATGGGGATTCTTCCGGTTATCAAACTGAATGATGCAAAGGATGCGGTTCCGCTTGCAAAAGCATTGTGCGAAGGCGGACTTCCATGTGCAGAAGTTACATTCCGTACAGATGCAGCAAAAGAATCCATTGCGGTAATGACGAAAGCTTATCCGGAGATGCTGGTAGGAGCCGGAACTGTATTGAATACAGAGCAGGTAGATGAGGCAGTAGAAGCAGGTGCAAAATTTATTGTAAGCCCGGGACTGAATCCGGACACAGTCGAGTATTGTGTGAAGAAAGGGATTCCGATTCTTCCGGGATGCTCCAGCCCAAGTGATATTGAGCAGGCAATCAAATATGGACTGGATGTGGTGAAATTCTTCCCGGCAGAGGCAGCAGGCGGATTGAAAGCAATCAAAGCTATGGCAGCACCTTATAGTCAGATCCGTTTTATGCCGACTGGTGGAATCAATCCATCCAATGTTAGCGATTATCTTGCGGAAGATAAGATTCTGGCATGTGGAGGAACCTGGATGGTTCCTGCGGCAGAGATAGAGGCGGGAAATTTTGATAAGATTAGAGAATTGACAGAAGAAGCGGTTAGAAGCATGCTCGGATTCAGACTTGCACATGTAGGAATTAACTGTGAGAATGAATTGGAGGCTCATCTAGTAGCAGGAGCATTTGATACAATGTTTGGATTTGCGCCAAATGAGAATCCGAGTTCTATCTTTTCGGCAGGATATGTAGAGACGATGAAAACGCCATATCTTGGAAGCAAAGGACATATTGCAATTGCAACATATTCTGTAGAACTGGCGAAAGCTTATCTGGAAAGAAAAGGTGTAAAATTTAATGAAAACAGCACCGTTTACCGACCGGACGGAAAGATACAGGCAATTTACATGGCAGAAGAAGTGGGCGGATTTGCAATCCATCTGGTAAGAAAACCGAAGGAAGCATAGAGGCAGATTACAGGAAAGGAAAGACGAAATGGGAAAGACAATATTATTTGGTGAACCGATGGCGCTTCTGATTGCAGATACGACAGGCCCGTTAGAAGAAGTAGAACATTTTACAAGAGCAATGTCAGGTGCAGAAGTAAATGTATCGATCGGATTATCGAGACTTGGACATCCGGTAGAATATCTCACCAGACTTGGTGATGATCCATTTGGACATTATATTGCAAATGCATTAAAAAAGAATGAAATAGGAACTTCTCTGGTTACATATGATGACGTATACAGAACTGGGATTCAGTTAAAGAACCGCGTGACAGACGGAAGTGATCCATATGCACCATATTATAGAAAGGGATCGGCGGCATCACATATTACGATCAGCGAGATTGATGCGATTGATCTGACCGATGTAGAACTGGTTCATGTGACTGGAATTCCGCCGGCACTTTCACAAAGTGCAAGAAAAGCGACCTTCCGTTTGATGGACAGAGCAAAGGAGGCAGGAATATTTATTACATTTGATCCCAATCTCAGACCGGTGTTATGGGAAGATGAAGAGACTATGTGCACCGTGCTCAACCAGTTGGCAGCGAAGGCAGATGTAGTGCTTCCGGGAATCGGTGAGTGCAAGATATTAGCAGGAACAGAAGATAAGAAAGAAGCAGCAGATTTTTATCAGAAGTTGGGTGTGAAAACAGTGATTATCAAAGATGGATCGAAAGGTGCCTATGTGCAGACTGCAGACGAGAATTACGATGTAGCAGGCTATAAGGTAGAGAAAGTTGTAGATACCGTTGGAGCCGGTGATGGATTTGCAGTCGGAGTGTTAAGTGGAATTCTGGAAGGATTGGATCTGAAGGACAGTGTAAAAAGAGGAAATGCGATTGGAGCAATTCAGGTAATGAATATCGGAGATAATGAAGGACTTCCGACACCGAAAGAATTAAAAGCATTTCAGGAAAAGCAGTAAATAGAAATTATGGATATTGGACAGGAGATTACCTCCGGAAAAACAGAGTCGGACTTTGATGTCGCGGCTCTGTTTTTGTATCGCCACGTGTTCGTAAGGAGCTGCCAGTGGCAGGTCCTGTAGATCAGGGTATGCAATAGAAGCTTATAAAATGTGGAAAAAGATAAGAAATCGCCATAATCAGGTTAATTTATAGGTGGTAAGTACAAAATCAGGTTGATATAATGACATTGTAAATAAGAGAACGACAAATGCACGGAGGAAATCAAATGGAGATTCTGAAAGTAACAGATGCGGAATTTAAGACCTACGGAAAAGTTCTGGAAGGATATGATATGACCGATCTTCTGAAAGCAATGGAGCATGCACCACTTCCACTGGATGAAGTAATCTATGAACCATCGATTGAAGAACTGGAAGGTCTGAAGATTGCAGATGAGATGAAAGAACGTGCTTACGGCGGACTGGAGATCCAGATCGGATACTGCAACGGTAATAATAAAAAATTAAATGCAGTAGAATATCACCGCTCCTCAGAGCTTGATATTGCCGTAGATGATCTGATTCTTTTGCTTGGATGCTGTACTTCCGAAAGATACGAATACAGAACTGACAGAAGTGCAGAAAAAGACAATTGAGGAAGCCAAAAAAGCAGAAGGAAAGATGCCGGAAGATGGATTACTTACCGCAAAGAATAAATGGCTGATCGCACATGAGGAAGCTGAGATCGAAGGCGCATTTAACGGCCTTTGCGGAGTCAATGTAACAGTGTAACGGCAAAAGTATTACAGATGAAATAAAGCGGGACGAAAACCCGTTAGAATAATTATAAATAAAATATTTAGGAGGAATCACACAATGAACAATATGCCAGAAGTAAAAATTGGAGTAGTAGCAGTCAGCAGAGATTGTTTCCCGGAAAGTCTTTCTGTTAACAGAAGAAAGAATCTGATGAAAGCATACACAGAAAAATACGGAACAGAAGGGATCTATGAATGTCCGATTTGTATTGTAGAAAGCGAAATCCACATGGTACAGGCACTGGAAGATATCAAGAAAGCAGGATGTAATGCACTCTGCGTATATCTTGGAAACTTCGGACCAGAGATTTCTGAGACATTACTTGCAAAACATTTTGATGGACCGAAGATGTTCGTAGCAGCAGCTGAAGAAAGCGGAGATAACTTATTAGATGGACGTGGAGATGCATATTGCGGAATGTTAAATGCAAGCTATAATTTACAGCTTCGTAACATCAAAGCATATATCCCGGAATATCCGGTTGGAGATGCCAAAGAGTGTGCAGATATGATCCATGAGTTCCTTCCAATTGCAAGAGCTGTTGTAGGACTTCAGAATTTGAAGATCATCAGCTTCGGACCAAGACCGATGAACTTCCTTGCATGTAATGCACCAATCAAGCAGCTTTACAATATCGGAGTAGAGATTGAAGAAAACTCTGAGCTGGATCTTTTCGAGGCATTTAATAAGCATGCCGGAGATGAAAGAATTCCTGCAATCGTAAAAGAAATGGAAGAAGAACTTGGAGCCGGAAACAAGAAACCGGAGATTCTTCCAAAACTTGCACAGTATGAAATTACATTAAAAGACTGGGTAGAAGAACACAAAGGATATCGCAAATACGTAGCACTCACAAGCAAATGCTGGCCTGCATTCCAGATACAGTTCGGATTTGTGCCATGTTATGTGAACAGCCGTCTGACAGCACAGGGAATTCCTGTATCTTGCGAGGTTGATATCTACGGAACATTAAGTGAGTTCATCGGAACTGTTGTAAGTCAGGATACAGTAACATTACTCGACATCAACAACTCTGTACCTAAAGATATGTACAAGAACGATATTGAAGGAAAATACAACTATACACAGAAAGACACATTCATGGGATTCCACTGTGGAAATACTGCATCAAGCAAGCTTTCATTCTGCGAGATGAAATACCAGAAGATCATGGCAAGAACTCTTCCGGAAGAAGTTACACAGGGAACTCTGGAAGGAGATATCGTGCCTGGAGATATTACATTCTATCGTCTGCAGAGCACAGCAGACAACAAACTCCGTGCATACGTTGCACAGGGAGAAGTTCTTCCGGTAGCGACAAGATCATTCGGTGCAATCGGTGTATTCGCAATTCCAGAGATGGGAAGATTCTATCGTCACGTACTGGTAGAAAAAGGATTCCCACATCACGGAGCTGTTGCATTTGGACATTTCGGAAAAGAACTGTTTGAAGTATTCAAATATATCGGAGTTCCGGTAGATGAGATTGGTTATAACCAGCCGGCAGGGGTAAAATATCCGACAGAGAATCCATGGGGATAATAACGGACAGGTAATAAGTAATAGATGGGACTGAATTTTTCAGTCCCAAAAGTGATTATGGAGGTAAATGATGTTATACATAGGCGTAGATCTTGGAACATCAGCAGTAAAACTTCTGGTGATGGATGAGACAGGAGATATTAAAAAGATTGTTTCGAAAGAATATCCGCTCTTCTTCCCACATCCGGGATGGTCAGAGCAGAAACCGGAAGATTGGTTTGAAAAATCAATGGAAGGGATCAAAGAACTGACTGCCGAGTGTGATAAGTCACAGGTAGCAGGAATCAGCTTTGGAGGCCAGATGCATGGTCTGATTGCTCTGGATAAAGATGATAATGTTATTCGTCCGGCAATTCTCTGGAATGATGGAAGAACAGGGGAAGAGACAGAGTACCTGAATGAAGTGATCGGAAAAGATAAGTTATCAGAATATACGGCAAATATTGCGTTTGCAGGATTTACTGCACCGAAGATCCTCTGGATGAAAAAGCATGAGCCGGAGAATTTTGAAAAGATCGCAAAGATTATGCTGCCGAAAGATTATTTGGCATATAAACTTTCAGGATCGTTCTGTACTGATGTATCGGATGCATCGGGAATGCTGCTTATGGATGTGAAGAATCGCTGTTGGTCAAAAGAGATGATGGATATCTGTGGAATTACAGAAGATAAACTGCCAAAATTATATGAAAGTTATGAAGTAGTTGGAACTCTGAAAAAAGAAATTGCAGATGAACTTGGATTTTCAGAGAATGTAAAAGTAATTGCAGGAGCTGGAGATAATGCAGCAGCAGCGGTAGGAACAGGGACAGTAGGAGACGGAATGTGTAACATTTCCCTCGGAACATCCGGAACTATCTTTATATCAAGCAACACGTTTGGGGTAGATGAGAATAATGCACTGCATTCATTTGCACATGCAGATGGTCATTATCATCTGATGGGATGTATGTTAAGTGCGGCATCATGTAATAAATGGTGGAATGAAGAGATTTTAAAGACAAAGGATTTTGCTGCAGAACAGGCCGGAATTACAAATCTTGGCGAGAATCGTGTATTCTATCTTCCATATCTGATGGGGGAAAGATCACCACATAATAATCCGGATGCAAGAGCGATGTTTATCGGAATGTCAATGGATACGACCCGTGAAGATATGACTCAGGCGGTGCTGGAAGGTGTAGCGTTTGGACTTCGTGATTCTCTGGAAGTTGCAAGGAGCCTTGGAATTAAGATCGAGAGAACCAAGATCTGTGGTGGCGGAGCCAAGAGTCCACTTTGGAAGAAAATGATTGCCAATATCATGAACCTGAAGGTTGATGTAGCTGAAAATGAAGAAGGACCGGCACTTGGCGGAGCAATGCTGGCAGCAGTTGGCTGTGGTGAATATCCGGATGTAGAGACGGCGGCAGCGAAGATTGTAAAAGTAGTAGACACCGTGGAGCCGGATGAAGAGCTGACAGCAAAATATGAAGAACGTTATCAGCAGTTCAGAAAAATCTATCCAACTGTGAAATGCTTATATGAAAAATAAGAATTTCACTTCCGCAGATAAGCCGGATATGTTAGAATAATTTAAAGAGTGAAATCTTAGATAAAGAGGTATGAGATGTGTAATTCTCATATCTCTTTTTTTGAAAAACGGCAATATAAAATGGCCAGGAAAAAATCAGGCAATTCATATAGAAGCCGGTTTGAAGGAGTTCTGAGATGGAGCACAAAATGAATGAAGAAAAGAGGAGGAAAATGAAACATGGAAAGTCATAAGATTATCCAGGTAGAAGAAAAAGTACCATTGAAACTATTGCTGCCGCTTAGTATCCAGCATATGTTTGCGATGTTTGGGGCATCTGTACTGGTTCCGTTTATTTTTGGAATCAATCCGGCAATCGTACTTTTTATGAACGGCGTAGGAACGCTGATTTTTATTGCAGTGACAAAAGCAAAGTCACCGGCATATTTGGGGTCGAGCTTCGCATTTCTTGCACCGGCAGGTGTTGTTATCAGTAAGATGGGATATCCGTATGCACTGGGAGGATTTGTTGCGGTCGGTTTATGCGGATGTATTCTGTCCTTTATTATTTACAAATGCGGAACAAAATGGATTGATATCGTACTCCCGCCGGCGGCTATGGGACCGGTTGTTGCGTTGATAGGTCTGGAATTGTCTGGTTCGGCTGCAAGTAATGCCGGGCTTTTGGATGATAAGATTGATCCAAAGAATGTGATTGTATTTGCTGTGACATTGGGCGTTGCTGTATTTGGAAATATTTTATTTAGAGGATTTTTGTCGGTAATTCCAATTTTGATTGCAGTAATTGCAGGATATCTGACAGCACTTGCCTGTGGAATCCTGGATTTTACACAGGTAGTAGAGGCTTCATGGTTTGCAATCCCGAATTTTCAGGCGCCGAAGTTTGATATGGGGGCAATTTTAATGATTTTGCCGGTACTTCTGGTTATTACATCGGAACATATCGGGCATCAGGTTGTAACGAGTAAGATCATAGGAAGAGATCTTCTGACAGATCCCGGACTTCACAGATCTTTATTTGGGGATAATTTTTCTACAATGGTGTCAGGTCTGATCGGATCAGTGCCGACTACTACATACGGAGAGAATATCGGGGTTATGGCTGTAACAAAAGTATACAGCGTCCGTGTTATCGGAGGAGCTGCAGTATTGTCTATTATATGTTCGTTTGTCGGGAAATTGTCGATGATGATTCAGACAATTCCGGGACCGGTTATCGGAGGAATCTCATTCCTTCTGTATGGTATGATCGGTGCTTCTGGTTTACGTATTCTGGTAGACTCCAGAGTAGATTACGGAAGATCCAGAAACCTGATGTTAACATCCATCGTATTTGTAACCGGTCTGTCTGGAATATCTGTGAATATCGGAACCGTGTCATTAACCGGAATGGTTCTGGCATGTGTTGTTGCCATGGCACTTAGCCTGATATTCTATATCTTAGATAAATTAAAGCTTACCAATGATCGGGAAGCGTAAGGTCTTCTTTTCTCATGGCGAGTGAAGCGCCCGGAACGGAGAAGTTCGGCATGCCGTCTTCGTCCCAGAAGACTTTTCCTATATAGGCATTTCTTCCGGCATCGTAGAGCGGCTGATAATCACCCTCACCTAAGTAACGCTCTTCCTGACGTGCATGATAGACCATAAGATCTTCTGTGTCGTCAGTGGAGCGGGTAAAGCTGTTGTGTCCTGGTCCGAAGAATCCGGTAGCACGGCTGCTTTGGAATACGGGATAAGGAAGTTTGGTCCAGGAAGAAGAATCCAGAAGATCAGAGTCTTCATCTGCATATAAAAGTCCCATATTATAAAGTGCATCTGTACCACTTGCAGAGAATGTAAGGAAGATGCGGCCGCCATGTTTGATAACGGCAGGTCCTTCATTTACCGCAAATCCATGAAGTTCCCAGTTGTACTCAGGATGGGTCAGAAGAACAGATGGAGTACAGATCGTCCACGGATTGGATAATTTTGCAATAAAAATATCAGAAATATTATTCGTTTTCTGTGCCCATACAAAATAATCCTCCCCTTTATGATGGAAGAAAGTATGGTCCAGAGAGAAGTCGGTAAAAGCAATATCATTTTCCACAGTTGTCTGGATTGGTCCCTTGGTGATCCAAGGATCGTTCATCGGATCGTCGCCGGTGCAGGCAAGGCAGTGTGGACGGATCCGCCATGAAGAATGGTCGGAAACGGTTGTGGTGTAATATACATACCAGCCACCCTGGATATAGTGGATTTCAGGAGCCCAGAGGTGTGGACTGACACGGTCAGGACCGATGGGCTCTCTTTCATAAATGACTTTTTCTGTGTAACGTCCGGAATTATCAGTCAGATCTTCGAGTGTATCGGCACAGCGGAGAATGATGTAAAGATACTGATAGGTACCATTTAAGTTGTGCCCGGCATCTGTATGAGAGCCAAGAAAATAATACTTTCCGTCGGTATGTTTATAAATGTAAGGATCGGCGCGGTGACTGATGATCGGTGCCGCATAATCATTATCCTGAATGTGTCCGATGCCATCTTCACTTCGGATGATGTTACGGATTTCTTTCATTCCGTTTGTATACGTAACCTGTACGGTCTCCGGGTCTGATTCGCATCTTTCTACAGACTGAATACATACTGGTTCCGGCTTTCCATATTTATTCTGTAAAGAACTAAGGGCTGCAACAGAGATTGTTTCCCCATTAGGGTCCTGGGTTTCGAGTGCGTCAGTAACAGAAAGTTCATCGCAGGGAAGTACAATCGGAAACCCGCCGTTAAGTGCATACCAGTCCTTCTGATTATAGCTGTATTCAAGATAATAATGGTCTTTTTCTGGTTTTTCCCATGAGACATTCACGGATCGTATGAAAGCAGATGTCTGCTTATCATGATAGAATTTATCTGCCATAGGAAGTGTAAGTGATTGATTCATAAATCCTCCTTGGGCATTGTATTTATTAGAAAAATAAGGTTTGATTCATTTTAGCATAGAATTAATTGATTGACAAGACAGAAAAAAGTAGTCTAAGATAGTAGGAAAGGGTAACGAATATGTGGCTTTAAGCCAAAAAAATGTGCAAAGGGGAAATAAAAAGATGGTTACGATTAAAGAGATTGCAAAAGAATGCAATGTCTCTGTCGCAACAGTATCAAATATCTTGAATCACAAGCCTGGCGCCAGTGATGAGACCAGAAGAATTGTGATGGCCAAGATAAAAGAGCTGAATTATAAGCCCAATACTGTGGCGAGAAATCTGAAGACTAAGAATACCAGGACAATAGGGGTAATTGTCGAGGATATGACGATCTTCAGTATTCCGGATATTGTAGACGGAATTACGGAACATTGTGAGGAAAATAATTATCAGATACTTTTGATCAATCTGAGATTATTTAAAAAATACAATGATTTTTATTATCACAGAGATGATTATTACGACCGGGTTGAGCAGGAAATTGATAAATTAATCGCAAGGCAGGTTGAGGGAGTTATATATGTAACTGCTCATGAACGTGTAATGAAGTGTATTCTGGAAAAACTTCCGGTACCGGCCGTTATGGCATACGGATATACACAAAACAAAAATATCCCGTCCATTGTAGTAAATGATGAAGACGGGGCACATCAGATTGTCAAACATCTGGTCGACAATGGCCACAGGAAGATAGGAATTATAACAGGAAAACCGGATAGTATTCATACACAGGAAAGACTTCTGGGTATGCAGAGGGCGTTTTATGAGAATCAGATTCTGTATAATCCCGAAAGTGTATATTACGGGGACTGGACCAGACAAAGTGGTTATAATGGTACGGATCAGCTGTTGGAACAGGGGGTTACAGCGATTTGCTGCATGAATGATCTTATGGCCGGTGGAGTGTATGACAGAATGGAAGAAAGAGGAATGCTTCCGGGAAAAGAGGTCTCGGTAACCGGATATGATAACCGTGAACTTTCAGGATATTATAAGCCGCCGCTTACTACGATATCTCTTCCACTTCATGATATAGGTTATACGGCAAGCGAGGTAATTATGCGTATGGTAGAGGAGAAAGAGCTGAAAGAACCGGATGGTATATATCGTGTAGGATGTCATATGCTGGAGCGTAGTTCGGTCAGAAATCTTAAAGAAAATTCATAATCAAAACAATAAATAATGAAAATCAGAAAAAAATAAGCACTTACAGAAGAAAAAAATGTCTGTAACTGCTTATTTTATAATAGGTTTGTGCATATTGCACAAAATAAAACGTTTAAGTTCTACTTGCACTTATCATAAAAGTGAGCGTATAATCTAATCAAACAAAGAAACAGGTAAATAAGATAAAAAAATATAAACCTGTAAAAAGAAATTTGCATTGTATATTGGGAAAAAAGGAAAATTGTAAAAAAAGGATATTAAACGATTAAGGAAAAGAAATCGGAGTTAATGTTCTGAGGAAAAGGTTATGGATGACAAGAAACTGAAAACAGTACCATTGAATAAGATCAAGATATCGGATCAGTTCTGGAACAGATATATACATCTGGTAAAAGATGTACTGATCCCGTATCAGTGGGACATTTTAAATGACAGACTTCCGGATGTGGAGACAAGTCATTGTATTGAAAACTTTAAGATTGCGGCGGGAGAAACTGACGGAGATTTTGAAGGGGCAGTATTCCAGGATACAGATGTGGCGAAATGGCTGGAAGCGGTAGCTTATTCACTGGCAGCAGAGCCGGATGAACATTTGTCATATCTTGCGGATAAAACGATTAACCTTATAGGACGTGCCCAATGTGAAGATGGATATCTGAATACTTATTTTACGATTAAGGATCCATCAAAACGTTGGACAAATCTGAAAGAGGGACATGAATTATATACGGCAGGACATATGACGGAGGCAGCAGTTGCGTATTATAAAGCAACCGGAAAAACAGAGTTTCTCGATATCATGAAGAAATTTGCAGATCTCATTTGCAAGACATTCGGACCGGATGAAGGTCAGATCCATGGATATCCGGGACATCAGGAAATCGAGCTTGCGCTTATCCGTCTGTATCATGTAACCGGTGAAAAGAAATATCTGGAAACAGCAAAGTATTTTATTGATACCAGAGGCGTGGGAGAAAATTATTTCCTGGAAGAAGAAAAGAGACCTGAATATAAACAGATATTCCCGGAATTTGCCGGATATGATCCGAGATATTCACAGTCACATGAGCCGGTAAGAGAGCAGAAGACGGCAGAAGGACATGCAGTAAGAGCCGTATATATGTATTGCGCAATGGCAGATCTGGCATATGAATACAAGGATAAAGAATTGTTAGATGCCTGCAAGACATTATGGGAGGACATGACAAAACGTCAGATGTATATTACAGGAAGCATCGGAGCATCCGGTCTTCTGGAACGGTTTACAACAGACTATGATCTTCCGAACAACTGTAATTATTCAGAAACATGTGCATCGATAGGACTTGCTCTTTTCGGAAGAAGAATGGCACAGATCACAAAAGATGCTTCATACATGGATGTGGTAGAAAGAGCGCTTTATAATACCTTGTTATCAGGAATAGCACAGGATGGAAAGAGTTTCTTCTATGTAAATCCTTTGGAAGTGTGGCCGGATAACTGTATCGACAGAACTTCCAAAGAGCATGTAAAACCGGTGAGACAGAAATGGTTTGGAGTTGCGTGTTGTCCGCCAAATATAGCGAGAACACTGGCGTCCATGGGACAGTACATATATTTCACTGATAAGAACACAGCATATGTGAACTTATACATTTCTAATGAAGCTCAGATCGAACTGGAAGAAGGAGCATTAAAGATTCAGATAGAAAGTGATCTGACGAATACAGGACATATTCGGATGGCAATAACTCCTGATGGAGAGGGTGAACACAGACTGGCACTTAGAATACCGGATTATGTGAAGACCTATACGATCAAAAGAGATGGTAAGATTCTAAGAAATGCCAGAATCAGTCAGTCTTATCTTTTAATAGAAGACATCAAAGAACAGACAGAGATCGAGATTGACTTTGAGGTACCCGCGAAATTCGTAAGAGCGAATCCGAATGTCAGAGAAGATGCAGGAAAAGTTGCTCTGGTAAAAGGACCGTTAGTATATTGTCTGGAAGAAACAGACAATGGGGAAAATCTTCCATCTATCTTCGTTAACACGAAACAGGAGCTGAAAGAAACATTTGAATCCGAACTTCTTGGAGGAGTAACGACGATTCGGTTCACAGGAAAGAAACTGAACATGGATACATGGCAGGATGGTGCATTATATGATACCAGAGAACAGGTATTCGAAGATATAGAACTCAAAGCAATTCCATATCATTGCTGGGATAACCGTAAAACAGGTGAGATGCTGGTATGGATGAAAGAAATGTTTTAATTATTTTGAATCTGTCAGGGAACATAGACCCTGTAGAGAAATATATATCTAAAAGGAGGAAAATCTATGAAAAAGAAAGTAGTGTCAGTGCTTCTTTGTGTAGCTATGACAGCAACTATGCTGCTTGGATGTAGCGCAGGAAGTGAAAAGAGTGATTCTAAGAAATCATCTAAGAGCGAGTCGGGCGGAACAACAGAGATGAAGGTTGACGGGGATGCAACAACCATTAATGTCTGGACATTCATCGAGTTACACCAGAAATTCTACACAGAGATGGCTAAGAAATGGAATGAGGAACATCCGGATAAGAAGGTTAAATTAGTACTTTCTAATATGCAGTACGATGATATGCACAACAAATTATCGCTTGCACTGGAATCAGGAAAAGGAGCTCCGGATGTAGTTGATATCGAGCTTGGAAAATTCCCTTCATTCACAAATGGTAAGATCGGACTTATGGATCTGACAGATGCAATCGCACCATACAAAGACAACGTAGTTGAATCTCGTCTTGACATCTACGGAAAAGATGGAAAATATTACGGATTCCCAACACACGTTGGTACAACAGTTGCATTCTACAATGATGATCTGTTAAAAGAAGCAGGAATTGATTACACAACAATTAAGACATGGGATGACTTCAAAGCAGCCGGTGTGAAATATCATGAGAAAACAGGTAAGAACTTCGCTTGTGCTGAGACAACAGCTCAGTGGATGGTTAACCTTATGTTAGCTCAGAAAGGTACTGATTACCTTGACAAAGATGGTAACCTTGACCTTACAAATGATAAAGTTGTAGAAGTACTTCAGTACATCAAAGATATGCAGGATGCAGGCGCACTTGCAACAGTAGCTGGTGGACAGCCGGATAACGAAGAAGCTTATCCAGAATACAACAGTGGTAACTTCGCAGTACAGATCATGCCTTTCTGGCAGACATCAAGATTTACAAACTACATGTCTGACCTTGAAGGAAAGATTGCAATCGCAGCTCCTCCGGTATTTGGAGACAACGATGCAGTTAAGACAATCGGTGGTGGTGGAACCGGTACAGCAGTTGTAAAATCTTCTAAGAATGCAGACCTTGCAGCTGAAGTATTCGCTTACATCAAACTGTCTGAAGACGCTAACAAAGAAGTTTGGAATGTATTAGGATTTGACCCTGTTAATACATCTGTATGGACAGACACAGATCTTACTCAGAATCCGGACAACCAGTTCGTAAAATACTTCAAGACAAAACCATTCGATACTTTGCTTGAACTTCAGGATAGCATTGGAGGACTTGCTTCTTATACAAGTTCAAAATACCCATCTATCAACAATGAGTTCTGCACAACAACACTGAACAATATTTATGAAGAGGGAATGGACGTGAAAGATGCTCTGAAACAGTCTCAGGAAACTCTTGAAAATGAATTCGGTGACAAATAAGATTTGCAATTAAGCAATTAGCAATGTAATAATCAGGGGGTTGCGAGCAAAACTGCCGCAGCCCCTTCTCTAATAAGAAGGAGGATACATAAAATCATGAAGAAATTTTTCTATTCTCAGAAATTAGCTCCTTATGTGTTTATCCTTCCTTTTGTCCTTACTGTTATATTTTTCTGGGCAGTTCCAATCGCGAACGGAGTCCTTTTAAGTTTTCAGGATGTATTACAGGATAAATGGGTTGGATTGGATAATTATAAGAGACTTCTGTCCGATAAGATCTTTTTAAAAGCTTTGTTTAACAGTACACGTTATATGATTGGAACGCTCGTACTTCTGATCCCGTTTCCGATGTTATTCGCAACACTTCTGAATAGTAAGCTGATGAAGAAGCCTGGATTTTTTAAATCTATCTACTTCCTTCCGGCTCTGACATCTGTTGTAGTTGCAGGTACGATCTTCCGTCTGATGTTTGGTGAGATGGAGACCTCTTTAGCTAACCAGGTAATCGGAATGTTTGGTCTTGCGCCAATCAAATGGTTAAAGAATGATCTGACCGGTTATTTTGCACTGTTACTTCTGGCATGCTGGAGATGGACAGGTGTTAACATCCTGTACTTCCTTGCCGGATTACAGAGTATTTCAACAGATCTTTATGAAGCGGCTTCTATCGATGGAGCAAATAAGTGGCAGCAGTTTACAAAGATTTCCCTTCCACTTCTGAAACCAACAACCGTATATGTGTTAACGATCAGTATCTATGCAGGACTTGCAATGTTCAATGAAAGTTACATGTTATGGAAAGGTAACAACTCACCGCAGAATATCGGACTTACGATCGTCGGATATCTGTACAGGCAGGGAATTGAAAAACGAGCGATGGGTTATGCCTGCGCGGTAGGTCTTGTACTTCTGATCATCGTTATGGTCGTCAACATGATCCAGCTGGCAGCTACAGGAACATTCAAGAAGGAGGAAAGATAGTATGGGCGAAAAGAGAAAAAATAAAGACCGGCTTTGTACAATATTGATGATCGTCTTCTTCTCGATCCTGGCTATCCTGGTGATCCTTCCGATTTATACAATCTTTCTTGCCAGCTTTAAACCGGGCGGAGATCTTCTTCAGTATGGTCTGAACCTTGGAATTGACTGGAGCCGTATGAGTCTTGATAACTATGTACTGCTGTTTACCGGCCAGCATGATTACTGGAGATGGTTCTTTAACAGTATCACTCTTACAGTCGTTACAGTAGTGGCAACACTTCTTGTAAGTGCATTTGTAGGATACGGATTTGCAGCCTATGAATTCAAAGGAAAGAACTTTATGTTCGTAATCGTTCTCCTGATCTTATCTGTTCCACTGGAGGTTATCATGCTTCCGCTGTACAAACAGATGACAACATGGGGACTGATGGATAACTATATCGCAATTGTATTACCATTCGTTGCACATGCATCTACAATCTTCTTCTTCAGACAGTATCTTCTGGGACTTCCGAAGTCACTTCTGGAAGCAGGACGAATCGACGGAGCAACAGAATATGGTATCTTCTTCAAGCTGATCATGCCGATCATGAAACCGGCATTTGCAGCTATGGCGATCTTAAATGGTATGAATGCATGGAATAACTACCTGTGGCCATTACTGGTAATCCGTTCTTCAGAAAAATACACACTGACACTTGGACTGAACACCCTGATCAACCCATACGGAGATAACTATTCACTCCTGGTTGTAGGTTCGTTCTTCTCAATCATTCCTATCTTTATACTGTTTGTATGTTTCCAGCAGTATTTCATCGAAGGTATGACAGCAGGTGCGGTAAAAGAGTAATCATTGTAATAATAGGAGGTTGAAAAATGAGTAAGACAGCAAAGATGATTATTGATAAAGATTTCCAGATTTCCAAAGTAGATGAAAGAATCTATGGTTCTTTCATCGAGCATCTCGGACGTGCCGTGTATGATGGATTATATCAGCCGGGCAATCCTCTGTCAGATGATGATGGATTCCGTAAAGATGTCATTGATCTGGTAAAAGAACTGGATGTACCGATCATCCGTTATCCGGGTGGAAACTTTGTATCCAACTTCTTCTGGGAAGACAGTGTTGGACCTGTAGAAGAGCGTCCGGCACGTCTGGAACTTGCATGGAGAAGTCTGGAAGAGAATAAGATCGGATTAAATGAGTTCGCAAAATGGACAGACAAAGTAAATTCCAACATGATGATGGCAGTCAATCTTGGTACAAGAGGAATTGCAGATGCCTGCAATCTTCTGGAATACTGCAACCATCCGGGCGGAACAAAATATAGTGATCTTCGTATCAAACATGGTGTAAAAGATCCACATAATATCAAAGTATGGTGCCTGGGTAATGAGATGGATGGACCTTGGCAGCTCGGACACAAGACAATGGAAGAGTACGGACGTCTTGCAGAAGAGACAGCAAAAGCAATGAAACTGATCGATCCGTCTATCGAGCTGGTATCCTGCGGAAGTTCTGCTCTTGATATGCCGACATTCCCGAAATGGGAATCTACAACACTGGAAAGTACATATGATTATGTTGATTATGTATCTATGCATCAGTATTATGGAAACCGTGATAATGATACTGCTGATTTCCTTGCATGCTCAGATGATATGGATGAATTCATCCGTACCGTTGTCGCAACATGTGATTATGTAAAAGCGAAAAAACGTGGTAAGAAAGATATCAATATCAGTTTTGATGAGTGGAATGTATGGTTCCATTCGAATGCAGCCGATGATGACATCACACAGAACCATCCATGGCAGGTAGCACCTCCGATGCTGGAAGACATTTACACATTTGAGGATGCACTGGCAGTCGGACTGATGCTGATCACATTGTTAAAACATGCAGACAGAGTAAAGATTGCCTGCCTGGCACAGCTGGTTAATGTTATCGCACCGATCATGACAGATCAGGGCGGCGGAGCAGCATGGAAGCAGACGATCTTCTATCCATTCCTTCACGCTTCCAAGTATGGCCGTGGCGTAGCACTGATGCCTCTGGTACAGACAACAAAGCATGATACAGCAAAACATGAAAATGTTACTGACGTAGAAAGCGTTGCAGTGTATAATGAAGAGAAAGAAGAGCTTACAATCTTCGCTGTTAACCGTACACTGGAAGATGATATTGAACTGACAACAGACTTAAGAGGTATGGAAGGATTCCATCTGGTAGAGCATATCGTCATGGAAGAATCTGATCTGAAGCTGGTAAATAGTTCTTACGAAGAAAAAGTAGTACCAAAGACAGTAAACCGTTCAAAGATGGATGGTGGAATCATGACAACTCTTCTTGGAAAAGCATCTTGGAATGTAATCAGATTAAGTAAGTAGAGGCGGTTAAGATATGAAATTTTGGGCAATTGACAGTCCGGTAATGAGAGTGCTTGGACGACTGGGGGATATTATTATACTGAACATGATCTTTGTGGTCGGATGTATTCCGGTGATCACCATCGGAACTTCCTTAAGTGCTCTGTATGCGGTGGCGATGAAGATGGCAAGAGGTGAAGACCCGTCGGTGTGGAAGGAATTCTGGAAAGCCTATAAGAGGAACTTCAGACCGGCAACCATCTGCTGGCTGGTCATGGCTGTCATTGCCATACTGCTGTTTGTGGATTTCCGGATCATCGGAGTTCTGAAAAGAGGCAGCGAAAGTATGTACAGTATTATGCGTATTGTACTTGCAGTGATCCTTGGAATGTGGATGCTGATGTTCCAGTATCTGTTTCCATATATTGCAAGATTTGAAAATGGAATCTTTGCAACACTGCGCAATGCACTGCTTCTTGCGGCAGCGCATATTCCATCTACGATCGTGATCGTAGGCTTAAGTGTCGGATCGCTCATCTTAACATTGTTCACATCCAGATCCTTTGTGATCGCAAGTATTATATGGGTGTTCTTTGGATTTGCGGTATTGGCATATGTACAGGCGTTTCTCCTGTGCAGGATTTTTGAAAAATATGAAAAGTAAATTGTATTAGTAGTGTTCCAATAAGATCCTCGGAAAGAGGACGGAAAATGGGCAATATTATATACATACGGCTATATTTGCTTCATTCAAAGCTGCCGCTTGTATGTAATATTGCCCATTTTCTGCAGAGATCAAAGTATGCAGGATAAGTTGCCGCCTGCAGGAACTGTCAGGGGCGGTTCCTTGCGAATCTTCCGGCAGAGCTGTCCGGTTCTGTGGTGTTATACGGCTGGTAATTCGTCAATAATCTGCTGCAGAATTTTTTCTACAGAATCGGTAACATTGGTTGCGTATTTATCGATACCGGGAGCAGCATTCGCCATGGCATAGCTTGTACCGGCGGTCTGCAGCATTTCGACATCGTTATACTGATCTCCGAATACGACACAGTCTTTTGCTTCAATATGTAAATGATCGATCAGATCTTTTAATGCACTTCCCTTGTTGGCGGTCGGGCAGATGAAGTCTACCCAGAGATTGCCGGAAGTAACAACCTTGATGTCAGATGAAAACATTTCTTTTAGATGTTTTTCACACGCATCGGTTCCGCTGTAATCGCAGACTGCAATCTTAAGGATCGGTTCCGGGATCTCAGTTCTTGGGTCATCGATGAATTTCATATTATTCTGGATGACATTTACCATGTGATTATAGAATTTCGGATTTTTCGAGGTGCTGTAGCAGACACGTTCGCCGGAGATGATGCAGTTGTATTGTGGATATTTTGCAACTTCATCCAGGATACGGTAAGCAAGATCCTGCTCAATAATTCCTTTGGAAATAGTCTCTTCGTTGTATATACAGAGAGAACCGTTTTCGGCGATGTATGCAATATCGTCCTGAACCGGAGTGAACAGTCTGCGAAGATTCAGGTACTGGCGTCCGCTGGCAGCGGCGAACATGATCCCGTGTTCTTTCAGTGTACGGATCTGGTCGAACACAATTGGATTGACATCGTGTGCGCCATTTTGAAGTAGTGTGCCATCAAGGTCGCTGGCGATTAATTTAACCATAAATAACTCCTTATATAAAACATTTCTGAAAACATTGATATTTATTTCGCTACTAATTATAATATAAATGAGTAAAATATGAAAGACAAAGGTAGGAACAGGAATATGAAGATTGGAATTGCAAATGATCATTCTGCAGTAGACATGAAAAATGAGATTGTAGAATATCTGGAAAGTCTGGGACATGAAGTCGTGAACTATGGAACAGATTCTTATGAAAGCTGTAATTATCCGGAATTCGGTGAGAAGATCGGGAATGCAGTGGCAAGCGGCGAAGTAGAGCAGGGGATCGCAATCTGCGGAACCGGTGCCGGAATCTCACTGGCAGCGAATAAAGTAAATGGAATCCGTGCAGTAGTGTGCAGCGATCCATATACAGCAAGAATGGCGAAAGAGCACAACGATGCGAACGTGATCGCATTCGGGGCACGTGTGATCGGTATCGAGACTGCGAAATGCATCGTGGATGAGTGGCTGAATGCTAAGTTTGAAGGCGGAAGACATGCCACAAGAGTGGACATGATCATGGACGTGGAAAAGAGAAATCATAATTTATAGAATACATTTTTGAGATATAGACATATTATGGATATGGAGGAAGAGACTGCTGACGGTGGTCTCTTTTTTTAGGATAAAAAACGACATACAGAGGTTGTGTGATCTGCATGCCGCCTTTTATATCATATTATATTGGAGAAATGAAAAAAATGATAATATCTGTTTTAAAATTACCTTTTATAACTTATTTCTGGTGAGCTGCTTCGTACTCTCTGAAAGCATCTACCTTTGGCTGAGAAGAGCATCCCGGAACGAATTCGTTTGTCAGGAAAGCGTCTGTTAATTCTTCTCTTAATTTGTTACCGATTGTGAAAGCTCCCATACATGCGATGTTGGCATCGTTGCTGAGACGGGCTCTTTTCGCTGAGTAGATGTCTGAAAGTAATGCTGCATAAGCGCCTTTTACTTTATTAGCTGCGATAGAAACTCCAAGACCTGTTCCACAGATCAGGATTCCACGGTCATACTCGCCGGAAGCAACAGCTTCTGCAACTGCAACTGCTGTGTTAGCATAGATCGGATCTTCGCTTCCGAAGTCTTTGATCTCTCCATAACCCTTATCTTCCATAAATTTGATCAGTTCCTCTTTTGCCTGCTGTGCGTTTGGATCACATCCGATTGCGATTTTCATAGTGAATATCCTCCTTAGATATAAAAATTAAAATGTTTTAATGAATTACTGTTTGCTGAAATATTTTCCTGCTTAATATATGTCTTCTATATTAAGCAGCTTTATTTTGCATCGTGCGCTTTGATCGCATCGCGGATCAAAGTGTCGAATTTGTCTGCCTGCCATGCAGCACGTCCTGTAAACAGACCATCGATGGATGGCTGAACGATCAGATCACATGCGTTTCCTGGATTTACGCTTCCGCCGTAAAGTGCCGGAATTTCATCGGCTGCATCACCGAAGATCTCGTGTAATGTCTGTTTGATGACTTTGTGCATCTCTTCTGCGTAATCGGCAGAAGCAGGAGTTCCGTTGACTCCGATAGACCACACAGGTTCGTATGCTACCCAGATGTTCTTTGCGTCTTCGACAGATACACCATGGAATCCTACTTTTAACTGTGTACGGAGTACTTCAGCACTGATGCCGAATTCTTTCTCTTCAGCAGTCTCGCCGATACATAAAAGAGTTTTGAATCCATGTTCCAGTGCGCAGAGAACTTTCTTGTTCTCTTCGATATCCGTTTCGCCAAATACATGACGACGCTCAGAGTGTCCGATCATGACAAGTCCGATGCCAGCCTCCTGTAACATCAGAGGAGAAATCTCTCCTGTAAACTGTCCCTGTTCCTCCCAGCACATATTTTGTGCGCCTAAGCGGATGTTTTTCTGGTCAATAGCTTTTGAAGCACTGTCCAGAGTTGTATAAGAAGGAATAATGAAAAGTTCAATCTCATCCCTGCTTATATCTTTTGTAAGAGATTCCAGCTCCTGAAGATAGGAAACGGTATCTTTTATGTTCTTGTACATTTTCAAGTTACTTCCAAAGAAAAGTTTTTTACTCATGATACCCTCCACTTTCGATATTTTTGTTTTTTACTTGTTTTGATTATATCTCTAAAATAGAAGAAAAGCAATAATAAAAACGAAAATAAACGAAACAAAATGAAAATAAAGCCAAAAAAGTGACAAAACCTTAACAAACTACTGAAAAATGCACAAAAAATGAAAAACGAATCTATGCAATTGTGATAAAGTTACGAAAAAGTGATAAAAACTATTGCAAAAAACAAAAAAGAAATATAAGATATAGACATCGAAACGAAAACAAAACCGAAAGCGAAACGAAAAAGAAAGGAAAGTAAAGAATTATGAGTACACAGTATAAACCAATTACAGCAATCACAATGGGAGATCCAGCAGGTATCGGACCTGAGATCGTAGTAGGAACAATGTTAAGTGAAGAAATCCACGACTGCTGCCGTCCATTCGTAATCGGAAGCATCGCAATCATGGAAAGAGCTGCAAAGGTTCTCGGAAAAGAATTGAAATACAACAAGATCGAAGATCCATCAGAAGCAAAATATGAATTCGGAACAGTAGACATCATTGAGACTGGTGATTACGATACAGACTCTATCGAATGGGGAAAAGTTCAGGCGCTTGCAGGACAGATGGCAGTTGACTGGATCATGAAATCAATCGAACTTGGACAGGCAGGAAAGATCGATGCAGTTTCTACAGCACCAATTCACAAAGGAGCAATCAAACTGATCGGCGTAAAAGAACCTGGACATACAGAAATCTATCAGAATGCAACACATTCTCCATATGCACTGACCATGTTCTCATGCCACAAATTAAGAGTATTCTTCGTAAGCAGACATATGTCACTGGTAGATGCATGTCACTACGCTACAAAAGATGTCATCCTGGAAGATGTCATCAACATCGATAAAGAGTTAAGAAAAGTCGGAATCGAGAATCCACTGATCGCAGTTGCAGGATTAAATCCACACAACGGAGACAACGGATTATTCGGACGTGAAGAGATCGATGAGATCGAACCTGCAGTAAAAGCTGCTCAGGAAAAAGGAATCAATGCAATCGGACCTTGCCCGGCTGACTCAGTATTCCACATTGGAAAATCCGGAAAATTCGATGCGATCCTTTCTTTATATCATGATCAGGGACACATCGCATGCAAGACATTAGACTTTGAAAAATCTGTAACACTTACATTCGGACTTCCTTTCATCAGAAGTTCTGTAGACCATGGAACAGCATTTGATATCGCAGGTAAAGGAATTGCAGGATGCATCAGTATGATCGAGTCTACAAAAGTAGTTGCAGAATACGCAGCAAAACAGCACGAGAAAAAAGAAGCTTAATCAAAAGTGATAACAAGGTAATAACAGAGGTTCACAAAAGGGGTGGCGGATCCCTTTTGTGAACGGCTCATATGTGAACGGATAGAAAGAGAGGAAAGTGCCATGCCTTTGATAGGAGCAGTTGCAGATGACCTGACAGGAGCAACAACGACAGGCGTATTATTAGCGAGATCGAAAGCAAGAACAGCAGTATTTTTTAATGAGGAAGCAGCGCAGGAAGCAAGAGAGACAGCATCTCTGGATGCAATCCTGATCAGCAGTAACTCAAGACCACTTCCAAAAGAGGAAGCATATGACAAAGTAAAATCAGCTACCAATGCGTTAAAAGCAATGGGCGTAAAATACTTTTCAAAACGTATCGATACAACTTTGCGTGGCGGCGTAGGAGTAGAGATCGACGCAATGTTAGATCAGTTAAATGAAGATACGATAGCAGTTGTCGTACCGGCAATGCCACAGTCCAGAAGAATCCTTGTTGGCGGATATTCTGTGATCGACGGAGTTGCACTGATCAACACACCGGTTGCACAGGATGTACGTACACCGGTAAAAGAGAATTACATACCAAGACTTCTTGCAGGCCAGACCAGAAGAAAGGTCGGACTGGTTACATTAGATCAGGTTCTGAAAGGAAAAGAAGGAATCAAAGAAGCTCTTACTGAAGTAAGAAATGATGGCGCAGGTGTCATTATTGTGGATGCGATCACATTGGAAGATGTAGATCAGATCGCACAGGCTTGTATCGATCTTGACTGGGACGTAGTCGCAGTGGATCCGGGACCGTTTACTTCAAAACTTGCATACAGAAGAGGACTCATTCAGGAAGAACAGCCGAATGTACCACCGGCAGCAAGTGAAGCTGGAAAGACTGTTCTGATCGCAGCCGGAAGTGCAACACCGGTTACGAAGAAGCAGATGCAGGTATTATGTGAAGATTCCAGACATGTCAGAATCAGTGTAGAACCAATCCCGCTGATCAATGGTGGAGATGAAGCGTTGGACGAAGCATTTAAGGCTGTGAACAAAGCAGTTGAACTTCTTGAAAGTGACAACCAGCCAAGAGCAATTTTGTTTGAGACAGCACTTCACGGAGAGCTTCTGAATCTGGATGAAGAAGATAAAAAACGTGGCTATGCAGGTGGAATGAGTGCAAACCGTATCAATGCCGGACTTGGAACCATTATTTCACAGGTACTGGAACAGGTAGGAAGAGAGAAAATCGCCGGTCTGTATACTACAGGTGGTGACACGATGGTAAATGTATGCTATCAGCTTGGAGTTGAGTGCATCGAAGTGATGGACTACGTAATTCCACAGACAGACGTCGGAAGATTAGTCGGAAAATATGACGGACTTCCGGTCGTAGGAAAGGGCGGACTTACAGGTAATGACAATACAGCCTGCGATATCGTTGAACGTCTGTTTAAAGAATCGGCAAGATAGCATCGGGGGAACCATCCTGATCATAAACGAAAAACGCATCATAAAGAGAAAAGGAGAGAGAATATGAGCGAAGAAAAAACACAGGTTCAGAATGCAAGAAAAGATTTAGACATTCTGAATAAAATGAAAAACCTCCCGGGAGGTCTGGTAATCATCCCATTGGTAATCGCAGTTGTACTTGCAACATTTGTACCACAGGTATTCCAGATCGGAGGATATGTAACAGCACTGTTCTATGAAGGAAATGCATGTATGATGGGATTCTTCCTGATCGTATGTGGATCAATGATCGACATCAAACAGGTAGGTATGCCGCTTTACAAAGGTGTAATTATGACAGGTACCAAGTTCTTACTTGGAGTTATCGTTGGTCTCGTTGTTGGTAAGATCTGCGGACCAGAAGGATTCCTCGGAATCGCACCATTTGTATTAATTGCAACAATTACAAACTCAAACGGATCACTGTACATTTCCCTTTCTTCACAGTTCGGAAATGCAACAGATACAGGAGCTATCTCAATCCTGTCACTGAATGACGGACCATTCTTCACACTGATCGCTCTTGGTGCAACAGGACTTGCAAATATCCCGATCAAATCCCTGATCGCAGTATTAGTTCCACTGCTTATCGGATTTATCTGGGGAAATCTTGACAAAGGATTCCGTGATGCCTGCAAGACAGCTCAGCCGATCGTAACATTCTTCATGACCATTTCCATTGGTGCGAAGACAGATATCAAGACAATCCTGACAGCAGGTGCTTCCGGTATCGTACTTGGACTGATCTCTGCAGCAACAGCAGTTATCTTCTTCTTCGTAATCAACCTTCTTCTTCCAAAGAAGGAAAGAAATGCGATGGGTGCAGCCATCGGTACAACAGCCCTGAACTCAGCTATGACACCTGCTGCAGTTGCAGAAGCTGACCCTTCAATGGAAGGCATGGTAAGTATGGCAACAGCACAGTGTGCAACAGCATCTATCATTACCCTGTTCCTCTGCCCGTTTATTACAGCAGCATTTGATAAATGGATGCAGAAGAGACAGAAAGGTATCTACAGTCCGGAAGGATGGGCTTACGATAAAGTAAAAGCAAACTAATCTGAAATAGCAATATAGTACGAGTAGTACAAACATTTCCAGTCCTTTTATATGTCAAAGTATAAAAGGACTTTTCTAAAAAAGAGATAAATAAAAATCAACAGGAGGTAATGTTAAATGAGTATGGTAGAAAAAGAGACAAAAGTAGTGAATGAGAATAAGATGATGGTGAATATGACAAAAGAAGCATTGTATGACTTCCTTTTATTCCACGCATATTCCAAATTCAGCGGATTTCTGGTAAATATACTGGGACTTGCAGTTGCATTTATGGGAATCTTCTCGTATACAACCGGAAGAGTGAGTGGCATAGGAGCGGCGCTTTATCTGGTGGCAGCGGTAATATTCCTTGGCGGCACACCGTTCCAGCTTAAGATGAGAGCAAAAAAACAGGTTGTTGTAAACAGAGAATATAATGCGCCGGTAGAATATACATTTTCCGAAAAAGGAATCACACTCGAGCAGAATGGAGAAAGTAAGACATACGAGTGGGAACAGATCGAACGTGCGGTAGTTACGCCAAAGACAATTGGAATCTATTATGCACCGGAATGTGCGATGATACTTCCAAAAGAAGATTTCGGAGATCAGTTTGTACCGATTTTTACAACAATTGCAACACAGTTAGGACAGAGTAAGGTAAGAATGAGATAACAAATGTTCTCAAAAAGGAGCTGTCTGTATGCTTGACAATTGATATAAAAAGTGTAAACTGATTTATTAAGAGGATAGTTGCGGGGAGGCTGCCATGGAAGAACGTAGAAATGAGATATTAAAAGAACTTGACAGAAAAGGAAGAGTAAAAGTTACAGATCTGAGCAAAGAATTCGGCTGCTCAGAGGTAACGATAAGAAATGACATCAAAGCGATGGATATAGAAGGGTTGTTGAAACGTACCCATGGCGGAGCAGTAAAGGTCGAGACAGAGACGGAACGGAAGTATTCGGCAGAGACGATCTACCGGAATGTTACACAGAAGAAGCAGATTGCAGAGGCAGCATATGAATTTCTGGATGACAGGGATACGATCATTATTGATGATGCATCAACCAGCTTTTACCTTGCACAGGAGATTAAGAATCATCCGGAGAAGCGGATCGCAGTTGTAACCAATTCTCTGATTGCGGGAAATGAACTTGCGGGAGTCGGACATGTGGAATTGTTCATGATCGGCGGATATGTAACCGGGCATCTCGCTGCCACGATGGGAGATGTGGCAATTCAGAATATGTCAAAATTTCATGTAGATAAAGCGTTTATCGGAGTGCACAGTATTAATTTCAATGTAGGACTTACATCGATTGCCACACCACAGATGGAAGTGAAAAAGGCGATCATGAAGGCGGCAGAGAAAGTATATGTACTGGCAGACAGCAGTAAGTTTGGCGGAGGCTATCTGTCTGTAATCTGTCCAACGAATGAAGTGGATAAGATTATTACAGATGATGGAGTATCAAAAGAGGATATCCAGAAGGCAAAAGAACTGGATATACCGTTGGTTATCGCGTAACGGGAGAGGTACGGATGGAAAGACAGCAGAAAGCCTATAAAGGTGTCATAGACTATTTTAAAAAGAAGATCATGGACGGAGAATTGCGTCCGGGAGAAAAATTGCCGCCGGAGAGAGACATTGCAGAACGACTGAACGTGAGTCGTAATTCGGTGCGGGAAGCAATTCGTATCATGGATATGACAGGAGTGATCTCTTCACAGCAGGGATCAGGAAATTACATTACATGTGAGTTCCAGAAGAGCCTTGCGGAGACCATGACAATGATGTTCGCTATGGATCAGATCGATTATAAGCAGATCAGCCAGATTCGTCAGGCACTGGAATGCCTGGCATTTTCGCTTGCCATAGAACATGCATCGGACGAACAGATAAAAGAAATGGAATCATTGGTAAAAGAGCTGGATAAAAGTACCGATGATGTAAAGAATGCGGCTCTGGATAAGAAGCTTCATTTTATGCTTGCACAAAGTTCGGGGAATATTCTGGTACTGGATTTTCTGGAAGCGTGTTCCGGCGTTATAGATTCGTTTATTCATGATATGCGTGCAGCGATTCTGCGCACGGAAGAACGGAAAAAATTGTTAAATGAATGTCATAAAAAATTGATAGAAGCACTGAAAGAGAAAGATGAAACGAAAGGTCAGGAAGCATTAAAACGCCATTTTATGCTGATCAATGAGATTCTGGAAGAGCGGGAAAATAGAAAAATATAGGGAGCATAAAAGGAAAGAGGCTTTGCCAAGAAGCCATATCTCAGAGAATCCCTTCCGACAGAAAACCTGGAATTGATGAACGGAATTAAGAGGGTGTTTGATCCGAAGAATATTTTGAATCCACACAAAGTTGCACAGTTATAAATTACTGTCAGATAGAAGAACTTTTGACATATAATTTCATATTTTATAGCAGATGGGAGTATATCCTGTCTGCTATTATTTTGCATATCTATAATAGGAAAGGAATGGAACTATGGCGTATTCGATCATGTTGGATGCCGGACACGGCGGTGCAAAAGATCCTGGAGCAGTCTATGAAGGACGTCAGGAAAAAGATGACAACCTGAAACTTGTGCTGGCAATTGGAGAGATACTGTCGGACAGAGGACTGGATGTAGAATATACGCGGACAACAGATGTCTATGAAACACCTTATGAGAAGGCGATGAAAGCAAATAATGCGGGAGTTGATCTTTTTGTTTCTATTCACAGGAATTCGTTTCCTGTAGATAATGAAGTGGAAGGTGTGGAAAGCCTGGTCTATGATCTGTCCGGGTTAAAATATGAAATGGCACAGAATATCAATGAGCAGCTGGAAGGTGTAGGGTTTGTGAATCTGGGGGTGAAAGCAAGACCGAATCTTGTAGTCTTGAAACGTACAAAGATGCCGGCGGTGCTGGTAGAAGTCGGATTCATCAATTCGGATACAGACAATCAGCTGTTTGATGATAATTTCCAGGATATTGCACAGGCAATCGCGGATGGAATCCTGGATACACTGGAAAGTAACGGCCTGATCCAGGAAGAAAAAGTTCCGGTGTACCGGGTGCAGGTGGGACTGTTCCGCAATCAGCGCTATGCGAACCGGCTGCTGAATGAGCTGCTGGAACAGGAATATCCGGCATACATTGACCGGTCCGGTCCGTATCACAGAGTCTATGTGGGTGAATTTGACAACCTGAATGATGCGGTACAGATGGAACGGCGCCTGAAACGGGCAGGATATCAGACATTGATCGTACAATGAAAAAATTAACATAGATTTTTCATTACTGAGATATTCTATTTAACATAGCCTTCTTATACTTGAATCAGCAAATGAGATAGAGAGAAGATTCAAGGAAAACGGGAGGCGTTTTGAGATGAAAAGTTTATGGAATATGTTGAATAAAGAATTTACAATAGAAGGAGCGGTCAGTGCATTTCTGGTGATCAATATCATTGCCTGGACGCTGATCACAATGGGAGTAGGGATGCTGGTTTGTAAGTTCCTTGGATTCTCGATTGGCGGTAACATGACGAATCTTATGTGTGCGGGAATCTATGGCGGTCTGATCGTGGGATTGATCGGAGGAATCCTGTATCTGTATGAGTTATACAGACATCATTCTATGGAATAATAAGAATAAATATATAATTATAATGTAATAAAAAGATCTGCTTTACAGAAAAATGTAGGGTAGATCTTTTTGTGTACAGAGGTTTTCTGTATGATGAGGAATGGAAAGCAGATTGACATGGCAGTATTTTCATAATATGATGGAATTACTTTGAGAAAAGATGAAGAAACAAGAGTATCAGGAGAGACGGAGGATTATCAATATGGCGGATAGATTGGAATTTAAAGAAAAACTGGCGGGAATTCTGGCGCTGGCAGAAGGACAGAATGGAAAAATCACAGTAGATGAAGTGGAAAAATACTTTGAAGAAGACGGACTTTCGCAGGAACAGATGAATCTGGTCTGTGATTATCTGTTATCGATGAAGATGGCGGTAGTCGGATACAAACAGACCGGAGGGACGGTAAAAGAGGCTGAGAAAGAAGAAAAACAGCCATTAAGTGCAGAAGAACAGAAATACGTGGAAGAATATCTGCGCGGACTCGGGGATATGAAAGAAGAGACACAGGAAGAAGTACGTATGGCTTATTATCTGCCGAAAGTAGTGGAAGAAGCGGTCAGATTGCATCATCCGGAAGTGTTTATCGGTGACATGATCCAGGAGGGAAATATAGCATTGATGGTCGCATTGAAAGAGATTCCGAAGGAAAAAGACGAAGAAGAGATTCTGGAGCAGGTGCGTGCCGGAATGATGGCTTCCCTGGAGTCGCAGACAGAGGTGAAAAGAAGAGATCATAAGATGGTTGAAAAAGTGACAGAACTTGATGAAGCAATTAAGAGTATGAAAGAAGAGTACGGACGGAAAGTCAGTGTAGACGAAGTGGCAGAACGTCTCGGAATCAGTGAGGATGAGATCGAAGATATTCTGAAACTTGCCGGAGAAGAGGTAAAAGACGAAGAATAATGAGATATGAAAAAGGAGACGGGGTTAATCCTCGTCTCCTTCTTCATCTTCCGGTTTCGGTTCCGGCAGATATAAATGTACGCTTTCGATTCTGTTTTTATCTAATTTTTCTACAACCAGATGGATGCCGTCTTCGGTGGTGACGCCGTCGCCGATCTCAGGAAGACGGTCCAGATGCTCGATAATGAATCCACCGACGGAATCATACTCTTCTGAGGTCAGGTCAAGATCGAGCCTGTCGTTTAAGTCATCCAGATTCGTGGAGCCTTCTACGATGTATTCCCGCTCTCCGATCTGCTTTATGAAGTCTTCTTCATTCTCATCATATTCATCATGAATTTCTCCGACAATCTCTTCCAGAATATCCTCCAGTGTGATCAGACCGGAAGTCTCACCGTATTCATCCAGAACGATGGCAATGTTAAAAGAAGCCTGACGCATCTCCACAAGTAATTCGGAAATGTTCTTGTATTCGTAAGTGAAATAGGCCTCACGCATAAAGTCGCGGATATGAAACTCTTTTTCCTTATCATATAAGAGAAGGTCTTTCATATTGATCGTACCGATAACGTTGTCTGTTGTATCTTCAAAAATCGGAAGACGTGTGAATTTGTCCTCGCGGAAAATGTCGATCAATTCTTCGTAAGTAGCATTTACATCGGCGAATGTAACATGGACTCTCGGTACCATGACATCTTTCGCTTTTGCGTCGCCGAGATCGAACACGTTATAGATCATCTCTTTTTCATCGGATTCGATGACACCGCTTTCATGGCTGACGTCCACGATCGTACGAAGCTCAGATTCTGTCATCTGGTTATTCTTCGCATTTGGATCAATGTGGAGGACACGCAGAATGATATCAGAAAGCTTGTTGATAATAAATACAAATGGTGTCATGACCTTGATGTACAGATTGATGACCGGAGCATAACGAAGAGACATCTTCTCTGCATGCAGTGTAGCCATCGTCTTTGGTGTGATCTCCCCAAAGATAATAATAAGTACAGATAAAACAGCACTTGCCACTGCTACCATAGAACCGCCAAGGTTGTAAGCAAGGGTTGTGGTAAGGGAAGCGGCGGAAAGATTCACCACATTATTACCGATCAGGATCGCACTTAACATTTTACTGGTGTCATCTGTGATGTGCATGACGGTCTTCGCTTTTTTATTTCCCTCGTCGGCAAGACCACGGATACGCATCCGGTTGACCGTCGTAAGAGCTGTCTCCGCAGATGAAAAAAATCCTGAAAGTATCAGTAAAATCAATAGAATAATGAGCTGTATCGCGACACTCGTGTCCAATTGTAAAATCCACTCCTTTAAAAAATAAATACTTGGCATTAATATACAGCATTTACGCCAAATTTGCAAGTGTACGTTGAATTTGCGATACGTTTAGTGTAAGATGTAGTTATTGTTTGAGGGTGGGAATTTTTTGGACTGAAAATTCTGTATGATATAATAATGGTTGGAAAAAAGCAACCTGCTGATGAAAAGGGTGGAGATGAGAATGAATCAGGAATTAGGAAAGAAATTATTAAGTATTTTAAAAGAGGAACAGGTAAAAAAAGACGAACCGATGAAAAGTCACACGACATTTCGTGTGGGAGGTCCGGCAGATTATTTTGTGACACCGCAGACAGCAGAAGAAGTTGCGAAGGTGATAGAAGCATGTACACAGGAAAAAGTTCCTTATTATATAGTGGGAAATGGAAGCAATCTTCTGGTATCGGATAAAGGATATGAGGGCGTGATTATCCAGATCTATAAGCAGATGAATCAGGTAAAAGTGGAAGGTGCACAGATCCATGCACAGGCTGGTGCGCTGCTTTCGATGATCGCAAAGAGAGCGTTGGATGCAGAACTTACCGGATTTGAATTCGCGGCAGGAATTCCAGGAACGCTCGGCGGAGCCTGTGTAATGAATGCAGGAGCATACGGTGGAGAGATGAAAGACGTCCTTAAGTCTGTAACAGTACTGACAGGTAAAGGAGAAGTGAAGACGCTTGCCAAAGAAGAACTGGAACTGGGATACCGTACCAGTGTGATCGCGAAAAAAGGATATATCGTATTAGAGGCAGTGCTCGAACTTCAAAAAGGCGAGAAAGAAAAGATCCAGGCAGTGATGGATGATCTGAAGGAAAGACGTGTGACAAAGCAGCCACTGGAGTATCCAAGTGCAGGAAGTACATTCAAGCGTCCGGAAGGGTATTTTGCAGGAAAACTGATCCAGGATGCAGGGCTTCGTGGTTTCCAGGTAGGAGGAGCACAGGTGTCTGAAAAGCATTGTGGATTTGTGATCAATAAAGATCAGGCTACAGCATCAGATGTGATGAATCTGATGAACCAGGTGTCTGATAAGGTATATGAAGAGTTTGGAGTACGGCTTCAGCCGGAAGTAAAGAGACTGGGAGAATTCTAAGATGAGATGTGTGATTGTTACCGGAATGTCCGGAGCTGGAAAAAGTACAGCACTTAAGATGCTGGAAGATATGGGATATTTCTGTGTAGATAATCTGCCGGTGCCGTTGATACCGAAGATGGCGGAGCTGTTAAGTGTTCCGGGCACAGAGATTAATAAAGCGGCACTTGGAGTTGACATTCGAAGCGGACAGAATTTTTCTGAACTTGAAAAGATTTTAAAAGATCTGGACCAGTCAGGAACCAGATTTGAGATCCTTTATCTGGAATCCCGTGATGATGTTCTGATCAAAAGATATAAAGAAACGAGACGTTTTCATCCGTTGTCCGGAAAAGGCGGCAGGGTGGAAGAAGGAATCAGGGAAGAGAGAAAACGCCTGAAGTTCTTAAGAGAACGGGCAGATTATCTGATTGACAGCAGTCATATGCTGACCAGAGAACTGCGTGCAGAGCTGTCGAAGATTTTTGTGGAAAATAAGGAATATAAGAATCTGTATATATCTGTGCTGTCGTTTGGGTTCAAATATGGAATACCGGCAGATGCAGATCTGGTATTTGATGTAAGATTTCTTCCTAATCCTTATTACATAGATGAACTTCGTCCAAAGAGTGGTAATGACAGAGAAGTCAGAGAATATGTTATGAATAATGACAAAGCAAGGGAGTTCCTTGCAAAATTGACGGATATGATAGAATTTCTGATTCCTAATTATGTACAGGAAGGAAAGACACAGCTTGTGATCGGCATCGGATGTACGGGAGGAAAACACCGCTCGGTTACGCTCGCGAATGAGCTGTACGAGGCGCTTCAGAAGAATGATAATTATGGTATCCGGATAGAACACCGAGATATAGGAAAGGATGCTATTACCAAAGCGAGGTAGAAGATCAGATGTCATTTTCTGGAAAAGTTAAAGAAGAATTGTTAGAGCATTATGCCCGTGCGAGACATTGTGATATTGCGGAATTATCGGCAATTGTTCACATGGCGGGAGAATTTAAGGTGGGACACGGAGGTGTATGCTGCCTTAAGGTGCATACGGAAAATCTTGGAGTTGCGAGAAAATGCTTTACATTATTGGTAAAAACGTTTAATATAAAAACTGATGTCGTAGTCCGCAGAAATACGGGAAAGGATAACTACAGCTATTATATTTACGCAAAAGGTGAAGAATTGCTGGCGATACGTGACACGATCGTGCAGGCAGTCTGCTGTAAAAGGGCATATATAAGAGGGGCATTTATTGCATCGGGGTCTATGAGTGATCCAAGTAAGTCCTATCATTTTGAAATTGTCTGCAATGATGAGAATCAGGCAGAACATCTGAAAGAGATGATGAACAGTTTTGGCGTGGATGCCAAGATCGTTCAGCGTAAAAGAACATATGTGGTATATCTGAAAGAAGGGTCACAGATTGTAGATATGCTGAATGTGATGGAAGCACATGTGGCTCTGATGGAACTGGAGAATGTACGTATTGTGAAAGAGATGCGCAATTCAGTGAACCGTAAAGTAAATTGTGAGACGGCTAATATTAATAAAACCGTATCTGCTGCAGTAAGGCAGATGGAGGATATTACATATATCAGAGATCAGATCGGTTTTGATAAGTTGCCGGAGGGATTAAGAGACGTTGCCCTTACGCGTCTGGCGTATCCGGAAGCAGCTTTGAAAGAACTGGGTCAACTGATGGCAAGCCCGCTTGGTAAATCAGGGGTTAATCATCGACTCAGGAAGTTAAGTGAAATAGCACAAGGGTTAAGGGAACAGCAAGGAGGAGCAAGTCGTTATGATTAGAAAGCCTGTTACCATTCAAAACAATATGGACATGGAAGACCGTCCGGTGGCTCATCTTGTACAGGAAGCAAGCCAGTACGCGAGCCAGGTATACATTCTGATGGGAAGCAAAAAGATTAACGCAAAAAGTATTATGGGGATGATGAGCCTGAAACTTCAGAAAGGTGAGGATGTTACGATCATAGCAGATGGCCAGGATGAAGATGCAGCCGTAAGTGGTGTGGCAACATTTCTTGGAGCACAGAAGTAATACGGGAGAATAATATAGAAACGATATGTAAAATAAAGGGGCCGTTGTGATGGAAGTTGCAATAGCCTCTTCGTTATTAAGAAAGATAAGGAGGAGGAATGTTTATGAAGCGTTTGCTTTTTATCTATAATCCACATGCAGGAAAAGAACTTTTAAAACCGAAACTTGCAGATGTTATTGATATCTTTGTGAAAGCGGGATATGAGGTTGTAGCATATCCGACGCAGGCATACCGTGATGCCTATAAAAAGATTAAAAAATATGACTCAAACGAATATGATCTGGTCGTGTGCAGCGGAGGAGACGGAACGCTTGATGAAGTTGTGACCGGTATGATGAAGCGAGACAGGGATAAGAGGGATCCGATCGGCTATATCCCGACCGGAACAACGAATGACTTTGCAAGCAGTCTTCACATCCCGAGAGGTTTGCTGGAAGCGGCAGATAATGCTGTGAATGGAGAGGTATTTTCCTGCGACGCAGGAAGATTTAATGATGATATTTTTGTGTATATCGCGGCATTTGGGCTTTTTACGGATGTATCGTACCAGACCAAACAGTCAATGAAAAATGTATTGGGACATTTGGCGTATGTTCTGGAAGGGGCGAAGCGTCTGTTCAACATTCCTTCTTACAGAGTGAAAGTAACACATGATGATGAAGTGATCGAAGATGAATTCGTATATGGTATGGTTACGAATTCCAGATCAGTCGGCGGATTCCGTAATCTGGTCGGAAAACAGGTGGGGTTTGATGATGGCGTGTTTGAAGTAACATTGATCAAGACACCAAAGAATCCGATCGAATTACAGGAGATCATTGCTGCACTGATGATTCAGCAGATGGATTCCAAATATATGTATACGTTCAAGAGCGGACGGATTATGTTTGAATCGATTGAGGAGATTCCGTGGACACTGGATGGGGAATTCGGCGGTGAACATGATGAGGTTGTGATTGAGAACTTGAATAAAGAGCTTCAGATCATGGTTCCGGGAACGCATGAAGAAGACTAAAAATCCATGAATTGTAGAAAAATCCAAAAAATTTAAAAAAATTAAAAAAAGTACTTGCCTTTTTGCAAAATCCTTGCTATACTAGGCAAGTACCAAACAAATGGCTCCGTGGTCAAGCGGTCAAGACGCTAGCCTCTCACGCTGGAATCAGGGGTTCGATTCCCCTCGGAGTCACTGAGATAATTAGTGGGAAATCCTTTTATTATAAGGGTTTCCTGCTTTTTTATTTATCGGAAATAATATAATGTTTTTGTCACGATTTGTCACAGTTTCTATTTCCGATTCACTAGATATTGTGGTATCACCTAATGCTTTTAAGATAGATACCTTCTTTTCTTTTTCTTTGTCAGTATCAAACAAATAATTTTTTATAGTTGTTCTTTCATCAACATGTCCTGCAAGTTCGCTTGCTGTACTGATTGGCACACCATTGTTAATTAGAGTTGAAATTACGGTTTTTCTAATTCTGTGCGTTCCTTTCACTGGAATATTGATACAACGCTTACATGCATCTTTAATGATGTTATATAATTTGTTTGGATTAATCAGATAGCCATCTTGTACGAAAAGGAAGTCTTGATAGTATTCGCCTGTTTCTGAATTTATCTGACGTATCTGTTTAATATATTGCATTGCCTTATGTGTAAGAGGAATATATCTATCTCCTGCATCAGATTTTGTATATTCAACTGCTTTATATCCTTTAAGTTTTGCATTATTTAAATCTGATACATCGTACACATCTACAATCTGCCTGTGAATGTGTATTTCGCCGTTTGCGATGTCTGAATCCTTTACGGCAAGTATTTCACCTCTACGAGTTCCTAACTCAAATTCAAGCATTATAGCAAGCAGACTTGTGTTTGCAGGATTGTCCTGTAATCTGCGTTTCATCTCAGTTATGAGCTTTTGTGTCTCTTCTGCGTTGTAAACTTCCTCTTCACTAGGTTTCTTTCTGGTAGGAATAATCTTTTTCTTGTTTACTTCAACACGGTAAGGATTTTCATTTCCAGAGATATACCTTGCGGAAACAGCATAATTGAATGTTTGCTTTAGGATTCCGCACATGTTGCAAAATGCCTTGTCCTTTATTTCTGTTGTATTTACAATACCATTGATAAAATCATCAATATCAATAGGAGTTATCTCTTTGTAAGGCTTATGTATGAAATCCTGTTTTGTATTGTAATATTTCTTCCAGTCAATCATCATGCGTCTTATAGTGCCTGCACTGACTTTTTCTTTTTTGTGTTCCATGAATTCATAGAAAAGCTGTTCAAAAGTAGTTTTATCTTTGCTAGAGGATTCTTTTTCTTCCTTTTCTTTTGCAAGATAGTATTTGTACAGTGCATCTTCTATTTGTTCTCTACTTTTTTTCTTTCTGCGAAATGCACCACCTTTTATTGTTTTGTCTGGTATACGGAAGTAGTAGTAGCTGTCTTCACCAGTTCTATAGTGTTTGATTACATCTCCGTATTTTTCTAATATTTCTGTTTTCTTCATTTCTTCTGTACTTTCCAGTACACCTGTACTATTTATCATAAACGCATTTGCGTGTGAATTGCAAGGAAATGTGTAATAATAATTAATACCACTCATAATATAAATATCTCCAATCATTTTAAAGTTCCTTCATAATTTGTATCTCCTTCATCCCTGTTGTTATGTTTGTTTTGATATAAGGTGGTTAAGATTTAATCTATACGACAAATGCGTATTTGTTTAATAGAGCACACACATTTCATATACAATTCTGCTTAAACCACCTTATATCTGATATTGTTTTGCTGTTCATCCTGTAAAATATACTTGTTTTTGTTCTGTACTTTGGAATTGTGTAAACAATTCGCATTGATTATCTATTCTGTTTTTGTATCTTCCGCATTGAAGACATTAGGTAAAAGATTGTGCCTTCCCTTCCAAGCTTCTCCATCATATGTGACAGTATCTTAGAAAAGAGCCATGTTTTAATCTTGAATTTCTGATTGTATGCGTCACGAAACACTTTATACATAACAAGCTTTTCTTTCTGTTGTTCCATCTTTGCATTGTCTTTTGTTGATGCTTCCATTGTTAATCCCCCTTTTCATTCAGTCTTTGTAAGAACAAACTGTAATTAATAATGTATTTTGTTCCCACCTGTATATAAGGCACTTCTGCAATAATTTCTTTGTAGCTTGGCTTGAAAAAGTCTGCATAAGCAGGGATTGCGCACAAGCGAGATAAAGCTGTTGCAGAGATTCTATCCAATCCATTTTTGTTAAGAACGAGGTTCCCTAATTTTCTTTTGGTGCTGTTACTGTTACCGTTAAAGCTTACCATCAACTCATACATTCTATTTGTCGCTAGTCTGTCGAGCTTTGTTGCTTCTTCCATTGTGTCGCTTACATCAAATGACTGAATATCTTCAATTTCCTGTTTCAAGTCCTGTATCTTAGTGTCATTGTCTTCAATTAATGTCTTAATACGGTTTATAAGCTGTTTCCTAAGCTTTAACACGTCTGTAGCATTTTTCCCTACTATTTTGGAAAAGGCGTTAATCTCATTTGAAGCTTGAATGTAACTTCTACTGTCACTCACTTTATTAATCAACGAATAGATTTCGTTATAGGCTACAGTTACTCGATGTAAGTAATCCTCTGTGCTTTCTACTTGCTTTTTATGTCTGCGCCGATATAATCCTTCTGCGTATGTCATCATGTTTTGTCCTCCCTTTCTTATGGCTCTGTGAGTTTATATTTTGCGATTTAAGCCATTTTTATTATTTATATATATCATCTTCACCCCAGTTGTCTAACTCACTGGTATCATCGTTCCAAGACTCTGAATCATTTGTTGTTGCATTCTTTACATTTAAGACTATGTTTATGTCTTTGTCTTGAACATTACCTTCAACATCTGCAATAGAATAGCTCTTTCCTACCAATTTCTCAGCAATCCAAACATTCGCCTTCAATCGTACATTTTCATCCATTGCCCTATTAGATATCTTTACAATGTTTTTTACTGCATCTAAACTATGTTCTTTAATAAGTGCGTTGAACTGTTTTATCGCATCCTTCTCATGTTCTGTCGTTCTTTTTCTTCCAACACTCAAATAGCATCACTCCTCTTTTATATCAATTTTATTGATAAGATTGTTTCTCTTGTTTGGCTGTTTTTTGCGTCTATTTATGTTTTAAAGGCATTTAAACAATGTTTTTATAAAATTCTTTTTTTTACTTGTCCACATTTTTTAGGACAGTTACATTGCTAATAGTAATTTCTTCAACAGGCGCAATTCCTCTATTAATCCCTCTGTAAAATTAATCCTGTCTGCTAATTCAGTCTTAAGTCTACTTGCTGTCTTTTGTGCGGTGCGTTTATTACCACCATATTTTTCTGCCAGTCCGTACTTGATAAAAGAATAATCTAGTTCGCATATGTCCTTGTGCGCTAACACAAATTCCTTTGGATTGTAATACTGTGCATCCTTTCTCATAATGTATCTTATATCACGCCCCAGACGGTTCATTCTGTCATATAATTGGTCAATTTCAAACAACTGTTTTTTGTAAGAGTCCATCAGTGCTTTTATGCTGTTTGCTGAGAGAACAGACCATAATACCGTGTTTTGTCCAAGTATCCTTGTTACTCCACGGCGATTAAGAATCCATTCGAAGCGAAGAACGCTTTTCTCTTTCATTTGCTGTTTTATTTGTTCCTGTGTTTCTAACACGGATTCATGGTCTAGTTGTTCCTGCAATTTGTTATAACACTTGAAAGAACCTAAGCAGTCAGACGCTCGTGAAGTTCTGAAGCTCTCTACCTGCAATGAATCGCAATAGACTTGGCATTTCTTATACCTTTTGCTCTGAACACCTTTCACGTACACATGCATCCCCTTGTTTTTGCTTATGAATGCCCGTGTAATATAATTGAGCATTGGATTAAGCAATTTTTTGTTGGCTAATGTGTAACTGAAACTACATTCAATGCCTGTGACAATTAACTCTGGTATATTCATTCCAAATAACTGCGTCAACTGGTCGAACAAAAACTGATATACGCTCGCATACTTCGTGCAGTCCAAAATACTATACGGCGTTATGTTAGTATTTCTAAGCATTTTTGGTAGATTTACATACAAAGCATATTCAATCTGCTCATTCGTTGTTTTTAATTTCTTTAATATCGCATACATTATTTCCTTGTTACACTCATTCCTAGTAAAGCGATACACTTCCTGTTCCAAGTCATAATTGCTAGAGAACATAACATTTATCCCATCTATACCACAATCAAGATGTGGCTTATGTTTATGTTGCAAAAATCATCACCCCCCTTTTTGTGTTTTTGGGTACAAAAAAGAGCCTTACAAATGCTGACGAAAGCAGTGCAAGACTCATAGAAAGGAACTTTCTATAAAAAGGCTTTTTATTGTGTTTTGAATTTAAGTATCTCACATTGTAATAGATACACCTAGAATCAGAGAGTCACTTCGTCTTGTAACTGGATTCATATTCACTATATATTTTTTAATTACTTTTATTAAATAAAACATATCTCTACCTCTTGTTTGTATACATATAAAAATAGATTAATATGAATGAAAATATTCATATTACTATTGCTTATTGTGTTGTTTGTATGTCCTTCAAAAATTGTTTTGGAAAAACTAGAAGATAATCTAGTTAATTGAATTTGTATATATAACTAAATATTATTTAGTATATTAATATGCTATCATGAACAAAAAATGTTGTCAAGCGAACAAAAGAAAAAAATAAAAAAATTTTTATAATCTTCTGTAAAGCCATATTTTGCGATTTAAGCCTTTATAATAATTATGCCATAAAGAGGTGCATGGACTACAGAAAACGTCTTATTTGCTTCTTTATGGCATTATATCAATTATATGATGAATGGATTACCCTTCCAGAGATAACTATAGCCTTTAGCAACTGTTAGTTGATGATAGCGGAAGAATGCGTCACCGTCAGTTAATTCTTGTTCTGTTTCATTATCGAAAATGTAAACATTATCTGGAAGTAACTCTAAATGATGTTTGTCTGTTTCTGTATCATTCGGCAGTGAGTACCAAACACTTATATATCCTTTTTCTCTTTTATAACGTTTATATAATGAATCTGGACATATCATATATAATGCGGTTATTATTTCTTGTTCTGTCATTTCGGTTGACATATCTCTAAATTTCATGTTTGTCCCTTTTTAATAAAAGCCTGCATTAATATGCAGGCAGTATGTGTTATGTTATTTTTCAAGTTTAAAATTTGCACTGTTAAAATAAAATCCATATCCATTAGATTCTATGTTTTGTTTGGGATTTTTTATATAACCAATATCCCCAAAATCAACAGTAATTGTATCCCATAAATTTAAATATCCTTTGAGCGTTAAGAGTTGGTCAGTAATAGAAGAAGTTCTGGAAATAGCTAAATCTTCATAGGTAAGAGGGTCTGGTGTTGCTTGGCTGAGGTCAACATAAACTCGTAAGTCACGATTGTTGTATTCGATGTTAGTAATTTGTTCATTTTCGCCTATCGAATCTTGTGTTACTGTTTTTGCTTCTTCTACAAATTTGTTTATACGCTCTTCTTCGGTCGGACTATTGTCATCTGTTGTAGTTGTAGTATCAGTGCTTTCTGGCGTTGAAGTAACAGTTTCAACCTTTTTCTTTGGCTTGCTTTCTTTTTTGGTTTCTGTTTGTGTAGGTGTAAATATTAATACCAACATGAAACTGAAAAACAGTGTAATAACAGAAATTAGTAATCCTTTTGAATATTGTGGCTTTACAATCTTTTTTTGCATTTTGGTTGCAACACACAGTATTAAAAATATAATTCCTGCTAATAATGATAAGCTGAACAACAGTGTCGCTAATACGCTCATAATATCTCTCCTTTTTCCTGTATATTTACATCTATTTTAACTCGGAGTGAGTTAAAAAGCAATGATACTAAAGAGAATATTATAAACTCTGTTTGAGGTGAACATATGAAATATTCAGAACGTATGCGAAATCTAAGAGAGGATAATGATTTGTCACAAAAACGAATAGCAGATATGTTAGGTGTAGCACAAACAACATATTCACAGTACGAACTAGAAAAGCGTCCAATGCCTATTGAATATCTGATTGCATTGTGCAAATTTTATAATGTGTCTTCTGATTATATGTTAGGACTATCTGATAAGAAATAAGTTATACCATGTTGGAGCGTATAGCTTATTTTCGTTTATATGTTACAAATAATGAATGAACAAAAGTCTGTTTCTTCCTATTATATTTATATTAATAAACAAAAACAATCATTTAAACATACCAATATTGATAAGCTTAAATCGTTGCTTTTTACAGGTGTACTGAAAATTCTCCTTTCTATATCTTGTATGGTGTCACGATGGTGTCACGCATAATTTATAAGTGTTAAAATCCCTTGATTTTACAAGGCTGAGTAAATTTGTCCAGAGGGTTCGATTCCCCTCGGAGTCACTGATGAAGATCTGCAGAATGTTCTGTAGATCTTTTTTTCTTTTTAATCTAAGTATGTAAGAGAAAAGGCTGAGGATAAGTTCTCGGTATATCACTAAAATACTCGAAGCAAATCTAATAAAATTTATTTATTAATATTATAGATGAAATCTATAATATACCCTTTATATAAAGAAAAACAATTTCAATAAACAGACAATAAATGCTACTATTGAAGCAGTCAGAAAGGAATAGGAATTATGAAAAATCTTTTGATAGTATCTCATTGTATTTTGAATAATGCGGCAAAAGTAGAACAGGATGAAGCTGAGCTGGCTGAAGAATATAAAATCCGTGAAGAACTGATGCAGCTTATTTTGAAAAAAGATGTACAGCTGCTTCAATTGCCTTGTCCGGAATTTATTATGTATGGATCTCAGAGATGGGGACATGTGAAGAACCAGTTTCAACATCCATTTTACATGGAACAATGCCGTAAAATTCTTGAACCGGTTCTGCTTCAGTTGCAGGAATACGCACAACATGTGGAAAAATTCCATGTTCTGGGGATTGTTTCTGTAGAGGGCAGTCCGAACTGTGGATATCATCTGACCTGTGAAGGAGAATGGAAAGGTGAGATTGGTACGGATGAAAAAAGAATACAGGACATTCAGAAATCTCTGAAAATGACAGAAAATCCGGGTGTGTATATGGAAGTACTGGAAAAAGAACTTCAAAAAAGAAATATGGAAATTCCTATTGTGACGATGAAAGAAGCAGTGCAACTGCTGAACAACTAAAGGTTAGAGAGAAAAGAGGAGAACAAAATGAAAAACAGAAAAGTCTATGTAACAACTTTTTGCGGTGTTGCAGTAGCAATGAACATCGTGCTTGGAATTATCACATCGGCACTTGGAATCCCGTTATATCTGGATACACTGGGAACTGTGCTTTCCGCAGCAATTCTTGGTCCGGTACCGGGAATCATTGTAGGAGCATTGAGTAATATTATTACGGGGCTGATCTACAGTGTGTCAGATATCCCATTCTGTCTGGTAAATATGGCAGTCGGTCTGATCGTAGGTCTTGTGGCAAAAAAATGGAAATTTGGAATTGTACCTGCAGTGATTACAGGTATTGCGCTTAGCTTTATCTGCCCGGCAATTGGAACACCAATCGGAATCTATGTATATGGTGGTCTGAATGGATCTGTATCTGATATGCTGGTAATGTCACTGGTACAGGGCGGAAAAACAATTTTCCAGGCTTCATTCCTTAGAAATGTTGCATCAAACTTAATCGATAAGATCGGAACATGTATTATTGGATGCCTGCTCATTAAGGCAATGCCGATGAGATTCATGGATAATTTTAAGAAAGAGGCATAAATCTCATATGATAAAGATTGAAAATCTGGTACATAAGTATACGATATGGAAAGATGAAAATACAAAAAGTGAGAAGACAGTATTGGACGGAATATCATTAGATATTCCGTCTGGTCAGTTTGTGGCAATTTTAGGACCGAATGGCTCCGGAAAGTCTACATTGGCAAAGCATTTAAATGTACTGCTGCTTCCGAATGAAGGAACGGTATGGATTGACGGGAAAGATACACATGCAAAAGAAAGGCTCTGGGAAATCAGAAGTCAGGTTGGCATGGTATTTCAGAATCCGGATAACCAGATCATTGGGACGAGTGTAGAAGAAGATGTTGCATTTGGTCCGGAAAACAAAAATATAGAACCGGAAAAAATAAGAAAAATTGTAGAAACTGTTTTGCGAAAAGTGAAGCTGTGGGATCGGAGAAAGGCGTCACCTTCCATATTATCCGGCGGACAAAAACAGAGACTGGCAACGGCCGATGCGCTGGCAGGACTTCCGGCATGTCTGGTGTTAGATGAACCGACAGCTATGCTTGATCCGGATTCAAGAAAAGAAGTAATAAATATCGTGAAAGAATTGAATCGAAAAGAAGGAATGACGATTATTCTGATTACGCATCACACGGATGAAGTAGTAGATGCAGACCGTATTGTATTGATGAAAGATGGGAAAATCATCGGGGATGACATTCCGAAGAAAATATTTGCGGATTACGAATTGTTAAAAAAGGCAAAAATGGATATTCCGCCGGTTGTAGAGTTGGGAATGAGATTAGAAAAACAGCAAATTGGATTAGAGGGTCCGGTTTTACAGGAACAGGAAATGATCGAAAAAATCGTGAAATTATACAGAAGTAAATGTGGAGGCAAAAAGGATGCTGCAAGGTAAACATATCACATTTTCTTATTCAGATTCGGCAAAAGGGAAGATAGATGTTTTGAAAGATGTCTCATTTGAGATTAGAGAACATGATTTTATAGGACTGATTGGTACATCCGGGTCGGGAAAGACAACATTGATCAAGCATCTGAATGGTCTGCTGAAGGCGGAATCGGGAGAGATCTTTTTCAATGGGGAAAATATATATAGTAAAAAATATCCGATTTCAAAATTAAGAAAAGAAGTTGGTCTTGTATTTCAGTATCCGGAGCAGCAATTATTTGGCAGGACGATTCTGAAAGATGTTATGTATGGGCCGCTGAATCTTGGAATGAGTGAAGAAGAGGCTGAAAAGTCTGCAGTAGAAAGTCTGGAGCTTGTCGGAATCTCAAAAGAGTATTATCATTTGAGTCCGATGGAACTTTCGGGAGGTCAGAAACGATGCGTTGCGATTGCGGGAGTACTGGCGATGCAGCCGGAGATATTGGTGTTAGATGAACCGGCAGCAGGACTTGATCCTGAAACAAAAAATGAAATATTCGAGTTGTTGTGCAGGATAAGGAAAGAACGAAATAATGCAATTGTATTGGTTTCGCACCATATGGAAGATGTAGCTCAATTTGCTAATCGGGTATGGGTGATGCATGAAGGAAAGATCGCAATGGATGGCACTCCGGAAGAAGTATATGGAAGAGTGGAAGAGTTAGAAGAAATGCATATAGGAATCCCGCAGATTACGCATTTGACATATTCGCTGATACAGGAAGGTCTGCCTTTGCCGAGGCCGGCAATCAATGTAGCGGATGCTGAAGAGATGCTGGTGAGAATATTTAAAGGAGAGAAGGAAAGATGATTCGGGATATTACGATTGGAAGATATTATGATTCGGAATCTGTGATTCACCGGATGGATCCGAGAACAAAACTGATGGGAGTTCTGGTTTATATTATTTCTTTATTTCTTGTAAAAAATGTCTGGTGGTATCTCGGATGTCTGATTGTAATGCTGGTTCTTTATAGGCTTGCAAGAGTTCCAGTGGGATATTTGTTAAAAGGATTAAGAGGAATTCTTGTTCTGCTTTGCTTTACTTTTCTGTTCCGTATGCTGTATACACCGGGAGATGCGGTCGCATCTGTTTGGATATTTACCATAACAAAACAGGGAATATGGAAAGCAGTGCAGATGACAGCAAGGATAGCTTTGATGATCACAGGTGCGTCTCTGCTTTCTTACACTTCAACGCCGAAAGAACTGGCAGATGGTCTGGAGAAGGCTTTTTCGGGATTGGGGAAGATTGGAGTCCCGGTACATGAGATGGCAGTGATCGTGATGATAGCATTTCGTTTTATCCCGATTATGCTGGAAGAGTTAAATGTGTTGATGGATGCACAGGCGGCAAGAGGTGCAAGGTTTGAAGAGGGAAATGTTGTCGAAAAATGTAAAGGGGTTATGACGTTATTGTTTCCGCTGTTTCTGATGACGGTCAGGAGATCATCGGATCTGGCTATGGCGATGGAAGCGCGGGGATATACCGGAAGCACAGAAACTTCAAGAATGTATCCGTTGACATATAAAAAAGAAGACAGGGCAGGATACATTGTTATCTTGATATATCTTGCCGTTTTCATAATTGGCCGGATAAGTTTCTTGTTTTTTTAGAAGTTATGATATATAATGCAAGTGAAACAAATTTGTCATAGTGAAAGTAGTAATACTTATGGCATCAAGAATTGGAGGAATAACATATGTTAGTATCAGCAAAAGAAATGCTCGATAAGGCAGTAGAAGGTCATTACGCAGTAGGACAGTTTAACATCAACAACTTAGAGTGGACAAAATCTATTCTCCTTACAGCAGAAGAGTTAAAGTCACCAGTTATCTTAGGTGTATCTGAGGGGGCTGGAAAATACATGACAGGATTCAAGACTGTAGCAGCTATGGTTAAAGCTATGATGGAAGAACTTAACATCACAGTTCCTGTAGCATTACACCTTGACCACGGAACATACGAAGGATGTAAAAAATGTATTGATGCAGGATTTTCTTCAATCATGTTCGACGGATCTAAATATCCAATTGAAGAGAACGTAGAGAAGACAAGAGAACTTATCGCTATCTGCAGAGAAAAAGGAATGTCTATCGAAGCCGAAGTAGGATCTATTGGTGGAGAAGAAGACGGAGTTATCGGTAAAGGTGAATGTGCTGATCCTAACGAGTGTAAGATGATTGCTGATCTCGGTGTTGACATGCTTGCAGCTGGTATCGGTAATATTCATGGAAAATACCCGGCTAACTGGGAAGGATTAAGCTTTGAGACTCTGGATGCTGTTCAGCAGCTGACAGGAAAAATGCCATTAGTTCTTCACGGTGGTACAGGAATTCCGGACGATATGATTAAGAAAGCAATCAGTCTCGGAGTTGCTAAGATTAATGTTAATACAGAGTGCCAGCTGTCATTCGCTGATGCTACACGTAAATATATTGAAGCAGGAAAAGATCTGGAAGGAAAAGGATACGATCCTCGTAAACTCCTGAAACCAGGTGCTGAAGCTATCCAGGCAACAGTTAAAGAGAAGATGGAATTATTTGGTTCAGTAGGAAAAGCTGAATAATTAAAAATTTTCACTTGCCTTTTTTGACTGGTTGAGTTATACTAACTGGCATAGGAAGAACAAAGGCGTTCCAACGGAAGTTGGAGTGCCTTTTTTCATATCATGGTATGCACAGAAAGTACATACAACAGATTTTATGTATACCATAGTGTGAAACTTATACTATAAATAACAATGAGAAAGGAAACGAGGAGACATGAGTGAAGCAATTAACGTAGCCAAGATATTTGGCGAAGACGTATTCAATGATACTGTAATGCAGGAACGTCTTCCAAAGAAAGTCTATAAGGATCTGAAGAAAACAATTGAAGAAGGTAAGGAATTAGACCTTGCTACAGCAGATGTAATTGCACATGAGATGAAAGAATGGGCAATTGAGAAAGGGGCTACACATTATACTCACTGGTTTCAGCCTCTGACAGGTGTAACTGCTGAAAAACATGATTCATTTATTTCAGCACCACTTCCAAATGGAAAAGTACTGATGAGCTTTTCAGGAAAAGAACTGATCAAAGGTGAGCCGGATGCATCTTCATTCCCATCAGGCGGACTTCGTGCAACATTCGAAGCAAGAGGATATACAGCATGGGATTGTACATCACCAGCATTCGTAAGACATGATGCAGCAGGCGCAACACTTTGTATCCCGACAGCATTCTGTTCATACAAAGGAGAGGCACTTGATCAGAAAACTCCACTTCTTCGTTCTATGCAGGCAATCAATGAGCAGTCGCTGAGACTGTTAAGATTGTTTGGAAATACAACATCTAAGAAAGTAACTCCTTCTGTAGGACCAGAGCAGGAATATTTCCTTGTAGATGCAGATAAATTCTTACAGAGAAAAGACTTGATCTATACAGGACGTACACTGTTCGGAGCAATGCCTCCAAAAGGACAGGAATTAGATGACCACTACTTCGGAACCATCCGCCAGAGAATCGCAGGATTCATGAAAGATGTTAACGAAGAACTCTGGAAAGTTGGTGTAACATCTAAGACACAGCACAACGAAGTTGCACCTGCTCAGCATGAACTTGCACCAATCTATGCAGAGTGTAACGTAGCACTGGATCATAACCATATCGTAATGCAGACTCTGAAGAGAGTTGCATGCCAGCATGGTATGAAGTGCTTACTTCATGAGAAACCATTTGCAGGAGTCAATGGTTCTGGTAAACATGATAACTGGTCTCTTACAACAGACGACGGAAAGAATCTGTTAGAGCCAGGAAAAACTCCTCATGAAAATATTCAGTTCTTACTGGTACTTACATGTATCCTGAAAGCTGTAGATACACATGCAGATCTTCTTCGTGAATCTGCTGCAGACCCGGGAAATGATCATAGACTTGGAGCCAATGAGGCACCACCGGCAATCATTTCTGTATTCCTTGGAGAACAGTTAGAAGATGTGCTGGAACAGCTGATCAGTACAGGAGAAGCTACACACAGTCTGAAAGGTGGAAAACTTCAGACAGGAGTTGACACACTTCCGGATCTTGCAAAAGATGCAACAGACCGTAACAGAACATCACCATTTGCATTCACAGGTAACAAATTCGAATTCCGTATGGTAGGTTCCCGTGATTCAATCGCAGGACCAAACGTAGTACTGAATACAATCGTTGCAGAAGCATTCTCAGAGGCTTGTGATGTCCTTGAAAAAGCAGATAACTTTGATGAAGCAGTTCATGACCTGATCAAGAAATATGCGACAGAGCATCAGAGAGTGGTATTCGACGGTAATGGATACTCAGATGCATGGGTAGAGGAAGCTGAAAGACGTGGACTTCCAAATATCAGATCTATGGTAGAAGCAATACCTGCCCTGACTACAGACAAGGCTATCAATATGTTTGAAAAATTCAAAGTATTTACAAAAGCTGAGCTGGAATCCCGTGCAGAGATCAAATTTGAAAGCTATGCAAAGGCAATCAATATTGAAGCACGTACTATGATCGATATGGCAAGCAAACAGATTATTCCTGCAATTATTAAATATACGAAAGAACTTGCAGATACAGTAGTTGCAGTAAAAGAAGCCGGCGCAGATGCATCTGTTCAGGCAGAACTTCTGACAGAAGTATCCGGATTATTAGCAGAGTCTAAGAAAGCGTTGGAAGCACTGAAGGTTGTAACAGATCAGGCAGCAGCTATGGAAGAGGGAGAAGATCAGGCAAGATTCTATCACTCCGATGTAGTACCTGCTATGGAAGCACTCCGTGCACCGGTTGATAAACTGGAAATGATTGTTGATAAAGAAGCATGGCCGATGCCTTCTTACGGAGATCTGATATTTGAAGTATAAACAAAAAAGAGCAGGTCATTCGTTAGACGAAGAAATTATTTTAGAAATACATTAGAAAAATTTAAGAACCCTGGACTTGGAATGGACACATGATTGTGCTATTCTAAGTTCAGGGTTTTTTATACCAAAGTATGTAAAATCCTGTAAGGAGGGCAATCATGACAAAACGGGAATTTTTAGATAAATTAAAAAAAGCGCTTGCGAATGACCTTTCGGGAAATGTAATTCGGGATAATGTGGATTATTATAATGATTATATTACAGAAGAAGTGCGAAAAGGCAGAAAAGAGTCAGAAGTAATAGAAGAGCTTGGCGATCCATGGGCAATTGCGAAGAATATCATTACCTCGGAAGAAATCAAGGGAAATACGGGGGAAACATATGACAGCTATGAGCCGGAAAGACAGAGAAGCCAGACGTATGAACAGGGCTATGACGAGGAATCAGGACACAGAGGAGTGCATGTCTTCGGACTTGATACATGGTGGAAGAAACTGGTGCTTCTTCTTGGAATCATTGGTGTTATCGTATTAGTTGTGGCTGTAATTGGAGGAATCATCAGTATTCTGGCACCGATATTTATTCCGCTGTTGATCCTGTGTCTGATCTTAAAGCTGGTGAAGGATTCCAGAAGGTGAGAGAGCGGAAAGACTCGTTGATTTTTTGAAAATTTGATATATGCAAAAATAAAAGACCGATGGGGGAGCCATCGGTCTTTTGAGGGGAGTATAAATAATTAATAAGGGGTTGTAGAAAGTATTCTTTCTACAACAACAGTATAATATAGTAAAATGTAAAAATCAAGAAAAATATTAAAAAATTCTTAATATATTGCCGGATGTATAATCAGTGAATGACAGGATATACTAATCTCGTAGCAAAAATGATTAGGAGGAATTCAAAATGGCTAAAAATTACAACTCATCAGAAAACTGTCATAACGCATCAGACAAGAACACATCAAACAAAAATGCATCCAGAAACACATCAAATAAGAATTCATATGGAAAAAATGCATACGATAAGAATGCATCGAACAAAAACGCATATGATAAAGATGCGAAAGACAAGAATTCTTATAATTACGGAAATGAAAACAGTCAGTATTAGGAAAAAGCTTTCCGGACAGGACGTGCAAACGCACGTCCTGTTTTGGGGTTTACATGCGATATAGCAAAACATATTGACAAAAACTATTACTTGTCAGTAAGATAAAGAAGTAGAAATTAATATTTATTATATGGAGAAATAGATGAAAAAAATGGAATTGATCGCTCCCTGTCATTTTGGATTGGAAGCAGTATTAAAAAGAGAGATACTGGATCTGGGATATGATATCTCAGAAGTAGAAGATGGAAGAGTTGGATTTTGGGGAGATGCGGAAGCAATCTGCCGTGCTAATATATTCCTGAGAACTGCAGAAAGGGTGCTCTTAAAAGTAGGAAGCTTTAAGGCTACCAGTTATGAAGAATTATTTGAGAATACAAAGGCACTCGACTGGGAAAATTATATACCGGAAAATGGAAAATTCTGGATTGCGAAAGCAGCATCCGTAAAAAGTAAATTATTCAGTCCATCGGATATCCAGTCAGTAATGAAAAAGGCAATGGTAAGAAGACTTCAACAGAAATATCATGTAGAGTGGTTTGAAGAAGACGGTGCGGCTTATCCGGTAAGAGTTTTTCTGAAAAAAGATGTGGTAACGGTCGGTATCGATACATCGGGAGTATCACTGCATAAGAGAGGGTATCGTGAAGTTGCGGGAAAAGCTCCGATCACAGAGACACTTGCAGCGGCACTGATCATGCTGACGCCATGGCACAAAGACAGGATTCTTGTAGATCCGTTTTGCGGAAGTGGAACATTTCCTATAGAAGCAGCGATGATCGCAGCAAATATCGCACCCGGAATGAACCGGTCATTTACAGCGGAAGAATGGACGAATCTGATTCCCAAGAAGCTTTGGTATGATACGGTGAATGAGGCAAATGAACTGATCGATGATGACATAGAAGTTGACATTCAAGGGTATGATGCGGATGGTTCTGTAATTAAGATTGCAAGACGCAATGCAAGAGAAGCAGGAGTAGATCATCTGATACATTTTCAGGAAAGAGATGTAAAAGATTTGAGCCACCCGAAGAAATATGGATTTATTATTACGAACCCGCCATATGGGGAGAGGCTGGAAGATAAGAAAGACCTGCCGGCATTATATAAAACATTTGGCGAGAGTTTTAAAAATCTGGATTCGTGGTCAGCATACATGATTACTTCTTATGAGGATGCAGAACGCTATTTCGGACGAAAAGCAGATCGTAACCGGAAAATTTACAATGGAATGTTGAAGACATATTTTTACCAGTTCCTGGGACCAAAACCACCTAAGGCAAAGCGTCCGGGAGAAAAACAGGAGAAAAGATAAGATGGAAAAAATTATATTTGCGACGGGAAATGAACATAAAATGATAGAGATCCGTGCAATCCTGAGTGATCTGGGAGCAGAGATCCTGTCACAGAAAGAAGCGGGGATTAAGGCTGATGTAGTAGAAGACGGGGCAACTTTTGAAGAAAATGCCATGATCAAAGCTACAGAGATTGCAAAGATTGCAAATCAGATGCCAGAATATAAGAATGCAGTGGTTCTGGCAGATGACTCCGGACTTGAAATTGATTATCTGAACAAGGAACCGGGGATTTATTCTGCACGTTATATGGGAGAAGATACTTCCTATGACATTAAGAATCAGACATTGCTGGATCGTCTTGAGGGAGTCCCTGATGAAAAACGTACGGCAAGATTCGTATGTGCGATTGCAGCGGCCATGCCGGATGGTTCCTGTGAAGTGGTAAGAGGTACTATGGAGGGAATTATTGGCCATGAGATCGCGGGAGAAAACGGATTTGGGTATGATCCGATATTCTTCCTTCCGGAGTGTGGCTGTACAAGCGCAGAACTTTCACCGGAAAAGAAAAATGAACTGAGCCACAGAGGCGAGGGACTAAGAAAGATTCGTAAGATTCTGGAGCATAAATAAAAGTTAGGGTGAAGATATAGATATGAAAATATTGATCATAAGTGACACACATGGCTCTCATAAGAATTTTGACCGTGTAATAGAGAAAGAACGGCCCTTAGATATGCTGATCCATCTTGGAGATGTAGAGGGGGATGAGGATTATATTCCGGCTGTTGCAGATTGTCCGGTACATATGGTGCGTGGAAATAATGACTTTTTTTCAGATCTGCCTGGAGAAGAAGAATTCATGGTAGAGGGATATCATATATTTACAACGCACGGACACGGGTATTATGTATCTATGGGAGAAACGCGGTTGAAACAGGAGGCAAGAGGGCGAGGAGCGGATATTGTGATGTATGGCCATACACATCGTCCGTTTTATGAAAAGGAAGAAGGGCTTATTACATTGAATCCGGGAAGCCTTTGTTATCCAAGACAGCCGGGGAGAAAGCCTAGTTATATGATCATGCAGATTGACAGTAACGGAAAACTTGAAATTACGCAGGAATATTTAAATTAGAATATAATAAAAAGTGCGGAAACCATTGATTTTTCAAGAAAATCCGCACTTTTGAAAAAAATATAAAAAAAACAAAAAAAGTTGTTGACAATTAGTATGAGGTCATATATAATATGTCTTGTGTCACGGAGCTGATACAAAATGTGACACAAAAGAAACACCATCGGGGTGTGGCTCAGCTTGGCTAGAGCGCCTGGTTTGGGACCAGGAGGTCGCAG
>ERZ809407.243-NODE-243-length-61333-cov-57.344349_pt1 | contig 61333 bp, 38 predicted proteins | sample MGYA00520792_ERZ809407 | MGnify/ENA primary metagenome ERZ809407 (study PRJEB31576, sample SAMEA3212665) | Homo sapiens | biome: human-gut; feature: human gut; material: fecal | place: Sweden | collected 2012 ...
AGCTTTTCCTGCTTTTATTCAACTTTCCGTCGCTTTTCTTTCCAAATATCCTCCCTTGCCTCTTACGTATTCTATTAATTCGCTAAAAATCTGATTATTGCGCAGTATCTCCGGATTACCGGTCATAATCATCTGTTTCCGGGCTCGGGTAATGGCGACATTCAGCTTGCGGTCGATGATGGCTCCGTCTTCCACAAAGCTGTTGCCGGCAAGAAAATCGAGCTGCCAGATGTTCTGGATGGTGAAACTGTAGATGATGACATCACGCTGACTGCCCTGATAGCGCTCCACGGTGTCGATGCTGATCTTTTCCAGTTCCGGGATGCCCAGCTTTTCGATGCCTTTGCGCACCATGGCTATCTGGTTGCGATAGGGTACGATGACGCCCACCGTCTTCTGGGCATCAAACCTGTCGCCGTAGAAACGGTGGATGCGGCGAAGCATATCCACTACGATTTCTGCCTCGTTGGCATTGATTTTGTCCGACACATTCGGTTCCTTGCAGAATCTGGAAGGGAGGAAGATCATGCGGTGTTCCTTCAGCAGGTCATCAAGTGCATCTTCTGATGGGAGGGTGTACGACAGTTCCGACTCCAACTGATGCGGACAAGGTACGGGTTCCAGTTTCTCCCGGCGATAGAACATCCGGTTTGGAAACTCGGCAATTTCCGGATGCATCCGTCCCTGTCGGCGCAGGATGCCGATGAATTCGGTGCGCTCCTCGTGGTCTTCCCATCTGATCAGGCGCTCGAAGAGGGAGTTGCGGCAGTTGGTGAGGCAGATGTCCTGCAGGATACTCATATCGATGACACCCCCTTTCTGACTGTCGTTGATGGTAGGGATGCCCGAATCCTTCTCGCTCTGCTGCACGACGGCAGGCAACTGCTTGTAGTCGCCGATGAGGATGAACTTATCTACTGCCGATAGCAGACCGATGAGATTAGGCTCCAGTATCTGGCTCGACTCATCGATGATGGCAAGCTTGAAGTGCTTCAGCGTAAAGATGAAGGGCTTGGAGGTCATCATCGAAGTGGTGCCCACAATCACGCGCGTACCTATTATATATTGCTTGATGGCTTCCAGCTTCGGACAGTCGCTGATAGCCTTCTCTATCAGATAAGGGCGGAATCGCTCATCGCAGGAATACTCGCTGCCGAGGCGCAGAAATGGAATGCCGGAATCTACCAGCATCTCGCAGATTTCATCCACGGCACGGTTGGTATAGCTCATCAGCAGGATAGAGGAAGCAGGCTGAAAAGCTGACTTGCCTCCGGCGGCGATGCTTTCTGCTGTAGGCATTCCAGTTCCGTCGTTCAGTGCTTCTTCCACCATGAACTTCAGGGCACGACTGGTCTTTCCTGTTCCAGGAGGTCCCACGAGCAGGAAGTAATCCTGTGCCTGCTTGGCACGGAGGATGATGTCGTCCAATACATCGTCATAGTGTCTGGTCAATTCCTGCGAAGTGTCTCTCTCTGGAACACGCTGGCCCAGAAGAAGGTCGCGTTTGTCCTTTGGTGCACAGATAAACTGGTGCAGGTTGCGGATGCTTCCCCCCGTAGAGGCATCACTCGTTCCGTGTTCGATGGCATACGGCAGGTTCATCTCAAAGATGTCGGCGTTCTGCTGTCCATCGGTCAGGTGAACCACGATTTCATCGCTGTGAATCTCCTGCAGCACACCTTTATATAATATAGCCTTTCTCACATCCGGTTCTTCCTTGAGCTTGTAGGTATAGAGATACACCATATCGCCGATGCGGAAATTGGGTAGGAAGTCCTTGCCCTGGTCGGGTACGCTCAGGGTGATGGTATCATATCCGCTTCCGGCGCAGCTCTGTTCCTTTCGGATGATGTGCAGGTCGGTATAGATATTTCCGGCATCCTTCTTCTCGGTGAGTGGCATGGTCCAGAGGTCAGAACTTGATGTGTTCGTTCCTTCCTGTGCGCCCACCTTGCTGATCATCTGTTCCCGCAAGACGAAGGTCATCATGCGGCAGAAGTAGGCTTCCTCCAGTGGAGAAAGGTCGTGGAGCGGTTTGGTGATGGCTTCTATCTGTGGTTTCAGATACTTGTTGTAGAAGAAGTCCTGAGTGCCTGCCACATTCAATACCTCGGGGGTAAACTCGTTCAGCGCATGTTCGAAACCCTCCTTGGCTATCTCGAAGGAAGCGGCTACCAGCTGGTTGCGGTATTGGATGGCTTCCTTGAAGAGCTTCTGGTAGTAGGCTACCACCATCAGTCCGTCCTGTGGACGGTATTTGGAGTAGAGCAATCGGATGTTCACGCGGTCGTTGCTCAACTTGAAGTTGTGCTGCAATACACCATAGTAGAGCAGGAGCTGCACATAGTGAGGCTCCAGCTGATAACTGTGATAACCCGGATCTACCTGATGGGTTTCGATATTCATGTTGCGTCCTGATTTCTGTTCCACCAGCAGTTTGCAGTCGGTGGTCATCAGATCCACACGTCCCTGAATGCCAAGGGCTTCGCAGACGAACGAAGGTTCCAGAATGGCTTTCTTCCGGTCGTAAAGACTTTCGCCACGTAAAGCCGTCATCTGTGCCTGAGATGCGGTGCGTGGAAAGAGGATATCCACTACCTGCTGCAGATTGAAAGCCTGCAGGCTGGCATCGGTATAGAACTTCTTGGGGTCAAACCAGGGACAGGTGCAGAATTCCAGGGCTTTCTCCCGGAAGTTTGTCTTCACCGTTTCGTTCATCTGGTATTTGCCGTGGCTGTTGATGATGTCATCCAGCGCAGCTCCGGCAAAGTTACCCAGCAGGGTAGCCTGGGTGTTGGCTCTGGGCTTCATCAGGTTGAGAAGATAGAGCAGGGGATGATGACCGAAAGCCGTAAAACAGGTGGCGATGCTACTGATATCTACCAGATAATCCGGTTCCACCACGATGAGGCGGGGAGTGATGATGGGCTGCTTCACCTGACAGTCGAGCAGGTTGAGCTGCATCCCTTCCTTCAGGATATCCCAGAGATAGGTATGGTCGATATGATTCTCCTCATCCTTCAACTGCACGAGATATTCCTCCTCATCGGCATCCTGGTCGATGTCCACACGGATGAAATCTCCGTCCCAGTTCTTCACGATGCATCGGATACGGCGGTTGTTGATTTCCAGTCCCTTCTGATAAGGTCGGGGAGTATGCGGAATGAGTACGTTGAGTTCGTGGGGAACATCCACTCCGAAGACTGCTGAGATGAAGAGGGCGAGGGCACGTGCATCGTATTTCAGGTCTTCGCCCGAAAGCGGTTCCTGCGAGTTGCTGTGTCGGCGCATGGTCTGGATGGCAATCTTGTCTGCCACCTTGATGCCGCGTGCCTTGCAGAGATAGTCCACCTGTGAGAAAAGGTTACCGAAAGCCTGTTTCGTATCCTTTACTCCTTCGTGGCAGCAGAGGATGAGCGTGTCGTGCATCATCTTGTTGCGGGTCTGCGGTTCCAGTTCTGGGAGCATCAGGAGTTCCCTTACCCTTTGAAATAGTTCTGCGGCGCTGATATTGTTCTGATTCATGAATTGTTGCTTAATCTTGAAAGATGTTTACCTCATCTTTTTCCTCGAAAATGCGATTATTGGCTGTTTTTATTCCCATTATGGTAAAATGTTGTATTCTCTTTTCAGCCAAAGTTCGAAGACAGGATCGACGAATGAGAAATCTTGAAGATGTTTCTCAACGAGATCTTTCTCTACTAATACTTTCTTGTTACGTGTGATGCTCTGTGGCTGCCCCAGACCATACGTCTCTACGACATCCTTGGCATTGAAGTGCTTTTCGCCAGAAGCGATGGCTTTCAACATGCCGATTTGGGTGGGAGTGAGCTCGTCCATCTCTGTCAAGAACAAGTCTTCGTTGGTGTCCAAAACCAGTTGGAGCTGGTTGTCGAGGAGTTCTTGTGTCACCTCTTTGTCTGTGTGTGACCATAGGAAGAAGCAATATTGCTGTACGTACCAAGAGTTATACTTCACTCTTTCGCATAGACATTCTGCTTGGCTCTCAGAGATAGTTTTTCCTGTCTTCTTAAAATTGCTCATGATGTATGGAATCCAATATTCCTTGGCTATTCTCTTCAGGTTCATCAGTTGTCCAAACTTAAAGAAAGGACTGTTCGCCTTGTTGAAAATATCTTTCATCATGTGCATCTTGCTGCCGTAGAGACAATAGGTGGTATGGTGCTGCAACTGCCATTCAGCCCTCAGCATAGCTTCAAGGTTCTTCCATTTTTGCAGGTTGGCGAGTTGCTGAAACTCATCGATGCAGACGATAATCTTGATGCCTTTAGCCTCGGCTATCCTTTCGGGGAGTTGCAGAATATTTTCAGGACTTTCCTTTACAGGATTCACTTTTAGGTTGACCTCTACGCTATTCATTGGGTCGGAAGCTATCGTGATGCTTGGGGTAAAACGATTGATAAATTTCACTAAGTCAGATAATTTCTGTTCCAATGTGGAAGAAACTCCTTGTATCACGATGGAGGCAAATTTGTTGTAGAATTCTTCCTCCGTATGAATCTTGGAGGCATCCATGAAGCAAACCTTTATTTTGGATTCTTCCTGCATTAATTCTTCCATAGAGGTTCTGACAAGCGAAGATTTTCCCCATCTTCTTGGAGATACCAAGATGACGTTGATGCCGTGGCGAAGGAAATTCTTCAGTTCCCTTCTGTCTTCTACTCTGTCGATAAAACTCTCTTTCTCAGCGAGTCTTCCATAAATAAAGGGTATATCCATAATCAATTTTTTATAAGTGATGGCGCAAAGTTACAAAAATTATAAATACTCTTATAATAAATGCATTTATAATTATGGATAATTAACGAGGTGATGGGAAAAAGAAGTATTCCATTAAGTATTTTTTTCGTATGAAAGCCTTGCCGTATCATTTCTTTTTTGTATATTTGTAGCCCCCAAATGAAAGATGGGATATTATTAATCTAAAAAAATAAACGAATGACAAAAGAAGAATTGATGCATAGAGCTATTGAGCTCTCAAAGAATAGTGTGAAGACCGGTGGCGGACCTTTCGGTGCCGTTATCGCCAAGGACGGAATCATCATCGCTGAGGCTTCCAACAGCGTAACCATCGACCTCGATCCTACGGCACATGCCGAGGTGAACTGTGTGCGCCAGGCTTGTTTCAAGCTGAAGACCTTCAATCTGGAGGGCTGCGAGATTTATACCTCCTGCGAGCCATGCCCGATGTGTCTGGGTGCTATCTACTGGGCACATCTCGACCGTATCTATTATGCCAACGACAGAAAGGATGCAGCCAAGATAGGTTTCGATGATGAGTTTATCTACGAGGAGATAGACCGCAAGATAGAAGACCGCCATAAGCCGATGATTGCCCTGATGCGAGATGAGGCGCTGGGTGCTTTCCGCATGTGGGAGGAAAATACAGAAAAAACGGAGTATTAATACTCCGTTTTTTCTTTTATACAACGAATTATTCTACTAAAAGAACCGATTTCTCAGATTTTCTTTGTAATTTTGCCGCCAATTTCAGAAAGCCCTGAATTCTGGAAGATGGAAATTCTCTAATTATTATAACGACAATGGAACAGTCAATAGAAAATCTCTACAAGCTTGACGGTAGAGTGCCCGTAGGTAAAGCACTCCCTTTTGGTCTTCAACATGTGTTGGCGATGTTCGTAAGTAACATTGCTCCAATTATGATCCTTGCCGGTGCGATAGGATTGGATAGTTCGGTGAGCGCTGTGCTCATCCAGAACTGTATGGTTATCGCCGGTATCGGTACTCTGTTACAGCTCTATCCGGTATGGCGCATCGGTTCCCGTCTTCCTATCGTGATGGGTATCTCCTTTACCTTCCTTTCGCTTGCCATCGCCATCGCCGGTGCTCATGGCATGGGTACGCTGATTGGTGCAGTCATCATCGGCGGTTTGGTAGAAGGTACGCTTGGTCTCTTTGCCAAGTACTGGATCAAGCTCATTCCGCCTGTAGTAGCCGCTACTGTGGTAACAGCCATCGGTTTCTCGCTGCTTCCTGTAGGCGCCAACTCTTTTGCCGGTGGTCAGGGTGCTGCCGACTTCGGTAGCATGAACAATTGGGTCGTGGGTTCAGTAACCTTGCTCGCTTGTCTCCTCTGCCAGATTTTTGCCAAGGGATTCCTCCGCTCTCTGTCGGTATTGGTTGGTCTGCTGGTAGGCTATGTCTTGGCTCTCTTTATAGGAATGATCGATTTTAGCGGACTTTCCGGTCTTTCTATCGTTGCCTTGCCAAAGCTCCTTCCATTTACTCCGGAGTTTAATGTCGGTGCCATCCTCTCGGTGATAGCTGTTTATCTGGTTTCTGCCACAGAGACCATCGGTGATACTTCTGCGCTCTGCAACAGTGCCTTGAAGCGCGATCCTAATACCAAGGAGATGGGTGCAGCTGTCTGCTGTGATGGTTTCGTAAGCTCAGTATCGGGTCTCTTCGGATGTACTCCTATCACTTCGTTCAGCCAGAATGTAGGTTTGGCAGCCATGTCGGGAGTCGTAAACCGCTTTACCATTGCCTTGGGTGCCATCATCATGATTATCGGTGGTGTGTTCCCGGCTATCGGATATGTGCTCACCACCATTCCTCAGGCAGTATTGGGAGGCTGTACCATTATGATGTTTGGTAGCATCCTCTTTGCCGGTTTCGGTATGATGGCTCGCACGGGTTTCTCTCAGCGCAACATGGTCATCGTGAGTCTTTCACTCAGCGTGGGTCTCGGCTTTACATCAGCAACAGGTATGTTCAATATCTTCCCAGAGATTGTGCGCACCGTTTTTGCAGATAACTGTGTGGCTGTAGTCTTCCTGCTCGCCGTGATCCTGAACCTCGTATTGCCAAAGAATCTGGATAAGGCATAAGATTACTGTCCTCCCAGTCTTTCGAAGAAGGTGATGATTTCCTCGAAGGTCTTGAATTCATCGCTGCCATACTCGATGGTTGTACCCATGAAACCATCGCATGGGCGAGGGTCGATGAAGTAATCACCGTAGAGCAGGTTCTTCTGATTGCAGAAGATGATGTGGTTGTAGGCTGGGGTAGAGAGATTTTCCTCTACCCAGGTCTGCACCTTCGCCATATATTCATGGTCGTTGGTTGGCGCTGGGGCTACGATATATACGTTGTAATGCTCTATCAGCATCTCGTAAGCCTTGTGCATCGAGCTGGTTGCCTTCATGTAACTGTCGTGCAGGGCATCGAAGTCTATATATACGATAGGGCGCTCCTTGCCGTTCTGCTTGTCGTCAATCCATCGGATTACGGGACAGAGATAGTGGAATGCCACCTTGTCGATGAGTCGGTGCTCGCCATGGAAGTGAATGGCCTGTGGATAGTGCTCGTGGAAGAGGTCGAAGGTATGTACTACCGGGTCTTCATCGCCGAAGAGACCATATACACGCTCCTGTTCCTCGGGAGTGATGTTCTGGAAGCAACGCTCGGTGAAGTCGCGGTATTCCTTGATAAGACCTTTGGTAACCATCAGTTCGTTCACTCCATCCTTTCTCGGGTTCTGGAACTCCTGCTTTCCGGTCATGCTGCTCATCGTGTTGCCCATCTCGAAGGCTGGGTTTACGAGGATGCGGTCGAATCCTTTCAGCAGCTCGGTGTACATTCCGCCCATCGAAGTACCGATGATGAGGTCGGGTTGCTCTGTCTCTGCCATCTTCTGCAGCATCTCTATGGCTTCTTCCGGATGAACCGGGATGTCTTCAGCCACGAGGGTAGCATTCGGCATCAGTTCCTGCAACATCTTTACGGTACCGCTCTGTGCAGAAGAGAGGAAGCCGTGCACATACATGATTTTCTTGCCCGACATCAGGTCGGGGAATTGCTTGATATATGAATTCATAATCTTATAATTTTTATTGGGGGGTAAGTCCTTAACTTCTTTCACTCCCAGTTATTTTCGCTGCAAAATTACGGTAAATTGCAGACAAAACAAAATTATTGGGTGATAAACTTTTCTGTTTCCGAAAAAAGTAGTAATTTTGCACCCAATAACCATATTAAAGTTCAAGTCATAATGGATTTACTGAAAGAAAGAATTATGCAGGAGGGCCGCTGCTTTCCTGGTGGAATCTTAAAAGTAGATAGCTTCGTAAATCATCAGATGGACCCAATCCTGATGATGGACCTGGCTAAGGAATTCGTGCGCCTTTTCAAGGACATCAAGTACAACAAGATTGTTACTATCGAGGCTTCGGGCATCGCTCCAGCCATCATGGTGGGTTATCTGACCAATCTTCCTGTTGTCTTCGTCAAGAAAAAGCAGCCTAAGACGATGGAGGGTATGATTACCTCGGTGGTTCACTCTTTTACCAAGGATCGTGACTATACGGTTTGCGTGAGCAACAGCTACCTGACTCCAGAGGATCACGTGATCTTCATCGATGACTTCCTCGCCAACGGTAACGCATCCAAGGGTGTGATGGATCTCTGCGAGAAGGCTGGTGCCAAGATTGAGGCGATGGGCTTCATCATCGAGAAGGCTTTCCAGCATGGTGGCGACTTCCTGCGCAAGGAGGGTATCCGTTATGAGGCGCTCGCAACCGTAGAGAGCCTGGATGATTGCAAGATTGTCTTGAAGTAATACACCTATATTATATATTGTAAAAGCCGCCTGTTTATATGGGCGGCTTTTGCTGTTTTTTATATCGGCTATTTTACAATGTCTGCTGCATAGATTCCCATCGCCTTATAGCCTGTTGGGTTAGGATGGAGCCAGTCGTTGCTGGCGTATTCCCGCTTCATTCTTCTGTCATCATTCGGATCTTGAAGCAGCTTGGCGAAATCCAGGATGCCATCCACGTTCTTCGCCTGACTTCGGATCCAGTCGTTTATATAGAGGCGGGCAGCTTCATGGAAGTGGGTATAATATCCTGCGCCCTTGAAAGGAGTGATGGTTCCCAGATAAACTTTCATCTTCCGGGCTTTCGCCTTCTTCACCATTCCATGGATGCTCTCGATGATCTGCCGGGCTACGGTTTCGCTGCTGCCGCTCCTGGCTGCACCGATGTCGTTGACTCCCTCGAAGATCACCACCTTCTTGACGCCGCTCTGCATCAGGATGTCTCTGTCGAAACGTTCCTTGGCGAGGGCTCCGAAGCCGCCCGGTACGGTTACGCGGTTGTTGCCGATGCCCAGGTTCAGCACACCTTGATTGGTTATCTTATGCTTCAGCTGCAGCATCTCCGACATCACGTCGGGCCATCGGTTCTGGGCATTGTCGGTAGAGCATTTGCCATCGGTGATGGAATTTCCGATGATGGCGATGGCGCTCATGTTGTTGCTCATCGTATAGACATCGATGCCGCTGATGTTGTACCAGTGGTTTTCCCGGAAAGCCTTCGCAAAGTTGGAGTGGGCATTGGTTACACCTTTCATGATATAGGAGGTGGTGCGCGAACCCATGTGCACGGTTGGAATTTCGGGAGCCGATGTGTAGTTGATGGTAATGGCTACACGCTCCAGATTCCTGAGTTTGAACTTCAGGGCATTGCTCACAATCTGCTTGCCGGCAGGGATGATGGTCTTGTAGCTGTTGCCGAACTTGAAGTATTGCGCCGTCTTGGCATCGATGTCGGAGGAATCCTTGGCATGAGCGATGTAGATAGATCGGATCTCTACGGGTTGCATCGAATAGATGTTGCTCAACTTGAGGCGGATCACGTCGCCTCCTATGCTAACCTTTACCACCTGGCGTACCGAACGGTTAGTCATGCAATTGTTATAGGGCATAAATGATCTGACTACAGTTTGCGGAGCTGTGGCCCAGGTGCCTACCCAGTTCTGTGCCAGAGAATAAGTTGATAGGGCACAGAACATCATTAAGAAAACTAATAATCTTTTCATCATACGTGCAAAGTTAGATAGAAAAGGCAATAAAACCAAGAAATTTAAAAACTTTTTTCATAAAACTTTGGAGAATATTGAGAAAAGTTGTACCTTTGCCCAAAATTCTAACTAAAATATAAGTCTATGCAACCAACAAAAAGTTTTGCGATTCCATTGTCGTTCATTGGAATCATGTTTTTCTCTTTGGGCTTTGCCCTGGGTATTAATTCCTTGCTGGTGCCTGTATTGCAGGGGTCGCTGGGTATTTCCAATGCTGCCTCTTATCTCATCATCGCAGCCACCTTCATTCCGTTCCTGATTTTCGGTTATCCAGCCGGACTCACCATCAAGGCTATCGGTTACAAGAAGACGATGTCGCTGTCGTTTGTCATCTTCGCAGCAGCATTCTATCTCTTCATCCTTTCTGCCGATGAGAAGAGTTTTCCTCTGTTCCTGCTTGCATCTTTTGTAAGTGGTGCTGCCAATGCCTATCTTCAGGCATCTGTCAACCCTTACATCACCATTCTGGGTCCTTTGGATAGTGCAGCCAAGCGCATCAGTATGATGGGTATCTGCAACAAGCTGGCGTGGCCAATCCCATCTATGTTCATCGTATGGCTGTTGGGCAAGGATGTGCATCTCATCGGAATCGAGGATTTGTCCAAGCCATTCTGGATCATCATCGGAGCCTTCCTGGCTTTGGGTGTTCTGGCATTCCTGGCTCCATTACCAGAGGTGAAGGCTGCCGGAGAGGATGATTCTGAGGAAGAGGAGTCTGCTACCTGCACTTATGCGGCAACCAAGACCTCTGTCTTCCAGTTCACTCACTTGCTTTTGGGCTGTCTGGCGCTGTTCCTGTATGTAGGTGTTGAGACGGTTTCTCTCGGTACATTGGTAGATTATGCCAATTCCCTGGGTTTGCCGGGCGCAGCTAACTATGCCTGGATTGCTCCTATCGGTATTGTTATCGGTTACATCTGTGGTATCATTCTGATTCCTAAGTACATCAGTCAGGCAGTAGCCTTGAAGATCTGTTCGTTCCTGGCAATTGCCGGAGCTTTGCTGGTGGTTCTTACCCCAGCCGAGATTTCCATCTATTTCATCTCATTGATGGCATTGGGTTGTTCTCTGATGTGGCCTGCCCTCTGGCCATTGGCAATGGCAGATCTGGGTAAGTTTACCAAGGCAGGTTCTTCATTGCTCATCATGGCGATGTTTGGTGGAGCCGTTCTTCCTACGCTTTATGGCAGTCTGAAGGATGCAGTAGGTGCTCAGCAGGCATATTGGCTCTGTCTCCCTTGCTTCCTCTACATTTTGTATTACAGCATTCACGGATATAAGATTCGTTCATAGTATCGTTTCTTATCAGCTGAGATCATAAAATAAGGTGTATCCTCTTTAGCCTTCGGTGATGAAAGGCTAGGGGGATACACCTTATTATATTATAGTCTTTTAATTTCCTGCTCTGTCAAACCAGTAATTAAAGCTATCTGTTCTATGCTCAATCCATTAGCCAGCATTTTGCGGGCAATGTCATTTTTCTCTTTGGTTCTTCCTTCTTCCATACCTTCCAGTCTTGCATTTCCCAAAACATCATTTTGAATCATGATGGCATTGATGTGCTCATCGTATGCATAACGTTCAGCATCCGACATGGAATAGTATTTCAGTTTCTCACGAGCTTCCTGCAGACCTGGTGCCTGGGTGTCTGGAGAGATGACTCCATTTTTCAGGTATTCAACCCATTCTTCCAATGGTGATTTAGCCACCTTATTGAATTCATTAACTCGAACCAGAATATAGGTTGGGAATATCTCTGAAGGCGATTTCCTCACTATCGTATCTTTCTCCTTAGTACTGATGATCAGGTGGTCTTGGGTATGCAAGCCCACGAAATTGTTCTGTCCCACATAAATATAGTCAGAACCCTTGCCCAGATCAAAGTACAGAATGCTGATGGAATATACCTTCTTCACCTCTTTATAGGTATTTCCCAGATTGATATGCTCTGTGATGGCTTTGGCTACTCCATAGTGCACACGCTCCAGGTAATACAGTTCACTTGTGTTCTGTATCTCGACGATAATGATTTCTCCCTTGCTGTTTTTCGCCTTGATGTCAACCCTGTTGAACTTATCATTAGCCTGCTGCTGATTACCTTCACTTTCCAGAATATCAACAATCTTGATAGGTTCATTCAGAAACACAGTCAGGAAGCCCTCAAGCACCCCAAAGTTCGCCTTCTGGCGAAGCAAACGCTTGATAGCCCAGTCAAAACGTATGTATCTATCTCTTAGCTCTGTCATATTTACCTCCTTGGTTTTAATGATTCACTTATCCTTCTGCTGCAAAAAAACTTTTATTATGCTTGATAATAAATAGTATCTTCTGCATTTGACGGTTTGTATATACCAGCATCTGCGAACAGTCCTTCAAAGCATAAATCTTCGTCTAATTCAGGCCAATGAATACCATATCTACTCAAAACGAAAGCCTTGCGCTGGGCAGGTGTGGCGTTAGCAAGACGGTTCCAACGACTGAAAGGATAGTTAGCCTTCCAGCCATTTTGGGTTTCTGCCCAAATATGGGCATCGTCAACCCAAACGCGATTTACTCTATATTGCTCCATAATATCTTATTTTTGATTAAAATACTCTTTCCATCTATCTATAATGACCGCCTCATTCTCAGAAATAATAGATTCTATCAAGGCAATATCATGCTTTTTGAATCCATGATTATAAATCTGGGTTAGAGGAGATACATTGTATTTTGCTTCATTTCCATCCTTGATAACATGGACATGAATTGGTTCATGATCATTAGAATAAAACATGAATCTGAATCCGAAAAATATAAATATTGTTGGCATCGTTTCTTTTTTCTGCAAAGATACGCTTTTCTTCTGAAAGATGCAAGGAATTATTGAAAAATATTTGAGGGTGAGGGAGATAAAAAGAAAAAGGTGTATCCCGCTTGCCCGATATGTTGGGCAAGAAGGATACACCTTATTATATTATACTATTCCGAAAGATTTGATTAGTTAATCTTTGGAGCAGTTGCATCAGCATTGTAGTCGGTCTCGTTCAGAGGAACGCCCCATGTCCACTTGTTGCCATCCTCTGGTTTGATTGTGATAGCAACAGACTGATGTGCATTACCACCTTTTGCAAATGACTTGCGGACAACAGCCTTGTTCCAACGCTTGAAGTCGCTCCACTCGAAGCCCTCACCCCAAAGCTCAAGACAACGATAGTCCTGAATCTCTGAAAGAAGCTCCTCTCCAGTCTTGGTGCAGGTATATTCTGGGTTACGACCAGAAGTTGCATTCAACTCAACCAATGCAGCCTGAGCCTCTGCTGTCTTACCTAAGAAGTAATTTGCCTCAGCCTCAATCAATACCATCTCGCTAGAGCGGATGAATGGCAAGTAGCTGACACCTGGCTGGTCAAGTACATAGAACTTCAAGTTCGCATCCAAATAGTAGAAACCTGACTGATAAGGTGCATTTAATCCTTTTACAGCATGAGCCTTTACGATGGAATCTGCCTGTGCATAGATGTCATCGTCCTCCATTCCAAGAATACCAAATGTATAGTAATAAGCTGACTCCTTAGAGAGGTCAAGGTTAGGGAACTTATCCTCTGTCAGGAAGTTCTGCTTGCGGGCATCATTGTTTGGAATACGGGAAATCAACTCATGACCGATGGTACCAGCACCTGTTGGCATATTTGTAGCATAGTGACCATTGCAAGCCCCCTGTGTACCATAAGACCAATACCAATTATTCTCAGTCTTACCACCGTAGCTTCCCATAATCCACTCAGATGTTGGCTGGCAGAAACCAGCTGCATAGCTATCATTAGTCATCAAAGGATAGCCCTTCTTGGCAAGCTTGGCTTGATCAACAGCTGTCTGGTAGTCCTGGCGGAACAAAGCTGCACGAGCATAAACTGCATGAGCTACGTTTTCATTAGGAATCCAAACCTCAGAAGCAGGACGATCGATACCACTCTCACCAAACAAAGTAATCGCTTCCTGGCAATCCTTGTAAATCTGAGCTACAGTTTCTGCCAATGTTGCGAATGGGGCATCGCCTGTAGATTCGTCGAGACGAAGAACCACGCCCTGGGAAGCACCATTGTTGCTGTCCTGCCAACGATAGCAGTAGTAGTGAATCAGCTTCTCGTAGCTGTAAGCGCGGAAAGCCAAGGCTGAAGCCTTGATAAACTTCTTATCTTCATCACTACCTGTTGCAGCATCGATATGGGCAATAATTCTGTTTGCCTGACCGATGAGCTGATAATAATAATACCAAGCATATCCATCATAAATAGTACTTGTTCTATTATGGAACTGCTGATTATGGATTGGTGCCCAACCTGAAGCATAGTAATTATAATTATAGTTCTGGCTTGGCAAGTTCTCATAAAGACGCATAATAGCATTCTCTCCAGCAAAACCTTGTGAGTAAGCATAATGCTGTGTAGTCTGGCAAAGCGCAATACCATTTAACGCCTTATAAGCCATATCTGTAGTTGCTACAGCTTCTGTAGAAGAAACAGAACCAGTTGGCTTGGTATCAAGATAATCGCTGCCACAAGATGCCAGCAAGGTTGCAGAAGCCAAAATTGCGCAACCGAATATCTTATTTATATAATTTTTCATTTTATTTTCTCTTTATTTTATTATTCCCTTAGAATGTTACAGACAAACCGAAGTTGAATACGCGTGCACTTACGTATGTATCATCAGAACCACCACTGAAGCTGTACTGAGGGTTCATACCCTTACGGGCTGTAAGTGTGAACAGGTTCTCTGCACCAGCCTTAACCTGCAAGCCCTGGATACCCATACTCTGGATCCATGCCTTTGGCAAGTTGTAACTCAGGTTGATATTCTTGAAGATGAGATAATCTGCACTTGTCAACCAGCGGTCACTTGTATCGTTGTTGTAGGTACTGAGGTTGAAGTCGATAATTGGAGTTCCGTTAGGATCAATACGGTTTGGAGATGTCTCTGTCATTCCCTCAGGCACACCGTTCCAAGACTTCAGAATGTCCTTATGATTAGCAGATGCTGAAGAAGCCGAAGCTGTGCTCATCAAGCTCATGTAAGAAGCATCGAAAACCTTGCCACCCAAGCTATAGGTGAACAATACACCAAGGTTCAAGTCCTTCCAGCGAAGGTTTGTACCGAATGAACCATATACAGATGGCAGAGCTGTGCCAGCCCACTTACGCTCAGCATAGGCAGTCTCTGTAGTGTAGTTCTTACCGTTGATTGTAACAAGAGTACCTGCTCTATTTGCTGTCTCAACATTCTCATCAGCAATGTCGTACAAAGAATTACCTGTCATCTGGTCAACACCTGCGAAGTGATAGGTGAAGAACTCGTATGCAGAATGTCCCTCAGAATACTTCTGTACGCCATGGAGAATATCCTTACCTCCAGGCAGCTTGATTACCTTGTTCTTCAAGGTTGTAGCATCCGCAGAAACTGTCCAGTTCCAGTCCTTGTTCTTGATGATTTCACCACTCAAGGCAATTTCAAAACCACGGTTTGAAATCGTACCAATGTTCTGATAAATAGACCAGTTTGTCATTGAATCGTTATGAGGATATGATCCCGCAGAATATGGCAAACGAACCTCAAAGAGGAGATCCTTAGAACGCTTGTCGAAGTAACCAAAGCTGAAGTTCAAACGGTCGAACAATTTACCCTCGATACCAAGATCTACAGTCTGAGTAGTCTCCCACTTGATATTTGGTGCAGGTAAAGACTGGCTGATGAAAGCTGCATTTCCACCATTCTTGTTGATTTCATAGAGTGACTGATAAGCATAGAGGCTTACACCAGCATTATTACCTACTTCACCATAAGAAGCACGTACACGTAAGTCGTTCAACCATTCTACACCCTGCAGGAAGTTCTCTTTCTTGGCATTCCAGTTCAAACCGAATGAATAGAAGTCACCCCAGCGTGCATCCTTAGCGAAACGAGAGGAACCATCGCGACGATATGAGAAGTCTGCGAAGTATTTCTCGTCATAGTTATAGCGGATACGACCCAAGTAAGACTCGGTCTTATCTACATCGTCAGAACCGTCGAAGAAAGAATTCTCCAGGAAATTACCCATAGTAAAGTTTCCTGCTGCAGCCATATTGGAATTCATTCCACTAGTAAGCTTTCTCTCCCAGCTATAGTTCTCATGACCTGCAAGAATATCTACGTTGTGTTTGCCGAAAGACTGATTCCATGTCAGCAACTCCTGAGCAGTATAGGTAGCATACTGGTATGCATAGCTTGTCAAACGACCATTGTTTGCAGCACCATCACCAATGTTTGGGTTGTTGTAAGTCTGGCGGTTAGATGTACTATTATTACCATTAGCCTTTACCATCACAGAGAAGTTGTATGGCAAATTAATCTTACCATAAACCTGTGCATCAATAACTGCACGACGGGTCTTATCCTTGTCCGCAACCATCTCGTATGCGATGTTACGGTTAGAGAGGTACTCAGAAGTTACATCAAACTGCTTCTCTCCATTCTCATCAAGCGCATAGCTGCCATCTGCATTATGCATATACATAGGATACACAGGCGCCATGTAACGGGTGATATAGAATGGGTTAGCATAAGCGTTACCAGAAGCATTGTCGTTGAACTGACGGTTAGAAACGTTGGCACTCAAGTTGATACCAGCCTCGAACCACTTGCTTGGAGTGAACTTTGAGTTGATACGACCAGTGAAACGCTCGAAAGCAGAGTTCTTGGTATAACCCTTTTCGTTCAAGTAACCGGCAGAAGCATAAACATTGAACTTCTCGCCACTTACTGCACCAGAGACGTTGTACTCCTGGCGATGACCTGTACGCTCAACACCATCCTGCCAATCGAGATCATCATAACCTGGGAGTCGAGAAGCAATCAGCTTGCCGTTTGCATCAAACAGAGCATCATCCTTTGCATTGTAGATATTTCGCTTTACATAGTCGCTAATCAAGTGAGTTGTAGCGTATTGAGCAGCAGCTGTAGCATCCAGACCCATAGAGCCAGACATAGCGAAGTTCTTCATTGCCAACCAAGATGCCTCCATCCACTGGTCAGCACCCAGACGCTCATACTCACCGATACCACGGGTATAAACACCATTGTTGATCTGGAGATTGATAGTAGGCTTGATACCATACTTTGCACGCTTGGTAGTAATCAGGATGACACCATTGGCAGCACGGTTACCGTAAAGGGCTGCAGAAGCTGCATCCTTCAAAACAGACATGCTCTCGATATCATTAGGGTTCAACTCAGAGATGTTACCATCGAAAGCTGCGCCATCTACTACATAAAGAGGCTGGTCAGCACCGCTTACCAAACTTCCTACACCACGGATGTGGATAGAAGGAGCGGCACCTGGCTCACCGTATGAGCTATTAACCTGTACACCAGGAGCAGCACCTTCGAGCGCACCTGTTACAGAAGTAGTGATACGGTTCTCGATTTCCTTAGAATCAACAGCAGTTACAGAACCAGTAATAGACTGGCGCTTAGCTGTACCGTATGCCACAACAACGACATCATCCAGAGAATGATTGTCTGCATCCAAAACAATCTTCATGTTAGAAGAAGCCTTGGCTGTCTTAGACTGCATACCGATGTATGAAATCTCCAACTTGGCACCAGCAGGAGCATTCAATGAGAAGTTACCATCAACATCGGTAACTGTACCTGTGTTAGTGCCCGCAACCTTGATAGAAGCACCGATAACAGGGCTTCCGTCCTCAGAAGAGGTCACGTGACCAGAGATTTGACTTTGTGCAAAAGCCATGCTCGTACTGAGAGCAAGACCTGCAACTACTGTCATGAGTCTTTTTTCCATAAATCTCTCTCGTTTTAAATAAATGAATATATAATGTTTATAATTTCTTTCTCTCAACTTTTCTTATATGATTACTCACAAGGAGTTATCATCATCTTCTTGCTCTCCACCTCTTGCCCCGAGATGGAGATTTATGGGGAAAACGGCGATTTTTCATAATAAAGCTATTGGAATTAACAGGATGTATCATACCTTTGGGTATATTTTCGTAAATTCTTTATTTTTAATCATTTAAACATTTAAGTTATGGCGTATTTCAAGTTAGAATTCGGTTTCGGAAGAAGTAAGAGTGAGGGTAAGATTTCAGATACTGCGAATCTGGTAGATGAGCAGGTTGCGTTGGAGATTCCTGGATGGGATTTCGTGAATGATGAAGTGGAAAGGGCAAAACAGCAAGGACGCTTTAAAGTTGCTGGTAATTACCTTACTGCTGCCCGTTCCTTTACAAAGTTCATTGGTACTGACAACTGGCTTTTTTCTGATATGACGGCAGAAAAGCTGGAAAGCTATCAGCGATGGCTGCTGGGGCGCAATATCTGCCTGAACACATGTTCTGCTTATATGCGGGCTTTGCGGGCTATGCATCATAGAGCATTGCCGGTTCTCAATGCTGCTCCATTCAGTAAAGTGTTTACGGGGAGGACCAAGACCGAGAAACGTTGTATCTCACAATCAGAAATTCTGCAACTCAAAGCTTTGCCGCTACAGCCTGGAGGTTCTCTTTCCTTCGCTCGTGACATCTTCCTGTTTTCTTTTTATGCGATGGGAATGCCTTTTGTTGATATTGCCTATCTCAAGAAAAGCCAATTGAGAAACGGATGTATTTATTATGCCCGGCATAAGACGGGACAGCAGATACAGGTAGCACTATTGCCTGCGATGCTTGAAATCATCATGCGATATGAACAAAGAGATTCAGAATTTGTCTTTCCGATACTTTCAGACAAGGTGGAAGATTCTGTTTCCTCACCATCTGTTTCTGCCCAACTGCATCGTCAATATACAGCTCGATTGCGCCAGTACAACTACAATCTGCATCAGGTGTCTAAGATGCTGGGGCTGGCTAAACCCTTATCTTCTTACGTGGTTCGTCATTCTTGGGCAAGCATAGCTTATCTTCATCATCTGGACATCAGCTTGATAAGCAAGGCTTTGGGACATACCAAATCTTCAACTACCTTTATCTATATAAAAAGCCTTTTTGATTCCGACCTGTTCGAAGCAAACCAGACTTTGATGGAAGATCTGGGGTTATAGTCCTGTCGGGAAGTAGCCTCCTTTCGTTTATTGCCTGGTTACGGCAAGATATTGCCCTTTGGCAGGGCAATTTTGTGCCATTGCCAGGCACGAAACGATACGTCGGGAGGAAGAGTTCTTCAGAGCTGCCATCTGTGATTTGGAATATGGTTTGCTGCCAGAGCCGTTTTGCTGGTAAAAATCCTACTCTCGATTTCACTCTTCACTCTTCACCAAATCGTCTGAAACCCCGATAAACACTGGGGGTGCGAGAGGTGAAGAGTGGCTATGCACTCTTCACCACTCTTCACCACTCTTCACCTGATGCAAGAGGATAAACGCTGAGCCGCTTACTTATCACGAAGCTCGGTCATCATTGATGACCAGCGCTGGTCTTCAATGATGGCTGAAGCAGGGAGCATGGAATGAACTCGGAGCCTCAAAAAATACAGGGTGAAGAGAGGTGAAGAGTAGTGAAGAGTGCATGGCCACTCTTCACCCGTGCAAACCTCTTATATACAGTTGGTTATGTCGTATTTGTGAAGAGTGAAGAGTGTTTTTGAAAGTAGCTCTCTATTCATCAAACTCAGCCAAACTCCTTCGGAAAATGTGAGAGATTGCCGCAAAACTCCTTCGAAAAATGTGAGTATTTAACATAAAACTCCTTTATAAAATGTGATAAATATATTTAAAACTCCTTCGAAATATGTGATTTTTCTTGCTTAATACCATGATTTTTAGTACTTTTGCAAAAAACAAATAAAAAGCGTATGGAAAGACTTCTAATTCACCAATTGTTAAAATGGAAAGAGAGCACCCATCGAAAACCGCTTGTCTTAGAAGGAGCAAGACAGGTAGGCAAAACCTGGTTGTTAAGAGAATTCGGCAAAAAGTATTTCAAAGATGTTTGCTATATCAACTTTGAGCAAAAAGACAGGTTGGAAAGCATCTTTGCGGGCGACCTTTCGCCCCAATTCATCATCGAGCAGCTATCCATCTATCATGGAAAGCCAATCAAACCACAAACCACACTCATCGTATTTGATGAAGTGCAAGAAATGCCTCGTGCCCTTACATCACTAAAGTATTTTTGTGAGGAAGCACCCGAATACGCCATTTGTTGTGCGGGCTCTCTGCTGGGTATAGCATTGCATGAAGGCACATCTTTCCCTGTTGGAAAAACTGACTTTCTGCATCTATACCCTCTAACATTCAAGGAGTTTCTTCTTGCCAACGGCGAGCAGATGTTAGTTGACTATATACAGCAAGGCAACAGAAACGTAAAAGCTTTCGAACCGCGACTCATTGATTATCTCAAGAGATACATGATAGTAGGAGGAATGCCTGCTGTTGTTAACGAATGGCTTGACACCAAGGATTTTACGAAGGTAGAGAAAATTCAGAAACAACTGATTGCTGCATACCAAAAAGACTTCTCCAAACATGCACCTCATCAAATGGTCGAGAAAATAAGATATGTGTGGAATAGTATCACCTCCCAACTTGCCAAGGAAAACAAAAAGTTTGTCTACGGTTTGGTAAGAGAAGGAGCCAGGGCAAGAGAATATGAGGATGCCATCATGTGGCTTTGTGATGCAGGCGAAACTATCCGCACCCACAATGTTAGCAAACCAGACGTTCCAATATCCGCATATGTTGATTTGAAATCATTCAAGGTATTCCTGCTGGATGTTGGCTTGCTGAGAGCCATGAGCGGAGTGTCGCCTAAGGTTATCTTAGACGGCAGCAGAATTTTTGAGGAATTTAAGGGCGCATTGACAGAACAATTTGTCTGTCAGGAGCTTCAGCAATTTTCTGACACCCTCCAGACCAATTATTATTGGACGTCCTCTGCCACCTCGGAAATAGACTTTATTATCTCTGATGGCCTTGATGTCTATCCATTAGAGGTAAAAGCAGGCGTTACGATGAATGCCAAGAGCCTCAAGCTCTATGTGGAGAAATACTCTCCCAAATGGGCTATCCGTACCAGCCTCTTGCCATACGAGCGTAATGCCGAGGCTAAAATGCTGAATATTCCTCTCTATATGCTCTTTGTTCTCGGAAAGGAGCTGGAGACTGAAAGCTAGAATTTAAAAGTGTCCTCACTGACGGACTTTGCTGCCCCAGTGAGGAACAAACAACAACTACGAGGTAAGCAACCACTTCCATACTGGTATCACTTCAATCTTCAAGTCATCCAGTTCTATCGTCTCCTCTTCATCCATCGTGATAACAAAAAGTCTACTTCCTGGATACCTCTTCTGATAAGCATTCAAAGCCCCCAATTCTCGCTCACGAGTAGCAGCATCCTTGATACTATACGACACTTGGAAAGCACATTGATGCTCAAAGAGACAAAAGTCCACCTCCACATTATCATGATAATAGAAGAGATCTTCCCCATACTTCTCATGCAGGTGAATGGCTACCAGATTCTCCAAGAGAGATGTTTCTGGATCAAAGAGGAATAGACTCAGAAAACCATTATCTATAAAGTAATACTTCTGGTTCGACATTCTATCTTGTAATTTTGCGCAAATGTTTTCTGTGGAGAAGACCAGGCAAGTGTCCTTGATATATCTCAGATAGTCCACTATCGTCTCTTGCTTTACTTTTCCAGCCACAGTAGAAACCAGATTAGCCAGTCTGTTATAAGACTGTGGCTGCTTTACGCTCTCAGAAAGTTTACGTATCAAAGTTTTCATCGCCAGAGGGTTACGGATTCCGTATCTGGTAATTAAATCTCCAAAGTAAATCTTGCTGTATAGATTGCCCAACCACTCTCGCTTAAACTGATTATCAACAATCACCAATTCTGGCAAACCGCCAATATGAAAATACTCCAGAAAAGCCCTCTTGAGGTCAGAATTTTGCAGATACTCCCACTGCGCAGGCAAGGAGATATGCTGGGCTGTCAAGTATTCCTGAAAGGAGAAAGGAAAAACGGGCTGCACCATATATCTGCCACCAAGCGTAGTAGAAATCTCGCTACTCAGCATCTTGGCGTTGCTACCAGTGATATATACTCTATATTTCTGGTCAGCCAGTCTGCGTGCAAATTTCTCCCACCCATCAATGATTTGTATCTCGTCGAGCATGAAGATAGGCTGATGCCCATACATCTCCTCGTAAGCCTGCTTGATGGCATCCAGGTCGGAAAGCTGGAGATTTTCCAATCGGTCGTCCTCAAAATTGAAGTAAAGGATTTCCTCTGGCAGATGTCCCTGAGCTATCATCTCTTGGGCACGCTGATATAGCAAGTAAGACTTACCGGCTCTTCTTAGTCCTACCAGCACATAGTTAGAATGAGATTCGAAGCTGATGTTTCTTTTCACCATCTCCACATTCTGAATCATCCTTTGGTTCTCCGCTATCAGCAGTTTTGCTATTCTCTTGTCCATATCTTCCGTTTTATGTTAATCTGGGTGCAAAGATACAACATTTTCCTTTATAAAGGAAGAAAAGTCATCAGATATTTCCTTTATAGGGGGAAACTTTTCTTGAAAACCTTCCCCCTATAAAGGAAACTTTCTTTAAACTCTTTCGGAAAATGTGATTTCTTATTCGTAATCCTTTGATTATGAGTCTCTTTTGTAAAAGAGGCTAAAAAACACCAAAATGGGCTATCCGTACCAGCCTCTTGCCATACGAGCGTAATGCAGAGGCTAAAACGCTCAATATTCCTCTTTATATGCTTTTTGTTCTCGGTAAGGAACTGGAGGTAGAAAACTAGAATCTGGAATGGGCGACAGTTTTTGTAAAACTGTCGCCTTTTTCTTTTAAATATGAGAAAAAAGTGACGGGAAACAGGGCAATTATAACAAAATGTTGGGAGAATGGTGTTTTTTTGGAAAAAAGTTTGGTGGTTTCATGGATAATGCTTAATTTTGCACCCGATTTGAAATATTATTTAAAATTAAGTAATTTTTAAATCGAAGGTTACACTTTGCAAGAAGTAAGACGAAAAGAAATGTAGAGAGAAAGAAATAACAAACATAATATATTTATTTAAAAGAGAGAGATATGGAACAAAGACTTATGACAGTAGCCGCAGCCCTCGTCGTTAGTACGAGCATGGCGTTTGCGCAAAGTCAAATCTCCGGTAAGGTTACCTCTTCTGAGGATGGAAGCCCTGTAATCGGCGCTTCTGTCAAGATCGTAGGTACTAAGACCGGTACAGTTACCGATATTGATGGTAACTTCTCATTGAATGCTCCTGCTGGTGCCAAGCTGGAAGTAACATACCTCGGTATGTTGCCACAAACAGTAAAGGCAGGTCAGAAGATGAAGATTGTATTGGAAGCGGATAACAAGACTCTTGATGAGGTGGTTGTAACAGCAATGGGTATTTCTCGTGATAAGAAAGCCTTGGGTTACGCTTCTCAGAAACTGGGTGCTGAAGATTTGAACATAGCAGGTACCAGCTCTTTGGCTAGTGCTATGCAGGGTAAGTTGACCGGTGTTGATATCCGTCAGTCTTCTGGTGCTCCTGGTGCATCTTCTCAGATTGTAATCCGTGGTGCCCGCTCATTCTCAGGCGATAACACTCCTCTTTACGTGGTAGATGGTATGCCTATCGCTTCTTCTGCAGACTATGATACTGGTGCTTCTGTAACTGGTGCAGATAAGGCAAACCGTTCTATTGATATCAACCCTGATGACATCGAGAGCATCGATGTGTTGAAGGGTCAGGCAGCTTCTGCCCTCTATGGTATCCGTGCATCTAATGGTGTCATCATCATTACCACCAAGCGTGGTAAGGCAAATGGTGGCCGCCCTCAGATTACATTCTCTACCGACTTGAGTGCTCAGACTGTCAGCAAGAAGTTCGAGCGTCAGGATATTTATGCCCAGGGTAATAGTATTAATGCCTATAACGCATCATCTTCAATGACTTGGGGTCCTAAGATTGCTGATTTGGCAAACGATGCTACTTATGGTGGCAATACCGACAATGCTTATACTCAGAAGTATGGCAAGCACGAGGGTATGTACTACAACCCTAAGTATGCAGCTGCAGGTCTTGACGGTTGGGCTACTCCACAGATTTATGACAATGTAGGTGATTTCTTCAATACAGGTTTCACCCAGAACTCTAACCTGGGTATTTCACAGAAGAATGGCAATATAGCTTATTCTTTCGGAATTGGTGATACATATCAGAAAGGTATCATCCCTTCTACTGGTATGATGCGTACTACCGCACGTGGTGCTGTTGATTTCGAAATCAGCAAGCAGTGGAAGACTGGTTTCTCTGCCAACTACAGCTCTACCAAGATTACATCTGCTCCAGGAGCCAACAGCGGTATTATGAATGTGGTATATTCTGCTCCTTCTGAGTACAATCTGAAGGGCACTCCTACCCATGTGCCAAACGACCCTACAAGTCAGATCTTGTTCCGTTCTACCTCATTCAACAACCCATATTGGTGGAAGGACAACAATGAATTCAGCCAGCACACCAACCGTGTGTTCGGTAATACCTATCTTGAGTATCGTCCTAACTTCGGCTGGGATACAGAGCGTTACAACCTGGTAGTCCGTGAGCAGGCTGGTCTTGATGTTTATACCACTAACAATAGTGATGTATACGAGAAGGGATCTGCACAGAATGCTGGTGGTGAGATTGAAAACTATGGTATTCAGCACAATATCTTCAACAACCTCTTCACTGCCAACTTCACAGCTAAGTTGGGTGCCAACAACGAGTGGGATTTCGGTGCATTGCTCGGTTCTGAGTTCAACCACGACTATCAGCGTGTTTGGGATTACGATGGAACCAACTTCCTGTTCTATGGTCAGCCTACTATGACCAATACCACTGTTAAGCCAGTGACTCAGGAATATAAGGCTCAGGAGCGTACCGTAGGTTTCTTCGGTCAGTTGTCTTTGAGCTATGCCAATCAGGTTTATCTGACTGTGACAGGTCGTAACGATATCGTTTCTACCATGCCACGCAACAACCGCAGCTTCTTCTATCCATCAGTATCACTCGGTTGGATTTTCACAGAGCTTCCAGCATTGAAGAATAATCACGTCCTCTCTTATGGTAAGCTCCGTGCTTCATTCGCTCAGGTAGGTCAGGCTGGTCACTACTATAGCAACTACTATTATGTGCCAAGTTACGGTAGTGGCATGTATGGTATCACTCCTATCAGTTATGCTATCAACGGCGTAAGTTCTTATGTGCCATACTACGTGAAGTATGACCCTAATCTGAAGCCACAGAACACCGTGAACTGGGAGTTTGGTGCAGACTTGAACTTCTTCGACAATCGTGTTCGCTTGGAATATACAGCCAGCTATCAGGATATCAAGGATCAGATTTTCGATGTTCCTACAGCCGGTTCTACAGGTTATCAGTACCTCCGTACCAATGCCGGTGAGATGACCACATGGTCTCATGAGTTTGCCATCAATGCAAGCATCATCCAGACCAGAGATTGGGATTTGGATCTTGGCGTAAACTTCACCAAGCTGACCAACAAGGTTAAGTCTTTGGCTGATGGCGTAGAGAGTATCATGCTGGGTGGTTTCGTTGAGCCACAGGTACGTGCTCAGGCAGGTTATACCTATCCAAATATCTATGGTGTAGCATTCCAGCGCGATGAGCAGGGACGCCTCTTGCTTCAGGATGGTCTTCCTGTCGGTACTGCCGGTAGCCAGAACCTGGGTGAGTGTACACCTGATTTCAATATGGGCTTCAACCTGAAGGCTCGCTGGAAGCGCTTGTCTTTGAGCGCAACCATGGATTGGCAGCAGGGTGGCAAGATGTATAACGGTACACTCTTGACATTGAACTACTTCGGTGCAACCAAGGAGTCTATCCCATACCACGAGGGTACTATGGTAGCTGAGGGTATTGATATTGCAACAGGTGAACCAAACAAGGTTGAGGTAAGCAAGCAGGATTACTGGATGGCTTACAATGACGTGACAGAGGCAGGTATCTACGACCGTAGCTTCCTGAAGCTCCGCGACATAACCTTGAGCTATCAGCTTCCTAAGTTTGCTGGCATCGACATCTCTGTATATGGTTTCGCACGCAATGTGCTTCTCTGGTCTAAGATGAAGGATCTGGATCCAGAGTCTTCTCAGGGTAATGGTAACATGAGTGGTACTTTCGAGCGTTTCTCTGTGCCAAATACTTCAAGCTTCGGTGGTGGTTTCAAGATTACATTCTAATCGGCTGACCCACCTAGGAATCATTTAAAGTATCAATATTAATAAAGGATAAAACAATGATGAATTTTAAGAATATATTTGGCATCTTGGCTATCTCTGCAGTTTCTATGATGACTGCATCTTGCTCTGAGGATACCATGGACAGAATCAACACAGACGAGGCTCACCCTGGTGCAAGCGTCGTTTCTGCTAAGTTCCAGCTCACTGATGCCATCGTTTCTAGTGTTTTCACTACCAACACGGGTGACTTCGCCTGGTATGTTGCCTCATATACTGAGCAAATCCTGGGTACAGGTAACAACCAGCTTAAAAATGCAGAGCTCCGCAGCATCAACGAGATTGCTGCAGCTTCTACTTTCGATAATGAGTGGAACGGTACTTATCTTAACCTCAACAACATTCAGCAGATGATTGCCAAGTGTGAAGAGGGTGGCAATAGCGCCGGACAACTTGATATCAAGGCTATGGGTCAGATTCTGGCAGCTTACGATTGGGGAATCATGACCGACTTGTTTGGTAACATTCCTTGCTCTGAAGCTTTCAAGGTATCTGCTCCCAAGCTCGATTCTCAGGAAGATGTCTACAAGCACATCCTGGAATTGCTGGATGCTGCCAAGGGTAATCTGGATCAGGCTATTGCTGGCAAGATGAAGAATGCGGGTGCCTACGATGTCTTGTTTAATGGCAACTTGACTCAGTGGCGTGGACTTGCTCATGCCTTGAAGGCCCGCTATCTCTTGCATGAGGCTGGTCGTGCTGCCGACAAGAATGCACAGTATGCTCAGATTCTGGAAGAGGCTAATGCAGCTGTAGCTGATGGCTTCGATGGTGCCAACCTGAATATCTTCGATGGCAACAACCAGATTGATGCATGGTCTGCTTACTGGTATAGCCGTGAGTATAGTGCTTCATCCAAGACTGTTGATGACTTGATGGTAGCTCGTCAGGACCCACGTGAGGCTATCTATAATTATAATGGTGCAGACTGGTATGGTGCTCCTAGTGAGTTGGGCCTGATGACTCCTGGTGACAAGGAAGCAGCCGGTGCAACCAGCGCAACAAATTTCCCTCTCTGGTTCTTGAATGGTATCAGCGAGGTGAAGATTCCTAGCCATTTGATGAGCAAGTCAGAACTTTACTTTATCATCGCAGAGGTGAAGGCTCGCTTGGGTCAGGATGCCAAGGCTGACTTCGAGACTGCAGTCAAGGCTTCTTTTGATGACTATGCTACTGTAGGTGCTACAGAGTTCAGTGCTGAGGATGTTGCTGCTTATCTTGCTGGCGAGACTGCTGCTAAGTTTGCTGCAAATCCATTGAGCGAGATTCTGGTTCAGAAGTATATCGCCCAGACTCGTGATGAGCAGTTGGAGACCTTCAACGATATCCGCCGTTGCAACTATCTTGATGGCAGCTATCCTGTAGCCATGACCAACCCTAACAATACTCAGGCAGGTCAGAACCGTTTCCCACTTCGTTTGCCTTATGGTTCAAGCGATGTTCTTTCAAACCCTAACGTGAAGGAAGCTTTCGGTTCAGGCAACGATGCCGGTAAGTATATCTTTACCGAAAATGTATGGTGGGCTGGTGGTAACCGTTAATCGGAAACTTACAAGTATCACATAAAATAAATTAAGGTGTATCCTTTTATTGCCATCTGGCAGTAGGGGGGTACACCTTTTTTATTTCTATTATACTGGGCAACTCATCCTGTTATTTTCAACAAGGAGCTGGAGGTAGAAAGCTACAATCCATAACGGACGACAGTTGTTATATGAACCGTCGCCTGTTTCTTTACATTTTATAAGAAAAAGTGCATAAAAATCGGATATTTATAACAAGATGTAGCATTAAGTGCAACTTTTTCTGAAAAAAGTTTGGTGGTTTCCTAAATAATGCTTAAATTTGCACCCGATTAAAAATATTCTTTAAAATTAAGTAAGTTTTAGACTTACAGGCTCTTATATAATATAAGGTATAAAGAGCGATTTCCCCTCCACCTCGGGGCAAGAGGTGGGGGCAAAAAGATGATGATAACTCCTTGTGAGTAATCATATAAGAAAAGTTGAGAGAAAGAAATTATAAACATTATATATTCATTTATTTAAAACGAGAGAGATTTATGGAAAAAAGACTCATGACAGTAGTTGCAGGTCTTGCTCTCAGTACGAGCATGGCTTTTGCACAAAGTCAAATCTCTGGTAAAGTTACTGCTTCTGAAGATGGTAGCCCTATTATCGGTGCTTCTATCAAGGTTGTAGGAACTAACACAGGTACAGTTACCGACATTGACGGTAACTTCATGCTCACTTTACAGAAGCCTAATGCTGAGTTGGAGATTTCATACATTGGTATGGTTTCCAAGAGATTGAAGGCATCTGCAAAGATGAACGTCTTGTTGGACTCTGAAAGTCAGTCACTCGAGCAGGTTATCATCACCGGTTATGGTGCTGCTAAGAAGCTGGGTTCTGTTGTTGGTGCTATTTCCAACGTTGGTGAGAAGAAGTTGCAGACTATCGTGACCCCTAACTTTACCGATGCGCTTGCTGGTCAGGTTTCAGGTTTGTCTGTATTGACTTCTGCTGGTGACCCTTCACAGTCGGCTTCTATCCGTCTGCGTGGTGTCAACTCTATCAACTCATCTAACCAGCCATTGTTCATTCTCGATGGCTCACCTATTTCTTCAAGCTTCTTCAGCACATTGAACCCTTCTGATATTGCTAATATCACCGTATTGAAGGATGCTGCTTCTACAGCTATCTATGGTTCTCGTGCTGCTAACGGTGTTATCGTTATCACCAGCAAGCAGGGTAAGTACAACGAGTCTGTTCAGATGACAGTAAAGGCTCAGTATGGTATTTCTACTCCAACTGCTGATGGTACTACTATGATGAATTCAGAGCAGTACATCCAGTTCCGTGACTTGATCGGTCAGCCTGTTAGCGACAATATCAGAAACCTGGTAAGCAAGTATGGTATCAGCACCAACTGGCGTGATGAGTTGTTGAGCAGCTCAGCTCCAACATCTGATATCAATGCTACATTGCAGGGTGGTGGTCAGACTATGAACTACTATCTCTCTTTCAACCACCACGAGCAGGATGGTTTGATTGAGCAGTCAAACATGCGCCGTTCTACATTGGCAGCTCGTATCAATGCACGTCTTAACAAGTTCTTCAAGGTTGGTTACAGCTCTAACTTTGGTGTGCAGGATTATGCTGTAAACTCTGCATGGAATGATGATAGCGGAATCTATCTGAATAACCCATTGGTTGCTGCCCGTATGGCTTTGCCTTACGATGCTCCTTATTACTATTCTTTCGATGATAACGGTAATATGATCAAGGGCGACAGAGCAGCTAAGCTCCTCTATAGTGGTATCACTATGCCTTGGTGGGGTATCTCTAAGAGTGATGTTTCACGTAAGCGTGTTACATTGAATATGTCTCTTAATGAGCAGCTTACTCCAATCGAGGGCTTGACATTTACAGCTGTTCAGTCTTTGTTCGGTTATGACTATACATTGGATGGTAGAAACTTGCCTTATGATAAGGTTACTACTCCAATGGGACAGACTATTGCTGCAAGATCTGGTAGCGTACAGACAAACTTCTCTCGCTATTATGCTTATACCCTCACACATACTGCTGAGTATCGCAAGAACTTCGGCAACCACTATCTCAATGTATTGGTAGGTGAGGAAACACGTCTCGAGAAGTCAAAAGGTTTTGGCGCATACTCACAAGGTCAGACTGATGAGCGCCGCCTGTTGCTTACTGCTGGTACAACAATGAACCCTGCTTCACAGTCTGATAGTCGTGAGAAGGTTGTTGCCAACTCTATCTTCGGTAATGTAGAGTACAACTACCTGGAGAAGTATTATGTTTATGGTTCTCTCCGTCGTGATGGTAGCTCTAAGTTCGCTCCAGATCACCGTTGGGGTACATTCTGGTCAGCTGGTTTGAAGTGGGATGCTAAGAAGGAAAACTTCCTCAAGAACGTTTCTTGGTTGGATGCCCTCTCTCTGAGCGCTAACTACGGTACAACCGGTAACGACTCTGGTGCTGGTGCTTACGACTATTATGGTTTGTTCGGTAACGGTTCTAACTATAATGGTGAGGGTTCTATCACAATCTCACAGGCAAGTAACTATACCTTGACTTGGGAGACTGTAAGCAAGTTTAACCTTGGCTTGAACATCGGCTTGTTCGATCGTTTGAATCTCGAGGCTAACTACTACATCAACAAGACTTCTGATATGTTGATGGACATTCCTTACTCAATGACTACTGGTTTTGAGTCTGGTGCTGGTAACATCGGTGCCATGACCAACAAGGGTTTTGAGTTGTCTGCTAACTTGGATCTTATCAAGACTAAGGATATCCGCTGGACTCTTTCTGCTAACGTAGGTTACAACAAGAATGAGATTACTGAGTTGTTCGCTGGTCGCGATGAGTATGTAATTGCCAATACAGGTTTGAAGCTCCAGGTAGGTCACCCTTACGGTGAGTTCTACAGCGTTCGCTATGCTGGTGTTGATCCTCGTACTGGTGAGCCAATGTACTACGACAAGAACGGTAATGTTACTAAGAATTATAATGAGGAAGAGAACTCTGTATTCTTGGGTAAGAACCGCTATGCACCATGGATCGGTGGTTTCGGTACCAACTTCACATGGAAGGGTCTCAGCATTATCGCTGACTTCGCATGGCAGTCTGGTAAGTACATGACCGTAAATGATAACTACTTTATCATGAATGCTAACCAGGGTACTTCTTTCAACCAGAGCGTAGAGATGTTGAACATCTGGACACATCCTGGTCAGATTACTGATATCCCAGCTTACGGCTATGATATCCAGTTCGATGACCACTTGTTGAGCGATGCATCATTCTTGCGTATGAAGACTCTTACTGTCCAGTATGAGTTGCCTAAGAAGTGGATGGCTGCAACACGTTGCCTCAAGGGTGCTAAGGTATTCGGTATCGCACGTAACCTCTTTACCATTACAGACTTCAAGGGATATGACCCAGAGCCAGATATCAACTTGGTTCAGTTCAACTATCCTAACACCCGTCAGTTTGTTATTGGTGCAGAGTTAACATTCTAAACTTAACAAAAAAAGAAAAAAAATATGAAGAAGATATATTTTTCATTGATGCTTATTGGTGCATTGACTTTCTCATCTTGCTCCATGGACGAGGCTCCTTTCGGCAAGTTGGATGACAAGACTGCTATTCAGAAAGCAGCAGACCTTCGCCAATTCCGCAATCAGCTTTATAGCAACATGCGCTCAGTAACATCTGGTGTTTGGCTTTACCGCTCCGACATCCAGATGGACGAGTTCCACGGATTGATCAACAACGGTAACCGTGAGGGTGTTTATTCTAATGGTACATTCACATCTGCCGATAACGACCTCAAGGGTATGTGGCAGAGCGCATATAATGTCATCGCTAAGTGTAACTCTGTTATAGAGAATGCAGCTAAGTTGTCTGCTGATGCAACTATTGCTGATGCTGACAAGACAGATTTCGTACGCTACGATGCAGAGGCTCATTTCGTACGTGCCTATATGTATTTCTGGTTGGCAGAGCACTACTGCCAGACCTATACAAAGGCAGAGCCATCAAAGGCAGCTTCTGGTCTTCCTTTGACCACAACTTATAATCCAACTGGTGATATCGCTACCTATCCAAGCCGTAGCACACTGGATGAGACTTATCAGTTGATCGAGGATGATATCAACGTAGCATTGACAGGTCTTCAGAAGTATGAGGCTTCAGGTGCTGCAGATGTAAAGGATATGGTTGCTGCGAATGCAGCTTATGTTTCTTCTTATGCTGTACAGGCATTCAAGGCTCGCGTTGCCCTTGTAAAGGGTGACTGGAAGACTGCTGCTGACAATGCTGAGGCTGTTATCAACTCTGGCAAGTTCCCATTGACAGAGATTGCAGACTATGCTAAGATGTGGACAGATGATGAGGGTACTGAGGTAATCTTCCGCCCTACGATGACCCCTACTGAGTTGGGTGGCTCTAATGGTGCAGAATACATCAACTCTTCAGAGACTGGTGCTGACTATATCCCAACATTCGCAGTATTGAATCTCTATGGTGAGGGGGATGTCCGTTTCAATACTTTCTTCAAGGTATATCAGAAGCTTGATGTAGAGGGTACAAATTATCAGGCATACGTATTGAATAAGTTCCCTGGTAACGCAGCACTCCGTACTGGTACAACCAACAACATCATGAACATGAGCAAGGTGTTCCGTTCTTCAGAGATGTATCTGATTGCTGCTGAGGCTGAGGCTCGTCAGGGCAGTACAGAAAATGCCAACAAGTACTTGAAGGCATTCCTGGCTAAGCGTATCGAGGGCTATGAGCCAAACGATTACTCAGCTAACACCATCTTGTCTGTTATCCTGAACGAGCGCCAGAAGGAGTTCATCGGTGAGGGTATGCGTATGATGGATGTTCGTCGTCTTGGCAAGGGTTTTGCACGTTATGCTACACATGATGAGAATCCTGATCTCGACGGTATCGTTGTGAAGATGGGCCAGTCTCTCTCTTATGCAGCTGATGATCATCGTTTCTTGTGGCCTATTCCAAAGACCGAGATGGATTCAAACCCTAACTTGGCAGGTCAGCAGAACCCAGGTTATTAATCTAGTTGTATCACAATAAAGAATAGAAAATATGAAATATATAAAATTGTTCATGTTGATGGCTGCAGTAACCTTCTTCGCAGCCTGCTCTAGCGACGATGATTCATGGAACTCTGCTTCAGATGTTACTGTTGGAATGGCGCAAACTGAAATGACAGTAAATGAGGGTAAGGGTCTCTTTAACGTTCCAATCGAAGTGAAGGGCGAGACCAACGGTAATGTCTTCGTTACTGTTGAGCTTAAGGAAGTTGGTGCTAATCCTGCAAAGGAAGATGTTAACTATTATGTTACTGATAAGACTATCAACATCTCTGATGGTGTAGGCAACGTAGAAATCGAGACTGTAGACGATGATGATATCAACGATCCTCGTACTTTCCAGGTTACCATCGTAGATGCAAAGGGTGCTAAGATTTCTGAGAATGCAAGCACAACCATCACCTTGAAGGATAATGATTCTGAGTTCTACAGCAAACTTCAGGGTAAATGGACTTTGAGCGGTGTTGACAGAAGTGGTAAACCTATTTCTTGGAATGTGACTATTTCTGGTGCTTCTGATGAGAGTGAGGCTGACTTCAATAAGAAACTTTATGTAAGCGGATTTAATGGCGAGTCAACCTGTGTAGCAGAGCTTTCATACTATTTTGACAAGGAAACAAAGAAGGGTCGTGTAGTATTTGAAGATATGGGTCAATATGCTTTGGGTGCTTATAACTTTGGTGGAGAACTCGGTCCTTGTTACGTACTTCCATTCAATTACAAGGATGGTAAGTTGACAGAAGATCCAATTGAGGGTACATGGTCTGCTGATATGAAGACTGTTACCTTTGAGGAGGGTATGATGGCAGGAATCCTTTACACTTATCCTGATGTGAAACCTACAGGTCGAGCATTCTTCTTTGTTGGTAATATGAAGCTGACACGATAAGCCTTATGGCTTAATCAATGATAAAAATAGGAGAGAATGACGGTTTCAATAGAAACCGCCTCTCTCCTTTTTTCTTTTAAATCGTTTTTCTTATTTTATAAGAATCATCTGACAATCAATCATTAATTAGCTCGTTATGAAAAGAAAACTAATTTCATTCATTATTTTAGCTTTGGCCACAGTTTCTCTTTATGCCATTCCTGCCAAGCCTGGTATCTGGAAGACGCTGAAACTGGCCAATGGTCAAACAATCGAAGTACAGCTTCGGGGCGATGAGTTTATGAAGTTCTGGCAAGATAAGGATGGCAAGAACTATACGATGACCGAAAAGGGTCTGGTTACTGCCAATATGAAGAATCTTGTGCAGCGTAGCAAGGAACTCAGAGCCAGTAATCAGGGACCTTATCTTACGAGAGGTGGCTTGGTTAAGACCAATGCCCGTAGCAATGCCCGCCAGAAAGTATCCTATATCGGAAAGAAACGCTGCCTCATTATCCTGGTTCAGTTTTCCAACAAGAAGTTCTCAATGGCTGATCCTAAGGCATTCTATAACAGAGTAGCCAACGAAGAAGGCTTCAGCGAAGGAAACTTCCGTGGTAGTGTCAAGGACTATTTCCACACACAGAGCAACGGACAGTTTGACCTGACCTTTGATATTGCCGGTCCTTATACGCTTGCCAATTATGAAGTCTATGGAGCCAATTCTGCTGATGGTGGTGACAAGAATCCGCAGGGTATGATTGCAGCAGCCTGTCAGGATGCTGTCAATGACGGCTGGGATTTTTCTCCATACGACTGGGACAATGATGGAGAGGTAGATCTTGTGTTTGTCTTGTATGCTGGTAGAGGAGAGGCTACAGGTGGCGATGAAAGCACGATATGGCCACACAAGTATAATTTGCCGAAACCTACCCAGTATGGTAACAAGAAAGTATTTACCTATGCCTGCAGTAATGAGTTGGCTACTGAAACCAGAGTAGATGGTATCGGTACCATCTGCCATGAATTCTCCCATTGCCTGGGTTTCCCTGATGCCTATGATACAGAATATAAAGGCTTCTATGGCATGGGAACCTGGGATTTGATGTGCTCTGGCAGCTACAATGGCAACAGCTATTGTCCTGCCGGATATACAGCTTACGAGAAGTATGCTGCCGGCTGGATAGAACCAGTTGAATTAACCGAGAATGTTGAAGTGACCGGTATGGCTACAGTAGCCAAGGGAGGTAATGCCTATAAATTCACAAACCCTGGTTTCAGCGACGAGTATTACATCATCGAAAACCGCCAGCAGGAAGGCTGGGATGCGGGGCTGGCAAGTTCGGGTATCATGATCAATCATATCAACTATGATGAGATGTTGTGGAACATCAATATGCCGAACACCAATGATCCGGAGTATAATCAATTTGAGCATATTACATTCATTCCTGCTGATAACAGCAAGAAAGAAAATGATGAAAAGGGCGATGCTTGGCCTTACAATGGGGTCAATGCCTTAGGCAGCAAGACTACTCCTGCCGCAACCACCCAGCATGAAAATACGGATGGCAAGAAACTGATGAATATCTCTATCAGCGATATGGCGATAGCTGAGGACAAGACTGCATCTTTCAAGTTCATCAACTATAATGTTGCCTCTTCACAGGAGGGATACATCTTCCACGAGACCTTTGACAAGTGTCAGGGTACGGGTGGCAATGACGGCAGTTTCGTACCACCAATGTTGAGTCATGACTTTGCTACAGGAACCTTTGCACCTGATGTTGAAGGATGGACCTGCAATTATCAGAAGGGTGGAAACCAGTGTGGTCGTTTCGGTACGACTTCGGCTGCTAATGTCACCCTCACATCTCCAGAGTTCGAGTTGAATGGTGAGGCAAAGCTTACCTTCAAATGTGCTCCTGTTGGTAAGGCTGATGCTACGCTCAATTTGTCAGCAGAGAATGCAGAATTGGATATCCAGAGCATTTCTATGAAGAATGGCCAGTGGAACGAGGCTGTTGTGAAGGTAAAGGCACAGGGCAAGACTAAGCTCACCTTTAATTCTTCCAAGGCTTTCTTCCTGGATGAAGTTTATCTGCAATCTACTACCACGGGTATCGATCATCTGATAACAGATGGCAATTCTTCTTCTTATACCTATGTATATAATGCCGAAGGCCAGCTGGTATGTAAGATGAAGACCTCCGAGTTCCAGAAGAACAATATCCCTGGCAATGGCTTGTTTATCCTGAAGTGTGGAAACAAGACCATGAAGATTGTAAAGTAAGCAATCGGACATATATCTCTCATATATATAATAAGGTGTATCCTTCTTGCCCCACACATTGGGCAAGCGAGGATACACCTTTTTTATTTTGATAGTATTTTGTTTTTGCTGATAGATATTCGATATTCCTTGTTTCCGCTTTTATTGGATATCCATCTTCGAGAAGGTCTGGAAGTATTTCAGACAGGTTTCGCGCCATTCCTTGGCGTTTTCCAACTGCACATTTAGTAATGAATCGGTATGTTGCCATTCCTGTTCATGCCCCTTCATATACTGTTTGGCTGAGGTGTGCCAGAAGTCGCGGTAAACTTCAACCATCGCTACACCCATGTTGTACTTCATGCAGAGTTCCTGCCAGAGGGTGCTGCCTGATTTCATTTTGTAATTCCAAGCTACATGATGGAACCATAGGAGATATTCTTCTGGGCATGTCTCGATGTTGTCATACTGACTGCGATATGGTTCCGGATACTGACCTACGGCATCTGTACCTTTGGATGAGCGGTCGAAACCGATACCCTTGGCATCTGCCTTGTGATAGTAAACAGGGCACCATTCCAGAGGATAACTTGCAATGAAACCATCTGGTTCCGGACCGTAGTGGTGATCGAACTTGAAGATATGATGTAAGCCCAATGGCATCATATAGTTGACGCAGGCTTCGCGAGAGGTCATCATCATCATCTCCACAGGTTTGGTGAACTTCTCATCCTGGTTCTCATAGGTCTGTACGAGCCATTCATGAGCAATCTCTTCTGCGCTGAGCGAAGGATTCCATGCCAGGCGACCGAAGGCATACCAGTTAGCCTGTGAGAAAGGATGACCACACCAGTTGGCTTCATCACCGATATTGGCTACGCCAGAGATACCTACCAGTTTACTTGGATTGACGAATCCGAAGAATTCCTTCCACATTGGGGCGAGATAGGTGAGGTGTTTAGACTGTCCGAGATATTCCTGGGTAATCTGAAGTTCTGCTATCTGAGGTGTCTGTCTGATGTTGTCGAAGATAGGAGCGTATGGTTCACGAGGCTGGAAGTCGAGCGGACCGTTCTTTGACTGGAGAATTACATTGTCACGGAACTTTCCATCCATGCCTTTGAATTCGCTGACAGCTTGCTTTACACGGTCTTCGCCTTTATGATTAGCACCATATACAAAGCTTCTCCACATGATAATGCCACCGTATGGTTTCACGGCATCGGCAAGCATGTTGGCTCCCTCGGCATGAGTGCGTTGGTAATCGCCAGGACCAGGTTGTCCTTCAGAATTAGCTTTTACCAGGAATCCGCCAAAGTCTGGAATGGCAGCATAAATCTCCTTTGCTTTCTTCTTCCACCACTGTTGTACCTTTTTATCCAATGGGTCTGCAGTCTTGGTATAGCCCAATGCCATAGGAGAAGCAAAGTTGATGCTGAGATACACTCGGATACCGTAAGGACGCAGGATGTTGGCGATGACCTTCACCTTATTAATATATTCCGCCGTCATCATCTTTGGTGATGCATTTACATTGTTCAGTACACTTCCGTTGATACCGAGCGATGCGTTGGCACGGGCATAGGTGATGAGACGGTCGTGAAGACTCTTGCTGATGCTGCCACCCTTGCCGTTTTTGCCGAGTTTGATTTCTTCCCATTTGAAGATGCTCTTGCCGGCATAGCCACGTTCGATGCTGCCATCGAGATTATCCCAATGGTTAAGGATGCGGAGACCCACTTGTGGCTTCTCGGTCTCATCGATAGCTTTGCTGAAGTTCTGCTGATTGCCGCTACCTGTGTTGTAGGCATCGGTGTTCTGAAGTCGAATCAACTCGTAGGCACCGTAGAGCAAACCGATAGGATTGCTGGCGGTAATAGTTGCTTCGTACTGAATGTTGTCGCCTTGCTGGGCAGGACGGGCGTAGATGTTATAGCCCTCGCCAAGATTCAGAGCTTTGTCTATCTTGAGCTCAACATTCTTGCCACGCCAGTTGTTTTCCAACTCCAGCTTGGCAATCTTGGCTGTTGCATCATCAGGCAACTGTGAGATGACTTGGCATGAGTTAGCATACTGCTTTCCGAGCCATAACTGTGAACCGTCACTCTTTGCAGAAACATGGAGTGATGTAAGTACCGTAAATAATAAAATGAGGTATTTCTTCATATCTTTGCAGATCGTTAGTTTGTATTATTATTGTTTCTGCTGCAAAGATACGAAAAAATACCTTATTTTCTTTTATTTGTTGTTTATTTCTCATTCCTCTTTGTTTCAGCATATTCACTTGGTGACATGCCATAGTGTTTCTTGAACACTGTAGAGAAGTGGGTCTGGTTGCTAAATCCCACAGAGTAAGCTACTTGTGTGATGTTAATCTGTCCTTCTTCGATAAGACGTGCTGCTTGCTCTAATCGTAAGTTACGGATGAATTCACCGGCAGAGACACCTGCTATTTCTTTCAGCTTACGGTGCAGTTGGGCACGGCTGATGCCTACATCTTCTGTCAGTTTCTCAACGTTGAGGTCAGGGTCGGTGAGGTGCTCGTTCATATATTTCATCACTCTTTCCATAAGAGCGTCGTTATTGCCCTTTACCTGTATCTGCTCAATCTTAGCCTTCTGTCCCTGCGCACCGCTGTATTTGCCACGGATGCGTCGGACATTATCTACCAGGTTGTCGATGAGAATATGAAGTTCTTCCATATTGAAAGGCTTCGCCAGGAAGGCATCAGCACCCTTACGCAATCCCTCTAGTCGGTTTTCTACTTCGCTCTTGGAGGTGAGCAGGATGACTGGAATATCGCTTACGTTAGTGTTACTCTTTATCTTCTTGAGCATGGTAACACCATCCATTTCCGGCATCATCACATCGCTTATCACGAGATCATATTTGCTGGTGAGCAACATCTTGAGACCCTCCTTTCCGTTGCAGGCATGTTCAAATCGATACCAGTCGCTCAGTTCGGTCTTGATATAATGTGCAATCTCTGCATCGTCATCTACTATCAGGATGTTGAAATTGCGGTTGGCTTGCGTTCTTTTACCGGTGGATTCGGCAGTTTTTGTGCCATCCTCCTGCAGGATCTCCTCTGGCTTGAGGTGTTCCTTGCCCAATGGAATGTTTACCTCGAAGCAGGAACCTTTGATTCCATCGGTGCGGTTGTATGCCTTGATCTTGCCTCCGTGCATCTCTACGAATGCCTTGCAGAGGTTCAGTCCTATGCCGGTGCCTTCGATGTGAAGGTCGCTGCTGTTGTTGCCCTGGTAGAACCGGTCAAAGAGTCGGTCGGTCTTCTCTTCCTTCAGTCCGATGCCGGTATCCTGTACCTTGATGATGGCATTCTTCTCGTCCTTGCCCATGATGAGGGTGATGGTGCCGCCATTGAAAGTATACTTCATGGCGTTGGAGAGCAGGTTGGAAATCACCTTGTCGAAGTTGATGCGGTCTATCCATACAGGCAACTTGCCATTGGCATCGTTGAGGCTTGCATCTTCCTGGAGCGAGAGTGTGATGTTGCGCTCTTCTGCATTGAAACGGTAGAGCGATATGATGCCGTTCAGGAATTCCCTGAGCTGGGTTTTCTGACAGTGCAGATGCATCTGGTTTTTGTCTATCTTTCGCTCGTCGAGTATCTGGTTTACCAGAAGCAGCAGGCGCTGGGCGTTGCGGTCGATGGTGTCGATTTCCTGTTTGCTTTCGGCATCCGTGATTCTTGTCTTCAGCTTGTTGAGCGGTCCCATAATCAATGTCAGCGGTGAACGGATATCGTGGGTGGCGTTGATGAGGAACTGCATCTTGGTTTCCTCCAGGTCTTCCTTGCGATGGCGCTCATATCGGTAGATGATATACAGGACGATGCCTGCTGCTGTCAGGAAATAGAGGAGAAATGCCCAGGTGGAAGCATACCAAGGGTCGCACACCTTGATGTGGATGATGGTTGACTTCTTGGAGAAGTTGCCATTGCTCATGGCTCTTACCTCCAGGGTGTAGCTGCCCGGTTTCAACTTGTTGAATGATACTGCGTTGGAGCCTTCGTTGGTGCTGTTCCATTTTCCCTCGTTGATACGATATTGGAAGCTGATGTTGTCGGTGTTCCTGTAGTTGAGCAGCGAGAACTCCAGCGTGAACGAATTCTCCTCGTATGGTATAGTGAACTCATCCGTCAGACAGTTGATTGGCTTGCCGTCGATGATAAAGTTGGTGAGGTGTACATCTCCCAGTTCCATCTTCTTGGCTCTCACTCTTTCCGGGTAGAAGGTGGTGATGCCGTCACTTGTTCCGAAGGCGATGAGGTCGCTGGCGGTATGCATGGAGGACCCCAGCACGTATTCACGGGTGGTGAGTCCGTTGCCATTGATGTGCCCGATAAACTGTCTGTTCTTCTGGTCATACTGCCAGATGCCCATGGTGGTGCTTATCCACAAGTCGCCCTGATGGTCTTTGATGATGCTGCACACCTGCTTTCCCTTCAGAACTTCGGCGTGAGGGAGAGCAAGGGTCTTGTTGTTCTTTCGGTCGAAAAGATAGAGTCCTTCTTCCGTTCCGATAATCATATTGCCGTTCTTTCCTTCGCAGATGCCATTCGCCTGTCTGTCTTTCAGAATGTTATTCCATCCGAAGTCCTTGAAGCTGAGTGTCTTCGTGTTGAGGCAGGAAACGCCATTTGAAGTACCTATCCACAGATGACCGGTATGGTCGAATGCCATGCTGCGCACCCAGTCGTTGCAGAGGAATCCCTTGTTTCCTCTCTGTCGCATATTGAGTACGGTAACCTTTCCGCTTTCCACATTATATATATATAGGCCCTTGCTATATACAGAGATATAGAGATTGCCCTGATTGTCATCTGTCATGCAGTAGATACCTGCGCTGGTAAAGGTGAGCTTTTCCTGATAGGCTCCCGTATGCGGATTGTAGCTGTAGAGCGCACTTCCGTTGCTGATCCAGTATGCACCCCGGCGGTCTTTGTAGATGATGCAGGTGCCTGCTGGCGAGGTAGGGTGGGCGATAATCTTTCCTGAAGCATCGAAACAGAATACGCCACTGTTTTGCACCGTACACCATGTTTCGCCATTCTCGCCAGGGGCAATGGAAGAAACGCTGCTGCCGATGATGTAGTTCTGTGCCGAGAAACTCCAGCTGCTGAAGGCTTGCTGGCGCTGGTTGAGCAGATAGAGACCTTTCTTGTAACAGCCTATCCAGAGGTTGTTGTCCTTGTCTTCGATGATATCGTTGACGAAGGCGGTGGAAAGATTGAAATTGCTGTTGCTGTTTTCCAGCTGTTCCACCTTGTTGCTTCCCTTCTTGATAATCAGGGCTCCATGTTCAGAGGTGCTGATATAGAGGTTGCCATCGTGGTCGAAGGTGGCATTGTTGATGGTTACATGATTCTTGAAAGTACCCAGGTCGTAACCGGCATCGGCTATACGCCCCGTTCGATAGTCATAGTAGATGATGCCATACATGCAGACGATGAGCATGGCTTGCGGGCGATGCTGGATGAATGCCACAGGGGCTCCGTATGGCGATTTGAAGTCTTTGCGCTGCACCTTGCCTTGCTTCTCGATGAATCGGGTGAAGGTTAACAGGTGACTGCTCTGCCAGAGATAGTGGTGCTTGTCTTCGTAGATATGGGTGAAGAATACATCCGAGTCGCGCTCGGCGTATGCTCTTTCCCATCTGATGGTGAATCTGTTGTTTGCCGTTTTCTCTATGCCGTTGTTCTTCACGGAGTAGAGACCGTAACCTGCAGTGCCCAGCAGGATATCGCCGCGATGGCTTTCTACCATCGAATAGATGCGTGGCTTTCTGCCATCAGGAAACTGGAGACGGGAGAAATTGTTCGTCTCATAATTATAGCGCATCAACCCCTTGGCGCAACCAATCCAGAGGTTACCTTTCTTATCTACCAGAAGGTCGGAGATAATATTATCGGTGATAGAGGTTGTGTCTTCTTCGTTGTGCAGATAGTTGGTAAAGCGGTAGCCGTCGAACTTGCTGAGTCCGTATTCCGTGCCCACCCAGATATAGCCATACTTGTCTTGCACAATACAGTTGATAAGCGAACTGGATAGCTTGCCCGAAGTGAAGAGTTCACCACTGTCGGCCCATACCATAAGCGATAAGGCGATAGCGAAGAGTGCTGTGAGGCAATGTCTGATATGCTTCATATTTTTTGTCCGTTTCTTATTTAAATAGGTTATTACGGCTGCAAAAGTAACAAAAAACAATGAAAGAAACAAATTCTAATGCAACAATATGTTTCGTTTCTTTTTGTTTCTTTATCTTTTTGTGCCATTTTTGTGAGTATGAAACAAATAGAAAAGTAATGGTAACTATAAAATACCTGTTCTTTCATAATTTATTAGTAAATTTGCATCGTCAACAACAATAGAAACATTAAAGGCATCATAATAACGATGAATAAACAAGCAATAAAAATCTTATCTTTGGCACTCGTGTTGGCTGCGTCAAGTTCTGTAGCTTTTGCCCAGAAGGTATGGAAAGGATCTTGGGCTACTGCAGTGGAATGGACTGGCAAAGGAGATATGCCTAAGAAAAGCTTGAGCAACCGCTCTTGCCGACAGGTGGTTCATGTTTCCTTTGGCGGAGAGAAACTCAGGGTGAAGCTCAGTAATGAGCAGAGCAAGGAACCGGTGGAAATCAAATCGGTGTATATTGCAGATACAGATGTTCCTAGTAACTGGGGAATTCAGACCAAGACGGTGAAGTATCTTAAATTCAGAGGTAAGAAGAATGTGACCATTGCTCCTGGAAAGGCTATCTTCTCTGATGATTTGAAGTATGCCTTGAAGAGTGGTCAGCGCCTTACGATTACCATCGATTATGGCACGCAGACTCCTGTGAATGCAACATCTCATCGCGGATCACGTACCACATCTTATATGGTTAGTAATGTGAAGGGCAAGGCGGTGAAGCCAACGGATGTTGCTTTCGATAAGCAGGAGAAGGCTGACCACTGGTATAATCTTTCAGCCATTGATGTGAAGACCGATAAGACTACCCCTGTGGTGGCTATCCTCGGAAACTCTATTACCGATGGCCGTGGAAGTACCACCAACCATCAGAACCGATGGACCGATTTCCTCTCGGATGCCCTGAATGCAGAGAGACCATACGGTGTATTGAATCTCGGTATCGGTGGCAACTGCGTGGTGCAAGGCGGATTGAGCGAACCAGCTATGAAGCGTTTCGACCGTGACATCCTGGGACAGACAGGTGTGGATAAGCTCATTATCTTCGAAGGAACCAACGATATCGGTTGCTGCGGAGGAAATTATGAACATGTAACAGATACCCTGATAGCTTGCTACAAGGTGCTGATAGCAAAAGCCAAGGCTAAAGGCATCAAGGTATATGGCGGAACGATCACCCCAACCAAGGGCAACGGATGGTATTCTTTCTGGCATGAGGCAATGCGCCAAACCGTGAACGAATGGATTAGAAAGAGCGGTGCCTTTGATGAGGTCATCGATTTCGATGAATTAACCCGTGACCCGAAAGACCCTCAGCGCCTGAAGGCTGAATATTCAGACGACTGGTTGCATCTCAACCCTAAGGGATATGAAGCTATGGGCAAGTTTGCCGCAGAAAAATTGAAATAAAAGAATAAAGATATGGAAAAGAATTCACAGGAATCCCAGGGATTCTACAAATTGAGTTGGTTACAGCGCATCGGATTCGGTTCTGGTGACTTGGCACAAAACCTCATCTTCCAGACAACATGTATGTACTTGTTGTTCTTCTATACCGATATCTATGGACTCGATGCAGTTGACGTTTCCGTGATGTTTACGGTAGGAAATGTTGCAAATGTGATTTGGGACCCTATTGTAGGTGCCCTTATAGATAAGCACAATCCTAAGTTGGGTAAGTATCGCTCTTATCTGGTATTCGTAGGAATCCCACTTTCGGGCTTTGCCATCCTCTGCTTCTGGAATGGCTTTGCACCATCTCTGCTCTATGCCTATATCACATACATTGCCATGACATTGCTCTATACATTTATCAATGTACCTTATGGAGCCTTGAACTCATCGCTGACTCGTGATACCGATGAAATCACGGTGTTGACGTCAGTTCGTATGTTTATGGCAAACTGTGGCGGTTTGGCTGTAGGCTCAGGCCTTCCGTTGCTCATCGCATACTTTACCGACCAGCAGTCGGATGGTTTGCCTAAGGATCCGGTGGCTTGGTTTACCACCATGACCATCTATGCCGTCATTGGTTTGTTGTTGCTCCTCTTCTGTTTCTCACAGTGTAAGGAGCGTGTGGTAATGAATGCCGAGGAGAGTGCGAATGTGAAGATAAGCGACCTTTGGATGGAATTTTTCCACAACCGTCCTTTGCGTATCATAGCCTTCTTCTTCATCACCGCCTTCGCCATGATGTCTATCGGCAATGCGGCAGGAGCTTACTTCATGAACTGCAACCTTCACGGAACCTCCGAGCAGCTTTCCATCTTCATGGGTTTGGGTTCGGCACCATCGTTCATCTTCATGCCACTGGTGCCTATGATTAAGAAGGCAATCGGCAAGAAGAACATGTTTTATGTGTTCCTGGGCATCGCCATCGTGGGTATGGCATTCCTTTATCTGGTAGCAAAGATGGAACAGCCAAGTATGATGCTCGTCTATATCGCCCAGTTTGTTAAGTCAACGGGTGTTATTGTAGCTACGGGTTATATGTGGGCTCTGGTTCCTGAGGTTATCTCTTATGGAGAGTATAAGAGTGGCAAGCGTATTGCAGGTATCGTGAATGCCTTGACGGGCATCTTCTTCAAGGCGGGTATGACCTTGGGTAGTGTGGTGGCTCCAGCCATCCTTGCTTACGTGGCTTACAATCCGAAGACCGTGGAGCAGACTCCTGAGGCTCAGGAGGGTATTCTCTGGTTGGTATGTGTCATTCCTGCTGCCTTGTTGCTGCTCGCCATCTTCATTATCTCGAAGTATGAGTTGACAGATGCGGTTATCGATGATATCAACAAGAAGATTGAGGATCGGCACAAACAGAAAAAGTAACATTTAAAATTGAGAAAAATATAAAAATTAGACATGAAGAAAATATCGACTTTTGCATTGGGCTTGATGCTTGCTTCTGCAGCTTTTGCCCAGAAAGGCAATAATAATACGACAATCCCAACATTCCAGGAGGCCATGGGCAAATATTTCCTGGTTGGTGCAGCCGTTAATACTTCTCTGACAGACGGACAAGACCCGGCAGGTGAGGAAGTCGTGAAGAAGCAGTTTAACCAGGTGGTTGCCGAGAATTGTATGAAGGGCGAGGAAAATCATCCGGAGGTGAATCGCTTTGATTTCACCGATGGCGATAAGCTGGCTGACTGGGCTGAGAAGAACGGCAAGACCTTGATAGGTCATTGTCTGGTATGGCACTCTCAGCCACCTAAGTGGATGTTTACCGATGATAAGGGTAATCTGGTAAGCCGTGAAGTGCTCATCGGCAGAATGTATAATCATATCATGAATGTGGTTACTCATTATAAAGGTAGAGTAAAGGGATGGGACGTTGTGAACGAAGCTTTCGAGGATGATGGCTCTTACCGCAAGTCTCTATATTATAAGATTATCGGTCCGGAGTTCATCGAACTGGCTTTCCGCTTTGCTCATGAGGCTGATCCAAACGTAGAACTCTACTACAATGATTATTCTACTTCGAAGCCAGCCAAGCGAGAGGCTATCTGCAAGCTGGTTCGCGATTTGAAGGCGAAGGGTCTCCGTATCGATGCTGTAGGTATGCAGAGCCACAATGGTTTTGATTATCCTGACTATGCTGAGTATGAGAAGAGCATCGAGGCTTTTGCTGGTGAAGGCGTGAAGGTGATGCTGACTGAGCTGGATATGAACATGCTTCCTAATCCGGAAGGATTCGGCGGTGCGGAAATCAGCCAGAAGTTTGAACTTCAGAAAAAGTACAATCCATACGTGAAGGGTCTTGACAAGAAGGCGCAGAAGCTCTTCAACCAGCGTTATCTCGATCTCTTCAAGATTGTAGAGCGTCACAAGGATGTCATCAGTCGTGTTACCTTCTGGGGTGTCAACGATGGTCACTCTTGGTTGAATGGCTGGCCTATCCCTGGCAGAACCAACTATCCACTGCTCATCGACCGCAACAACGAGGTGAAGCCAGTGGTGAAGGAAATCGTCAATCTCTTTAAATAAGATCTCTTCAAATAGAATCTCTTAAGATAATATCATCAATCTCTTTAAATATAAGATAACAATGAAAGCAAGATATTTGTTCCCTAAGGATTATATGGCAGATCCATCTGCCAATGTGTTTAACGGTCGCCTGTATGTTTACCCATCTCATGACTGGGATAGCGGTGAAAGCTTCGACGATGATGGCGGTCACTTCCAGATGAAAGACTATCATGTTCTCTCTATGGACGATGTGATGGAAGGTGAGGTAACCGATCATGGTGTGATTCTCGATGTAAAGGATGTGCCATGGGCTGAGAAGCAGATGTGGGACAACGATGTAGTAGAGAAGGGTGGCAAGTACTATCTCATCTTCTCTGCCAAGGATTATAATGGCGTGTTCCATCTCGGTGTGGCTGTGGCTGATAAGCCGGAAGGTCCTTTCGTTCCGAATGCCGACCCAATCCGCAAGTCATACAGCATCGACCCTTGCGTGTTCAAGGATGATGATGGCAAGATTTACTGCTACTTCGGTGGTATCTGGGGCGGTCAGCTTCAGTGGTACAAGGACAACAAGGCACTGAAGGATGAGCATCTTCCAGAAGGCAAGGAGAATCCGTTGCCATCCCGTGTAGCCATGATGACTGATGATGTGCAGCAGTTTGCTGAGATGCCAAAGCCTGTTGTCATTGTTGACGAGGAGGGTAAGGTATTGCCAGCCGATGATCCGCATCGCTTCTTCGAGGCTAGCTGGATGCATAAGTACAAGGGTAAGTATTACTTCAGTTACTCTACCGGTGATACTCATTATCTCTGCTATGCTGTAGGTGATAATCCTTATGGCCCGTTCACTTACAAGGGCGTTATTCTGGAGCCGGTGGTAGGTTGGACAACCCATCACAGTATCTGCGAGTATAAGGGTCAGTGGTATCTGTTCCATCACGACTGTGTGCCATCTAATGATACAACCTGGCTTCGCAGCGTAAAGGTGGCTCCTCTCTTCTATGATGAGGAGGGTAACATCTTGCCGGTAAAATAGAATTGTTTTTTAGGTTTTAATAGTTTTGGAGAATAGTTGATACATGAGTTAGTTTTAGTTAGAAACGAGCAGCATCTTCGGGATGAAGATGCTGCTTTTTTGTTTTTTCTCTTATAACTTCTCAGTTCTTCTTGCAAATTGTTTCTTATCTAATGTTATTTTTAAGTTATTTCTTTCGTTTTGTCATAGATTTCTCAGTTTTTTATTTACCTTTGCATCCATAAACCAATGAAATGAAAGAATTATGTTGAAATTACTGTTAAGGTTATGGTGGCTGCAACAGCGCCGTAACTTCCGCAAGAGAGACGCCTTCGTGGCTTGCTACATCATCTTTCTGTATGTGATGGTGGGCGTGGGCTTCTACCAGGGCTTCACCGAGAGTGGAGGAGAACTGAAGGGAGAAGATATGCCGGCATTATTGGGTGCGGGCATCGTAATCGGTATGCTGATTCCTGACATCATCATGAAGATGGTGATGAAGCGGGATATTACGGCAATGGATGATTATGTGAAGTCGCGCCCTGTGCCAGAGAAAATCTGGAACAAGTTCCTGCTCACTACCAATCTCGTGAGCTTCTGGAACTATGTGCTTCCGGTGCTTACGCTTCCGGTGTTCATCTATCTCCTGCCGGCAAGTGAGGCTGTAGCCAGCTTTTTCCTGTTCCTGGAGTTCTCTTTCATCAACGGCATCTACATCACCTGTTACCGCAAGGCTACGGAGTGGATTCTGAAATGGCCTTTGATATTGGGATGGATGGGAATGTTTGCCGTGCTGATAGGATATATGTTTGTGGCTTCCTTCTTCCCGGTATATATGGGATGGATAGGTCTCTTCTTCCTTGCTGGAGCGGTATTCACCGGACTTACCGCCTATCTCTATCACGAAAAGATTTATAACGAGCAGAAACAGAAGGTTTCCAAGTTCCGTGGATTCAGCCATGTCAACCTCTTCAGTCTGCAATATATCGGCACATTGAGAGCAAAGCGTGTCCGTACGATGGTGATTATGATTACCGCCATCTTCCTTTTCGATGCCTATCTCTTCGCCCTGATGCCTTTAGAGCCGGGACAGGAAATGGGGGACAAGGTGGCTATGACTACCCTCTATGTGGCAGGTGCCATCCTGCTGCCATCGGTGGTATTGTCGCAATGGACCTTTGGTATTGAGGCAAACTTCTTCCATGGTTTGATGACCAAGCCGGTAAAGGTGAAGCAGATGCTGCAGAATTGCTTCTATTATTATATGGTAGTGAGTGCTGTCGCCTTGTTGCTCACCCTTCCGTTCCTTTTCCTGCAGGCAGGAATCGGAATCCAGGTGCTTATCAGCGGTTTCTGTCTGGCAGTATTCATCAATCTCTTCAATCTGCCTACAGCACTCTTCTCTTCCCGTCTGGAGATATTTCAGACTTCCATGTTCAGCATGCAGGGAGCGAATCTGAAGATTAATCTTTATGCCATCGCCTTCCTCTTCCCGCTGGCAGGCGTCTGTGCTGTCTATCATTTCTTCGGTGAGACGGCATGGTTTATCACCTGCGTAGCGCTGGCAGTCATCAGCATCGCCATCCACAAATGGTTCATCGCCAAGATTGCTGCCATCTTCGAGAAGAACAAGTACAAGCGCATGGAGAAGTTCATGAGTTAAGTGAAGAGTGAAGAACGAAGAGTGAAGAAACAACGTTCGGCGGCCGAAGGGAAAGCCAATTCAATAGCTTTACTAATCATAAAGTTCAAAATTCAAAGTAATCATAAAGTTCAATGTTCAAAGCTCAAAGTTCAAAGTAACAATAAAGTTCAATGTTCAAAGCTCAAAGTTCAAAGTAACAATAAAGTTCAAAGTAATATGATTAAGATTCAGAATCTCAAGAAGATATATAATGGCAATACCGTACTCGATATTGATAATCTGGGTGTTGCAAATGGCGAGTTGATAGGACTCGTAGGTAATAATGGTGCGGGCAAGACCACCTTGCTCCGCCTGATTCTCGACCTGATTCAGGCAGATGATGGTTTCGTGGAAAGCAATGGACAAAAGGTGAACGAGAGTGAAACCTGGAAGGAATATACCGGCAGTTACATCGACGGCAGATTCCTCATCGACTTCCTCACCCCTGAGGAATACTTCGATTTCATCGCTGATGTCTATAACATCGACGATGAAACCCTGCAGGAGCGATTGGCGCAGTTTGAGGGCTTTATGCACGATGAAATCATGGGAACCAAGAAGTATCTCCGTGATTTCTCTCAGGGTAACCGACAGAAGATTGGCATCATTGGAGCGATGATCATCAATCCGAAGGTTCTTCTCCTGGATGAGCCATTCAACTATCTCGACCCATCTTCTCAGATGACTATCGCCCACATGATTCAGCGCATCTGCAAGGAGCAGGGCACCACGGTCATCATCTCCAGCCATAACCTCAACTTCGTTGCCGACATCTCCTCTCGTATCCTGCTGCTGGAGAAAGGCAAGCTGGTGAAGGATCTTCCGAATGCTGATGGCGCTGCCATCGCCGAACTCAACGAGTACTTCGGTATTCAGGCAGAATAGCAAACATAATTTACACATAGATAAATCTCTCTCTCTGAATCGCCAGCGAAGCAACAGAATTGCTTCCTGGCGATTCTTTTTTTTAAAATCCAGTTCTTTCACTCTGTCTGTAAAGTATGGAGCATCAACGAATGAGCCTTATTTAAATTCGAAAGAAGGCTTATTCCACTTTTTGCCTGGTAATGGCACAAAGTTGCCCTTAACTGGGGCAATATTGTGCCATTGCCAGGCATAAAATAATACGTCGGGAGATAAATTTCAATAGGACTGTTACTACGATTCGGCAGAAGCTTTCTGGTTGCAGGTGGAGTCGGTTTGCGTGAGAAAAACCCTACTCTCGATTTCACTCTTCACTCTTCACAGATTCCCCTGAAACCCCGATAAACACTGGGGTTGTGAGAGGTGAAGAGTGCTTGTTCACTCTTCACCACTCTTCACCACTCTTCACCTTATTGCAAAGTTCGGCCATCATTGATGACAGGAACTAGTCATAATAGATGATTGGGGCTGGTCATAATAGATGACCGAACCATTGTTTATTTGATGCGTTTAAAAAAATGATGAGGGTGAAGAGTGGTGAAGAGTCTGCTCAACTCTTCACCGCCATAAATGTCTCATACACAAAAGCTTACATTATGAATGTGAAGAGTGAAGAGTGTTTTTGAAAGTAGCTTCCTATGCATCGGGTGTTTGAACAATCTGTGAACTCTTCCGTCTTTTCTTTACCTTATTAATATAAATTATGCTTCAAGAAAAATGTAATTTAGCCAACTGAGGAAACAAAAAGTAGCCAACTGAGGAAACAAAATCCGGCCAACTGAGGAAATATCGAAAAAAGTGGTATCTTTGCACACGTAATCAAATATTTGAAAAGATGGTGTTTATGTTGTTCCTATCGGGTGTTTGAAAGATTAAGACAAGGCTTATTCTACTTCTTGCCTGGTAACGGTACTAAGTTGCATCAGCGTTGTGTATGAACGAAGAAAAGTTAAAATAATTAAGTTAAATTAGAAACACGGACAAATTGAATTTGTCCGGCTCTTTTGTCCGGATATTTGTAAATGGTTAAATATTAGTAACTTATAAGCTGCCGGACAAATTGTCCGGACAAATTCAATTTGTCCGTGTTATTTTTTTCTTTGCCTTTTATCTCTATGTTTTCCACTTCGGAACTCATAGACTTCGGAGCCATAAAACTATGGGATAGCTTCTTGACGGAAGCGATAGGGAAAGGACTGAAAGGGAAGCAATTGCACAATGCCATACCCCATCGCAGAATGGCTGCTACCATTTATAAGAATTATCCGCAAGGAAAGATAACTGTTACCGACTTCTTGCTGGGACAATATTACCTTTATGAGGATGCTTTAAACTCACAGGAGTGGAATATGGAAAATGACAGCACGAAGATGGTGCTCGGTCATGAATGCCAAAAGGCTACCTGCTGCTTCCGGGGAAGACAATGGACAGCCTGGTTTGCCTTGGATGTTCCTGTAAGTGACGGTCCCTGGAAATTCTGCGGACTCCCTGGCTTGATTATGGAAGTGTATGATAGGGGAAAGCAATACTATTTCTGTATCAATGGAATGCAGCAGGTTAGTGCAAAAACTATTACTTTTGGGGTACAGGACAAGGAATTCAAGCGCTTTCAGAAAACGACAAGAAAGGATTTCCTGCAATCAAAATATAAGTATCTGAAAAATCGGAATAGTATCAACGAGGCTTCAACGGGAATATCTCTGGGTGGCTCGGATGAGGCTCTGAAATATGATCTGATAGAAAAAGAATAAGTATCAACGGAAAGAGAGAACGGAATGGGTTCTCTAGAAGATAATTTATGAAGCAACTGTTTTTATATCTGTGGTTTATCTGTATGAGCACTTTGACCTATGCCCAGCAAGTCACCTTGTCGGGTAAGGTGGAAGATGCCTATACGGGCAACGGGTTGCAGGGAGTGATGGTTACCATCCGACCTGCTGCCGGCAATAGAGTCCTGAAGTTTACCAAGACACAGGCAGATGGAAGTTTCTTCGAATGGCGAAAAGTCGTATGTTGCCAATCAGCTTTCCACCGACCTGGCTTGGAATGATGTCATGATGGATATTGCCGGCTCTTATCCTAATCATCAGCAGGTCAAGATGCCGAAGTATAAAGTATCAGACAAGCTGGAACTGTTGCATCGGAGTGGTAAACGAACCTATACCTTTAACACGTATAATGCTTATATGGTGAATCCGCACTCTCTGACAGTTGACAATTCGCAGCAAACGGCTTATCAAAGCGTTCGTTCGGCAGCATTCTTCAGTCATACCAATACTTCGCTCGGCTTTTTCCTCAAGCCTTTTACCGTAATGATGAAGGTAGGCTTGCAGGTATTGAGCAGAACGATGAAGAGTCATCTGGAGGGAGTACCCGATTCCCTGGGTAATATGCGCAATCAGTTGGGCATGACCTTCTTCCGTGCCTATACATCGCCGGAGGCAGAGTATAACCAGGGTGGCTGGCATATCCGTTTCCAGATGCCCATCACCTTTACACCTTATTATTATAATGATAAGTTGATGGGAGCGAAAGAGAATACCAGCAAGACACAGGTTGCTCCTCAACTCAGCGTGAGCTATTTCCTTACAGCCCGTTTGCAGGCTACGCTCTCCGGTGGAATCGCTCAGCGGGAAGTGGATGAACAGAATTTCTATCAGGGTCTGCTGATGCGTGATTACCGTAATCTTTATACGGGTTTCGTGGATTATACCGCAGACAAGAGCAAGCATGTTTCCTTCAACATCAACTATAAGCGTCCTCTTGCTACCATCTTTGCCAATGCCTACATCCGCAAGAGCTGGTCTGACAGTCATCTTACGGTGGCTCGTGATTTTGTGGGTGATTATATCATCAACTCCTATTTCTCCAACAGCAGCAGTTCTGAAAACCTGATGGCTGGTGGAAAGGTAAGTAAGGGATTGGGATTCATGCATGGACTCGTTAGCGTAGGTTTTGATTATCTGAGGTTTGATGGCTTCCTGCGTCAGAACGATTCTCCTTCAGCCTATTCATCTGATAACTATATGTTGTCGGCAAAATGGAGTGGTCGTCCTGCGGATTGGTTCAATTTCACCTATGAACTGAACTGGGATAAGGATAAGATGGTATTGAAGAATTTGGGTTTCGATTCTTCCTCTACCAATCTTGCCCAGAATCTCACTTTCAACTTCCAGCCATTGAAGTCATGGTTCATCAAGTTGCATGGAGAGCATTATCGCAATCAGATAGCAGATCATCAGCACAAAAATCTTACTCTTGCCGATGCATCCACCAGTTATGGCTTCAGGAATGGCATGGAGTTGAGCCTGACTGCGCTTAATCTTTTCAATCAGCGCACCTACGGCTATACCGTTTATTCGGGGTTGACCCGTACGAGCAAGGAGTATCAGTTGCGAGGTAGGACAATACTGATGTCTATATTCTTTCATTTTTGATGATGGAGGCAACAGTTCTGCCGTTTCTGAAAAGAATTTCCGGTAGATTTGGTTAAATATCAAAAATTATAAATGTAATTGTAATAAGAGTTTTTATAATTTTTGTACCTTTGCACCCAAACGAAGAAAAAAGAATCAATGAGCAAAGGAAAATTAGCAAAGTTTGCGGATATGGAGCGTTTCGAGAACGTGTTCCAGTATCCATATAGTGTTGTAGATGACGTGCCTTTCGATATGAAGGGCAAGTGGCGTGAGATGTATTTCCACAATGATAATCCTATCGTGCTGGAGTTGGGATGCGGCAAGGGTGAATATACCGTGGAACTTGCCAAGCTCTATCCAGAGATGAACTTCATCGGTGTGGATATCAAGGGTGCACGAATGTGGACCGGTGCCAAGAAGGCGATAGAGGAAGGACAGAAGAACGTGGCTTTCCTCCGTACCAACATCGAGATTATCGACCGCTTCTTTGCCGAGGATGAGGTGCAGGAAATCTGGCTCACCTTCTCTGACCCTCAGATGAAGAATCCTCGCAAGCGTCTTACATCTACTTACTTCATGAACCGTTATCGCCGCTTCCTCGTGGATGGCGGTATCATCCATCTGAAGACGGATTCCAACTTCCTCTTCACCTATACTACTTATATGGTGGATGGCAACCATCTGCCTGTGCTCTTCCGCACCGAGGACCTCTATCATCAGGAGGGTATCGATGAGGAAACACGTAAGATTCTCTCTATCCAGACCTATTATGAGAGTATGTGGATAGAGCGTGGCTTGAACATCAAGTATCAGAAGTTCGCCTTGCCACGTGAGGGTGAGCTGGTGGAACCTGATATTGAGATTCCGCTGGATGATTATCGCAGTTATCGCCGTGATAAGCGAAGCTCAAAGGATACAGCGAAGTAAGTTATCGCAATATATATAAGCGTCTGCTTGATTACTTCCAGATTAAATATCAGAACTAGCCTTAGGTTAGGGATATGTATAGTATGTTATTCTCTTTCTATATCTTTTGTAAAATCCGGGAATAATCTTGTTGAATTCAAGGAAAAAAGGTGGAAATGCTTGGTGTTTCCACCTTTTTTTATTATATTTGCAGCAAGTTTTTAAAAGATTCAGTATTCTAAGTGACTGCATGAACCGGAAGAAACGACTAAAAGAACAGAAAAGTAATAACTAACTAAATAAACGACAAAATGATGAACTACAAGAAATTGGCTCTTACCGTTGCGGCAGGAGCAATGGCAACTACAATGATGGCGCAATCAGCACCTCAGTTGAATGCCAACAACATCGACGAAGTTATCAAGGCGATGACCTTGGAAGAAAAAGCCCAGATGCTGGTGGGCGGTGGTAACGATGGATTCGTGGGCAGCGGTGCTATGCTCGGACATCAGAAGAAGTTCGTGCCGGGTGCTGCGGGTATTACTGTAGCCATCCCTCGTCTCGGCATTCCTGCTACCGTACAGTGTGATGGTCCTGCCGGAGTTCATATCGATGCTCATCGCAAAGGTGACAGCCGTAGCTACTTTGCCACCGGTTTCCCTATCGGAACCTGTCTGGCTTCTACCTGGAACACCGACTTGGTACGCAAGGTGGGTGAGGCTATCGGTAACGAAACTCTGGAGTATGGCTGTGATGTTGTGCTCGGACCGGGTATGAACCTGCATCGCAATCCGCTCTGCGGCCGTAACTTTGAGTATTATTCAGAAGATCCAATCGTAACGGGTCTTATCGGAACCGCCTTTGTACAGGGTGTGCAGAGTCAGGGCGTGGGCGTGAGTGCCAAGCACTTTGCCGTAAACTCTCAGGAAACTGACCGTACCAAGGTGGATGAGCGATTGAGCCAGCGTGCTCTCCGTGAGTTGTATCTGAAGGGTTTCGAGATGATGGTTCGCAAGAGTAATCCTTGGACTATCATGTCTGCCTATAATAAGATTAACGGTGTTTATGCCCAGGGCAACAAGGGGCTCCTTACTGATATTCTCCGCAACGATTGGGGATATAAGGGAATCGTGGAGACCGACTGGATAGGTAAGCGTGCCGACCTTCCTCTGGAACAGGAAGTTGAGGCTGGCAACGACCTGATGATGCCAGGTTATCCAGCACAGGTGCAGGATATTGTTGATGCCGTAAAGAATGGCAAGCTGGATATCAAGGATGTGGACCGCAATGTTCGCCGTATGCTCGAATATATCGTGAAGACTCCTCGATTCAAGGGATATAAATATAGTGGTGAGCCAGACTTGAAGGCTCATGCAGCTATCACCCGTCAGAGTTCTACCGAGGGTATGGTGCTCCTGAAGAATGATGCAGCTCTTCCTATCCAGGGCTTGAAGACCGTGGCACTCTTCGGTGTCAACTCTTACGACTTCATGTCGGGTGGTCTTGGTAGTGGAGCCGTTAATGTAGGCTATTCTGTAGATATGGTTACCGGTTTGAAGAATATCGGTGTGGCAACTACTCCTCAGCTTACGGAAATCTATCAGAATTATGTGAAGTATGCCAAGGCTAAGTTGAAGGCAGACAAGAATCCGATGATGTGGTTCCTGGATCAGGGTCAGCCAAAGCTCGATGAAATCGAGATTACTGAGCGCTGTGTAGCTGGTGAGGAGCCAAAGGCAGATGCTGCCATCATCACCATCGGCCGTCAGGCAGGTGAGGGAATGGATCGCCAGATCAATGGTGAGTTCAACCTCAGTCAGATAGAGCAGGATATGATTTTCCGTGTATCTGATGCTTTCCATGCCAAGGGCAAGAAGGTGATTGTCATCATCAACTCTGGTTCTGTGATGGAGACAGCCAGTTGGAGAGACCGTGTGGATGCTATTCTCGTAGCTTGGCAGCCAGGTATCGAGGGTGGTAACTCTGTAGCTGATATCCTGACCGGTAAGGTGAATCCATCGGGTAAGTTGACCATGACCTGGCCTATCGCTGCTACCGATCATCCATCTACTGCCAACTTCGCCAAGGATTACGATATGTACACCTACAAGAACCTGCTGGATTGGAGCAAGGGTAATATCAAGGGTTACGATTATAGCAACCACGAGGAGGATATCTATGTAGGCTACCGCTACTTCGACACCTTTAAGAAGAATGTGGCTTATCCATTCGGTTATGGTTTGAGCTATACTACCTTCGAGTTTGGCAAGCCATCTGTCAAGGCAAAGGGCAACAATATTGAGGTTAGCGTAACCATCAAGAATACCGGTAAGGTTGCCGGCAAGGAAGTTGCTGAGGTTTATGTTACCGCTCCTAAGGGCGCTTACGAGAAGCCAGCCAAGGAACTCAAGACCTTCGGCAAGACCAAGTTGCTGAATCCAGGTGAGAGCCAGACTTTGAAGATGACACTTGAAAAGCGCGATCTTGCTAGCTTCGATGAGGCCAACAGCCAGTGGAAGGTAGATGCAGGTAACTATCTCTTCAAGGTAGGTAGTGATGTAGAGAACATCAAGGGTACTGCTACATTGAAGGTGGCAGAATACACCGAGAAGACAAGCAATGCCTGCGCTCCTAAGGTTCAGTTGAACTATCTGAAGCAGAAGTAGTCTATGTAAATAATATTCTAGAAAGAGATAATCTAGAAGAAACTCCCGGAAAATGGGGGAAGAAGAGATTGAAAATCTTCCCTTAAGAGATATTTTTCACCTCATTTGGTCTGTAAAGTTATTTCTTTATGAATTTCGCAGCACCTATTTTCCTATCCTCAAAAGCAAAGAACTCCTGTCTCTTTTCAGGGATGGGAGTTCTTGTTTAGAAGGAATACTGGGCGGAAATCATCAGTTCGCGAGGGCGAAGATGATAGCTGTCGGTCAATGTACTGATGCCGCTATAGATGGTTTCCATATAGTTCTTCTTGTTGAAAAGGTTTCGAAGCTCTGCTGAAAGGCGGAGCTTTTTCATTCTCCATACTGCCGAGGCATCGCCAAGGAGGGTGTTAAGGTGGCTGCCCTCTTGCAGCTCATTGTGATAATGTACGAGCGAGAAGGAGAGGTCCACATGGCTGATGGTAGCGGTGGCAGATACGCTTTGACGCCAATTAAATAACGATGACTTCGCCATTTTTTGACGTTTCGAGTTGTAAAAAGAGAATTCTCCCTCATAGCTAAAGGCACACCAGGACGGCGAGAAGTGGATGCTAGGCTTCACTGTATAGTTGTCCGCGGTGTAGCTGATGGCTTTGCCGCTGCTGTATTGCTCACCCTTGCTGTAGTTGTAACTGCCCTCCAGGCGGGTCTTCAGATGAAGGTCGTAGAAACCCTTGGAGATATAGAGTGATGCCCCTAGATTGTTGCTCTTGCTGTCCTGCTTATATAATGAGGTATAGTATTTGCCATCCTCGATGCGTAGGTCGGATGCCGTGTTCATCCAGTTTTTGCTGGCATTGATCGATGCGCTGAAGAAGATTTCCTTGATAGGGCGCTTGTAGTCGTAACTCAACTTGCCATAAAGAGAGCGAGTTATCGGAATGATGTCGCTCGAAGTGTACCAAGAGCGATAACTTTTGCGATATTGCTTCATGGCGTAGTTGGTAGCATTGCCTGTTCCGGTACTGTATCCTGTGTAGATAGTCAACTCTCTACGGAAATCCAATTTCTTATATAAGTAAAGGTAGGGTGATATGGTAAGTAGAGTTTTCTGTGGATAGGTGAAGCGTTCCCAGATGAAATCGGGAGAGAACGACATACGGAACGTCTCGGTCTTGTATTGCCAGTAAGGGGTGAACTTCCCTGTGATGTTAAGGCTGTTTTGACCGATTTTATCGTGACTGTTTTCGATGAATCCGTTGTTTTTGCCGATTTCATCGCTTCTTTTCTGATATTTCGCATAGATGTTGTTGAGTTCTATACTCATTCTATATTCCTGTGTCCAGTGGAAGCGGTTCCTCATCCACTGTAAGGCGTGGGCTGTATGCCAAAGGTTGGTGCGGATGCGATTCCGCTCGTCGTTAACGTAGAGGTCCGCCACACCATGGTGATAGTCGGCAGTGCTACGCCAAGAGAGTTGACTTTTCTTGAAGACGAAGAGGCGGTAGATACTTGCCGAGAGGTCGAGCTTTGGGATGCGGACACGTTGGGTAAGCGTGTCGTTGATGTTTGACAAACCGTCGCTTTGTGCTGTGCTGAGGCTGATGCTCTCGTTGCCATAATGCTCAGTCTTGTTTACCTTGTTCTCCCATTGCAGATTGAAGGCATCGCTGATTATCGTCTTGTGGTTGTGCTCCGTGGTAACTGTGGGAGCTTCGCCGCCGAGGTCATAGATACTCATGTTCTCTCGTTCTTGTCTGGTTACCGTACGAAGATAGTTGGCTTCTATGCGAGTCTCAGCATCGTCCTTGTTCTTCTTGATATGGTTGATGGAGTATTTTTGCGAGGTGTTGAAGCGCAGGCGTTCTTCGTCGATAGGAGCGTCAAGCGATGGTACTGATATCCATGATGGAAGGGAGGCTGGAGCCAGACGGTTGCTGTAAGATGCGAGTTGGTTAAGTGCATAGCCGAGATTTTTACCTGTTCTGTCGTATTCTGCATCATACATCATCTGTTTCTTCTTGCCAATTTGCATGATATTGATGCTTCCGCCTACGTGGGTAGGACTCCCAACCAGCAGATAGGGCTTTATGGTAGGCAACAGTTTGTCTCTGGCACTATCCTTCAGAGCGATATTCATTGCGATATTATCCGTAAAGGTCTTGTTCTGAAGTGCCTTGATAGGTTGGTCATGCTCGATGACTTCAGCCTTTTTCACATCTTTCGCCTTGATGTTCTCCTCTAGTTGGTTATATTTGCCACCGGTCAGGTCGAGACCTTCCACGGTGAATCTATTGATAGGTTTACCATTGTAGTTGATACGGCCATTCTTCTCTATATCCACGCCTGGCAGCTTTTTCAATACATCCTTCAGACTGTTGTCTCGTTCGTTGGTAAAGCGGGTGAGGTCGAAAGATATGGTATCCCGCCCTGTGATGCGAGAGCCTTTTACTTGTACTTCCTTCAAGACAAAAGCTGTTGAAGCCATACTGATAATGGTTTCTTTTCCCGATGAAATCGATGTTTTTGTCTTTTTATACCCCATAAACGTGGCCTGCAGTTTGTCGTTGGCTTGCTTTTCGGTGATAGGGAGCACGAAGGTTCCGTCCTCCTTTGTTCTTGTAAACTTCAAGGGCTTTCCATTGCGGAGCAGCGTGATGGAGACGTTGGCTAGACGGTTATGGGTCAATGAATCTTCTACATAACCATGAATCCCGCTAGCAGTGTTGTCGTCATCGAGTAAGATAGGAGTGTTTCTCTTGCTCTGCATCGCTATTGGGATGCAGAACAAGAGAAAGAAAGCGATAAAACTGATAATTATTCTCTTCATTTATTATTGAAGTTCAATCGGATTGAAGACATTCTTCTTATTCATGAATTTCTTCATGTCAATAGGGTTGCCCTTTTCGTCCTGTATTTTTATGTTCTTGATGTTTAATGTTTCCAACACCATTCCAGGCGTAAACTTCTCTTTGAATTCTCTGAGGTCTTTTTGGCTGATCTCTTCTCTCTTAGCCTTGGGGAACGTGATAGGTGTTGGTGCTGTCAACGTACTCATGCCGATGGCTGTGAATGAATATTCTTTGTTTTCATCGTATGCTTTCAGTGTCAAGCCCGGCAGTCCAATCAGCTTCCAAGGACCTTCTGGCAAAGGAATGTCTTCGGCGTACCATGCATACCAAGTCCTTCCCTTGAAGTTGGTCTTGGCTAGTTGGCAATGATAGCCGATGATGGTTGTTGCGCTGTCGGGGATGAGTTGCCAGTCGGGTGTCTCCACGTTCTCTGTGCATTTATAATCTGTAGTGCCGACAGATTCCAATTGGATGGATTTGCCAGTAGATGGATAGTTCTTGTAGTAGGAGAACGGGAATCTTCCACCTTTAGGTAAATCTGAGAAGTCGAAATTGCCAGTCTTGGCTTTTTCGTCCATGAGTGAATCCTTTACCTGTTTCGTTCTGTCATAGAAGCTGGTCGCCTTTTCACCAATGTCGAGGCGCATCTCGCTATCCGTGTAGATGAAGGGTTTGATGGAAGGATTGTTCACCCATTTCCCCTCATAGGTAATGCGATACTTGGCGTTGTCGATGTTCTCGACTTCCTCCTTACTGTTTCCCGATATAGAGCGCACAGTGACTTTTGTGACTTGTGCTTTTGTTGCAGCACTTCCCATAAAGAGCAAGGTTGCTAAAGCTAAGATGATTTTCTTCATAATTCTGCCTTTATCTGTTAATCTGCTTGCAAAGTTACACTTTTTGTGGCACTCTGCAAAAAAAATGTAGCTATTTATAGCTTTTTAATAGACGATAAAACTAGAGAAGAGTAAACTAAAAAGTTATCCCTATCGCTCGATTGGATTGAAGACACGTTTCCTTGCTTTTGGTTTGATAGGTTTTCCATTCTCATCTGTCCACTTTTCATCTCTTAGCATCTCGCTTCCATCGTCTCTCAACTTGATTTTGGTGAGGTCAGACTGGGAAACTTTCTCTGCCTCTTCGGGCTTGGCGTATTTGAGAGTCTCCTTGCCTTTCAGGTCTTCCAGCCCGATGGCGTTGAGATAGAATTGTTGCTGTGCATCGTAGGCACGGAGTATGAGACCAGGCAGACCGCAGAGCTTCCAAGGACCTTCTGACACAGGGATATCCTCAGCATACCAAGCTAACCAAGTTCTTCCCTTGAAGTTGGTCTTGGCGAGTTGGCAATGATAGCCGATGATGGTTGTAGTGCTGTCTGGGATGAGTTGCCAATCGGGAGTCTCGGCCTTTTCGATGCAGTGATAGGTTCTCAAAGCCCACGATTCCTGAAATAGGGTCTGACCGTTCTTTGGGTAGTTCTTGAGGAATTCAAAGTCCATGCATTTTACCGGTTCGGCTTTTCTTAGGTCAATGACACAGCCTGAAAACATCATTTGTAAGACTTGCTTTTTCCATTGCTCCTTGGACTGGTTATAGAAGTGAGTGATGTTGCTACCGATGTCGAGTCGCATCTGTGCCTTGCGATAGATATACGACCTCAGTTCGGGCTAACGAGCTCTATCTAAAGGCTTTATAATGTTTTTATATAA
>ERZ809407.247-NODE-247-length-60837-cov-20.473495_pt1 | contig 60837 bp, 52 predicted proteins | sample MGYA00520792_ERZ809407 | MGnify/ENA primary metagenome ERZ809407 (study PRJEB31576, sample SAMEA3212665) | Homo sapiens | biome: human-gut; feature: human gut; material: fecal | place: Sweden | collected 2012 ...
TGCTCTAATCCCACATATATTATTGGATGAAGGTTGGCTGCGATTTATTCTTGTAGTATTATCTTCTATAATTTCAATAGTGATTTTTTCATTCGTATTTGTTTTTACCAAAGGTGAAAAAGAAAAAATAAGAGCTTTTATAAAAGCTAAAGTCAAAATCTTAAGATAGTTTTTTATCTACATAATATATTTATAATTATATAATAAAAAATAATAATATGTTAAACGGTTTAATGATTGTCAATCCTAACATAAATGGATTGGTGAATATTGGCGATTATGTGCAAGCTCTAGCTGCTCGTCAGTATTTTGATAATATAGGTGTTTATCTTGATAGAGATAAAGATTTTGCCTTATATCAAGGTGAGGATGTAAAGATTATAATGAATGGATGGTATATGGATAATCCCGAAAACTTTCCTCCATCAGAAAAAATCCACCCTTTGTTTATTGCTGTTCATATAAATAGCTATGGACTTCCTGGAATGTTGCGTCCGGAATGTGTTGAATATTTTAAAAAACATCAACCTATAGGCTGCCGTGATAAGCATACAGTTAGACTTTTAGAATCTAAAGGTGTAGAGGCTTACTTTTCTGGTTGTTTGACTTTAACTCTTGGTAGAAAGTATAAATTTGATGGGGAGCGTGAAGGTATATATATCGTTGAACCTACATTTTCAACGCATGATTTTTCTAAAAGACCATTGTTGATAATGAAGAGCCTTATCTCTTTGTTATTTAATTTTGCATCAATTAAAAAGATTGCTCAGAAGAAAGGAGACTGCTCTGTACGCTCTCTGTTACATAATGCGATATATTTTAAGGAATATGCAAAAGTTTTCGACAGACAGATACTTCTTGACGCTGAATATATATATCAATGTAATGAGAATTATGCCAGAATGACTATAGATGAAAGATTGGCTTCTGCGGAAAGTTTAATAAAAAAATATGCAAAGGCCAAATTGGTTATAACATCACGCATACATTGTGCTCTTCCGTGTTTGGGCTTGGAAACACCTGTCATATACACGTTGAAGGATAATGACTCGAAAATGTCAACAGAGCGATTTGAAGGTTTAGTAGATCTTTTTAATACAGTTACTTGGCGTGGTGATTCTTTAGTAAAATTAGGCAGTAAGATAACGCTATGCAATATTCCGAGAAATAAAGAGTCTTGGAGAACTATAGCACATGCCCTGATTGAAAAATGTGAAAAATTTACAAGATAAATGTCTAAACTATATGTATGTAATTTTGCTGATGAGACTTATGCTTTGCAGCAAAAGAATAATACCCAATCAGCTTATCAACAAGGAAAAGCAGACAACGTCTATGAATATCATCCTGAAGATTTAGCAGAATTAAAAATAAAATATCCTGATCATTTCAGTATAAATCGAGGTTATGGACTTTGGTTTTGGAAGCCTTATTTGATATTAAAGACGATGGAGCAGATGTCTGATGGAGATTATTTGTTTTATTGTGATTCTGGTAGCGTTTTTATAGATGATATCCATAAATTAATTCCTGACTTAGAGCAATCGGAGCATGATATTATGCTCTTTGAGCAGCCGTTGTTGAATAGATGCTTTACAAAGAAAGAAACCTTCTTCATAATGGACTGCCAAGATTTTTCTGGAAATCAATTGATTGCAGCTTTTGTGTTTTTAAAAAAATCACACGAGAGTATTTCTTACATGCAGTCTTGGTTTAATGAAATGTTGGATATTCGGGTGTTGAGCCCTCAAAAGTTTTTGTCTGATATAAAGGAAGATAAATGCTTTATTGCTCATAGAGAAGATCAAAGTGTTTTAACGATTTTGAGAAAACGATGGAAAATTCAACCATTTAGAGATCCTTCAGATTTAGGCCTTTTTCCTTGGGGGTATTTACGTGCTGGCGGATATCATAGAAATAATTATACTAATTCTCATTATCCCGTCATTCTTTTGCATGTTCGTAAGAATAATCCTGTGGAATATGAGCGCTTTTATCGCAAGGCAGTTTGTTTGCATAAACTTGGAGTGAACAATGAAATTACTGCACGTATAGAATTGCTTCCTATGTATTTGAGACATTGGGGCAGATTGATAGCTAATAAGGTCGGTTTAGGGAAGGTTCTGGACAAACTATTGCGTAAGAATAGAAAGTAAAAAGTGTAGATTGTTTGGGTTTGATGCGTTTATGATTATTGCAGCCCTTTTAGTCATTTGCCAGCATATTCAAACAAAATCCTGGGGATGCTATTATTCGTCCAATATCTCGTATTGCTTTTTTTATTTTTCTGGTTAGTGGGTATTTCTTATATGATGAAAAAGCAGAATTAATAAGGAGTAAATGTTTTAAGAGTATAAAAAACTTGTTTGCTTGCCCTTCTTTTAATTATGAATGTGATTAATAATATGAAATTTATCCTCTGTCAATGGTGTAGAGGTATAATATTATAAGCAATGATACCAAAAATAATACATTATTGCTGGTTTGGCAAATCTCCAAAGCCAGCATCAGTTTTGAAATGTATCGAAACTTGGAAGAAAAATCTGCCCGAATATAAGATAATAGAGTGGAATGAGTCCAACTTTGATTTTCGTAAATGGAAATTTTGCAGAGAGGCTTATGCTGTAAAGAAATATGCTTTTGTGGCAGATGTGTGTAGAATGTATGCCCTATCCAATTATGGGGGGATATATCTTGATACAGATATTGAAGTAATTAAAAGTTTTAACCCATTCCTTCAGCATCAATCTTTTATCGGAGAGGAGCGTCTACATACTATTGGCTCTGGGGTCATCGGGGCTGAACCCCATACGACTTGGATTTGTGAGTTTTTGGAAATGTATAAGTCTATGAAATTTATCAAGTATAATGGCCGACTGTTGGATTATCCAAATACTATGTATCTCACGAACTTTCTCCATGAGAGAAGTCAAGACTTACCAACAATATATCCCATGGAATTTTTCTGTGCAAAAGACTATGAGACAAAAAAAGTTCTTGTTACTGACAATACTTTTTGCATACATCATTATGCAGCTTCTTGGTTTGATAAATTGACGCTTATAGGAAGACTACATCATTTGTGTAGTAAAATATTAGCAATTTTTATATGAATATTTATGTTATGTTAAAAATCAATATATTTCATCCCTTAAAAATGCAGTGGTATGAATTGCAGATGAGGATGTTTGGGGCATGGAATTTCTTTTTGAAACAGCAAAAAAGTAATGAGAGCCTTTTGCTGAGAAATAAATATAATGAGAAAACTGCATCGTCCGTTCCGAACAAAGTGATTTTTACTTGCAATGGCTTAGGTTGGTCAGGCGGTTTGGCTGATAGGTTCAGAGGCATTGTTGCTATTTATGATTGGTGCAAGAGACACAATAGGGATTTTTCTATTAATTTTTGTGATCCATTTCTGTTGCAAGATTATTTGCAACCAAACGACTACAATTGGTTACCGCCTGAAATCTCTTATGATGATACAAAGAGCATTCCGAAAGTATGTATGCTTGAACCAAGGACGTGTAATCGAAAGGAAGTGGTGGATAATCAAGAAACATTGATAGAAGATTGGTGTAACGATAATTTGTTAGATAAAAGTAAACAGATACATGTTTACACTAACCAATATAGATGGAGTTGCAATTTCTCTCAACTTTTCAATGAACTGTTCAAACCTTGTGATAGGTTACAAAAAGAGATTAATTATCACCTATTCCAAATCAATGGTAGCTATATTTCAATTTCATTCCGCTTTACAACCTTGCTTGGAGATTTTACAGACTGTACAGGTAAGCCTCTTCCCTTGAATAAAAGAAAAAAACTGATAGAAGACAGTTTGGAAGCAATAGGCGAAATAGTAAAGAAAGCCCCAAAACATGATAAGATTTTAGTTACGGCTGATAGCAGTACATTCTTGGAACATGTGAAGGACATGGAAAATGTCTATATCATTCCTGGAAAGATAGGCCATATTGACTATGATCATGGTGATGATGTAAACATGAAAACGTTCCTAGATTTCTTTATGATTAGCAAGGCAGAGGCTGTTTATTTGGCAAAGGGTCCGGGAATGTATAATAGTGCGTTTGCTAAGACGGCAGCGATGGTAAATGACAAACCATTTGGAGTGTATGAATACTAAAATATCAATTTTAGTTCCTGTATATAATGTAGAGAAATACCTGCTACGTTGTATTGAATCTGTATTATCTCAAGACTATACGGATTTTGAGTTGATATTGGTGGATGATGGGAGTCCTGATAGGTGTCCACAGATTTGTGATGAATATGCAAAGAGAGATAGCCGTATAAAGGTTATTCATAAGAAAAATGGGGGGCTGGTATCTGCACGGCAAGCAGGCTTCCTCTTGGCAAAGGGAAAGTATATTCTTCATCTTGATTCTGATGATTGGCTTATGTCTCATGCTATAACTACATTATATAATTATGCAGAGCAGGGGGATTACGATATTGTTAGAGGCTGTAATCGTAGAGTGTATGACGATGGAAGCTATACTATAGAGCGAGGAAGCTTTTATAAAGGAAAGGTAACTGGTAGCGAGCAGTATTTGGAGAAAGTAATAACGGCAGATTTTGAAACTTATCTTTGGGGCGCACTTTATAGAAGGGAGCTTTTCACAAAGGAAGTTTTTGAACCGATGCTTCGTATCTCAACGGGTGAAGACTGGCTCACAAATATTGCTATTGGCAAGAACGTGAGAAAGATTCTTTGCGTAGAAGATGTTGTATATAACTATTACATCAATAGCAATAGCATGATGCAACAACAGGTGTGCTCCTTAGAGTATGCTGATAGAGTGAAAGACATTTTGGAGTTGTTGACAGCAGATGCATCTGATTATATTAAACATCTGGTGAAATGTAATAGAATTGCAGCTTACATTAATTGCCTGTTTGTTCCTGAATTGCCTTTCAGTTGGAAGCATTATAAATCTGTTAGAAAAGAATTGAAACTCGCAAATAATGAGAGTGATGTAGAAAAAATAATGGATAATAAGTTCCTTAGATTTATATATATTCCTCTCTTTTATTTCCTGTATTCTCGTTTATATTGTTTCTTATTCAAGTGTATAAAGTTGAAGTTCCATAAGAGAAAGGTTTTAAAATGAAAAGTAAATTCAGACGAGCAATAGGTTTACCTTTTTGGCTTATGAAAAAATGGTTTAGAAAGTGTAAATACGAGTATTGGTTGGATGACTTAAATAAAGAATGGCGGAAGAAAAACACTCATAATGATGTTTATCTGAAAGCACCATTTCCGGACAATTCATTGATAGACATTGTTTCTGTCGGTAATCTTTCCTCAGGTATTGTCAATGTGAATTATTACAAGACAGGAGACGAACATCTTTCAATCGGTAATTTGTGTTCCATAGCCACAGATTCAAAATTTATTCTAGGAGGAGAGCATCATCAAAATTGTTTGTCTACAATTATTGAAGCTTTGCCAGGCTTTAGTAAAGGACATATTGTTGTGGACGATGATGTTTGGATTGGTTCTGGATCAACGATTATGAGTGGTGTACATATCGGACAAGGGTGCATTGTTGCTGCTGGTTCTTTAGTCACGAAAGATACCCCCCCATATACAATAGTTGGTGGGGTGCCAGCTAAAGTCATTGGTAGGCGTTTTGCAGAGAGTATTGCAAATAAATTACTTTCGATAAATTTAAATAAAATAACTAAAGATAATTTCAAAGACTATAAGGAATTACTGAAAATTCCATTGAATGAGAATAATGTTGATGAAATTGTCGCTAAAATAAATGAATTATGAATAGTTCTCCGTTCTTTAGTGTAATAATACCGAATTACAACCATGCTCCATATCTGCATGAGAGGATTGATTCGGTGCTTAACCAGACATTTAAAGATTTTGAAGTCATTCTTTTGGATGATAAAAGTCAAGATGATAGTTGTGAGATTTTACGCTCTTATGAAAATAATCCTCATGTTGCGCATGTTGTACTGAATGATCAGAATAGCGGAAGTACATTTAAACAATGGCACAAAGGTTTTGATTTGGCAAGAGGTATATATATATGGATAGCAGAAAGCGATGATTTTGCGGATAAACGTTTTCTTCAAGTGGCATACGATATTATACAAAAAGAAGATAATGTAACTCTGGCGTATTTTAAAAGTAATATTGTTAATTCCGATAGTAAGATAACGCATCGTCATGAACCCGCTTCTGGGGGGGCGTATTCTGTATGGCAAGGTAATATGTTTATCAAAGAAAACATGCTAAGAGGTAATTCTATTGTTAATGCTTCATCTGCAGTCTTTAGAAAGTCTTCTATTCCGAAAGACGATTCCTACACAAAGTACAAATATTGTGGCGATTGGCTATTTTGGAGTATGATGGCAAGTGCAGGAAACGTGGTACGTATAAATGAATATTACAACTATTTCAGAATGCATCAAGTGAAGGTAACTCCTAACGCTATGGCAGGAGGACTTTCTTATATAGAAGGTAGTCAAATTCTTCCAATGTTGTCTCATCTTGCAGGACTTTCTGGTATTAAGAGATTGCAGATAGAATCGCTGAGGTTTTGTGATATGCTGATGGATATTTATATTCCTTCAGCGAATAAAAAATCTATTAGTAAGAAGATACAAGTAAGTAATCCTCTTGTAAAGACAATCGGAGAACTATTGTATTTCTTGAAAAGAATAAGACGGAAATGAATATTTTATTTGTTACTCGGTTTTATCCTGATTCTAGGATAGGAGGGATAGAACGTGTTACAGGACTTCTTGCGAAGTTTTTTCATGAACATGATTCGCAGGTATATTGCTTGCATTTTGAGAAGTCTGATTTTGATGGTAGTTTAGGAAATGTGATTCATGCTTGTCATCTAAACGATTTGTATGACAAGATTTGGATAAAGGAATTTCTTATTAAGAATAATATCAATGTGGTAATCAATCAAAGTCACTTCTTTTATTCTCCTTTCTTATCATCTGTAGTGCATGAGATTGGCGCAAAACTTATAACTTGCTGTCACTCTTCTACAAGCATGAAGACCATAAGCAAAGGGGATGCAATAAAGCAGAGTCATGGAGTGAAGCGTATTTTGCTAACCTTTACATATCCCTTGTTCAAGTTTGTTAGTGAGAGAAAACTAAAAAGAAAACATCTTAGAAGTTTTATATGCTCTGACAAAACAATATTATTGTCAAAGTCCATTAAGGAAGAGTATGCTCATAAACTAGGTATAGAATATGATGATTCTCGCTTGGAATATATCTCTAACCCTTTGTCTTTTGATAGTATAATATCAGATAATGAGTTGGCTAAAAAGGATAATATTGTATTGGTTGTTGCAAGACTCTATGAACCACAGAAACGCTTGTCTTTGCTTTTCAAGATATGGAAGCAGGTGCAACGAGAGGATTGGAGGCTGGTGATTGTGGGTGATGGTGAAGATAGAGATATGTATGAGAATATGGTAAGGGAACATGATCTGAAGAATGTCTCCTTTGAAGGTGTACAGCAGCCACAGCCATATTATCGCAAGGCGAAGATCTTTGCAATGACTTCCTCTTGGGAGGGATTACCTATGACAATCATTGAATCTTTTCAAATGGGGGTTGTTCCTGTGGTTATGGACAGTTTCCCTGCCGCAAAAGATATGATTGTGGATGGAGAAAATGGATGTTTAGTGGATGATTGTGATACGTTTGCTTTTGCAAAAGAATTGCATGAGTTGATGATGGCAGATGATAAATTGCAAGCTATTGCATTAGGGGCTATTGCTTCATCTAATCGGTATGAAATCGGGGAAATTGGTGCAGAATGGATGAAAATATTATTAGAGTATGATAAGCGATAAATATAATTTGATAAAAACTTTTAAGTTAGCGGGAAACTCTGGCTATATATTGTTAGGCTATTTTGTTGTACAGATAGTTTTTGCACGTCAAAAGGCAGATATGTCTGCTGTTGATGGCTCGGCAATGATATTTGCTCTTTATGCGTTGTTTTGTTTGTATTATGGTTGGAGAGATTTTCACAAGGATAAAGCATCGAAGTTCTTTTTTAGTAACCTATTTAAGAAAACTCCAATCTTTTGGTTTGCACTATATACTGCATGGTGTTTGGCTTCAGCTTTGTGGAGCCCAAATCTATCTTTATCTGCATTTAGGGCTATTGAGTGTTTAGGAATGATGATAATGATAGCTTCTGTTTTTAAGAACTTAGTACTAAAATGTTCTTATAATCAGATGATGCTATGGTGTGTATCTTATTGTTTCTTGAATGTGTTGTTGACATTCGTAGCTGGTATGCGTGCTGGTTTGGATGTTGCTTTGTATAATTGTCAGTTTCCATCTACAATATTTTTTTATATAGCTTTCTTTTTTGCTCCAAAAAAATATATCAAATATCCAATGATGCTTGTTGCATTAGCATGTAAATCTGTTACTGGATATATGGGAATGACATTAGGTATGTGTTCTCTGATGTTTGGAAAGGCTAAGTATCGTATTCTTGGCTTATTGTTGTTTTGTGGTATTGGTGTAGCTGTTGCAACAATAGGTTTGGACAATTTATTGAATAATACCATCTTTGCTTCAAAAGGTGGTGCTATGGTGGATGGTAAATTTGATGAGGGCAAATCTTCTGGAAGAGATGTTATTTGGGAAGCTGCAGTTGATGAAATGAATAGAGAGGGAAAGCAATTATATGGCGTAGGCTTTGTGGCTGGTGAAACCGAATTTGCCCATCAGGTTATTGGAGGGCAAGTAATAGGTATGCACAATGGATTTCTTTCAGCTTACATTGGTACTGGTTATATAGGATTATTTTTGTTCTCATTATTTATGTTAGGGATGCTTAAAATTACCATAAGAAACGGAATTGATACAACATACAAACCTGTTATGATAGCGTGTATGATAGCTGTATTTATACATACAGTTGGAAATCCAGGTTTGGGATTCCGTGTTTATGGTACATGGATGCCAGCAATGTTTATAGTACAAATGGTGATTGCCTTAAATTTTAAAAGTAAGTATTTATGAGAGATGAGTTAAGTATTGAAAAACTGAAACAAGTTATTTATAACGAATTGAAAGAACTTGAATGTTGCAAATACGCTTTGTTTGATCTTCCATACCATACAAATATTGGAGATGGACTGATTTGGGAAGGCGAAAGATGCTTTCTTGATGATATCGGGGCAAAGTGTTTACATAGCTCTTCAAATTTTACTTGTGATTTTCCTAAATTAACAGATGATGTTTTTGTCTTGATTCATGGAGGAGGCAATGTGGGTGATTTGTATAGGGAGCATTTTGATTTTCATAAAAAGGTAATAGCTCAATATCCTAAACAACGTATACTTTTTTTCCCTCAAACCATTTTCTATAAAGACGAAAGGATCTTGAAAGAAGATATGGAATTTATTGGAAGACATGGAAACGTAACATTGTGTGTACGTGACAGAAGGAGCTATGACTTGGTTACTAAATATTTTTCGGGGGGGGTAAAACTTGTACCAGACATGGCTTTTTGTATTCCTAAGAAGCGTGTGGATATCCCGATAGGTAGTAAAACTTTAGCTATAATCAGAAAAGACGGAGAACTTGACGATAAGTCAAGTGATTTTTTTGCAAATATAGTTGCAGATAAGAAGGATTGGCCTACATTCTATCGTCGTCCTTTCGATGGTACTTTTGTTTATAAGTCTTTGGCAAAATTAGCACATTGGCAAGTTTGGGGATTTAAAACTATTTTAAATGTTTATTGCAGAAAATACTTTTCCGTTAATCTTTTAAGAATTGGTCTAAGTTTTTTTACTCCTTATAAAGAAATATATACAACTAGACTACATGGATGTATTCTTGGAATTTTAACAGGAAGAAAGATATTTCTGTTAGACAATAGCTATGGCAAAAATTCATCCTTCTATGAAACCTGGTTAAAAGAGTTTGAAGGAGTAGATTATATTAAATTATGATACGAGTATTTCATGTTATAACTCATCTGGATATGGGTGGAGCAGAGAAAGTGGCATTTAATATTGCCAAATCCAAGACAGATGGCTTTGAATATCATATTGTTGAGGTAGAAAGAGCAAGTGGGGGATATTCTGATTCTCTTATTAATAAGCTCAAATCAGATGGAATTTTGTTGCATCGTTCGTGGATTAGCAATGGTAAATTATCAATAATCCTGTTTTGGATAAAGTTTCTCTTCCTTGTCTTGCGCAGGAAACCCAATGTGATTCATTCACATACGGAAAAACCTGATCTATCAATATATATATGGTATAGATTATTTGGTTGGGCTTTTCCTAATATTAAGTTTGTAAGGACTATACATAATACTCAATTGTGGAATAACTGGAATAGTATAGGCAGAAAGGTTGAGGATTTTTTTAAAGTAAAGGATAGTAACATTGCTATTTCTGAGAGTACCCAATCATGTTATGTAGAAAACTTTGGAGGTAATGTTCCCCCTATTATATATAATGGGTTAGAAGAACAAAAACAAAAAGATTTTATTGGGCTAAACCATTCCAAAATAAATGTTTTGTTTGCAGGAAGATTGGAGCATCAGAAAGGAGTTGATATTATGGTTAATATTTTTAAACATTATACGAATGATGACAGGTTTTGTTTTTATATAATTGGCTCAGGGAGTTTAGAGAATTTTGTTATAGATTCTATAGGTAATTCTAAAAATGTGAAGATAATTGATAAGGTGTTTAATTTGTCTTCATATATGGGTTCATTTGATTACCTTTTTATGCCAAGTATTCACGAAGGACTTGCTTTAATGTCTATTGAGGCTTCGTTGGCAAAAACACCTACGATTATTAATAAATGTCCTGGTCTAAAAGATACTTTGCCTTCTAATTGGCCATTAGCTGTTATGGATAATGACAATTCTGATTATTATATGATATTTGAAAAATTACCAACTCTTGATAAACAAGAATTGGGAGAAGTTGCATATAGATTTGCAAAAAATAATTTTGATATTAGGGTTATGCAATTAGCATACGAAAAGAAGTATAGAACTATTTGTTAATTTATTGATTTTGAACGAATAATGAAAGTATTATATTGTAATCCCTCTTTTTGGGAATATCGCTTGCCGTTTTATAAAGAATTAAATAAGTTATTCAAGGGTGACTTTCATATACTTTATTCTACAAAAAGATTTTCTAAATGGGGGCACGACTCTTTTCTAGAAAGAGTAAAAAACGAGATGGGAGATAACGCCCATGAGTATAATCATGAACCAATGCTTGACTTTAGAAAGAAACAAGTGCCTATACCTTTAGGCTTATGGAAACAGATAGCAATGATTAATCCCGACGTGCTAATCACGGAGGGATTCTTCCAATGGACACCTTTAGTACAACTATATGGTTGGATACATCATATTCCTGTATTTATGGGATACGAGAGGACAATGTACACAGAAAGAAACAACTCTAAATTAAAGACTTGGATAAGAAAGATTCAAGATAAGTTTATAAAAGGATATCTTGTGAACGGATCTGAGACTAAAAAGTATTTAGAGAGTATTGGTGTGGCTTCAGAAAAGATTCATATTGGCGGTATGTCGGCTGATAGTGAAGGACTCCGAAAAGCTATTGCAGCTTTTCCTGAAGAAGATAAGAAAGCATTTAGGGCGCGTTTTGTAAAAACTAATGAGAGCTTAGTATTTCTTTTTAGTGGTCGCGTAGAATCTTTGAAAGGTGCTCCTCATCTGTTGGAAGCATGGAAAGAACATATTAGGAAATATCCCAATGATTCTATCATCCTCATAGGTATGGGTGATGCTTATAACGATTTGAAGCAAAAGTTCGGGGATTACAATAATGTCTTCTTGGAGGGACGGATAGAATATGACCAAGTTTACAAGTATTATTCTATAGCGGATGTCTTTATATTGCCTACTCTTCAGGACAATTGGAGTTTGGTTATTCCTGAGGCAATGAGTTGTGGGCTGCCTGTTGCGACCAGCATCTATAATGGTTGCTATTCAGAGTTGATAAAGGAAGGTGAGAATGGTTGTGTATTTGACCCTTTGAAAAAGGACTCCCTGTTAAAGGCCTTGGACTATTTCCATCATGTGGATATCAAGAATCATGGCAAATGTTCTGTTGAGATCGAGAAAATGTTTAATACTGAGAATTGCGCAATGCGTGAATTTGAAGGGATTAAGCAAGCTTTAGGGGGTAAATACTGAAGGGTTACTTTTCCTTTTTACAGGAAAACTTATTGAAAGAAAAGGTATATTGCCGTTGTTGACTGCATATAGACGTATATCCCAATGATTATTTTGTGGTGGTTGGTTATGGTAATCAATATGATGAATGTAAGCGTAAATTCGGAAATGTTCCTTCCATCCATTTGGAAGGTGGGGTGCCTTACGATGAAATCTACAAGTATTATGCCATAGTAGATGTTTATATATTGCCAGCAATAGAGGACAATTGGAGTTTGGTGATACCCGAGGCGATGTTTTGTGGTTTGCCTGTGGCAACCAGTGTCTATAATGGTTGCCATGTGGAGCTAATTCATGAGGGAGAGAATGGAATAACTTTTGATACTTTTAATAAAGATAGTTTGGTTAATGCTCTAGGATAATGTTATCATCATAATTTGAAGGCTATGGGGTTGAAATCTATAGAGATAGAAAAACTCTTTAATACAGAGAATTGTGCGAGAAGAGAGTTTGATGGGATAATAGGGCAATTCCGTCGGGAACTATAAGCTACACCGACGGCAAGCCATAATAAAACTCTGTGAATCTCTTGGTCTCATCACTTTATACCTCACTTTGTGTGAAAAACTAATGTGCTTATTGTCTATGCTTTATGGGACCAACCTTAACCTTCTCAACAACAGTGGTTGAAGGGTTGGCTTTGGCATAATCCATGGGAACAAATTTCCCACTTTCAGCACTTCTTGCTCTTTCTGAAGTTCTTGCCATTTTTCAGATTTCTAATACTGTAACTCCCGGATCCAGTTTAGCTGTCTCCTGTCTTTTTACAGAAGCTAATTTTTGGAATGCAAAAAGTGTGCTATGCTTTTTTTACGAGAGTTAAAATGAAGATTGTTTTTTAAAATGTTGACGTATGATAGATTTATCAATAATAGTACCTATATATAATGCCTCTTTACTGATTAATCGCTGTCTCGATTCCATATTCAACCAAACAACTCAATATATCTATGAAGTTATATTGGTGGATGATGGTAGTACAGACAATAGTGTAGAGATTATTATGGCTCGCGACGAAGAGAATATTATTCTTTATCAGCAACAAAATGCTGGGCCTTCTGTAGCACGTAATAAAGGTGTGGAACTTGCGCATGGCAAATATGTAACCTTCATAGATGCTGACGACTATTGGGAGGATGGTTATATTTCTTCCTTAGTTGAATTCTTGGAGAAGCATCAAGAGTGTGTAGCAGTGAGTTGTGTTTGTAAGAACTTGGCTTTAGGTAAGGCTGCTTCATATAATCCTGGCTCTTTTCAGAATGGTATGGTTGTGGATGAGAGTGGTAATAGTACAGACGTGTCTTTTGTGCTTGATGACTTTTATTCTTATTGGGCTAAGGAATGTCATGTCGGAACTTGCAGCACAGTTATTAGAACTGATATTGCAAAGAGAAGTGGAGGCATGAGAACTGATTTACGTGTATCAGAAGATTACGAATATTGGTTCATTATTGCTATTTTCGGAAAATGGGGAGTTGTTCCAAAAGTTTTGTATGTTAGCGATGGGGATGCCGTAACCTCAGCCAACGGATGGTTGAATAAAATGATAAAGCGTTGGAATAATGCTCCTTCGATTATGGAATGGGAGAGACGTCTTCTCACACTTGCTCCTAAGCTATCTGAAAATGATGGATATAAATATGCAATAGGTAGGGTTTCCCGAAATTTAACTTATTGCCAATTACTTTCTGGTAGAACGAAACTTGCTCGCAAAGAAGCATTAAAATATGGTAAATATTTTACAGAAGATGCTATTGGTAAATTGATGAATGTTGCGAAGTTTACACCTTTTGCTTGGTGGGGATTATGTAAATTTTTGAAATGGAGAGAATGGCACAGAAAATAAATAGTAGAATGGAACGTCAAACAATAAATAATATAAAGACAAAAAAGCGTCAGGTTAATATCGAGTTACTTCGCATGATTGCGATGGTATTGGTCCTGCTTACTCATACCCAGTTTGGTAAGGGGGACATTTCGTTAGTACATTCTGATTTGTTGCGTGCTATTGGTAACTATGAAGTGGATAGTTGGACTTTTGTATGTGTGCCAAGTTTTGTCGTAATCTCGGGTTATTTTGGAATCCATTGGAAATGGAAAGGTCTGTTTAATTATCTGTTCCAAATTGGATTCTGGGGGGTATGGTTTACCTTGTCACATGGAGCTTAGGGCTGCATGATTTTCAACCATTGGCTTTTGCTAAGAATGTGACGTGTTTCCTATCTGGGGTGAATTGGTTCTTCTATGCTTATTTTGGGCTTTATATGTTTGCACCTGTCCTCAACGCTTTTATAGAAAAGGTGGATGAAAAGCAGATGATGTGGATGACATTGGCTTTCTTTGCTTTCCAAACGGTGTTCGGATGGATATTGAAGCAGTGGGATTTCTATTATGGTCTTACTTTTACAAGTCTTATTGGATGGTATCTGTTAGGGGCTTGGTTAAAGAAATCTTCTTGGAAGGGCTTTCATCTGAAAGCTTGGCAGAATATGGCTGTATTTCTTAGCGTTGGTCAGTTATGCGTCTTAATTGCTCTTGCGGCTGCTTTCATGGGAATAGATAAGGGTACGTATAGTTATATTTCGCCCTTGCAAGTTGTGCAGACCGCTTATCTGTTTCTTTTCTGCCGTTCGTTGACAGTAACAAGAGGTGAGAAGATTATCACTTTCTTTGCATCTTCTGCTTTTGCAGGTTTATTGGCTCATTCTTGGGAAGGATCAAAATTGTATGGTATGAGTATGTCTTGGGTAGCTACAAACTTTCCTGTTCCATTTGTTTTTGCAATGATTTATATTTGCCTATTCTTTGCAGCTGCTTGCTGTTTGGATAAGGTAAGGTTGTGGTGTTGGAAGAGTGTTTCCAAGATTTGTTTTAAATAAGGTCTATGAAACCAAAGATACTTTTTATCATGCACATGCCGCCGCCTGTGCATGGCGCTGCTATGGTGGGGCAGTATATCCACGATAGCAAACTGATAAATCGAGAGTTTGATTGTCATTACATCAACCTGACTACTGCGAAGAACTTGCAGGACATCGGGAAGGTGGGGATGAGGAAGCTCTTGGATTTCTTCAAGCTTCTGAAGAAGATACGGCATGAGGTGAAGGTCGTCAAACCTCAATTGGTGTATGTTACGCCTAATGCTTGTGGCGGTGCTTTCTATAAGGACTTTGTGGTGGTGCAGATGATTAAGGCTATGGGTTACAGAGTGGTGGCGCATTACCACAACAAAGGGGTAGCTACGCATCAGAATCGATGGCTTGCCAATGCTTTGTACAAGCGGTTCTTCAAAGGTATAAAAGTCATATTGCTCTCGGAATGTCTGTATGATGATGTTCGGAAATATGTGGATAGGCGAGACGTGTTTGTTTGTGCCAATGGCATTCCTGCCTTGCAAGTATGTTGTTCTGATTCCATGTTGAGGTCTGCTCTTGAAGATGATATTCATCATTTCTTGTTCCTTTCCAATCTGCTGATAAGTAAGGGTATTGTGGTATTGCTTGATGCCTTACAAATATTAAAGGATAAGGGACATCGGTTTGTCTGCGATTTCGTGGGTGGTGAGACCGTGGAGATGGATGCTCATATGTTTGCAGAAGAAGTGGCGAAGCGAGGACTTGAAGGCATGGCTGTCTATCATGGCAGGAAATACGGCAAGGATAAGGAGGCGTTCTTCTGCTCGGCAGACGTATTCGTGTTCCCGACATTCTACCATAATGAGTGCTTTCCGCTTGTGCTATTGGAGGCTATGGAGCATGGCTTACCCTGTATTTCTACTACGGAGGGTGGCATACCTGGAATCATTGAGGATGGGCAAACTGGCTATCTTGTGCCAAAACATGATGCACAAGCATTGGCCGAGAAAATGCAAATACTCCTCTTTGATACCGACTTACGTTGCAATATGGGTAAAAATGGTAGGGATAAATTTGAGAGGGAGTTTACGCTGGAAGTTTTTGAGAAAAGAATGGTGGAGATCCTATCTAACAATGTTAAATATTAAGTGTTGAATTATAGCACAATGATGACTTTGATTTTTGAACATATTGTTTATCCCATACTTACTTGGCTCGGTGTGCCAAGGGATTAAAAAACAAAAAAGATGTTTAGACTAAAAGATTTAGATATACTTGGTAGCAAGGCGGAACTCGCCTCGCTGCCAGAGGGCAAGTTGCTTATCAATACGATTAATGCCCATTCGTATAATACGGCTCGTAAGGATAAACTGTTTGCTGAGGCGTTAATGAATGGTGATGTGCTTATTCCTGACGGAGTGAGCATCGTGAAGGCGTGCCGAAGAATTAAGGCGAAGAGCCAACCGAAGGAACGTATTGCAGGATGGGATTTGTTCGAGTTTGAAATGAACAAACTCGAACAGTTAGGAATTAGGAATGAGGAATTAGGAGTTTCTGGTTCGCGCCAGCTCACGGTCATGTTTATGGGCAGCTCGCAGAAGGTGCTTGACCTGATAGTGAAGCGGGCGGCTGAGGTTTATCCTCATCTGAAGGTGGTGACTTACTCACCTCCTTATAAGCCTGAGTTCTCTGACGAGGATAACATGGCTATCATTGATGCCATCAATGCGGCTAATCCTGACTTGCTTTGGATTGGTATGACTGCACCGAAGCAGGAGAAGTGGACATACTCGCATTGGAAGGAACTGAACATTCATTGCCACGTTGGAACAATCGGGGCTGTATTCGATTTCTTCGCCGGTACTGTAGAACGTGCTCCTATGTGGTGGCAGCGTAATGGCTTGGAATGGCTATATCGTCTGCTGAAGGAACCGAAGCGTATGTGGAGACGATATATTATTGGCAATGCGCTGTTCCTTTGGAATATGCTGAAAGAGAAATGATGAATGTTGAATTGAAAGGTAGCGTGACGGATATTTACTTCCGCTTTATTCAATTTTCCTTGGGCGTTTACGATGGCAAGGAGTTTCTTGACGGTTCTGCTCTAAAAGACCTTGACTGGGCGGCGTTTTATGAATTTGCCAAGAAGCAGACGCTTGTCGGAGTAGTCTTTGATGGCATCCAAAAACTACTTAAGGATGCTGCACCGAATTTGGAATTGCTGATGCGTTGGTTTGGTATAAACCAGAAAATCATGCAACGCAACAATGTTCTGAATGAGGCTACGGTGGCTATATATAATAAGGTGAAAGCTTTTAGATATAGCTGCTGTATTTTGAAGGGACAAGGCAATGCTGTGATGTATCCTAATCCATCAGCACGAATACCTGGTGATGTGGATGTATGGGTTAATGCTGGACGTGATGAGATTCGTTCTCTTGCCCACTCGCTTGCTGAAAACGCCAATGAACATGTAGATGATGAGAGTTTCAACCATATAGGTCTTACGGTCAACGGCATAACAGTGGAGTTACATTCTACTCCCGGCTTTATGGCTAACTTCGTGTATAATCGGAGATTGCAAAGATGGTTGAAGCAGAAAGTTGATGAGCAATGTAACAACATGGTGGCATTGCCTAATGATGCAGGTTTTGTAGCAGTTCCAACACATTCCTTCAATATCGTGTATCAGCTTTATCATCTGTACCACCATTATTTCTATGAGGGTGTAGGGCTGAGGCAGGTCGTGGACTATTACTTTGTCTTAGTGAAGAGTGAAGAACGAAGAGTGAAGAATTCCATAGCCTTAGAACGTGAGTTAAAGCATCTTGGATTGTGGAAGTTTGCAGGGGCTATGATGTTTGTGTTATATAAGGTCATGGGAATGCCAAAAGACAAGATGATTGCACCTATGGATGCAAAGAGAGGGCAAATGCTTCTTGATGACATCTTGAACGGAGGCAATTTTGGACATTATGACAAGCATCACGTTTTGGGGCATAACCTCCTTCGCCTATATCGTGACGCTCGTCTTCTGAGATATTATCCTGCCGAGGCATTGAGTGAACCGATATTTAGGGTTTGGCATTTTTTCTGGAGAATGAAATGCCATAAGTAATAAAAGGAACGCATCTTCCTTCTTTATAATATACTTTTCGAGGATAAAGTTTTGTAGTACGAATCTAAAAAATATTACCTTATGGGATTGCAAGAGATGGGTGGATGGGAGGATAGCCATAAGGAATCCTATAGATTCAAGATAGAAGTGCAACACTTCTGTCTTGAATATATTGACTAAATCATTACTATTATAGGTTTTTTGCCACTACATAGCCCATGGTCCAGGCAGCTTGGAGATTGAAACCGCCGGTGACGGCATCCACATCGAGTACCTCTCCTGCAAAATACAGCCCCGGACAAGTGCGGCACTCCAATGTGGCGGGATTGACATTTGACAGCGCAATGCAGCCGCAAGTAACAAACTCATCCTTGAAACGGTTCTTTCCGTCAACACGGAACTCCTGATTTGTAAGCGTACAGACAAGTCGGTTGAGGCCTTTCCGGCCCAATTCGCCCCATCGAATCTCAGGCGACAACTTGCTGCTGAGTATAAGAAAGTGCCACAACCTACTGTTAAGTTGCTGCGGATATATATTAGACAGTTGCTTATTTTTATGCAAAACACAATACTCCTGCAACTGTTCCAGCACCTGCGACTCGTTGCTTCCGCTCATCCAGTTCACCAATAACGTTGCCTTATAGTCGCGTTCGTTCAGCCAACGCGCCGCATACGACGACAGTTTCAATATCGCCGGACCGCTCATGCCCCAATGGGTGACAAGCAACGGCCCCTGCGCCTTGAACTTAGTGCCGGCAAGTGATACGGCAGCGTCCTCAACCACAGTGCCCATCATATCGGTAACAGGATTTCCCGGCAGGCACAGACTGAAGAGGGATGGCACAGGAGGGACTATCTCCAAATCCAAACCGTCAAGCATACGGAATGCAGAAGCGGTCTGCCCGCCGCCCGTAGTCACCACAACGGCATCGGCAGTAAGTTCCTTTATACTCTCATCCGCCATACCGACAACAAACATTCCGTCACGTTTTTCTATCCTCTCCACACGGTGTCCGGTCTTCACCACCACGCCAAGCCTGCCCATCAGCCGCATCAGCGTGTTCACAATCTCCATCGCATCCTGCGACTTCGGGAACACACATTGATCTTCCTGTGTGACCAGCCGCACGCCCTCGCGTTCAAACCAAGCACAAGTGTCTTCATGGCTGAACTCACGCAGCAGCCTTTTCACCAACCGACCGCCACGCGGATATACCTTGTCGAGGCTCTTCACGTCGGCAAACGAGTTTGTGAGGTTACACCGTCCGCCACCGGTCACGGCTACCTTCGCCAGCGGCTTCCTGCCGCTTTCGAGCACCGTCACCACCGCATCCGGCTGATTACGCTTTATGTTTATCGCGGCGAAACATCCCGCCGCACCTGCTCCTATTATTATTATCCGCATAAGGCGCTATCTGTTAAATATACGTATAAAAAACTGTTCCCGTATAAAATCATCCTTTCCCGCACACAAAAACCTCACATCAGTAATGGTCTCACTATCCTCTCAAGGTTACAAACCATATAGAACGGAAGATTTATGAGCCTGAAAGGCTTGCCCATACCACTTGTTTTGACTTCATCCACGGAGAATGGCTGTGACCATACCCTTACAGCAACGTCGGTCTGCGACTTGTCTATGAACGAATGTATAGAACGCAAGCGAGAGTTATGCCCCGATTTCACCTCTATGGGAATTATGCGCGAATCCACAGTCCACGTGAAATCCACCTCTGCACTGCCGCCGCCACCACTTTTCATCCAAAAGCTCCTGCGCTGTCCAACCCTATTGTTCAATGCCAGTAGCTCTTGTGCCACGACCTGCTCGGCTATACGTCCGCGCCAGGCATCCATTATATCCAGCGAGCCTATCACCTCCTTGCGCCCCCCTGTAGCATAGTTCACGAGCCCAGTGTCGAACCACAGCAGTTTGGGCATACGTTTATGTTCGGGAATTGCCGGGACATCGACAGCCGTAGAAGGATAAACCAGTTCTGCAACCATCGCTTTCTCCAGCAGTCGGAATGCCTCACCTATTTCACGGGCGTTATATTCTGAACCGCCAAACTTGCCCAATGTCACTATCTGCCCAGCCATTGCCCAGCCATATGACAGGATGAAGCGTACTACTTCCGTGATTTTGCTACCCCGGACATATTTCTCCACATCGTCACGATACGACTGCAACAGCGACTCGTATGTGTTGTCCATGGCAAGCAAATCACGGTGCTTTGCAAAACGCTGCACTATTTCCGGCATACCGCCCACAACAGTATACTGATTGAAAAGCGACATCAACTCATCGTGACATACATACGAAAGCGAAGGATTGTCTATGAAATGCAGAAGGTTGTCCTTGCCCAACGCACCGAGGAACTCACGGTAGGAACATGGGCGCAAAGCCATATATTCCACACGCCCTACAGGAAACGAAACATTTATATCCACAATATTCTCAAGTAGCGACCCGGCAGCTATGACATGAAGCCCAGGACACTGCTCGTAGAAATAGCGCAGACGAGCAATAACCTGTGGTGAATTCTGTATCTCGTCTATGAACAACAGAGTCTGACCGTCCACACGCACTACATTACGATGGGCAAACAGCAGAGTCACGAGGTCATCCATGGGCAATGCCATTTCGAGAATCGCCCTATCTGCCGCATTTTCGAGGTTATAATACAGATAATTTGCAAATGTTTTTCCAAACTCGTTCACAACAGTAGTCTTACCCACCTGACGGGGACCACGCAGCACAAGCGGTTTCCGCAAATCATCATTTCGCCACTTCTCTAACCCTACGAATATGTCTCTCTTGAACATCTCTTACGCTATTATATACCAGTTACGCATTACCAGCATTCTGCACATTGTCACACCGAATGCCATAACAATTTGATAACTAATGTTATTCAGCGGCAAAGATACTAATTTTGTTTCAAAATGCAAGATACTTTAACCAGAATTCGTTTCAGAATGCAAGATACTTCAACCTAAATTTGTTTCAAAATGCAAGATACTTTGAGCGGTTTTTGTTCCATAGCGCAAGATACCCACAATAAAATCCTACATCACCATCATCGGACCACCGAAGCCACCTCCACGATTCGGGCGGTCGCCACCGGGACGCTGACCACCGGGACGAGGTCCCATACCCGGGCCATTGGGATCGTATCCCGGACCGCCGGGGTTCTTTAGGCTTGCCGCCTTACCACCAATCAGATTCAGACGGTACGACGCATGGAACATCACATAGCTGTTGATGCTGTTGTATTCCGTATCCGTGCGTTGCATGGCATTGATGACACGGCTCAGATTGCTCTGGTTATGAAGGATGTCGTAGAACTGCACAGACAGCGTCAAGGCATTGTTACGCAGCAGACTGTGGCTCACCTGCGCGTTCCATATAAGCTCGTTGGTATTCAGCGACTCGTCACTATATCCCCGGCGGCTGTTCTCATGCAAGTCCGTCGACACGCTCGTACCCCACGGCAGAGTCAGGTTTATGTTTGTTCCGTATGAGAACTGCCACGTGTCCATATCGCTCGAAGCCTGCAAGGCGTTGCGCGAATGGGTGTAGTTGAGTGAGCCGTCAAGCTCAAACTCGAGCCAACTGTTGCGATAACTGCCCGAGAGCCGCTCGCCGATATTCATCGACCGCGTAACGTTCTTCTGTGAATCAGACTTCTTATCAAGGCTGAGGAAGCTAACGTAGTGATTATATCCTCCCGTGGTGAAGGTGTTGATGTTCCACACTCCGGCCGAATCCACCGAGGTATTGAACATCACCGCCGCATTCACATCCCAGTTGCCGTTGATATTTTCCGGTTGCGTCGTGCGTCCACCGGTAATCTCATCGTATGTAACCTTGTTGCTGATGCTGTTCCGCGTGTTGCTGTAGTTCAGATAGGTCATTATGGAACGCTGGTGACTTTGGATATATGTATTATAGAAAAGCCGCAGTCTGTTGGTGAAAGCCGGCTTCAGTCCCGGATTACCCACCTTGATATTGAGCGGGTCGCTGTCGTCCACAATCGACAGGAGGTCGCTCATGCCCGGTTGTGTCGTCGTACCGCGATAGTTTATCCGCAGGTTGCTGCGCTTGTTGAACCGGTAGCGGAAGTTGAGCGTAGGTGCCCAGTTCAGCACCGTTCGCGTAGTGTCGGTATGCACACCGAGATAGTTCTGCACGTAGCGCGAGTGCTGCGGCTGCAGCATTACGCCCACATCCAAGCGGTATTTCGTGCGGTTCAGGCGCAACGTCACCTGAGCCTCATGCGTATAAGTGCGGTATTCCGAATAACGACTGAGGTCTGTATCTATATAGCTGTCCAACGGATTCTCGAGCAACGACAGGTATCTGTCCCACTCACGATAGGCCGGCGACACACCATCGAAGAAGCCTTCACCCAGATTACTGAAGTCGTATGTTGATCGATCGCTCTTGTTTATGGAGTATTTATATTTATAGCTGAACTGCAAATATGTCTTGCGCGCTATCGGTTCGCTATAAGTTCCTTGAAACGAATACCCCCAACTGTTTGTCGGCATAAGGTTATACCTGTTTGTCTGATATGTGGAATCGTTGCCGAGCTTATCCAGTATCTGGTACAGATGCACGTTCTGCAAAGAAATCGAGGTGCTTTCCTGGTCGTTATAGTTCACGTCCGCGCGCACGGTCAGGTTGCGCCCGTTTCTGTTAAGTTTTCTGTTATACTGCAACATCGCGCTCAGTTTCTTGTTCTCTCCGTAGCTGATGCCTGTGTTCTGACGTCTGTTCACCATCAGTCCGTTCTCATCCAACAGCTCAATCGCGCTATCGTCGAGCGGATTGTCCACATATTTATATGGGTCTTCGTTATACGATGCCGACACCGAACCGGTCTCGCTGTCGCTCGTTGAGTATTGCGCCGACGGACGGAACATAATATTTGTCATCGAGTCGGGCTGCCATTCCAACCTGAAACGGAAGTCCCAAGAGTTAGAGCGAGTGTATTTCTGCGACAGACTGTTGGAGAATGCACCCGTGGAACTGACGAAATTCTCGGTCGAAGTGCGCGTGTTCTGGTCGCCGTCCGAATGGTTCCAGCGCACACTGCCGTCCATCTGGAGTTTTTTGTTGCCCATATAGTTGAAGTTCGCACCAAGCATCTTCGAGGCATTCAGTCCCTGACGCGCCTGCCCGAAGCCTCCACGTGAGCCTCCTCCGAATCCCGTATCATTCACGTTGTTGGCATCTCCGAACACCATCACGCGCATCTTGTCGTTGAAGTAGGCCCCCATCAGTTTCTCGGCATACCGTCCCTGCGTTCCGAGTGAAAGGTCTATGTTAGACATATAGCCTTTGTTCATGCCCTTCTTCACGCCGAAGTCGAGCACTGTCTGCTCTTCGCCGTCGTCTATTCCCGTCACACGGGCCAGGTCGCTCTGCTGGTCATACGCTTTCACCTTTTCTATAATAGATGTAGGCAGGTTCTTCAGCGCAGTTTTCGTGTCGCCCGTCATAAACTCCTTGCCGTCCACGAGAATCTTCTTCACCTCTTTTCCGTTCATCTTTATCGTACCCTCTTCGGTTATCTCCGCCCCCGGCAGCTTCTTGACAAGAGCCTCAATGGTCGAGCCTTCGGGCACACGATAGGCCGAAGCGTTATATTCGAACGTGTCTTCCTTTAGCACCACCTTCGCCGCCTGTCCCGTTACGGTCGCTCCTTTCAGCATAATCGCGTCGGCACCCATCTCTATCCGGCCCATGCTCACGTCCTTGTCATCGCTCACACTGACGTTCTTGCTGGTGGTTTTATATCCCACGTAACTCAGTCTGACGATATATTTCCCGTTCTCCGGAGCCGCCACTGTGAAGTTTCCTGCTTCATCGGATATGGCACCGGCCACGTATGTGCTATCCTGCTTCAGCAACTGCACCGTAACGTATGGCACAGCCTCTTTCGTATCGCGGTCGGTCAGCGTACCCGACACCTTTCTTTCCTGCGCCATTCCCGCCACGGCCACGAGCGCAAGGAGCATCGTAATAACAGTTTTCTTCATCTTTTTTTTGTTCTTGCTACCTTATTCTGATGCAAAAAAGGGCATTTGGTTTAATTCCGTTTTTGCCTTATAACATTTCTTTTCGTAATTATAAGTAACGCGACGCAAAGGATAAAAGGTGATATCTATACCATCTTTCACCGTAATTCATAATGTTTGAAATCCTTAAATATTCTTTGAAAAATATTTACAAATATCCATTGAAAAATCGATGTATTTTCAGTCAAACTCTCTCTTGCTCTCAAAAACGTGAAAATACGGACTTTTAGGCAATTTTGACTTAAAATCCTGATAATCAAAAACTTAGCTCGATTTTGGACAAAAATACCTGTTTTAGAAGGCATTTTCAGACTCGTTATATTGCAACGGAGGCTCCGTTAGACGCCAACGGAGCCACTTTTGGGTCTCAACGGAGCCTCCGTTGCACTCCAAAACGGCCTAAAACGGAGTGTAAAAGTGCCACTTTTGAAAGCTAACAAACGTTAAATCGAGAGAAAACGGCATTTTTCACTGTTTTCAGCAACGGCAAATTTTGACGAAAAACAGCTCTGATTTTTTCTAACGGAGGCACTTTTGGAATTTTGAATTACGAATTTTGAGTTTTAAGTTGGGATTTTTGAGGTCGGAAAATCATCGAAAATGAGTAACGAGACCTATATTTAACGTTCGTTAGCACGAGAGAATCGTTTTCTGAAAGAGCCGATTTTGTAAATATTTTTTATGATTTAAAAGACTAAAATTGAAAAAAATCAGGGGGCAGACGCTACCCTTTATGTAGCTCTTCTCTTACCTCTCACTCCTTACCTCTTACCTCTAAAGAACTATTCTCTTACCTCTCACTCCTTACCTCTTACCTCTAAAGAACTATTCTCTTACCTTTCCTCCGTCTGCTGCTTACTCCAATTCACGAGAAAGAGCTGTTCCGAGGCTCGCGTGAAGGCCGTATAGAGCCAGTGGATGTAGTCGGGCGTAAGCATTTCATCGGTCATATAGCCCTGATCTATGTAGACGTGAGCCCACTGTCCGCCCTGCGCCTTGTGGCAGGTAACAGCGTAGGCATACTTAATCTGAAGCGCGTTGTAATACACATCCTGCTTAATCTTGCGTATGCGCTCGGCCTTCTGCGGGATGTGGGCATAGTCCTCCATGACTGCATAAAACAGTTTCTCGTTCTGCTCGCGGGTCAACGCCGGCGCTTCGGCAAGCAGACTGTCGAGGATTACGGTTGCCTGCAGTTCGGCATCATCGTAATCTGGAAAGCGAAGTAGCATATCGGCAAAGCGGAACCCGTACAGTTCGCGGATGTTACGCACGCGCAAGACGGTGGCGCGGTCGCCGTTGGCGATGAAGGAAAGGGTATTTAAAGAGGAGAGGGGAGAGTGGAGAGAGGAGAGAGAGATGTCTTTCTTCGTGTTCGTTGCATTAGGACTATTAGTATCTCCATATTTGCAAAGGTATTTTCTCTCCTCTCTCCACTCTCCCCTCTCCTCTTTAAGACAGTATTCTCTCTCCTCTCTCCTCTCTTCTCTCTCCTCTTTAAGACAGTATTCTCTCTCCTCTCTCCACTCTCCTCTCTCCTCTTTAAGACAGTATTCTCTCTCCTCTCTCCACTCTCCCCTCTCCTCTTTAATACAGTATTCTCTCTCCTCTCTCCTCTCTCCCCTCTCCTCTTTAATACACTCTCCTCTCTCCTCTTTAAGACCCGAATAGAAATAATTGTTCTTCACAATCATCAGCATATCGCCCGTAACAAGCTCATCTTCGTGGTCGAGAACGCTGTTCCGTATACCTATATTATATATGTTGGCACGCTTGTTCGACCGCGTAACGACCATCGTCTCGTCGAGTCCAACTTTTGAATAGCTCGATGCAAGACTCTCGATGAGTTCGTTTCCCGGCACGATATGGATGTCGGCGAAGCCACGGAAACGGATTTTGGGCAACAGGGTAAGCTCGTCGCGGTCTATCATCCGCCGTATCGCCGTGGCGTTATACAGTATTCCGGAGTCGTTGCTTTGGCGCAACACCTCGTCAAGGTCGCACTCATAGACGGTCAGTCCGCAGCTTTCGATTACCGCTCCCACAAGGGCCGGACTCTCACTCTCGCCCACCGGCGGCAACTGAGCCTTGTCGCCGATGAGCAGCAGACGGCAGTTGCGCCCCTCGTAAACGAAGCGTATGAGGTCGTCAAGGAGGCAACCCACGCCACCAAACATACTGCTGTCGCCCATAGAGGCCGTAACCATAGAGGCCTCGTCGACTATGAAGAGGGTGTCTTGCATGGCGTTGTAGTTCAGGGTGAACACTCCGCCATCGCCGTCTAACTTCCGCTGCCGGTAGATACGGCGGTGTATGGTGGATGCGGGATGGCCGGAATAGACCGAGAAGACCTTAGCAGCCCTGCCGGTGGGTGCCAGCAACACGACTTTCTGATGCAGATTCTTCATCGTCCGCACTATCGCGCCGGCCAAAGTGGTCTTTCCCGTCCCGGCCGAACCGCGCAGAATCATCGCCGAACGGTCGTCGCGCGAGGTGATGAAGCGTGCGAACGTGTCTGTAACAAGACGTTGTCCGGCGGTCTGTTCAAATCGAAATTCTTTCTGTATCTGATACTTTAATTCGTCTGTAAGCATTGATATTCAGGAAAAAATAGTACTTTTGCAAGTGGGACGCTTCGCATTGACAGGAGACAGGAGTCAGGAGACAGGAGTTCAGACAATACCATTTCAGGTATGGAGTCTTCACTTTGACAGGAGACAGACAATACCATTTCAGGTATGGAGTCTTCACTTTGACAGGAGACAGACAATACCATTTCAGGTAATGGATTCTTCGTTCTTCACTCTTCCCTCTTCACTTCCAGATATCCAAGCATAGCGTTCCAACGACAAAATTAAGAATAATAAATGGGAATGAGACAGAAACGGGGCAATAATTTCATACTTACGGCTTGTGTTCTGATGCTTGTAATCATCTGTTTCCTGAGCGTCTACCGCCCAATGGTGTTCGACAGGGAGCGTGGCGAACGCGAACTGACGGTGAAAACACGCCTCATGAAGATACGGCAGGCGCAGGAACGGTTCCGCAAAGCCACGGGGACATACACCGGAAGTTTTGCCACGCTCGTAAAGAAAGGCTATATGGCCGACTCTTTGCAGTATATCCCGTATTCTGACGGTGAACGGTTCAGCCTCAGCGCAACGACCGTCATCACGAAGTCGGGACAGCAGATGCCGCTCATGGAGTGTGGCGCGCAATATCAGCAGTACCTTAACGGACTCGACGAAAACAGCATAGCAAATCTCGTGGAGGCCGCAAACGAAGCGGGATTATACCCCGGACTGAAAATAGGAGACCTTATAACATCAAACAATAATGCCGGAAACTGGGAATAGAATACAAACGGACAACCGTATGCAACTTGTGATTCGCATCGGGACAGACTCGCTTTCTGTCTCGGTGGGCAATCCGCAGGCTGAGAGAAACATCGTATATGAACCATATAACGCTAAGAGTGGCATCTCGATGGCGGCCAATCTGCGCGACGCTTTCAAGTCGCTGGAGCTGCTGATGAGTGGCTACCGCCGCGTGCTTGTGCTCGTAGACTCGCCAGTGATGCTTGTTCCAATCGACGAGTTCAGCGAGAAGATTCTCTCATCGATGTATTCCCACACGTTCACGGACCACAAGAAGGACGAGATTCTGTACAGCATACTGCCCGATCTGAATGTGGTGGCGGTGTTCGGAGTGAACAAAGACCTGAAAATGGTTATCGAGGATCACTTCAAGGAAATTCGTTTCATACCCGTATCCCAGCCTGTCTGGCTGCATCTTTATCATCGCAGCTTCACGGGAACACGGTCGAAGCTGTTTGCCCACTTCCACGACAAGAAGGTGGATGTATTCAGTTACTCGAACAACAGATTCAAATTCAGCAACACCTTCAATGCAAAACACGCTCACGATGCGCTGTATTACATCCTCTACGCATGGCGGCAGTTGGGCTATAATGTGGATAACGACGAGATACACGTATGCGGAGACATCGTGCATAAGGACTGGCTATTGGAAAACCTGCGCAAACACGTTACTCGGGCATACGTCATCAACCCCGTGGCCGACTTCAACCGGGCCAGGGCGACGGCCATTCCGAATATAGAATACGACTTGTTGGCATTGCATCTGAGTGCCAATATATGACGGAAGGACATCGTCTTATCTACGGAAAAGATTGTCACCGGGGCTCCAAAAGATTATTATCGGGACACCGAAATGATTTAGCAAGACACTAAAAATTATTTAGCAAGAAGCTAAAACATATTTATCAAGACACTGATATGAGAATAATAACAGGATTATATAAAGGCCGGCACTTCGACATTCCACGTTCTTTCAAGGCGCGTCCGACAACGGATTTCGCAAAAGAGAATATCTTTAACGTGCTGAACGCGTACATCGACTTTGAGGAAAGCACCGCGCTCGACCTCTTTGCAGGCACAGGCAGCATCTCGCTCGAAATGCTTTCGCGCGGTTGCCGGTCGGTGATTAGTGTGGAAAAAGACCGCGACCATGCGAAATTCATAGCCCAATGTATAAATAAGATAGGTGCAAAGAACCATGTGCTTGTGCGTGGTGATGTGTTCAGATTTATTAAATCGTGCAAGCAACAGTTTGATTTCATCTTCGCAGACCCGCCCTACGCGCTTCCCGACTTAGCCAAAATACCGGCTCTTGTGCGTGAGGCCGATATGCTGAAACCTGGCGGCGTGTTCGTATTTGAGCACGGAAAGCAAAACGATTTCTCGTCGGAGGAAGGCTTTGTAGAACACCGCAGCTACGGCAGTGTGAACTTTTCAATATTCAAGAGTTAAGGGGGGAGAGGAAAGAGGAAAGAGGAGAGGGTCTTAAAGAGAAGAGAGGAGAGGGGAGAGGGGAGAGAGAATACCTTTGTAAATATGGAGATAATAATAGTCCTAATGCAACGAACACGAAGAAAGACATCTCTCTCTCCCCTCTCCTCTCTCCACTCTCCTCTTTAAATTCTCACAACAACGGCGAAAGAAGCCTGACAAGCGACTCCCAAAGTCTGCTGACGAACGGCTGGCGATGTATTTCGGTATCTTCATCGAGTAGCGTACTCTGCTTCAAATCATCCATAAAGACCTTTTTCAAGCGCATGGCAAGCGGTTTGTCGTATATAAAAGCGTTTGCCTCGAAATTGTTTTCAAAGCTCCGGAAATCCACATTCGCCGAGCCACACGAAGCCAACGAATCATCACAGACAAGCAGTTTGGAGTGGTTGAAGCCTGCCTCATACAGATAGACACGCACACCGGCTTCTGCAACATCCCTCAGATAAGTGCGTGAAGCCCATTCCACGAATATGGCATCCCCCTTCTTTGGCATCATCAGGCGCACGTCGATGTCGGCTTGTGCGGCCGTTCGCATTGCAAAAAGCACCGGCTCGGTAGGCAGGAAGTATGGTGTTTCGATATAGACATACTGCTTTGCCTCAAGCAAAATGCGCACATAGCCCTGTTCCAAGACCGGCCATTCGGTCATCGGACCGCCTAACACAATCTGCATCAGACAGCCGTTGTGCTTCGTTTGCTGCTTCGGATAATACTTACGGTCGGTTATCTGCTCTCTGCTCAGAAAATACCAATCCACCAAGAATGCCCATTGCAGGCCATAAACAGCATTTCCCCGTATCCGCAAATGCGTATCACGCCACGCCTGTGAGTTCCTTCCATAAACGTAACGCATGGCAATGTTCATGCCACCGATAAAGCCCGTTGTGCCGTCGAAGATGCAAATCTTGCGGTGGTTGCGGTAGTTCACCTTGCTGGTGAATGCCGGAAAGCGCACCGGCATGAACGGATAGACCTTTATTCCCGCAACCCTCATCCTGTCGAAGAAGCGGTTTTTCGTTTTCCAACTGCCCACGTCATCGTATATCATCCTCACTTCCACGCCCTCGCGAGCCTTGTCTATCAGCGCATCCGTAATGAGCCTGCCTAACGGGTCGTCATCGATGATATACGTATCGATGTGTATATGATTCTTGGCGCGCCCGATTTCTTTGAGCAAAGCAAGGAAGAATGAATGTCCGTCGGTGTAGATGTCGGTCTCGTTGTCCTTGAATGGCAACGCGTATGTCTGGTTAGAGAATTGATTTATTATGAAACGGTATTTCTCCGGGATAATCAGGTCTTGCTGTTCCACATATCCCAGCATTGTCCGCTTCGTGAGAATATCGGTCTTTTGTTGCGACATTTTCCTGTTGCGCCGCAAGTTTTGCCCGAAGAAGATATAGAGGATAATGCCCAAGACTGGTACAAACGAAAGCACGAGAAGCCATGCTATCGTCTTAGCAGGCTGGCGGTTGTCCATCAATACGGCCAACATTGCCAGCACAGCAAGTATCGTATATAGTACAAATACTATCCAGTGAACATATATCATAATCTGTCAAACAACAATATCATTTCCTAATTTGCGCGCAAGCAGGTTGCGTATGTCCTGCATTTTCTTTATCTCGCCCATCGTGTTCATCATCTGTTCCACGTTGCCCGCCACCTGAGAGAGTTGCGCCCGCAGCTCTTTCAGTTTGTTCTCGACGTAGTCCATACGGAAATCAAGCACGAGATGTAGCACCCGGTTGCGCAATATCGTCTCGCTGTTGCGCAGTTGCAGACTCTCCGACAACTTAAATTCCTCAACGCTCATGGCCACAGCCACCGTGCTAACCTCTATGTCCGGGTGACGGGTGAAGTACTCTTCTGCCTTGAAGCCCTCGTCAACGCTGTGTTCCACGGCCTCGGCCAGAATGCGGTTGTATAGGGGATTGGCAAAAGAAAGGTCGTCGAGGCTGAGGTCATAACTGATATATTGCGCCACATTAAGACTTATCAGATTGCCCTCGGCATCCTCCACGTCGCGCATGATAATCTCGTCGCCATGACGGATAACCATCTGTATGAGCATATCCTCGAGCTTCTGGGCCTGCTGCGATGGCGTGGCGCGCGACAGGGGCGACGGCTGCGGAGCGGCATTCTGCTCACGCTCCATATCCTTGCGTTCCTGTTCGCGGTCGTTATATATAAATCTGTTCATCGTGGCGATGAGCGTCTGCTCGGCCACTCCCGTACTGTTGGCACACTCACGTATGTATGTGGCGCGCAGTATCTGGTCTTTTATAACCGAGATGCTCCTCACAATGGAGTTGATAGCCTCAGAACGCTTCGTCGGGTCGGTAACTCCGCGCAGCAGTTGGTTTATCTTGAACACGATGAAGTCGGTCCTGTTGTCCTCTATATACTTACGGAAATCGGCCGCGGTGTGCTTCCTTGCGAAGCTGTCGGGGTCGTCACCGTCGGGCAGGAGCATCACCTTCACGTTCATGCCCTCGGCCAGCAGCATATCCGTTCCGCGCATGGCGGCGTGAATACCGGCCTCATCGCCATCGTAGAGCAGCACTATATTATTTGTAAAACGGTGCAGGGTGCGAATCTGATACACGCTGAGCGCAGTTCCTGAGTTGGCCACCACGTTCTCGATACCGCACTGGTGCATCGATATTACATCGGTGTAGCCCTCCACCATATACACCAAATCGAGCTTTGCGATAGCTTTCTTAGCCTGATAGATGCCGTAGAGTTCGCGTTCCTTATGATAGATTTCCGAGTCGGGCGAGTTCACATATTTCTGCTGAACACCCTTTGTGCGCGAATCAAGAAGTCGCCCTCCGAACGCCGTTATCTTACCGCTGATGCCCAGCCACGGGAACATCACGCGCCCACTGAACCGGTCGAGCAAATCGCCGTTGTCGCGTTGGAAGCACAGGCCGGTCTTCACGAGATATTCGTCCTTATATCCTGCCTTGCGGGCAGCCTTCGCCATAGCGTCTCGCGAGGCTGTGCAGAATCCCAAACGGAACTTATTGATAATATCATCACGGAATCCGCGCGAACGGAAATACTGCATTCCTATCGCCACGCCGTCCACATCGTTGTGCAGTATATCCTCGAAATATTTCGCCGCCCACTCGTTCACGATGAGCATAGACTCGCGTTCGCTTTCCTGCCGTTTCTCCTCGGAGGTCAGCTCGCGTTCCTTTATCTCTATGTGATACTTATTGGCGAGCCAGCGCAGTGCCTCGGTATAGGTCATCTGCTCATGTTTCATGAGGAAGTTAACCACATTGCCGGCCTCACCGCACGCAAAACACTTATAGACTCCTTTCACCTGAGACACGGAAAACGACGGAGTGGTGTCGTCATGGAACGGGCACAGGCCCTTATAGCTCGTTCCGCGCTTGCGCAACGAGACAAATTCCGACACCACCTCAACGATGTCTGCCGCATCCATTATCTTGTCTATGGTCTGTCTGTCTATCATATACACCGACAAATATACAACTTTTTTCTGTATCGGCAAAAGAATGTTTCGGGAAAGAGGAGAGAGTAAAGAGAGTTAAGAAGAGAGTTGAGAGAGAAATGCCTTTTAATTAGAGCAAAAAACATAAAATAAGAGGTTTAAGATTGTAAGGTGATAGTACAAAAGCACATTTCACCTTAAAACCTTAAACCTTCAACCTCATAACCTTAAGGCCTAACTTATACCAAATGCGGTATAAGGTCTTCGCGCTCACCCGGCAACATATCGATGACCGGAATCTCTACCATAGTGTAGCATCCCGGCTGCAAGCGCATCGTTGCACGAGCCACATTGACGAGCACCTGAGCCGTAAGAGCCGGGTTGTTGATGCTCATGTTGAATTCGAAACGCTGGTTCTGGGTTATACCGCTAACACCCTTGCGCACCATATTCACGCCGTGACCCATGTCGCGAACATCGTCTACCGACGGAACGGCAATAACGTGAGTCTCATCGTTAGAGAAATACGGGTCGGCCTTAATCTCTTTCGTAACATCTTCGAGCGTAGCACCGTCCTCAAGTTCCACATACACCATACGGCGATGGATGCCTTCGCCGAGCGGAATGGTCATTGAGAGAGCATTCTTCACGCCTTTCTTTGAACGCGCGCATACCGAATGTCCCATCGACATACCCGGTCCGAAGTTGGTATAGCTGAGTCCTTTCGGCGCAAGGCTCTGCAAAAGGGTGCGTACGATAGAGTCCGAACCCGGGTCCCAACCTGCTGCAATCACGCTCACGCCGTTATTCTCCTTGCAGATAGGCATCATCTCGGTGCGATAATCGAGGATGGATGTGTGGATGTCGAAGCTGTCGACGGTGTTTATTCCCTGCGGGATTATGCTCTTGGCATACTCCGGACATGAACGCGTAGGCGTTGCGAGGATTGCCACATCAACGTCTTTCAGTTCCTTAATGTCCTTCACGACCTCGTAATTAGCCAACTCTGCCGGTTTGTTTTCTGCGCCATTGCGACGCACCACACCTGCAATCTCGAAGTCTGCGGCAGCCTCAAGAGCCTGTATCGCATAACGTCCAATGTTGCCGTAACCTACTACGGCTGCTCTGATTTTCTTCATTTGCCTTTTATTTTTTTGGTTATTATTCTGATTCTTGCGCACTTTCCGTGCGCCTTTCGGAACTAAATAAAGCGGAAACACGATTGTATTATCTCCTTACTTTTTACTCCCCACATTCTCTTTTCGGCTGCAAAAGTACAGCATTTATGCGAAATAGCTATCATTTGTATAGACTTTTTAATAAAACAACGTCATTTTTTCGCTCAAACGGAGTTGTTTTTGCGGCTCACCCGACAAATCAAGGGGAGACAAAGAATCGCAATTCAAATTATCGGATGATGCCAATATTAGAGTATTCCGGGTGTAATATCGGAGTATTTCGGGCATAGTACTGAAGTATCGGGGCTTTAGTACTCGAGTAATCCGGCCTAAATTACTCAAGTATTTCGGGCTTAGTACTGGAGTAATTCGGGCTTAGTACTGATGCGGCTGACTATACCTACTGTCTCCTAAAGACAAATCAACGACACAGAATGGCGCAAACCTGATCCTGAAAGTTGCGGCCCTCACGGCTGTATCTTATGCCCTGGTTCATTATCGAGAAGCAGAGACGGTGGCCGTTCTTGGCCGTGCAATAGCCGGCAAGGGCACTCACGCCAGTAACAGTGCCGGTCTTGGCGTGTACGTTGTTGTATGCGGCCGTACCTTTCATGCGCTTACGGAGCGTTCCGTCCACGCCGGCAATAGGCATGGAATAGTATAACAGACGGTAGATGTCTGAGTTACGGTAGGCATAACGCAGGAGCATAAGCTCTATCTCGGGCGTCTCATAATTATATAAGGAGAGACCCGAGCCGTCGGCGGAATGCGAGTCCTTGTCGGAAATGCCGGCCTTGCGTATGGTGGCGTCTATGCGCTGACGTGCCATTTTGGCGGTAGCATACCGTCCCCCCATCTTATGCGCAATCTGATAGAACATAGCTTCGGCATAGAGATTGTCGCTCCGCTTCATCATCGGACGCAATATTTCATTGATATGTCGCTCGCGTGAGCACAGTAGAATGGTGGTGCCGGCGGGCGGTGTGTGTATGGCGGTGGTGCCCGTGAGCACTATTCCGCGTTCGGAAAGGCTGCGAAGGAGCTGCTCGCGGAAGTAGTCCTTGCGATTGAGGAGCAGCGGAGAGAGTACAGGATTGTCGTCGTCCCAGCACCAACCGGAGCCGAGGCGGTCCTTATCCTTAAAAGACAGGTCTGCATAGAGGTTGCCCCTGATGGTGTCGATGCCTAAAGCGCGGATGCTGTCGACAAACATTTTAAGGTCTTTTGAGTTGAACATCGGGTCCATTCCACCTATGCAGTAGATGTCCCCATGCAGGGTGCGCGTACTGTCGACAACCGTTCCGCGGTATCTGAGTTCCGTTCTGAACTCATAATTCGTGCCGAGATAGTCGAGCGCCGCAACTGCCGTAACCATCTTCTGCGTAGAAGCGGGGCGCAAACGGAACTTCTCGTTATGGCTATATATAACCGAATCGGCATCCAAATCCCACACCATAATTCCCACCTGGGTAGACTTGAAGAGCTTGCCGTCAAGCAGTTTGTCTATGCCTGCCTGTATATTCTGCGGCCAGGGCAGGTCTACCGGCGCGGGAGCGGCCACCACAGTGTCGGCATCAAGGGTGTCGGAATCCGCCGTTTCGTCAGTCAAAGCAATGCCGCCGGCATCTTCTACTATTATTAAGGAACTGCCGTCTTCATCATGCTGAGCCATTGCCGGCATCACGACGAATGCTATAAGAAATGAGAAAAATACGGTTCTTATTGTTCTAAAATGTAATTTCATGCTTGCAAAGATAGTCTAAATTCACCAAACTCCTTTGCTTTTAGGTCTTAAATGCCGGCGTAACGGGAAAAAAAGGCAGTCTTTGCGTGCTCTGTTACATATTTTTTGTAATTTTGCGCTGATTATAATCAAATAACCGTTATGGTATATAAGTATGATTTTCTTATTATCGGCGCAGGTGTTGCCGGTATGAGTTACGCCCTGAAAGTAGCCAGAGCGCATAAAGGTAAGATTTGTATAATATGCAAAACGTCATTCGACGAAGCCAACACCTCATTCGCTCAAGGCGGCGTGGCATCGGTAACCAATCTTGAAGTAGACAATTTCGACAAGCATATAGAGGATACCATGATTGCGGGCGACTTCATTTCAGACCGCAAGGCCGTGGAGCAGGTGGTGAGAATGGCTCCTGAACAGATAAAGGAGCTTGTGAAATGGGGCGTCAACTTCGACAAGAAAAGCGACGGCGAGTTCGACCTGCACCGCGAGGGCGGCCACTCGGAGTTCCGCATCCTGCACCATGCCGACGACACGGGTGCCGAGATACAGCGCGGACTGATGGAGGCGGTACGCGCCAACAAGGACATCGACATCCGGGAAAATCACTTTGCCGTGGAGATTATCACCCAACACCACCTCGGTGTGGAGGTAACAAGACGCACGCCGGACATAGAATGTTATGGAACATACGTGCTGAATCCCGACACACAGAAGGTGGACACCTACCTGAGCAAGGTAACGCTAATGTGTACGGGAGGCTGCGGAGCTGTCTATCAGACCACCACGAACCCTATAATAGCCACTGGCGACGGCGAGGCGATGGTGTATCGCGCCAAAGGAACGGTAGCCGACATGGAGTTTGTGCAGTTCCACCCCACCGCCCTTTACCATCAGGGCGAGACCCATCCGGCTTTTCTCATCACCGAGGCGATGCGCGGATATGGCGGCATATTGCGTCTGCCAAACGGCGATAGCTTCATGGAAAAGTATGATGAACGCCTTTCGCTTGCGCCACGCGACATCGTTGCGCGCGCAATAGATAAGGAAATGAAGATTCACGGTCTGAGCCACGTGTGCTTAGACGTTACGCATAAGAATCCGGAAGAGACAAAGAAACACTTCCCGAACATATACCATAAGTGCAAGACTATCGGTATCGACATAACAAAAGATTACATCCCCGTGCGCCCCGCTGCTCATTATATGTGCGGCGGCATCAAGGTTGACCTGAACGGATGCTCAAGCATCAAGCGGCTGTATGCCATCGGCGAGTGCTCTTGCACGGGATTGCACGGAGGAAACCGCCTTGCCTCTAACTCACTCATCGAGGCTGTTGTCTACGCCGAGACTGCGGCAAAGCACAGTCTGGAGCATATCGACGAATATCAGTTCAACACCGAGGTGCCGGAATGGAACGACGAGGGCACCATGACCAATGAGGAGAAGGTGCTGATAACGCAGAGCGTAAAGGAGGTGAACGAGATAATGTCAAACTATGTGGGCATAGTGCGCAGCGACCTGCGCCTGAAACGCGCGTGGGACCGTCTCGACTTGATTTACGAAGAGACCGAAGCACTGTTCAAGCGTGTGAAGGCGAGCCGCGACATCTGCGAGCTCCGCAACATGATAAACGTGGGCTATCTCATCACACGATGGGCCATCGAGCGCAAGGAGTGCCGCGGACTGCATTTCACCATCGACTATCCGCAGCACGCATACGATAATAAATAAGGTGAAACTGCGTTATATTTGATACAGGACAATACAATATAGAAGAATTTCTATCAGCAGAATAGAATGGCAGAACAAACAAAGCAATGTCAAAAACTGATTGGCGACAAGCCACTCAGACTGCTAAACAACATAGATTATCCCTCCGACCTGCGGAAACTAAGCATCAACGACCTGCCGGAAGTGTGCGAGGAACTAAGGGAGGACATAGTAAGGGAAGTCTCGGAGAATCCCGGTCATCTGGCATCGAGCTTAGGTGTTACCGAGATTACGGTGGCTTTGCACTATGTATATAATACTCCGGAGGACCGCATAGTGTGGGATGTGGGGCATCAGGCCTACGGGCATAAGATTCTGACAGGCCGCCGTAAAAGGTTCTGCGAGAACAGAAAACTACACGGAATAATGCCTTTCCCATCGCCATTGGAAAGCGAATACGACTCATTCACTTGCGGACACGCGTCTAATTCCATATCGGCAGCACTCGGAATGGCTGTAGCCGCGCGGCTCACAGATAATCCCAATCGCCACGTGGTGGCTGTCATCGGAGACGGAGCGATGAGCGGCGGACTCGCATTCGAGGGCTTGAACAATGTTTCTTCAAGTCCTAACGACCTGCTTATCATCCTCAACGACAATGATATGTCTATCGACCGGGCTGTCGGAGGCATGGAAAAATATCTCTTGAATCTTGACACCAACGAGACGTACAACCGGATAAGATTCAAGGTTTCACGTTGGTTGAACTCAAAAGGACTTCTTAGCGACAATCGTAGAAAGGGCATCTTGCGTCTTAACAATGCCTTGAAATCGGCGCTTTCGCATCAGCAGAACATCTTCGAGGGAATGAACATACGTTACTTCGGACCGTTCGACGGGCACGATGTGAAGGAACTTGTGCGCATACTGAACATGATAAAGGACATGAAAGGGCCCAAGTTGCTGCATCTGCACACGACGAAAGGCAAAGGATACAAGCCTGCCGAAGAGAACGCTACCGTGTGGCACGCACCGGGAACATTCGACCCAGAGACGGGCGAACGCATCGTTAAGGACACCAAAGGCATACCTCCGAAGTTCCAAGATGTGTTCGGCAACACGCTGCTTGAGCTGGCGGAGCAGAATCCCCGCATAGTGGGCATAACTCCGGCAATGCCGAGCGGATGCTCTATGAACATCATGATGAAGGCCATGCCCGACCGGACATTCGACGTGGGAATAGCCGAAGGCCATGCCGTTACATTCTCGGGGGGAATGGCAAAGGACGGTCTTATCCCCTTCTGCAATATATACAGCGCTTTCGCACAACGCTCGTTCGACAACATTATACATGATCTGGCGATACTGAACCTACCGGTTGTGCTGTGTTTCGACCGTGCGGGACTCGTAGGAGAGGACGGCACGACGCATCATGGAGTATTCGATATGGCCGCATTAAGGCCTGTTCCTAACCTCACTATAGCAGCTCCCATGAACGAACACGAGTTGCGCAAGCTGATGTTTACGGCTCAGACAGAGAGCAAAGGTACTTTCGTGATACGCTATCCGAGGGGCAACGGGGTGCTCGTAGACTGGAAATGTCCGTTCGAAGAGCTTCCTGTCGGCAAAGGACGCAAGCTCCGCGACGGCAAGGATGTGGCGGTTTTGAGCATCGGAACACCAGGAAACGACGTCGCGAAAGCCATCGACGAACTGCAAGAAGAAGGCTGCGACATCAGCGTGGCGCACTATGATATGCGCTATCTGAAGCCCATCGACACCGAAATACTCACGGAGGTGGCGCAACGCTTCAAGCGCATCATCACCATCGAGGACGGTGTACGCGACGGCGGACTCGGAACAGCGGTTACGGAATGGATGAACGACAACGGATTCCACCCCGAAATCCACCGTATGGGATTACCGGATGAATTCGTAGAACATGGAACCGTGGCCGAACTGAAGTACATAACCGGCATTGATACAGCCGCAATTAAAAAAGCAATAAGACTATGAAAATCGTCATCGCAGGCGCATACGCTATCGGAACATACCTTGCAAAGCTGTTGTCGCGTAACAATTACGACATAACACTGATTGACAGCAACATCGAAAACCTTGAGAAGATAAACCGGGACTTCGATTTGCTCACAATGGCGGCATCTCCTACGAGCCTCAACACGCTGCGAAAAGCGGGCGTGGCGGCAGCCGACCTCTTCATTGCGGTAACTCCCGACGAGAGCACCAACATGATGGCGTGCTCTATGGCGAAAGCTCTCGGGGCGCAAAAGACCGTGGCAAAAGTAGACAACTACGAATGCATAAATCCCGAAAACGAGGAGTTTTTCAAAAATCTGGGCATCAGTTCTCTCATCTATCCAGAGAGTCTTGCTGCCGTTGACATAGTAAACGGACTGAAAATGTCGTGGGTCCGGCAGCGATGGGATGTCTATCAGGGCGCTCTTGTGATGCTCGGAATAAAGCTAAGGGAGAGTTGCGAGATTCTGAACAAGCCGCTAAGGGAAATCAGCGGAGCCGATGACCCGTATCATGTAGTGGCCATCAAGCGCGGCATGGATACCATTATACCGGGCGGTAACGATGAGTTGAAACTCTATGACCTGGCCTATTTCATGACGACAAAGAACTACATACCTTATATAAGGAAGATTGTCGGCAAAGAACATTACGTAGACGTGAAGAACGTAATGATTATGGGAGGCGGTACAACGGCCGTGCGCAGCGTCAACATAATGCCCGAATACATGAACGTCAAAATTATCGAGCAGAACGAACACCGCTGTGAGGAACTCAACGAGCTGTTTGAGTCGGAAGATGCGCTTGTAATAAACGGCGACGGACGCGACCTTTCATTGCTCTCGGAGGAAGGAATCAGAAGTCATCAGGCTTTCGTCGCACTCACCGAGAACGCCGAAACGAACATTCTCGCCTGCCTGTCGGCAAAGCAGATGGGTGTAAGAAAGACCGTCGCAATGGTCGAAAACCTCGACTATGTGAACATGGCCGAGAGTTTAGATATCGGTACTATCGTAAACAAGAAGGTGATAGCGGCTTCGCACATTTATCAGATGATGCTCGACGCAAACGTCCACAACGTGAGATTTCTCATGACCGCCAACGCCGACGTGGCCGAATTTGTGCCCGTTCAAGGCTCTAAGGTCACACAGAAGCCCGTGAAGGAGCTTACCATTCCGCGCGGAATGACTTTCGGCGGACTCGTAAGAAACGGCGAGGGAATGCTTGTTTCCGGTAATACACAGATTGAAGCCGGCGACATAGTGGTCGTTTTCTGCCACAACGCCGATGTGAAGAAAGTGGAGAAACTATTCATTTAACGCCATGCTGAACGCCAAACTCATATCAAAAATATTCGGTTCGCTGCTACTCTTAGAAGCATCGCTGATGTTATGGTGCCTTTTCATGGCCATATATTATAAAGGTCAGGACACCTATTCTTTCTCCATCTCAATACTGATAACCGTCATTTGTGGCGTGACACTGCGCATATTGGGCCGCAATGCCGACAACAACATGAGCCGGCGCGACGCTTATTTCGTTGTAACGGTGGCATGGGTGATGTTCTCTCTCTTTGGAATGATGCCCTTTATGATTGGCGGATTGACAGATCTGTCGTTTACCGATGCTTTCTTCGAGACCATGTCGGGCTTCACAACCACCGGCGCGACAATCATAGACGATGTGGAATCGCTGCCTAAAGGACTGCTCTTCTGGCGCTCGCTCACGCAATGGATAGGCGGACTGGGTATCGTTTTCTTCACCATTGCCATACTCCCGTCGATGGTCGGCGGTACGGTGAAGGTCTTTTCCGCCGAAGCCACCGGCCCGCTCCGCAGCAAACTGCACCCACGTCTCAGCACGGGAGCGAAGTGGATATGGGTTGTCTATCTTGTACTAACCATTGCCTGTATGTTCTGCTATATGGGATGCGGCATGGACTGGTTTGACTCCGTGAACTACGCCATGACCAGTACAGCCACGGGAGGGTTCGGTACTACCAACGGAAGTATCGCTACGTTCAGGTCTCCGGCAGAGGAATACGTCTGCACACTGTTCTGCTTCCTTTCCGGAGTCAATTTCACATTATTATATTTTGCCGTAGCCAAGTTGCGCATCCGCGACCTTTTCCGCAATGCCGAGTTCCGCTTCTATGTCTCTCTTGTTACGCTCATCTCCCTATTCATAATGGCAGAGCTTATCTTCCGCAACGGATATGACATAGAGAAGGCGTTCCGATGCGCCATCTTTCAGGTCGTATCGTTCATCACAACAACAGGATTGTATAACGACGACGCGGCCACATGGCCTCATGTCACGTGGGTATTGCTTGCCGTCTGTATGTTCTTCGGCGGTTGTTCAGGCTCCACGAGCGGCGGTATAAAGAGCATTCGCGGCGTGATGCTTTTGAAGAACATCCGTAATGAGTTCCGACAGATACTCCATCCCAATGCCGTACTGCCCTTGAAGATAAACGGAAGTAACGTGATGCAGTCCAAGCGCGTCACCCTCTTAGCCTTCCTCTCGCTTTATCTCGTACTCGCTTTCGTATGCTCTTTCACAATGATTGCATTCGGAATAGACAATACCAACTCCATAACCATCACCCTCAGTTGCCTCGGCAATGTCGGTCCGACGCTCGGACTGGAAATCGGCCCTACGATGTCATGGAGCCAACTGCCGGTATTCGCCAAGTGGATGTGTTCTTTCCTAATGCTTGTAGGGCGTTTGGAACTGTTCTCCGTACTTGTGATTTTCACTCCGGCATTCTGGAAGGACAACTGATTTTCAAGAGTAAGGGGCAAGAAGTAAGAAGTAAGGAGACAGTAGACGGGAGTTCAGGAGTTCAAACAATACTCCAATTCCCATCTACTGTCTCCTTTGTCGTATTCACATCTGCTGGTTCCTCCCCCTCTGAGGGGATTAGAGGGGGGGCTTCTGAACACCCGAACTCCCTGTCTCCAGCCTCCTTATTGTTGCACACCCACCCTACAAAGTGCGCAAAATGTAAGTTTTTTCTGCAAAAAATCCATAAAGTATTACTTTCCAATCAATGGGAAGTAATATTTTTTTTTAACTTTGCATTATCCTCAAACGACATCGCCGACACATTGTCAAGGCATAATGATGCACAACGAGGGGACACCACAGACAGTAATATAAAATCATATCCCATGAGCCAAAAGGTTATAATAACAAAGAATTTCAAGTTCGACTTGACAGAAGCGCTGGCAGAATGTGAGCACGATCGCATCTTCATATTGGCAGACGACACCACACGCGAGAAGTGCATGAAACCGCTTAACGAGCTATTCTGCTTGAAAAATGCACACGTGATAACCATCGGCTCTACCGATACAAACAAGACTTTGGAAAGCATCGCCCACGTTTGGAAGGAACTTGGCAACGGCGGAGGCACGCGCCACTCGTGCATGATAAACCTCGGAGGTGGTATGATAACTGACCTCGGAGGCTTCGCCGCATCCACATTCAAGCGCGGCATCGACTTCATCAACATCCCCACCACCCTATTGGCGATGGTCGATGCGAGCGTCGGAGGCAAGACAGGGATCAACTTCAACGGTCTGAAGAATGAAATCGGAGTGTTCAACGACTCTAAATGCGTGATTCTCGACACTCATTTTCTCGAAACTCTCGACACAGAAAACATCCGCTCGGGTTACGCAGAGATGCTGAAACACGGTTTGATAAGCAACGACAAGATGTGGGCTGAGCTTGTATCATTCGACATCTGCGACCTCTCCACACCCGAACAGCACGCCCAACTAAGCCGGATGCTGGCCGATTCTGTGGCCGTGAAAGAGCGCATCGTGACCGAAGACCCGCACGAACACGGCATACGCAAGGCACTGAACCTCGGTCATACCTTCGGACACGCATTCGAATCATGGGCTTTGAAGCGCAATCCCATACTACATGGATACGCCGTTGCGTATGGACTTATTTGCGAATTATACTTGAGTTCCGTACAGACGGGCTTCCCCACCGACAAGATGCGCCAGACCGTAAGCTACATCCGCGACATCTACGGCACGCTGCCCATCACCTGCGACGACTACGACGAGCTGATAGCCCTTATGCACCACGACAAGAAAAACCGTGGAGACGAAATCAATTTCACGCTTCTCGGCGACGTAGGAGACATCCGTATCAACCAGACGGCAACTGAAAAGGACATCAAGGAGGCTCTCGACTTCTTCTGTTTTTAGTCCACCCGCCGTTTCTTTTACGGTCTGTTTCATCCCATCACAATCTGCTTTTGCAAGCATTTTGAGCTTAACACTCAAGTACTCCGAGTGTAGTACTCAAGTAATTTGGGTGTAGTACTCAAGTAATTTGGGTGCAGTACTCGAGTATTTCGGGTGTAGTACTCGAGTATTTCGGGTGTAGTACTCGAGTATTTCGGGCTTGATTACTCGAGTATTCTGGGCTTGATTACTTGAGTATTTTGGGCTTAGTACTGCACAGTTCTGCGCGTTCTTCCCGTCAAGCCGCTATTTGCTTGAAAATCAACGAGATACAGACAGCATAAAATTATAGCTATAATTTCCTCTAATTGAGCCTGTTTTAGAGCAAATTATAGCTATATTTTTTCTTATTTGACTGTAGTTAGTTTTTGATTGAATATTAATTGCCATCCAAAAGGACTATGATTGCCATAAAATTCTATAGGAAGTTCCTCTTGAACTTGCCCGTTTCGGTCATTGGGATACGCTCCATATATATGTATTCGCGCGGTTGCCAAAACTTGGGCAAGACCTTTTCGCATATCAAACGCACCTCCGCAGTATCATTCGATTGCGTCACCAGTACCACAATCTCACCAAACTTAGGATTTTTCTTCTTACTTATGACAAAGGGAACAGGCAGATGAGGACGCAGCAAACGCTCCACTTCCTCGGCTTGAATCTTTATTCCGCCAGAACAAATCACGTTGTCTTTGCGCCCGAGAATGCGGAAACCTCGGCCGTCGGGGGCTATCTCGGCAATGTCGTTGGTAGTCAATGGTTCGGCACAGACAAGCGGAGCATTTATCACCAAGCAGCCGTCGGCATTCAGCGACACGCTGACCGACTCGAAAGGCACGTAATACGGACTCGCATCCTTGCCGTTGATGCGCCGCAGGGCGATATGCGACAAGGTCTCGGTCATGCCATACGTGCTCCACACCGCATGGGGAAAGGTCTGCAACCGACACTCCAATCCGTCGTCGATTGCGCCTCCGCCGATTATCAGATGGCGTGTCTTACGAAGCAACTCCGCCTCTTCTGCCACCTGCAAACTGTTATATACCTGCATCGGAACCATCGCGACGAGGTCGAAACCGCCATCGGGGAAAGTGTCGGGACGGCTTACGAACGATGCCATCGGATGTCCGCAAGGCTCTATTTCCGTCAGTTTCAATCCGCGTTCCACCGACCGCACCGCCATCATCTTGCCCGCGATATAGTCTAACGACATACAGAGCAGAGCTGTGTCGCCGCCGTGCAAGCCGAGGAAATCGCACGTGATGCGCGCGCTGTTCAGCATCCTCCGCTTCTCGACCCACATCGGTTTGGGCGCGCCCGTGCTTCCGCTCGTGTGCACGAGCAGCCTGTCGGAACCGTTATTCCATTCTTCTAAAAACTGTTCTATTGTCATATTGCCTTTGTCATAAAGTAGTCTTGCGTTACCATACGGATGTGGATATGTTCCGAAAGTATTGTTGTCGGATTCCACATCAGCCGCCACGCCTCTGCATATCTAATACAGGAAGTCGAGATACCGTCCTTTTTGCAAAAGTAAGATAAATACGGCAGAAACGGTACGTTGCCCAGAATTAATTCTTCTTTTATACCGAAAATACACAAAAAAAAGCGCATCAAGATACTGATACGCCTTTTACTACTTACTCTCTTTACTCCTTACTACATATCTACCGCCCTCTGTTGCAGGATAATCAGAATACGAAATAAAAATCAGGCTGGTTCTGATAGTATGCCACCGCAATGTTCTCGATAGCCTTGACGCGCCGTTTCTGAATGTCTGCGGCAGTGCGCATCTCCTGAAGATACAGCTCTATGGCTTGCCGCTTCTCTGCATCCACCTCTCGCTTTATCTTCTCTGTCAGCGTACGGACATCGCCGGCGCACGGACTCTGCATATCTATCATGTTCAGACTCGCTATAGCTTCTTCGTAGTTTCCTGCAGCGAAAGCTCCATTTGCCTGCTGCAAGAGTTGGCTGCAAACATCGCGCATATACATATCATATATGTCTGTCATCGCATTGGCAACCTCGTCATATCCGCTGATGTTCATTGGATAGGACGAAAGTAGAGCCAAAGCCTCATCATATTGTTGCATATTAGCGAGCGTCTTTGCCTGCGTCATGATGCTTTTGCGGTTGCCCGTATAATAATCCACTATCTTACGGCGCGTTTCCAAGAAAAATTTCACGAGACGCGCGTCATTGTTCGACATCTTGTTTATTGCCGACATCAAAGCCTCACGTTCCGAATATCCCTCGCCACGCAAGTCCATACTCATGGTGTTGAAGCCCGTGCCACTGATAATATTCGACACCGACACTGTGAGATTGACATCATAAACGCTGATTGTCCGCATACCGCCTTCTATCATTTGCTTACCCGAGACGGTCGTCATAGGCGAGATGACTATGCCGCCATAGTCTGTCTGCGCGCAACCGCCTGCCGCAAGAGCCGCCGAGAGTTTGCTTTTCAGCACACGCAGAACGTCCGCATTGGCAGTCATCTGTTGCCGGGGTACAGCCAAAGCCATGTTTATCACTTCGTTTTGTGCCCGCGACGGCATGAGCGAAACAATGAATACGGCGAGAATTAATATTTTTTTCATAGTTCTTGTGATGTTATTTTATGGTTATAATCAGTGTATTGTTGCTTATGTCACGGCCTATCTGCAACCCCATCTTGCGGGCAAACATCATAAATTTCAGTCCGAACTTGTTGATGTTGTAGTTGTTGCCGTTGTCGTCTTTCAAGGGAATACGCACGTCGTCGAATATCATTTGCTTTTCGGTAGTACCCTGTATGTGGTAGTTTCCCTTATATGCGTTCTCGCTCATCCACATCTCAATCTCGTCAGACAAGGCAAAACCGTTCGCTCCAACCTCGCTCGACATGGAATATTGCGATGTCTGTGCAAATCCTATAGTAACATTTATGGAACGTCCGTTTGCCACAATGTCATTGAATTTCGTCTGCATCACGTTGAGAAATGCATCAGCCTGTCCTTCAACGGCTTTCGAAGCGAGTCGCCCGATGTCGTCGGTATAGAACTTGCCACTATCCCCCACCTTGTTGGCCAGGGAGTTTCCGGTCGATGTGTCATACGCCGTCATGATAACTTTCACGCCGTTGCCGCTGCCGGAGAGTACCACATCAATCTCCGCATCCACATAGATGTCCGCTCCCGACTGCTGGATTATCATTGTCTTCAGGTCAGATTGGTTATCCATAGCCAATCCGTTTGCCATTGACAGGGCCTTCAGCCTGCCGAGAAAGTCTACGGTTGTGAATCCACGGCTGTCGAACGCCTCCTTTATCTTCGTAAGCACAATACGCTTGTTCACATCGTTCTCAAGTACATTGCGTATATCCTCTCCCTCCTTCACAAACGGAACAACCATTATCTTGGGCTGTACCGTCACCGTTTGTTGCGCATTGGCGGATGCCAAAAGGCCAACAAACATTATCAATGTCAATATTATCTTTTTCATGTTGCAACAGTATTATAGTCCGAACCGTCTTATTACACCGTTCTTCTCCAGGTCCTCACGCAGCACGCGCACCTTCACCGTAACATCAACGACTATGTTCTTACGCTTGTTGATGTCCTTAGAGAAAGGCTGAACTATCTCAGACGAGGAAATGAAATCCCGATAACCGCCTGAATAAAAGTTGTTGAAATAGCTCTTATGCTTCTTCATCGCCTCCTGCTCGGTTGTCGGAATCAGTGCCGTTTGACTCTGCGTATTGTCAATACCGTGGAACAATACTGCCTTTATCGCAGCGAGTTCAGCTTCAGCGAGTGCCTTTTTCTTGTTTTTGGCATAACCGGTACACCTCAGTTTTACAGCCGTATTTGTCGACGAAAGTACGTTTGTCTGATACTGAGCGCAGGCTGTTGAGACGATGCCAAGTATGAAAACTGCAAATAATATTATACGTTTCATAGGCTTATTTGTTAATTATGAGTTTGCATATCATTTCCGAGCCGCCCCTAAACTTATCCGCTATGGCAGTGCCGGTCTTCTTGTCGGCCTCGCATTCAGAGAAGATATCTCCGGCTATGCGCTTCACTTCGATTGTTCCGATAGGCACAGGATAAGGCAGGCCATCGATTGTCTCGATGCTTTCAACAGTGAATTTGCAGCCAACGGATATTCCTTGTGCCTTTCCCGCAGACACGAGCAGTGTCTTAGCTACGCCGTTTTTCTCAGCGAGTATGCGACTTATGCGCGCCGTTACAGGGAAATTCAGCCTAAAATAGTCGTATATATCCGTCTGCAACGACATCATCGCCTCTGTTACCGCACTCTCCGGCGAGAGGCATTCGTGTCCAGTCTTACCCTGAAAGCTCGTAGCCTCGGTACTCAGTCCGGTTGCCACATCCACCACTTTCATCTGGAATGCCACGCTTGCCTTGTAGCCTCGTGTCGAACCGTCGCCGTTCTTAATCCGATAAACGGGTATCTTGACGATGTGCCCGGTTATCATCTTCTCGGCGGCAACAGCTACATCCTGCTCCACAAGGTTCTTGCTGTCAATGAAACTCTCGCTCTTTTGCAGTTCCAGTTCTTCGTTTATCTTGTCCCGGCTGGTACGATCTACCACTCTGAATCGCCTCGTGCCCGTGAGCATCTCCACGACTTTCTCGGTAACAAGACCTGTATACGGGCTCTCTTGGTCGCACGTGAACGCGGCGACACCCACTACCGGACGTGTATCTGCTTGTGCGTAGCCCTGCAGGCTACACACAAGCATCAACATAAATAGTATTAATCGTGTCATTACAGATTGCCGCCCGACTTAAGGGTTTCTATGATTTGCTGTACGGCTTTGACCTGCGCGGCACTCTCCTCAAGCAGAATAGGAGTTGCGGCATTGCCAAACTCAATAACTGCCGCCGCTGCCTTAGCTGCCTTAGCAAGCTTAACTGCCTTCATAGGATTCTTCTCTTTTGATGCTGTCTCGGTTTGTGTTTTCGCCTCATCAGCCGCACCGTTCACCTTATCTACAGCCTCTTTCACTGCCGCACCCTCGCCGGTGATTGTTGTCGCCAGTGAAATCCACTCCTCGAGAGTCGGCTTTTTGATTGTTACATCGGTCACTCCGTCTGTTGTTTCACCGATCTGACGCTTGTAAAGATTCTCCAACTGCGCACTGTTAGCAATCGCCAATAGAGCCGCCTCATAAACAGATTTACCGTAGCCATCTACGTTTCCAAGTCCTGTTTCCTTCTTCTTAGAATACTCATCACACAAGGTCTGAAGGTTCTGCGCACGTCTTTGGCTATTAGCGATTTCGTCCTTTGTCTGTGCCTGCACCATTACTACCGACATTAAAGCGATAGCCACTAAAATAATTTTCTTCATTTTATAATAAAGTTTAGTTCCTATCGGCACCCGGAATAAGAAGTTTTTTAATAGATTGTTGTAGCACACATACAAAAAAGCGTGGGTGCTGTGCCTGTCACTCGTCCCACTCTTCAAGGCGTCTCGCATTGCCCAATCCGTCAAGAACGAGCAACGCAGGAGCCCACGCTGAATATGTATATGCAAAAGAATGTATCCGCAAATATACAGATACACCAAAGGCTGCATTTATACATACTCCATGAGCATCTACCATTGCTTTGCTTTCTGACGGTTTTCAAGTTTGCGAGACTTTGAAGAGTCAAAAGACAAAGCGTCAAGTAAACGCTTTTCCAATATATGTCATCCCACGCATCCACCCTTTCGGGACTTCTGCGTATGAATGGTGCAAATATATGAAAAAATATTTAATAACGTATCGGATAATAAAAAAATAATTTATTACAACGTATTTATCTTAATCAGAACTTAAAAATGGTATAAGGGGGCATTCGAATGTATTGTCATTTAAGCCTTTTATTCCGTAGCCCACAGCTCGTCACCCCTTATCTCGAGAGGCATGGGGATGTTGTCGGTGAAGAGAAGTCCCGTTCCCAAGCCCTGCGGCATGGTGATATGGGAACCGTAGATGTGGGCGGTGAACTGCGCAATGGCGTTCAGTCCGATGTTGCTTTCGAGCGCACTGGTTATCCACGAGCCTATGCCGCGCTCACAGGCGAGCCTTATCCACTCTTCCGAACCGTGCATACCGCCGTGCAGGGAGGGCTTCAGGATGATGTATGAGGGGCGGATGGTGTCGAGAAGTTCCGCTTTTTGGAGAGGCTCGTTTACGCCAATCAATTCCTCATCAAGGGCTATCGGGACGGGAGAAGTCTTGCACAGACGTGCCATTTCCCGCCATTGATGCTGCTTGATTGGCTGCTCTATGGAGTGAATGTCATAACGGGCGAGCTGCTCCAAACGCCCTGGCGCGTCGTCAACGGAAAAGCCTCCGTTGGCGTCCACACGCAGTTCAATCTGTTGCCTACTGAAATTCTCCCTTATGCGACGTATCAATGCAAGTTCTTTTTGGAAGTCGATAGCTCCGATTTTCAGTTTAACGCAACGGAAGCCGAGCCTTATTTTCTCGTCGAGCCGTGCCAACATCTCATCGAAATTGCCCATCCAGACAAGTCCGTTAATGGGTATGCCCACTTCGCCACGGCTGAACGGAGTGTCGAAGAGGCGCGGCGAACCGGCATTCAGATTGAGGAGTGCCGTCTCCAAACCGAAAAGCATCGACGGATAAGGACGCAACAGGTCGTAATCGATAGTGCCGGAACATTCAAAACGATCGCATATCTCACGCAACTTCACACCATATTCGGGTATGGCATCGCAACTGAGGTCGGGCAACGGAGCGCATTCTCCAAGGCCTTTACGCCCCGGACGGCTTTTATCTGTAATGGTGACGAACCACGAACGGCGTGTGTTATAGACACCGCGCGATGTGCCTGCCGGTTGCTTGAAGTGCAGGACGCGCTCCGAAATGTCGATTTTGTAGTTCATTGCTTGGTGTTATATGGAGTTATAGGTGATGTTTTTGAGAGTGATATGGAGCTACAGCAATTTTTTAATCCCCCCCCATTGGGGGGCAGGGGGCTACGGAAGAATCGGGTATTGGTCGAAGTCAGGCTTGCGTTTCTCAAGGAATGCGCGTCCACCTTCCTGTGCTTCGTCCATCGTGTAATACAGCATTGTGGCATCGCCCGCAAGCTCCTGTATGCCTGCCTGACCGTCGAGCTCGGCATTCAAACCCGCCTTTATCATGCGAAGTGCCAGCGGTGAGCGTTCCATCATGGTCTCGGCCCACTCCACGCACTCGTCTTCGAGCCTGTCAAACGGCACGACTTTGTTTACAAGCCCCATGCGCTCAGCCTCGGCAGCACTGTATTGGCGGCACAAGAACCATATCTCGCGCGCCTTTTTCTGCCCCACTATACGTGCGAGATACGATGAACCGAAGCCTGCATCGAAGCTACCAACCTTCGGACCGGTCTGTCCGAAGATTGCGTTTTCGCTCGCAATAGTCAGGTCGCACACCACGTGCAGCACGTGTCCGCCGCCGATTGCATAGCCGTTTACCATCGCAATAACCGGCTTTGGCAACCTACGGATCTGCATTTGCACGTCAAGCACATTCAGACGGGGCACTCCGTCGGTGCCCACATAGCCTCCGCGACCTTTCACGTTCATGTCGCCGCCCGAGCAGAAAGCCTTGTCGCCTGCTCCGGTGAGCAGCACCACGCGTATGTTTTGGGCTTCACGGCAAAAGGCGAAAGCCTGCGACATCTCCCAAGTGGTGAGCGGCGTGAATGCGTTACGGTACCTTTCGCGGTTGATTGTTATCTTCGCAATGTGATTATACTCTTCAAACAGGATTTCCTTAAAGTCGAAACCCTCAATCGTTTTCCATTCTCTTTTTGCCATATTCTTTTGTATTTTTAGCCCCCCTCTAATCCCCCCAAGGGGGGAAGGCACTACAGATATAAGATGAAAGGGGGTGATATATGTCTTATTTTTTTATTCAGGTATCCTCAATCCTCATTTTAATAGATTCACTTCGAGCAACACCGGGCGTTCACTCTCACAGGTAATGAACTTTGAAATCATCTTTTTCATATTACCGATGTCGGCTTTCAGATACTTCACGCCATGCTGCCGACAGATTCCTTCAGCCGTAGTATTATGTTTGGCAGCGATATATCGGTCGCAAGCGGGACTGTCGGACAATCCTTTCAGACCATAGAATATGCCGCCACCACCATTATTGAGCAGCAAGATACGCAGCGAACCGTTGAGCGAAGTGTTCCAAAGCGCATTCTGATCATAGAAGAAACTGAGGTCGCCAATGACGCAATAAGTCTCTTGTCCTGTCAACGAGAAGCCAGCGGCAGTAGACAGACTGCCCTCGATTCCGTTGAGTCCGCGGTTGCAACAGATGTGATGCGGAGCGTGAAGACAGGCCAGACGCACTGCCATACTATTGGCGTAATGCACGGTGCAGTTTAATCTGTCAAGATCATACAGTTGGTCTTCAAATTCTTTTACGACCGCAGCCTGCGCCGTTGACGGTGTCTTTTTGAGCAACTCCTCTGACACGCGGCTCAGAAGACTGTTCCAACGCGATGCAAAATTAACCTTTTCAGATATATTATCTGATAAATCAGAAGCGTTAACACATGAGCAAAAATCCTCGTCAAACAAGCAGGATTCACGCTCTTCCATAATTTCGACCATGCAATTAAGCACATCCTCGCAACTGCCGACAACCACTTTCGACAGATTCATAAACGTATCTGTCACTGCTCCATCCTCGTTCATCACCCAAGTCTCGGCATTCCGGCACCTGCGCAAGAACTGTTTGAGCCGCTTGCTCACCACCATTCCACCTATATATATAATGAAATCGGGTGCAAACGCTTCTTCATCATTTTCTATCAAGGCCAAAGCGGTGTCGACACACGAGGCATCGCAAGGCACGGAAAGAGCTTCGGCGATTACGGGGATATAACGGTAGATTTCGTCATAGGGCAGCGTAAAGGTATCATGGAGTTTCATCTGCCCCAAGACTATCATTGGACGGTGCGACCGGAGCAATTTTTCCCGCACCTCACCGAGCAATGCCTGTGGATCCTTTCTACCGTCGAGGAAGGTTATCACGCGCTCGTCGGGCAGCTTTTCTGTGTTGAAACAGAACAGCGGTTCGCTTATCGGCACATTGATATGTACCGGACTGCCCCCGTATCGGCGCGTGGCGATAAGTGCTTCGTTCACCAATCGGTTGCAATACCAGCGTTCCGTCTCGTCTTTAGGTTCGGGAAGGCTCACCGACGCACGCACAAACCGCCCGAAAACACCGTTCTGCGGCAGCGTCTGACCGTCTTGTTGGTCTATCCATGCAGCGGGTCTGTCGGCCGAGATAACCACTATCGGCAAGTGCTGATAATACGCTTCGGCCACGGCCGGCATCACATTGAGTACCGCCGAGCCTGATGTTACGCACACAGCAACGGGCAATCTGGTTGCAAGGACTAAGCCGAGAGCATAGAATCCCGCACTGCGTTCGTCGGTAACGGCATGGCACTGAATGCCGGGACATTCGTTCAAGTTATGCACTATGGGGGCGTTCCTGCTGCCGGGACACACCACCGCATGACTGACACCGTGGCTGACAAGCAGCGAAGTGAGTATGTTTACATTTTCCTTATTACAGAACATCTATCTATTTTATTTTCCGTTGAATATTATTTCCCTCATCGTAGCCATCTTGGCTACGGTCTCTTCCCATTCACTTTGCTCTTCGCTGTCCTTCAATATGCCGCCTCCGGCATACAGGTCGTAGCCGGCGGCGAGAAGTTCCATGCACCGTAGCGACACGAAGAGATTGGTCTCGCCCGTAATTGACAGTTCACCGGCGAAGCCTGAGTAGTAACGTCGCGGAGCTGACTCGTTGCCGATGATGAACTGCCGGGCCTCGTCTTTGGTTATTCCGCACACTGCCGGTGTGGGATGGAGCGCACCTATGAGGTTGCCCACAGACGAACCGTCATTCAGCCGAAAGCCGAAATCACTGCGAAGATGCACGAGATTGGCCGCACGCGACGTGTTCGGGCCGTCTTCGGTTATGCCGATGGCGTAGCGTTCCAAACATTTTCTTATGTATGTGGCCACGTATCGCTGTTCCTGAATGTTCTTTTGGCTCCACCGTATGTCCTGGACATTAGCCGTGGAAGGGTTGTCGAAGCTAAGATTGTCGCCCTCGAGAGCCATAGTCCCGGCCAGTGCGACGGTATTCCAGCAGCCTCGTCCATCGGAAGAAAGCAATGTCTCGGGCGTCGCCATAAGCCATGTGCCGCTCTGCGGAGTGCTCACTAAGGCGACAAACATTCGAGGATAAAGACGGCAGGCACGTGCAAACAGCCCGACGGGAGACTGCCGTGGCGCATCGATATGCTCGCAACGGGCAAGTACGAGCTTACAGAACCGATTCTCGTTCAGAGCCTTATGAAACCGGCAGAAGTCCTCACCATAACATTCGCGCAATGTCGCAACATCAGTTCCGGCATCGCCCGTCTCTCTCATACTGCACATTCCATCGCACAGGCGCAGTATCTCCTTGTCGCGGCCCACCTCGTCCTGCTCCATCACCTCAACCCTGTCGGGGTTCAACAACAGCAGCGGTGTTGCACCAGTCTGACAGAATGGCGCAAAGACAAAGCCCTCCCGACCGTTCAGTCCCTCGCAGCCGGATATGGTTTCCACATCACCTTGCGTCTGCGCCATCACCCTCACGCGCGTCTGCCGCGGCAGTCTGTATAAGGCAAATCCCGCCATTTACTTAGCCGGATTAAGTATATAGTTCGTCACCTGCACGGTTGAGATAAGGTCTCCGTTCTCATTGGTTATCTCAATATGCCACACATGGAGCGTATTTCCCTTGAACTGCAGTCTTCCGCGAGCCGTGACCGTGTTGCCCTCACGCACCGCCTGCACGTGGTTTCCGCTCACATTGATACCCACACAACGCTTGTCGGGACACAGAGCCTGCGAACCTACGCCGGCAAGATTCTCGGCAAGGGCAAGCGACGCGCCACCGCTCAAGAAGCCAAACGGTTGCCGGTTACGCTCGTCTACCTTCATCCGGGCCATACAGGTGTCTGGTTCCGGAGTAGAGAGAAACTCCATACCGATTGTCTCTGACAGTCCCTTCTTCACTCTGAGTGTCTTCATCACATATTCTATATCCATAATCTTACGTTTATCCTATCGTATTCCACAACGATATTGTCGTGTTGCAAAATTACTAAAAAACCACGAACCACACATTTTTTATCCTTATAAAAGGCCTGAACATCCTGTTGATAAGTGTTAAATGAGCCTTGAAGGGCCGGGTATTGAAGAGCCGATGTCATAAAATTCACTCTTATCCGCGCTTCAAAATGTGCTATGGACATTTCTTTTTATCATTTTTCCAATGCCTGTTCATGTACTTTATGTAACTTTGTAGGAAACACACACGACAGTGTTTTTTAAGATAATAATTCACATAAATTCAAGAAAATGATAACTATTAAAATTGAGCTGCCTCCTGAAATAGTGATGCAGACAGAGCGGGAAATCCATATAACGATGGATGGGAACGGAGTAACGAGTAACGTATGTAAAGCGGAGAAAGATGTGCCGCTGTCTGCTTTCATCAGAGAAAGGATTGACAAGCTCTATGCCGGAGGTCATTTCCGCACGGCGGAGACATATAGTTCTGCCCTGAACAGTTTCACACGTTTCCGTGAAGGCAAAGACATTCCACTTCAGAAAATCACGCAGGAAACGATAAAAGACTATGAGTGCTATCTGAAGAAAAAACAAAACCTACCGTTACGGCCTAAGGTCTCATAGGTTAATTAAGTATAAATGCGCTTCATGGAAAACCAAAATTATAAAAATAGTTTTCTACTTCAACTTAATTAGACTACCTTTGCTTTATATAACCAGCAAAAGACTATGAGTATGAGACATTCCTACATATTATCATTCATGATGCTTATTGCATCGTCAGGCATCGCAACAAAAACTTCCGCTCAATCACATGATACGGAACATCTGCTGAAATACGGCGACATGAACAGTTGGGTGGTGCGCCATATTCATGAATCGGCTGTCATCGGCGGACAAACAAAGACTCTGTATGAAATAGGTCCTAACTCGACGATAGAGGGAAACAAGGCCTACACGAACAAAGGCGGGTCGCCGTGGGGCACGTCCAACGTGATGGCTAAGGTGATGGGAGTGGTGAAAACCAACTGCTCCGTGACGCGCGACAAGCACAACAATGGCTATTGCGCTAAGATGACAACGCACATCGAGAGCGTGAAGGTGCTGGGACTGATGAACATCAATGTGCTGGCTGCCGGCTCAATATTCCTCGGCAGCATGGCGGAACCCATCACGGGAACGAAAGACGGACCGAAAGCTCTGAACTGGGGAATACCGTTCAACAAGCGACCGAAGGCCGTGAAATATGACTACCGCGTGCAGGCCGTGGGCGGAAAGAGCCGCATCAAGCAGACGGGATTCAGCAAGAAGAGCACCGTTGCCGGTCAGGACTATGCCATTACGGTACTGGTGCTGCAAAAACGGCACGAGGACGCAAAGGGCAACATAACGGCAACGCGCGTAGGTACGATGGTCGTGAAATACGGAAAGAGCACAGGCGGATGGGTGAACGGCGCGACATACGAAATCCTCTACGGCGACATACGCAAGCACACGGGTTATGATGCATCGACAATGGGACTGCGGTCTACCGACTATGCCATCAACAGTCATGGCAAGAGCGTGCCCGTTAAGGAGGTGGGATGGGCTTCGGCCAACGAGACTCCGACACATCTGGCACTGCAATTCTCGTCAAGTCACGGCGGAGCTTACGTGGGTTCGCCGGGCAATACGTTCTGGATTGATAACGTTAAACTTGTGTATTAACGTCCGATGGACTCATCGGCAAATAAGTATCGAGACTTCATATATATAATAAGGTGTAAAAAGCATGACAAGGTTTAGCGCATTTCTAATCATTGCGGGCTGCCTGACTACCCCAACAACCTGCATACAGGCCGCTCCAGGCAGCAGACCGGCGCAGGTCTGCAACACTCTTGCCATGCAAGACCCACTTTCCCCTCCCGATACCGTCCACGCATCGGCAGCCAACCTCACTACAGACTCGACGGCAAGCGAGGGCAAACCGAAGAAGAAAGACCTGATAAACCGCTTTCTCGACTACTTTAACGATGCCAACAAGGCAAAAAAAGACAAGAAATTCGACTTCAGTATAATCGGCGGTCCGCATTACAGCACCGACACGAAATTTGGTGTCGGTCTCGTGGCAGCAGGACTTTACCGCTCCGACCGGCAAGATACGTTGCTGCCACCGTCTAACGTCAGCATCTTCAGCGACATCTCTTCGGTGGGTTTCTACATGATTGGAGTGCGCGGTACACATATCATGCCGCGCGGAAAATACCGCATAAACTACACGACTTACTTCTATTCATTCCCTTCTGATTACTGGGGAATGGGTTATGACAACGGCAACAACGACAACAACAAAAGTGAAATGAAACGCTTGCAGGCACAGGCGCAGGCTTCATTTCTCTTCCGCATTGCTCCAAACACTTATCTTGGACCGGCCATTGCATTCGACTATATCAAAGGAAAGGACATTGAACGGCCGGAGCTGCTCGAAGGAATGGACACCGAGACGACAAACTTCGGAGTGGGATATTCCTTTGTTTACGACTCGCGCGACGTACTGACAAATCCTCACGAAGGCCTTTACATAAACCTGTTGCAGTATTTCCGTCCGGGATTTCTCGGCAACGACTATCACACGAGTACCACAACCATGCAATGCGACATATACCGTCGGGTGTGGAAAGGAGGCATCTTGGCTGCCGACGTACGCGCTGAGGTGAACTTCGGAAACCCTTCTTGGGGCATGATGGCAAAGCTGGGCAACTCTAATTCCATGCGCGGCTACTACGAAGGACGCTACCGGGACAAGCACAAGATAGAGGTTCAGGCGGAGCTTCGACAGCACGTTTGGAAGCGAAACGGCATCACCGTGTGGGCAGGAGCAGGCACAGTATTCGATGAGTTTGGCTCAATCAGGATGAGTCGCGTGCTACCCAACTTCGGCGTGGGCTACCGTTGGGAGTTCAAGAAAGACGTAAACGTGCGTTTGGACTATGGTTTCGGAAAGTCGGGACAGACGGGATTCATCTTCAATATCAATGAAGCTTTTTGAAAGAAAGGGAAAAATGAGACTATTAAACAAAGTATATCGACGGGCGATAAGCCCTCGGGGGATTTTCTTTATCACGATAATGGTATTGGCAATACCCAATATCGCGCTATGCGTGACCGAGCGTATGTCGCTGCTTCGCGCCTCATGCAATGTCATTTTACCTTTGGCGGCCTACATACTGCTTATGTCTGCCAGCAAGAAAACAGGTAAAATGGTGTGGTGTTTGTTTCCTTTGATATTCTTTGAGGCGTTCCAATTGGTTCTGCTCTATCTCTTCGGACAGTCTATAATCTCCGTGGATATGTTCCTGAACGTTGTTACAACGAACGCAAACGAGGTGAGTGAACTACTCGGCAACCTAAGTACTGCAATCATAATGGTGGTGATTATCAACGTGCCGCTGCTCGTCTATGCCGTCCGTTCCATAATACGCAAGGAAGAACTGAGGCGAGATTTCATTATCGCACAGCGCAAACGGGGCGCGGCTTTGTTTGCCGTCGGACTGTTGTTGCTCTGCGGATGCTACGCCACCGACAAGGAATACAACGTAAGGAACGACCTCTATCCGGTCAATGTGTGCTATAATCTCTATTTGGCTGTGGAGCGTTCAAACTCTACGGCCAACTATGATAAGACTTCGGCCGGCTTCTCTTTCAATGCGGAATCGACCCGACCGGCCGACAAAAAGGAGGTGTATGTATTTGTGATTGGCGAGACTGCGCGTGCAATGAACTTCGGAATATACGGATACAATCGCGAAACGACTCCCCTACTCGCAAAGACCGAGGGACTGACGGTGTTTGATTACGCCCTGAGCCAGTCGAACACGACGCACAAAAGCGTGCCAATGTTGCTGTCGGCGGCATCGGCCGAGGACTACGACCGCATATATCGGGAAAAGAGTATCATCACGGCGTTCAAGGAGGCGGGCTTCTATACGGCATTCATATCAAACCAAAAGCCCAACCGTTCGTTTATCGACATCTTCGGAAAAGAGGCCGACTACAGCCGGACGATAGCCGGCACGGATGTCAAGGGGCAGCATACGGACGACTTCTTGCTTATGGATGAACTTGATAAAGTTCTGAAAGAAGGACACAAAAAGCTCTTCATCGTGCTCCACACATACGGTTCTCACTTCTGCTACCGTGACCGTTATCCTCGCGAAAAGGCGTTCTTCCGCCCCGACGATGCCACGGAGGCGAAGGCAAAGAACCGCAACGAGCTGCTCAATGCTTACGACAACAGTATCAGACACACCGATGAGCTGCTTCATTCCATAATAACGCGCCTCACGGACAGCGGTTCTCTCGCTGCGATGGTCTACACTTCCGACCACGGCGAGAATATCTTTGACGACAGCCGGCACCGTTTCCTGCACGCGTCGCCCGTACCGACATACTATGACTTGCGCGTGCCGTTAATCATTTGGACATCGCCGGCCTACCGTTCCGACTGCTCCGGCATCGTGCGCGCACTCAATACAAATTGCAAGAAGAGCGTGTCTACAAACACATCGGTATTCCACACGTTGCTCTCGATAGGTGGAATAAGCACCCGTTTCCTTTCAGACAGTCTCTCGCTTGCCTCTCCCGGCTATCAACCAAGCAAGCGTTACTTCCTGAACGACCACAACCGCGCCATAACTCTCGACGAGGTAGGGGTAAAGCCCCCCTCTACTCCCCCCAAGGGGGGAAGCCCCAACTTGCTGGGAAATTGAAAATGGAGGATTGGGGGAGTGAGGAAAGAGGATTGAAAATACTAACATAAAGGCCACATTAAATCTATATTTAATAACAGCAAAACATTTCTCAATCCTCTTTCCTCACTCCCCCAATCCTCCATTTTCCATTTTCATTCCTCCTTCCTCATTCCCCAATCTTCCATCTTTCCATCTTCATTCCTCCTTCCTCACTCCCCAATCTTCCATCTTTATTCCTCCATCCTTGTTCCTAAATTTCCCCGCAAGTTGGGACTTCCCCCCTTGGGGGGATTAGAGGGGGGCTTCTCTCCTCGACTTCGACTTGGTGACGAGCCAAACACCCGTGAAGACGAGTAAGACGGCAAGTCCCTGAGCCGGCTTGAATACGCCGATACCCGTGAGGACTGACACGGTGACGGAGACAAGAGGCTGCACGTAGTTGTAGATGGACACCACTGTGGGGCGCAAAACCTGCTGGGCATTGACGATAAGGATGTATCCGATGAATGTTCCGAAGACCACTACGTAGCCTGTTTCAAGCCATGTAGTTAGCGTGATTGACTGCCACGGAATGGCGGCGACATGGGTCGCGGAGAACGGCCAGATGAGAATAGTGGCCCAAAGGAACATCCATTTGTTCACGGTGAACACGGAATAGCGGCGGACGAGCTTGCTGAAGAGCGACAGGAACAATGCGTAGGAGAACTGGGCACACAGCACGAGTATGTCGCCACGCATATCCCCCACTCTCGAATCGCTTGCGGCGACACTCGTAAGGATGAGTATCACGGCACCGCTACAGCCTATTGCCACGCCGCCAGCTTTCTTCAGCGTTATCGGCTCGTGCAAGATGATGAACGAAAGTATCATGGCGAATATCGGCATCGACGTGGTTACGATGCTGGCGTTGGCCGGAGAGGTGATGCTCAGGCCGACGGTGAAGCAGCATTGGTTGCAGACAAGGCCGAAGACGGCAGCCCCAGCCATAAGCAGACGGTCGCGGACGGGGATGCGCTCGCGTGGCATGAAGAGCGAAGCGAGCCAGAAAAGCAACGCGCCACCGGCCACACGGAACGATACCATTGTGATGCCGTCGATGCCGTGGAGCATCGCATCCTTGCCTACGGGAGCCATCAAGCCCCATATCGCACACGCGAAAAACATACTGAGATGGGCTAAAAGCGGTTTCTTGTTATCCATTTTCTTTTTTTATTTGTTTCTTTTCACAGTGCAAAGGTAGTCATTTTAGAAATAAATACATATCTTTGTATAAGATAAACTGCACTCGGCAATTTAAGAGTAAACTCTTATTGCA